>Ga0079218_10000053_pt1 | contig 21876 bp, 20 predicted proteins | sample NCCompost_FD_77181 | JGI IMG/M metagenome (GOLD analysis project Ga0079218, IMG submission 77181) | Agricultural soil microbial communities from Utah to study Nitrogen management - NC Compost | ecosystem: Environmental > Terrestrial > Soil > Agricultural land | place: USA: Utah | collected... | reverse complement strand
GACGGCCGTCAGCCCAAAACGACTTCCACTAATTTTAAGGAGCAACAGACCATGCAAAGTCCCTCAATGAAACGCCGCGTAAGCCTGGTAATCGCGTCGTTGATTATTCTGCTTGTCAATTCCATGGCTCACGCGCAGGAGACTTCCTACACCGCTTCGTTTAAGCAGAACAAGGAATCCATCCCTGTGAACGTGCTCGTTGGACAGTCGCGGGTGATCAATTTCGACAGACCCGTCGGCCGCTTCTCAGTTTCGAACCCCGAAATCGCCGAGGCCGTGCTGGTCACGCCTGATCAGGTTTTGGTTAACGGCAAGGGTTTCGGCCAGGTGAATTTCATCGCCTGGGAACAATCGGGCGGTGAGTATCTGGTGTTCGACGTTTATGTCCGCGCCAACCTCTCGCTGATCGACTCACAAATGCGCGCCCTGTTTCCGAAGGACGACATTCGTTTGAGTCAGGCCAACGGTTCGGTAGTGATGTCCGGCAGCGTTGCGGATATCAAGACTGCCAGCCAGGCCCAGAGCGTGGTCGAAGCAGCCGGTTTCAAGACCGTGAACATGCTTTCGTCGCCGGTGAAGTCGGCGACCCAGGTCCAGCTACAAGTTCGCGTAGCCGAAGTCAGTCGCAATCGTCTGAAAGATATGGGCACTTCGTACACGTATCAGGGCAGTCCTGGTAGCGGCACTTACCTGAACAGTGGTGGTGGTCCCAGCTCACTTAGCAATCCTCCGGCTAGCCCGATGAGCGGCATCATTTCCGGAGCGCTCTCGAGCAGCGCCTTGAACATGCTCATGATGGCAGGTAATTCGCTGGCGATGTTGCGCATGCTGCAGACCGAAGGTTCGCTGCGTGAGCTCGCCGAGCCCAACCTGATCGCGATGGATGGTCAGGAAGCCAGCTTCCTCGCCGGCGGTGAGTTTCCTGTACCGATGGTGCAAGGCGGTGAAAAGAACACCGTCTCAATCATCTTCAAAGAGTATGGCGTGCGTCTGAATTTCAAACCGACGATCATCGATGAAGATCACATCCGCCTGGAATTGGAACCTGAGGTTTCGACGATCGACTTTGCTAACGGCGTCAAGTTTGACGGCTTCCTGATTCCAGCCTTAAAGACCCGGCGCGCTAAGACCGGCGTCGAGCTGCGCGATGGACAGTCGTTCGCCCTGGCCGGCCTGTTAGACAATACCGAAATCAAATCGCTATCCAAGGTTCCAGTTCTTGGCGACATTCCGGTGTTAGGCGCGCTCTTCCGCTCGAAGTCGTTCCAGAAGAACGAGACCGAGTTGATGTTCATTGTCACGGCGAATCTGGTTAAGCCGGTGAATCGTGACGACCTGCCGCAACTGCGGGGCATCGACGGGCTGAAGAAAGCTTCGCCGCTCGGTATCGAACCGAAGGGTGAAGAGATTCAGGGACGAACAGGTTACTCAACCACCGGTCAGGCCGCGGAAACTACCCCCAGTGCCGCGCCTAAGACCGCAGCACCCGCTGCCGAACCTGTAGACACCAAAACGAAAACCACCGAAACCACCACGACGGGTACGACCACAACGAGCAGTCGCGTGGTCAACCAGTCGTTGCCGGTGGCCCGAACCATTCCGGCAAATTACACCTACGAACCTGTAAGGCCGTAGTTCACGGAGGGCAGTGCGCAAGCACTGCCCACCAAAAGCAATCGCTAGAGAACCGAGAAGGAGGGCCAGATGAGTTATCGGATATTCGGCAAAAAAGGAAACAGACGCGCCGAGCGCGGTTCCATCCTCGCCACTTCCGCACTGGGCATGCTCTCTTTGCTTCTCGCAGTAGGACTGGGTGTAGATATCAGTCATCTATACCTCGCAAAAAATGAATTACAGAATGCTGCGGACGCATCAGCGTTGGCAGGAGCATCCGGGCTCGACTTCAGTCCTCTCGGTATCACTCGCGCGACCGATCGTGCTGTCGCTGAGATGAACAAATACGAGTTTGATAATGATGATGTGACCTTTCCGCGAGCGAACATCCGCTTTGCCGCAAACCTGTCCGACTTCAATAACGGCGGTACCGGCATGGACGAAATCCAAGCGTCCAGCACGACTAATGCGCCAACGATTCGGTTTGTAAAAGTCACTACTCCGCAGTCACCAGTAAACATCGCTTTCGTTTCAATGGTCACTGGTAACAGTTTGGATCTGACGGCAGACGCCGTAGCCGGAGTTTCAGTTCCTTTGACTAGCTTCGCCGGATACCTCCCGGTCACAGTTGTCGACGACGATCTACTTTCGACGATTCTACCAGGCCAAATGTATACGTTCCGCGGCGATCCGCAGGGTTCCATATCGCCAGGCAATTACCAAATCCTGGCGATTGACGGCTCCGGCGCCGCCGATGACCGCACCGGTCTCGCAAGCGGTGTTAAGAACGTCGTTGGACCAGGCGGGTATGTTGATACGAAGCCCGGCGTAACGTCAGGAGCAGTGAGACAGGGAATCAACACTCGTTTCGACGATTACGCAAGCGGCTTAGATCCGGACGTCTACCCTCCAGATACAAACATCAAAGAAGGCATTACCTATGCACAATATCTGGCCGGGACTCCGAGCCAGAGTCCACAACATGACGGCGTGCACGGCAGGCGAGTGGTCTTGATTCCTATTATCAAACAAAGCCAGTTCGACGGCGGGCGCACCACCGTACAGATTGATCACTTCGGGGCCTTCTTCCTTCGCAGTAAGGTACAGGGCGGCAACGGTGGCGATCTGCAGGCTGAATATATCGGCATAGGAGTGGTGGTTGGTAATGGTGAATACGATCCTACCGACACTACAAATCCGGGCCCGACGGTTACGAAACCAGTTCTCTACCGATAAGGAAACTCCGATGAGACGCACCCTTATCAGTAGAGTCACATCCTTCAAACGCGACGACCGGGGTCTGCAACTCGTTGAATTGGCCATCGCGTTGCCCATCATCATTCTGTTGTTTGCTGCGGTCGCCGAGTTTGGGCGGTACTTTCAGGAATATACAACGCTGGCGAAGGGCAATCGCGTAGCAGCTCGATTCCTGGCCACTGGCTGCGCCGATGGTGGTGACGATGCGGCCGCTAAGAACCTGGTCGTCTTCGGAAACATGGCTGGCACAGGTAACCCGATCGTCAACGGGTTAACGACAGACAACGTAGCCATCGAGCGTCGTAATGGGGCTGGAGCACTGACTACCGGCTTCCCGACGACGGTCACCGTCAAGATTGTCAACTTCAACCACTCTCCACTTTTTAATCTGGGTCAGTTGATGGGCAACTCTTTGTCCATGAATATTGCCGTCAAACCCAGCGTCACGATGCGTTACCTGCTCACACAATCACCCAGTTGTTAGTGAAAGGGGGCTCGATGTTTCGCAGAAGTAACAAAAAATCAGGAGAAGAAGGCAGTACGCTGGTGGAGTTTGCCATCGGCGCCTCTGTTTTCTTGATGGCAATGTTTGCCGTGATTGAATTTGGCCGCGCGCTCTGGGTACATAACGCGCTCGCCGATGCAGCCCGGAGAGCGGCTCGTTACGCAGTGAACCAGCCCGCAAGTAGTCCCCTTGCCGGCGTTCCGACTACCGGGGCAAATGTCGGTCCCAGTGTCATGGATATTAAAAGGGTTGGCGTATATGGCAACCCGGCCGGCACCGGAGCCGCGATGGTTAACAACCTCACTACCGACAATATTGACGTTACCTACAGCAACTTCGGAGTGGGCCAAGGGAGTGTTGCTGTGACGATAACAAATTACCAACACCAGTTCGTGGTGCCGATCATTGGTACCACAATCACGATGCCTAATTACCAAACCACACTCACCGGAGAAAGCGCTGGCGCAATCCCGGCCACAGTCCCCTAAACCAGGCGCTCCTGCCCCACCCAACCTGGTTTACTTCAACTCATAGAGCAAAGAAATGACACAACCATTAACAGTCGTAATTCTCAGTACCGGTTTGGAGAACTTCAAAGAGCTGCGCAATGCGCTCTCAGCGGATAGTCGTATTCAACTTCTCGCTGGTGGCGACGATGCAGATCAATTGCACGAAGAGATTACGCGCCTCAAACCAATGGCCGCGATCATTTCCCTGGGGACTCAGCCAGAACAAGGAATCAAGTTTATCAAGCGGCTTAATTCAGAGTTTCCAAAAATAGCGATCATCTCGGCGGCGCATAACGCCTCGCGAGATCTGCTATTGCAAAGTTTGCGAGCCGGTGCGCGTGAGTTTCTGCAACTGCCGGTTGCGACGTCCGAGCTGGGAACGGTCATCGATCGAATCGCGGAGTTTTGCGATTCACATGTCGAGGCGCCAAAAAAGAAAGGCCGGATGATCGCCGTCTTCTCCAGCAAGGGCGGCTGCGGCACTTCATTCATGGCAACCAACCTTGCGGCCTGCGCAGGTGTCCCCACGATTTTGGTCGATCTCAACTTGCAAGCGGGAGATTTACCGTTGTTCCTGGGCGTCAATCCGAAATATTCATTTGCCGACATGGCAGAGAATCGCAAGCGGCTCGATGAAGAGCTGATCAAGAGTTTTGCCACGCCTTATTCCACGAATCTTTCACTGCTGGCCGCGCCTCGGGAAGCTGACTCTGCCGATGAAATTGAGCCGGAACATGTTTTTGATGTGCTGCAAAGACTGCGTGAGTCTTATGACTATGTAGTCCTGGATCCGCAACACACCTTTGATTCCATCACGCTGGCTGCGCTCGATCAGTCGGACGAAATTCTTCTTGTATTGACCCTCGACATTCCGGCCATTCGCAGTACCCAGCGCGCGCTGGAAATATTCGATCGGCTTGGTTACCCACGCAAGAAAATCCGGATCGTAGTTAACCGCTGGAGCAAGCAGATCGATCTTGACTTACAACAAGTCGAGAAAATTTTGGGCGAACCAGTAATTGGTTATGTCCCCAGTGATTATCAAACAGCGGTCAGCTCAATCAACCTCGGCCAGCCCCTCGTGCATTCGGAAGGGAATTCGCGCATCGCTCTTGAGATCAAGCGAATAGCGAAGATCGTTTCGGGCGGCGCGGTTCCGATCGCCGATGCGCCTAGCGAGCGCCGCACGCTCTGGAATTCGCTGTTTAAGCGCGAACCGGCCCAAAACCAGTTTGACCTGCACGCTTCGTTGGAAAAGGTCTAATCAAATTTACGTTACAGAGAGCTAAACCATGGCACTTAGGGAAAGATTAATTCGCGAGACAGTCGGAATTCCGGGAACTCCCGGAGGCGGTGAAAACGCCCAGTACTCCTTCCAGGAGATGAAGGCCAAGTTACACCGGTCGCTGATCAATCGGATGGACCTGACTAAGCTCGGCGCCCTCTCTACAGAGCAGGCCCATTCTGAGGTTTCTCGGTTGGCTGAGAGTTTACTGGCACAGGAAGCGATGCCGCTTTCAGCAGCGGATCGCGAGCGCCTGGTAAATGACGTCAAGCATGAATTGTTTGGATTGGGACCGCTGGAAACGCTTCTTGCCGACCCCACCATCTCAGACATTTTGGTCAATGCCCACGGCAAGATCTACATCGAGCGTCGCGGCAAGTTGGAAGTCACCAACGTCGCGTTTAAGGACGACGAGCACCTGATGCGCGTGATCGAACGCATCGTCACCTCCGTTGGCCGGCGCATCGATGAATCGTCGCCGATGGTAGATGCTCGGCTGCGCGATGGCTCGCGCGTCAATGCGATTATCCCACCGCTCTCGATCGACGGTCCGGTTCTTTCCATCCGTCGCTTTGGCGCCGAACCGCTGCGCATGCACATGCTGATCGAGCATAAGGCTCTGACGAAAGACATCGCGGACATGCTGCAGATGTGTGTTACGGCGCGTCTTAATGTTTTGATCTCCGGAGGTACCGGCGCTGGTAAGACCACTTTGCTAAACGCGCTCTCTGCCTACATCCCTGAAGATGAACGCATCGTCACAATAGAAGACTCCGCTGAGCTGCAGTTGCAGCAACCGCACGTGGTGCGCCTGGAAACCAGACCGCCGAACATTGAAGGTCGCGGTGAAGTCACTCAGCGCGATCTCGTGCGCAACTCACTTCGTATGCGTCCGGATCGGATTGTCATTGGCGAGGTACGCGGCGGCGAAGCAATCGACATGCTGCAAGCGATGAATACCGGTCACGACGGAAGTTTGACCACGATCCACGCCAACACGCCGCGTGACGCGCTGGCGCGCCTTGAAACAATGATTCAAATGACCGGGATGCGACTTTCAGATCGTGCCATGCGCCAGCAGGTCGCGTCGGCGCTCGATCTGGTAGTTCAGGTAGCGCGCCTGTCGGACGGCACGCGCCGGCTAACTTCAATTTCCGAAATCACGGGCATGGAAGGCGAGACGATCACGATGCAGGAGATTTTCCTTTTTGAGCGTACCGGTGTCGATTCATCCGGCCAGGTAATCGGTAGATTTAAGCCAACCGGCATTCGTCCTCGTTTCGCTGAAAAACTTAAGGCCTGCGGACTGCAACTGCCCCGAGTCTTCTTTGAGGAGATGTAAACCCAATGCTGATCTCCTTTTTAGTTTTCCTGTTTGGTCTGTTCCTGGTCCTGGGAGCCTACCTCATTGCTACGCGCGGAACTGACGCCAAACGGAAGCGCCTGCAAAGACGACTGACGGAGGCCTTGATCCACTCGGCGAACACCGAAGACGTGGAAGTGATCCTCGCGCGCAACGAGTTGATGAGCGAGATCCCGTTTGTGAATCGCTTCCTGGTGCAGCTCCAGGCAGCGCTCCACCTGAAAAGGATGCTGGATCAGGCCGACGTTCAGATCACTCCTTCGCGCCTGGTGATGTTTTCAGTAATGGCAGGCATGTTGGGATTGCTGGCTGCGTCCGTGCTGACAATCTCCGTTTTGGTGATTGCCGTCAGCGGGCTCGCGACCGCGATGATTCCTTTTGTCCACGTTTGGTGGAAACGGCGGCAGCGCTTCAATGCCTTTCTTGAGCACTTGCCAGACGCTCTCGATTTAATGAGTCGCGGTCTTAGCGCCGGCCATGCGTTCTCGGAATCGCTGTATATGGTTGCGAGCGAGATGCCGGAACCGATCGCCACCGAGTTTCGCAAGACCTACGAGGAACAGAATCTGGGTCTATCACTAAAGTTGGCCCTCGAAAACATGACGGATCGCATGCCGTTGCTGGACTTGAAAATGTGCGTAACGGCAGTGCTGATTCAGCGGGAGACGGGCGGCAACCTCGCCGAAATTCTCGAGAAAGTTGCCGTCACGATTCGCGAACGTTTCCGCATCATGGGCGATTTGAAAACCTTAACCACAAGTTCGCGCATGTCGGCGTGGCTGTTATGCGGATTACCAATCTTCGTGACGTTCATAATCACGGCGATGAATCCCGAGTACATGAGCGTGCTTTGGAAAGATCAGCGCGGTCATTACCTGATCGCGGCGGCGTTGTTTCTGCAAGTCACCGGAATGTTGATTGTGAGGAAGATACTGAACATAAAGATCTGAAGAAGGTCTTAGGTCTTAGGTCTTTGGCCTTGACCCACAAGCACCACGAAACTTCATATCGATGTAATCGGCAAAGACCAATTCATTTAGATCAAAGACCAAAGTTCAAAAACCAAAGACCATGCTACTGATAATCACAATCTCAACCTTCATCTGCATCTCCCTGATCATGATGGGAGCGTACTGGTTGTTCTACCGGCCGCAGAGTGCAGCCACTGAGCGTCTGAAAAGGTTGGGCGACAGAACGGCAGCGCCGGTTACTGGTACCGTCTTAATTGAGGAAAAGAGCAATTCTTCTGAGATTGCGGAAAGGCTCTCGTCGCCACTCAACAAGCTGCTGCCACCTTCCGCTGCGGAGGTGAAAAAGCTTCAAAAGCAATTAATGCAGGCCGGCTATCGCTCTCCCGGCGCCCCGGCCAGTTTTCGCGCGCTCCAGTTTGCGACTATGGCCGGCTTCCCCGCACTGGTCGCGCTCCTCTGTGCCGTGATGGCGCGGCCACTGAACAGCGCAGTGCTCTACATCCTCTTCGCTTTCGTAATCGGGTTCTTTCTGCCGCGCTACGCACTTAAACGAGCTATCAAATCCCGCCAGCAACTGGTCCGCTGGGGACTCGCAGATGCCCTCGACCTGATGGTGATCTCGATCGAAGCAGGTCTTGGGTTGAATGCGGCGATGGTGAAGGTGAGCACGGAACTGCGCGACGTCCACCCGGACATTTGCGACGAGTTCGAATTAGCCAACCTGGAAATGCGCGTCGGTCGCGATCGTGAGGAGTCCCTTCGCAATCTCGCCGACCGAACCGGAGTCGATGATCTCTGTAGCCTCGTTGCGATGTTGATTCAAACCGATAAGTTCGGTACCTCGATCGCCAAAGCCATTAGAGCGTTTTCTGATTCATTGCGCACCAAGCGACGCCAGCGTGCTGAACAAGCAGCGCAAAAGGCTGCCGTTAAGTTGCTGTTTCCACTCGCGTGTTTTCTGTTCCCGACTCTGTTCATTGCAATACTTGGCCCCGCAGCCCTCCAGTTGATGGATACGTTTAGCAAGATGTAAAGGAGCTGGCCATGCATAAACGAAGACTTATCGCTATCGCAATCGCCTTGATGTTGACGCTGGTTACGACCGCAATGTGGAGTGCGTCCACGATCGTGCGCGAGGGCGATGCCGACGCCAACTTCCTTGAAGACTCAGGTAGCAGTGTGGGAGCCGAGGAAGCGCCGAACACTGAAAAGAAGAAGGGCAACAAAGTCGCGCGCATTTTCACCGCTCCGTTTCGCGCCCTCGGCAAGCTGTTTGGCAAGAATGATAACAAGCTGCAACGGATGAGCGAGAAAGATGCTGAAAAGTTTGAAAGCGTCGGCGTGATGAGAGTCAAAGACGAGCGCACACGAGCAGCCCTTGAGAACCGCGCCGAAACAGCTCGCGAACACCTGGAAGCCGGCCGCGATTACTTGAATCAAGGACAACTCAACGAAGCCATCTCTCAACTGTCAACTGCCACCTCGATCGATCCGCGACTTGGCGAAGCTCATAACCTGCTGGGCGTTGCTTTCGCCCGGAAGGGACTCGCGGATCGCGCTAAGAACTCATACGAACGCGCGGTCAAAGCGGAACCGGAAGATGCCCAGGTTCTCAACAACCTCGGATACACCTTGTATGAAAACGGTAACTATCGCGCGGCCGTAGATCGCTTGAAGCGCGCGGTAAAGTTGGCGCCTCGCGACGATCGTATTCTTAACAACCTCGGTTTAGCACTTTGCCGGCTTGGTAAATTCGAAGACGCCTACAAGAGTTTCGCGCGCGCTAACGGTGAGTTAACCGGCCACTTGAACATGGCCCGGATGCTGGAACGGTTTGGCCGCGAGGACGATGCGATTAGGTATTACGAAGGCGCGCGCCGGATAAATCCACATTCGACGTTTGCCCTAAAACGCCTGGCTGATCTCTATCAGCGTGTGGGCAAGACGGAAGAATCCCAAAACGCGCGCAACGTGCTTGCCGCGATCTCCGCCGACACCAATATGGCCCTGAGCGGCAAGTAAGAGCCAGAAAGAGGACCGCGATGTCACAAACGACAATACTCACGCGCAGCGAAGTCGAATCGATGGGTCCGCCAGTTCCCGAAGAACTGGCTGACACTGGTATCGCCGAAGGCTTTCTTTGCGACCTGGCTTTAAAGCATGTCGCGATGATGCCCGAACCAACTACTACGGCAGTCGCAGAACGGCTTTGTCTGCCGCGGACGCTGACTGAAGAGATCCTGCAAAAGCTCTACCGGGAGAAACTGATTGAAGTTCGTCTGCAGACGAGTGTCGGTTCGACTCGTTATGCGATGCTGGATCATGGCTGGGATCGCCTTTCGCGCTTGCTCTCGATCTGCGGTTATACAGGCGCCGCGCCTGTCTCATTGCGTGACTACTCGCACATGATGCGGCTCCAATCGATTCCCTCTGAATCCGCGACGATGGAAACCGCGCGCGCCGCATTCCACGATCTGGTTTTACCCGAGTCGCTACTGCAAACCCTCGGCTGCGTGATCAACTCGCGCCGCTCTCTCTTTCTTACTGGCCTGCCTGGCACCGGAAAGACTGCAGTTGCCGAGCGCATCAATGGGGCGCTGCCCGGAGCAATCTGGATTCCTTACGCAGTGGAGATTGACGGCCAGATTATTCGTGTTTTCGATTCTCACTGTCATCGCCTCGCCGGAGAGGACGAGACGCCGGTCGATCATGATCATCGTTGGGTTTTAATTCGTCGTCCCCTCGTGGTCGTCGGTGGTGAGTTGACGCTCGAAAACGCCGACTTAACGTGGAGCGAAACAGCTAAGTTTTACGAAGCGCCTTTCCAAATGAAGTCCAATGGTGGAACCCTCGTGATTGACGACTTCGGCCGGCAACGTGTTTCGCCTCAGGACCTGCTCAATCGCTGGATCGTTCCGCTCGAGCGTCGCATTGATTACCTCGCTCTGTATACGGGCAAAAAGATCGAAGTGCCATTTGAGCAGCTAGTAGTGTTCTCCACGAACCTCGATGAAAAAGACCTGACTGACGAAGCATTTCTACGGCGCATGGGTTACCGCGCGCGCGTGGAGCCGCCGACGCCTTCAGCTTTCTCGGAGATTTTCAAACGCGCTGCTTACAACCGTGGCATCCGTTGCGACCAGCAAGTGCTGGATCACTTGTTGACTAAATATCGCGTGGAACAGCGCGTGATGAAAGGTTGCGAACCGCGCGACCTGCTGGATCGAGCCACGGACATCTGCCTTTTCGAAGGGCAGGCATTGGAGCTGACGACGAAAGTCCTCGATACGGCGTGGCGAAATTACTTCGGAACCTCGCATTCGTTTGCGAATCAGGAACGTTCTGCGACTGAAAAAGCATTAGCTGATCCGCTGGAGCTGTAGATCAAGGGAAACAGGTTCACAAATGACACAACGCATCGGGCTACGTCTATCTTCTTTAGTTTGTTTGACTCTGATCACCTGCGTCTTTGCGGCGAGCGCTTTCGCGCAGACATCTCGCAGGGCAAAGGCCAAACAAGCAGCGGAGGAGCAGGCGCTTGACGAAGCGCTCACCGCAACAGAAGTACAACTGAAACTCAAGGATGGATCGCGAATCACCGTCGAGGATGCCTGGGAGAGTGAACAGGGCTTCTGGTATCGCCAGGGCGGAATGACGCACTTGCTGCCACGCGAACGGGTAAAGGCAATTGTCCGAGGCAATGACTCTCGAAGCAAAGTTGAGAAGCAGGTAGCGAATGTTACTGATGTAAATCAGTCTGCAGCGAAGATCGACGAAGCGGTTTGGATACATCTAGTAGGGGGCGCTCGCGTCGAAGCTGACAGCGCCAATGAGTCACCTGCGGGAGTTTGGTACAAACGCGGTCCTTTATCGATCTTCATCGAGAAGAGCCGCGTGGACCACATCGAGCGCGAGTCTTTGGGGACTCTCGCTGCTGCCGATTCCAGGAGACCGCGGGGCTGGAGTACAGGTCGACCGAAGATCGATGCATTGATCAAGCAGAATGGCGCGAAGTATGGCGTTGATCCTTACCTGATCTTTTGTGTCATGGAGCAGGAGTCGCACTTCAACTCGCGGGCACTCTCGCCCAAGGGAGCGGCCGGCTTAATGCAACTGATGCCTGGCACTGCGGCGCGTTTTGGAGTTCGTAATTCGTATGATCCGGCACAAAACATTTCGGGGGGCACGCGCTATCTCAAGCAACTGATGGCCAAATTCAACGGTCGAGTCGACCTCGTTCTGGCGAGTTATAACGCCGGCGAAGGCGCGGTTGTGCGATTCGGCCACCGAGTGCCGCCCTACCGCGAAACGCGCAATTACGTGAAGCGGATCAGTTTCCGTTATCGACAAGTTAAGTCTCCCGTCAGTCCGTCTCGAGCAGCCAGTGCTGGAGGATTCTGATCCCACAGCGTAGAGGAGCTACCCTTGTCCAGGTCTCATGTTCCCAGATTTTCCATAGCCGTACTCGCCTTTCTATTGGTCCTGGTGAGCGGTGCAAATAGCCACCCAGCTGCGTCGCAACAACATCTACCTTTAACCAACTCCGCAGTCGTTAAGCTGGTGCGGGCCGGGTTCAAGGAAAAGACTGTAATCGCCATCATTCGCACTCGAGCCAATCGTTTTAATCTCGAGCCGGATCGCCTAATCGATCTGAAGCGAAACGGTGTGAGTGAGAACATCATCCTGGCAATGCTTTCACAAAATGACGCGACCTTCTTTGCCGAAGATGGCTGGGGAACCGATCCGTTCTTTAATAGCGCAAGGCCAAAGGGAAATTCGTCAGGATCGTCAGGAAACGAAACAGACATTTTCGGTTCGGGCGGAAGCGCGAGTGGAGAAACACGGTCGCGAGGCGAAAGCGCCTCGAATGCAGGAGAGAGAATTACTAGTGGCAGCGCCACCGTTCGCATCATTCGACCGCCCAGCGAGGCAGGTGGTGCTGAGTTACGACTGGAAAAAACACCGACTTTGACTAACGAGGCGATCATTGATCTTGTCGAAGCGGGCTTTTCAGAAGGAACCATCATCAAGCGGATCGAAAGTTCACCGAGCGACTTCGACCTCTCACCCGCGAAGCTCGCGGAATTGCGTAAGCGTCGAGTCACAGATCCGATCATCGCTGCAATGAGCAGCGCCATGGACGGATCCGAACCCCGGAGCACCAAGCCTGACTCTGCCGGAGAAAAGTAGCCTCATGGCGACGGGCGCTTACACGGCCGGGGCGGCGCTTCGCGTTGCGCTTCTAACACTTTGTTTGGGTGTGACGTTTGTCGCTGCTCGGTCCGGACTAGCGCAAAAAGCAAAGCTCGCTGACTCAACCTCTCAACAAACAAAAGTCGCACCAACTCCCGCGCCATCCCCAACTCCCGCTCAGCAGGAAATCGACCCCGACGATGTGATTTCCGTCGAGACGACGGAGATACTGTTGCCGGTTACCGTTCGCGATGCGAACGGAGAATTAGTTTCCGGTCTGACCCGCAAAGATTTCCGCGTCTTTGAAGACGGACTTGACCAACCACTCAGCGACTTTAGTTTGCGCAAAGTTCCCGTCGATGCAGTTCTGATGGTGGATGCCTCCTCGTCTGTCTCAAATAATCTCGATGACTTTCGCGTCGCGGCCGAAGGCTTCGCCTCTTACCTGGCAGTTGACGACCGGATTAGCTTGATTCAGTTCGACGATCGCGTGCTCCTGTTGCAGGACTGGACGAAGAGTCTGCTGCAACTGCGACGGGCGTTGCGGCGAGTCTCGCCGGGAATGTTCACAAGATTTAATGATGCGTTATTGCTGGCGGCGCGCGATCAAACTCCGCGCGGAAATGCCAGGCATGCAATCATTGTCCTGACTGACGGAATCGACAGTGGACGTGGCAGCACGTTTGAGACGGCTTTGCGGGCAGCTCTACAATCGCAAACCACCATCTACATTGTGAGTAACTCAGAAATTGAGCGCGTCAAGAAACAGGCGGAGCTTTCCGAATTGCAGCGTGGGTCGGACTCGTCAATTCGCTTTAATGAGATCAAGATCAATGACCTCCGGCTCGGCCTTGAGGCGTTGGCAGCCAGTGAGCGAAACATGGCGCAGCTGACCAGCGCGACTGGCGGCCGGCTCTACAAGCCCCAGTCGTTTAGTGATCTTGAAAAGATATACGCGGAAGTGGCTGACGAGCTGCGACACCAGTATGCTCTGTACTATTCGCCTCTAAATCGAAAGCGCGACGGCGCCTTCAGGCGTGTCAAAGTCGAGACCCGCAACTCGGCGCTTCGAGTGTCCCACCGCATCGGATACTTCGCACCAAAATAGGAATCAATTCTTCCTCCACGACGGCCTTCCACAATTCTCAACTGCCTCACTTTCAGCTCGCATTTAGCACTCTTTCAATCCTGCGGAAAAAAGGGCACGCCCTCCAATTCGCTAGGGCCAGAATGGCCCATCTGCTCTAGCTAGCGGGGAGGTGTGCGCTGACGACACACTTTGGTCTAGGAAAAACAGGGATAATTGTGACGGAGTTTCGCGCATAAGCTCCACCATTCCATCAGTTAAGTGATTCCAGACGTTGGCGGCATGGTCATTGCCAGATGCTTCGTGCTAGTCTTGCAGCCGTTTGATTAGCGATCCCCAGGGTTGTAGCAATCAATTAAAAAATTCACGAGAAGGAAAACGAGAGTAGATGCGACCAGTCAAACATGCGGAAAAGGGCTTGACCTTAATTGCCGGAGCTCTTCATGACGTTATTCAATCAGTAAATAAGTACAAGCCTAATCCATCCTTTACGCCCAAGTGGTCAGACAAGCCGCTGCTAAAATCCTGGCAGAAAAGCAAACCAACACTGGGATGGCCGCGGACCACGGATTCTCTTTGTCCGAACTGCGTGATCGAAGCCCGCGAGTCGATTCTTAGTGGCAAGCAGGATGTCAGCGTCTTAATTAATGAGAAGGTCGGCGAGATCAAGGCCCAGATCATTGAACGCGACGGTGAAGTCTGGATGGTCAAGGACTGCCCCGTTCACGGCCACTTTGAAGACATGATGGCGATCGACGTGAAATTCCTTTCACACATTGAAAAGATGTTTCCCGGCCGCGACATCGACGCTCACAACGACGAAAAGTTGCACAACCACGGTTCAAGTACGGTGAAGTACGGCCGAGGTGCGGTGTTAACAGTCGATCTTACTAACCGCTGTAACATGATGTGCGATCCCTGCTTCATGGACGCAAACCAGGTTGGTTTCGTTCACGAGCTGAGCATGGACGACATCAAAGAAATCTTAGACAACGCGATTACGATTAAGCCGCGCCGGCAGATGTCCGTGCAGTTCTCTGGTGGCGAACCATCAATTTCGCCACACTTCCTCGAGTCGATTCGTTACTCCCGCAAGGTTGGATACAACAGTGTGCAGGCGGCAACTAACGGAATTGAGTTTGCCAAGAGCAAAGAGTTTTGCCGGGAAGCCGCTGAAGCAGGATTGCGCTATGTCTACCTCCAGTTCGATGGTATCGGCAACGATGCCAACAGCCACCGGCAGGTAGGGAACCTCTTTGATGTGAAGATGCGCGCGATCAATAACCTGCACGAAGCTGGTGTTGAAATCGTGCTTGTCACGACGCTGGTCAACGGAATTAATAACGACCAGGTTGGTTCGATCGTGCGGTTCGCTTTGGACAACCCCAAGAAGATCGCTTTCCTATCCTTCCAGCCCGTTTCGTTTACTGGTCGTGACGAAGAGATTACCGAGCAGCGCCGCTTGCAGCAGCGTTATACGCTTTCGCACCTGGCGCACGACGTCAAAAATCAGGTAGGTATTACTGAGCCGACGCGCGACTGGTTTCCGCTTTCGTTGATGGGAGCATTCGCTGATTTCGCGGACCTGGTTCACGGTCCCCAAGCCGAGTGGGGTCAGGTTTCGTGCGGCTGCCATCCAAACTGCGGCGTGGGCACGGCAGTGATGGTTGATAAGGAAACGCGCGAGATGAGGCCGGTGCCGGAGTTCCTTAACATTCCCGGCCTCGTTAAAGATATGCAGAAGATCACTGACGCCGCTCGCGGCAAGTGGATGTCGAACATGATGATGGGGTTGGCGCTTTTGAAACACTACAATCCCTACAGCTCGCCCTCGCAATTTACGCTGTATGAGTTGTTCAAGAAGTTCGATAAGTCGTTCGGCTTAACGGGCAAGGATTACGGCAAGGTTAGTGGCGACCGGACTACGCAGGACATTGAAGTTCGTCGTTCCGATCGTTGGAACTTCCTCTTCATTGCCGGCATGTGGTTCCAGGATCTTTTCAACTACGACTTCCGGCGCACCGAAATGTGCATCATTCCCTACGTCACACAGGAAGGTGAGATTTCATTCTGTGCGTACAACACGGGAATTGGCTGGCGGAATATCATCGAAAACATGCACCAGAATGCGACCGTGGCAAAGTGGTACGAGGAGCACGGCCGTCATGAAATCTTCGCCCGCGGCAAGGAAGTGGATCTCGCGGATAAGACCCATGGAATGGTGCTCAATCCCATTGACCTGACGCGGCCGAACAAGCCGGAGATGGAAGGTCCGAAAACCGCGCATGAAGAAGCAGTGATGATGCGCAAGCTGTATCAGGAGCTGGTGCTGAAGAAGCAGCTTGATACGAAAGAAGCTGACAAGCCCGTTCAGATTCAGGGGCTAAGTCGCAAAAAGGCAGAGCCCGCTAACGCAGAAGCAGTTGCGGTCTAGCCAAAACCTCTTTTAGGGATCTGTAGGGGCGTCCATCGTGGACGCCCCATTTCAGTGTAAAGATGGCCGCGCCCAAGACGGAAGAGCCTTAACTAATCAAGGGCTCCCAACTTGACCGCAAGCGTTGCTGCCGTGTTAAATAAGTGCGCTGAAGAGGCGTTAACCTAATAAAGTCAATTTAAGAGAGACGGAGAGAGAATGGCGATAGTTACTGTTAACCAGGGTGAATCGATCGAGAGCGCATTGCGGCGCTTCAAGCGCAAGGTGATGACTGAAGAGATAATTAAGGATGCAAAGAAGCATGCGTTCTTCATCCCACCTGGCCAGAAGGCCAAGTTGAAATCGGCACTCGCGCGCAAGCGAAACAAGAAGAAAGGCCGCATGCGCAGCGCCCCTCCTCGTGACTAACGAGATCTTTGCCACCGCTTTGTTGCGGCGAGCAGCAGTCGAACTTACCTCCCTGCAGTTCCTCCTTGAGACTTGCGTATGAGGTTAAATTCCCCGACCCCAACGGGCGCAGCTGTGCGCAGGCTTTGAAACGTTAAGATTCTGATGACCCGTATCCTGCTTACTAATGACGATGGGATTCACTCCGACGGCTTGATTAAGCTTGAAGAGGCCTTGAAGGAAGTAGGCGACGTATACGTTGTCGCGCCAGAGTCAGAGATGAGTGGCGCGGCTCACAGTCTAACGCTCGCGCGACCGCTTCGCATTCGGCAAATCGATGAACGCCATTGGACGGTAGACGGTACGCCCACCGACTGCGTCACGCTCGCACTCAATCGCATCTTACCACCGGAAGAGCTGCCACACATTTGTGCTTCGGGAATTAACCATGGCGGCAATCTTGGTGACGATGCCACCTATTCCGGCACTGTCGCTGGTGCACTTGAAGCAACAATTCTGGGTGTACCCGGACTCGCGTTTAGTTTAGTCGCGCGCGAAAACTTTGATTTCTCCGAGCCGGCACGCTTTGCCATTACGGCGGTGCGCAAAGCTCTAACGGAAGGCTTACCCGAAGGCACGCTATTAAACATCAACTTTCCGCGCGGCGAGATTAAGGGTGTACGCGTGACGCGGCAGGGAATCAAGAATGCGCGCCCGGTGATCAGTGAACATATTGACCCTCGAGGTAAGCCGTATTTCTGGATCGGTGAAGAGTATTTCAAGAAGGGCTCGGCTGAAGGCACTGACTATCAGGCGATCGAACAGGGCTGCATCTCCGTGACACCTTTGCGCAGCGACATGACTGATCATCAGGCACTGACGGGACTCGACACCTGGAACTATGTCGACGCCGCGGAGTTGCTCAAGAGTTAGCGCAAGTGAAAACGTTTCCGGCTTAATCAATCCTTGCTTTCTATTTTCCATCCCAGGCTCTAAACTCAAGCGCAGTGGCAGCAACCGGTCAACAGTCTTCCGAACGAGCTCAGGACTACGCGATCCCACGTGACCGGATGGTGGCGCGACTCCGCGATCACTACAACATTCAAGACCGCAAAGTGCTGGACGCCATGCGCGCCGTTCCGCGTCACTCATTTGTTCCCGAAGCGCTGCAAAGTCGGGCATACGGAGATCACGCTTTACCAATCAGTGCGAACCAAACCATATCCCAGCCATATATTGTCGCTCGGATGACCGAGTTGTTGGAAGTCGACAGGGAATCACGCGTGCTCGAGATCGGCGCCGGTTCGGGCTACCAGACTGCAGTGTTGGCAAAAGTTGCGGGGCAGGTCTATTCAATCGAGCGGATTGGGGATTTGGCGCGTCAGGCACAAGCTAAGATTCGGGAGCTGGGTATTTATAATGCGACCGTGAAGTGCTTCGACGGCACGCTCGGTTGGGCGGCTAACGCTCCGTATGATGGTGTTCTCGTTGCCGCTGGTGGCCCCAACATACCTGAACCACTCGTGGCGCAATTGAAAATTGGCGGGCGACTTGTAGTTCCCGTAGGACCGACACGCGATTCTCAACGTCTCATTCGTGTCATCAAAACTGAGCGTGGATCGCGCGAAGAGGATCATGGCGCTTGCGCGTTTGTTCCCTTAATTGGACAGCACGGGTGGTCAAACTAACTTATGGATTCAATTTATGAGCTGATCCACTGGGTCCGCGACCTTCTAAATCCGAAACTGATTATTGAAACGCTGCTCGCTAAGGGCGGCTTGTTTGTGTATGTAGGATTGTTCTTCATCGTTTTTGCTGAGACCGGGTTGGCGTTGGGATTCTTTCTGCCTGGCGATTCACTCCTGGTGGTGGCGGGTCTATTCGCCGCTACCGGTAAATTAAATGTTGCGCTTCTGATCGGTCTCCTGTTTGTGGCTGCGGTCGTTGGCGACGCGGTTGGTTACTACACCGGCTCGCGCCTCGGACCGCGCTTATTCAAAAAGAAGAAATCACTGCTGTTTCGGCCGAGTCATCTGCTAAAGGCGCACTCGTTTTACGAGAAGTACGGCGGCAAGACTATTGTCATCGCCCGCTTTGTGCCAATCGTGCGCACGTTTGCGCCGATTGTCGCGGGTGCTGCCGATATGCCCTACAAGCGTTTTGCCCTTTTCAATATTGCCGGTGGTTTGCTTTGGGTTACCTCAATGGTACTGACTGGCTACTTCCTTGGCAGCCTGATGAAGTCGAAGTTTGGAATCGACCTGGATGAACACATCGAATGGGTTGTAATTGTTGTCGTCGCACTTTCATTGATGCCGCCGGTGATTGAGTATTTCAAGTCGCGACGCGAGAAGGCTCGGGCCGCAGAGGCGCGCAATGCGGAAGTGTGAGTTTGGTTGAGGCATTGGCGCAAAGCCGCAAAGTCACAGAGTCGCAAAGTTCAAAAGCGCCAAATGCAATTGATGAAGAAATCTTAGAACGCAATTAGGAGAGATCGTCGGTTAACGAAATTTGATTCTCTGCGACGCTGCGCCTTTGCGTCTTCGCGTTGAACAGTCTGATTCGAAAAAGGCGTAGTTTGACTTAAATAGGCCCAGCACCTAGAATCCAGTTTCCTTGTCGGGGCGTGGCTCAGCCTGGTAGAGCGCACGGTTCGGGACCGTGAGGTCGGAGGTTCGAATCCTCTCGCCCCGACCAAAACTTCTTAGCAAGATAATTAAGGCCACTGGAGTCAGTGGCCTTCAGTCTTGTCTTGGGTGCTGTGATTTGCGCTTAACTCCGGATGCTCGAAGGGAGCCGCGCTGCCGCTCGCCGGAAACCTCGGGTTACCAGTGGGCTACCAACGCGTACTCGTCGAAGAGCCCGGGCAGCTTCGTCCGTGACAGCAGCTGTACGCCCGGCACCAGCTCGCTGCGCTCGATCCCGCGGTCGGCCAGGTCCTCGGCGACTACGTACACCGGGATCTTCCGCTTCTCGATCAAGTCCAAGACATCATGATCCATTTTCGGAGCCTGCGTCTGCTTCCATTCGCCGACAGTGAGGCCCGGGACGCCCTGACCGGCCACTGCGTAGTTGACTGCGTTGCCGCGCAGTACGACGGTATGTTCCGCACCGGCGCCCTGCATCGCGGCCAGCAACCACAGGATGGTGTCATCCTGCTCTTCCATTACGGCACGATAGGCTGATTCCACGATGTTCAGTGTCTTCTTGGCCACGGCTTCACCTCACTTGGTCGGGATGACGAGAACATTGTTCGATGCCTCGATGAAGGCGTGGAAGTCGGCCGGAGAGCCGCGTCGCGTGCCTGGCACAAACTCGTTGACGCCCCGCTCGTCGACGCACATTCCACAGTTTACCCAGTCCACCTTGCCGCCGTTCGTCTCGGCCGCAGCCAGCAAGGCCGCGACTTGGTCCTTCGTGGTGGGATGGTTCTCCGCTGCCACGTCCTTGCCGTGGACCGGGTTTGGGTGCGCCGTCTGCCGCACGAACGCCAGACCTGAGGCCCCTTCGTAGGCGAAGACGTTGATGTTGTATCCCCGTCGGACGGCTAGGTCGAGGATGCGAAATGCCGTGGTCAGGTTTTCTGACTCGTATGGAGGATCCATGAGCGCGATGGTCAATGTTTTATCGGACATGCTTCGCCTCCTAGTGCCAGAGAGTCTTGTGACCGGCCACGAGGTGGTCCACCACCACGTCGATGGGAGCCGCGGTGATTCCCTCGGCCAGCTTGGTGATGCCGCGCTCCTGCAACGAGAAGTCATCAGCAAGCACCGTCACGCCGCTCCGTGCCAGCGCGCCGAGCGCAGCCGAGTGCGCCGAAGGGCGCGCCGAGAGCACGCCGTTTTGGGCGAGGAACAGCGTCACTTGGTTATCGCCCTCGACCAGGCCCTTGGCCAATTCGTAATAGTAGCCGACATCGTTAGATTCAAACGGGTCGCGCGACTCGATGAGCAGGTATTCAGCCATTTTATGGTTCCTCCTCCGTTGCGATGCGCAACCCTAACACAAGGCACGAAATCAGTCACCAGTATTGATAGCGTTTTACTCGAAAGCATCGACCGACGCAGATGTCTTGTGGACGCTTGGTCAAACACGTCAATAAACAGCGACCTTACGGGTACCATTCCCGTGAACGTTCTTGCTTGTGGCAGGATTGTGGCAGAACCGACCGGCTGATACACTCACCGCCTTCGCTGAATGCAGACCGTTCCAACACAAGAAGTGCAGATCGCCACACAAGAAGTGCAGATCGCTGCGCCGCTTGTTGTGACTTCCAGTGACCCTAAAGCAAATTTCCTGCGGCGGATGTGCGCAGCTCTCTTCATACCAGTCGATATCTCCTTCCTGGTCTTCTTCCGCATCCTCTTTGGCGGCATCATGCTATGGGAAGTTTATCGCTACTTCACTTACGGCTGGATCGGGCGCTACTTCATTGAACCTGCTGTCAATTTTACCTACTACGGGTTCAGTTGGGTGAAGCCCTGGCCGGGGCGCGGGATGTACATTCACTTTTTTGTGCTCGGGCTGGCAGCTGCTTGTGTGATGGTGGGGTTCCTTTACCGCATTGCCACGCCGGTCTTGTTTCTTGCCTTCACCTACTCTTTTCTGCTGGACCAAACGCGTTATCTGAATCATTTCTATTTGGTCTGCCTGATCAGTTTTCTAATGTGTTTCCTTCCAGCAGAACGGGCTTTTTCAGTTGATGCTTTGCTGCGTCGGAAAATCCGCTCCCATGCAGTTCCGGCCTGGACGCTGTGGCTGTTACGAGCCCAAGTCGGCATACCATATTTTTACGGCGGAATCGCCAAACTTAACAGCGACTGGATACATGGCGGCGAGCCAATGCGCACATGGTTACGTCCTCTAAGCGGAATGCCAGGGGTTGGCCCTGCCTTCGCGGCGGAGTGGATAGTTTACAGTTTTGTGATCGGCGGGTTGATGCTCGATCTACTGGTGGTGCCGCTGCTTCTCTGGCGACGCACGCGGGTCTTCGCATTCGCAGCGGCAGTGGTATTCAACCTCATCAACGCCGTGATATTCGATATCGGCATCTTTCCGTGGTTGATGCTGGGCGCTCTCTTGATTTTCTTTCCGCCTGACTTTCCGCGTCGCTTCGCCCGGGCGTTTATGCCCGGAGACTCGTTGGGCGACGCGCAGCCGTCGCAAGCTTCCGTAACACCTCAGACAATTGCGGAAGGAAGCACTTGTCCGGCTATATCCGCTTCGCAAAAATTTGCTGCTGGACTTTTGGCAGCCTACCTTGCTATCCAG
>Ga0079218_10000051_pt1 | contig 22207 bp, 20 predicted proteins | sample NCCompost_FD_77181 | JGI IMG/M metagenome (GOLD analysis project Ga0079218, IMG submission 77181) | Agricultural soil microbial communities from Utah to study Nitrogen management - NC Compost | ecosystem: Environmental > Terrestrial > Soil > Agricultural land | place: USA: Utah | collected... | reverse complement strand
CGAGACGCAGGCCAAGCTGCTGCGCGTGATGCAGGAGCGCGAGTTCATGCGGCTCGGCGGCATGGAGACGATCCGTGTCGACGCGCGCATCATCGCGGCCACCAACTGCGATCTCAAGGAGATGGTGGACGAGGGCCGCTTCCGCGAGGACCTCTATTACCGGCTGCACGTCATCAACATCTACCTGCCGCCGCTGCGGGAACGGAAGGACGACATCCCGCCGCTCGCGCAGCACTTCGTCGAGAAGTACGGCGAGGAGAACAACAAGGCCGACATCGAGCTGAAGCCCGAAGCGCTCGACCTGCTGATGGAATACAACTGGCCGGGCAACGTCCGAGAGCTCGAGAACGTCATCGAGCGCGCCGTGGTGCTGAGTCAGACCGCCAGTATCGGGGCGGATCTGATACCCGACCATGTGCGCACGGCGCCGAGCTTCCGCATCCCGAACTTCGTGGTGCCGCCCGAGGGGCTGTCGTTCAAGGACGTGATCACGAACGTCGAGCGCCGGCTCATCGAGTCCACGCTCGAAGCCGCCGGCGGTGTGCAGAAGAAGGCCGCCGAGCTGCTCAGGATCAAGCCGACCACGCTGAACGAGATGATCAAGCGCCACGACATCGGCGCCCGCCGCCGCAAGGGTTCGGCCTTCAGCGAGCCGGATGAAGAGTCCGATCAGCCTCGCTCGCGCACGACGACCGAATTGACGCGGGAGTGATTCACTTACCTGACCCTATCGCGGCTTGACCCGCGTCATCAGCCGTTCGAACCGTCCGACGACCGCGTCCCAGCGGTAGTGCTGATCCACGTAGCGCCGCCCGGCGTCGCCCAGCCGCTCGCGGAGCTCGGGGCTGCGTACCATGAGCCGCATCGCCTCGACGAACTCCTCGCGGTTCTCGTAGAACAATCCGGCGTTTGCGCGGCGGCAGTGCGCCACGGCGGAGGCGTTGCGCGCGCTCGCGAGCACCGGCGTACCCACGGCCATGCTCTCGAGCACGGACTCCGCCAGCAGGTCGTCGGGGGCCGGCGCGATGGTGATGTCGGCGGCCTCGTACGCGATCATGCGCTCGCGCTCGGGCAGCATCCCGGCCTGCCGCAGGTACGGCTCGTCGGGCACCCGCATCATCTTCACGCCCATGAGCACCAGCGACATCTCGCCGTCGGTCGAAGCGTAGCCGTCGAAGTATTCGAGCATCTCCTGACAGCCGTTGTCGGGCTCGACCCGGCCGCCATAGAGCGCGATCGGCCCGTAGAGGCGATGGCGGCGACGGAACGGCATCCCGCGTCCGGCAAGGAACGACTCCTCGGTCACCGGCTCGGCATCGCCGGGCACGTCGTCCTCGGCCGCGACCACGTCAGACGGATCCTGTTGATGCCGCGGATACGCCTGCTGGGGCGACGGCTCGACGCCGATGCCCACGAGCTCCTCGTAATGCGGCTGCACGCGCATGAACGTGTGCAGGACCCGGCGCTCGGAGGTGGACAACAGCCCGAGCGCCCGCGGCATCAGCAGCAGTTCGGCCCACAGTCCCAGCCGCAGCGTCGGCTTGAGATCGACATGGGGAAAGAGCACGCTGTGCTCCGGCGCCGTCGGCAGGCCGAATACGGTCGTGGCCGTCATCAGGCCAAAGAACACCAGGGCGTCGTAGTTCCGGTGCTGGCGCTTGAGATGATCGAGCAGGCCCGGCGTCCACGGCCCTTTGCGGCGCACCCACTCCAGCTCCTCGGCGCGCGAATGCGGCTCGGCCAGCAGCCTCGTCGCCAGGCGGTCGAGCGCCGAGGGATCCGGCTCGCGTTCGGTCACCGGGAAGCGGCGGACACGCACGCCGCGCACGCGGTCCGGACCTTCGGGATAGTCGTTCTTCCACGCCCGTACGTCGCGCGCGCACGTGGTGAGCACGTCGATGTCGTGACGGTGGCCGATGTGCTCGGCGAGCAGCCGGCAGGCGTGCTCGGGCCCGGTGGTCAGGTCGGCGCCGTAGCGGGGCGTGATGAACGCGAGCTTCACGACGTTTTCTCCGGACCGCGCGGCGCGGCGTCCACGGTGGCCGCGGCCGGCGGAATGCCGCGGCGGCGGCCGGCGAACCAGCCCGGGAGCGGCGCCATCGGCGGCGGCGCCGGTGCGGCGATCAGCCGGTCGAACATCTCACGGTACGCGCGCTCTATGACGGGCCACTCGTAGTGCGCCTCGTAGAACGCCCGTCCATTCTCACCCAATTCGCCGGCCAGCGCCGGATCGTCGAGCAGCCGGTCCAGCATCGCCTCGAACTCGCGGCCGCTGGCATAGAACAGCCCGCCATTGCTGCGCAGGCACTGGCCGGCCAGGACGTCGCAGCGCCCGTTGGCGAGCACGGGCACGCCGAGGGCCCATGCCTCGATCATCACCATCGACAGGCTCTCGAAGTACGACGGCATGACGAGCGCCTCGGCGCCGGCGAGCACGTTGTATTTGTCCTGGTCGCTCACGTACCCCAGATGGCGGATGCGCGGGTGCGTGGGAATCGGCAGCACCGGGGTGCCGATGAGCACGAGGTCGAGCGGCCGGTCGGTCCGGCTGGCGTACTGCACGAAGTAGTCGAAGAGCTCGGCACACCCTTTGTTGACGTCGATCCGGCCGACGTAGAGCACGTAAGGGCGGTCGAGCCCGAACTTCACGGCCGCCCCGGCGGCGTCGGCGGCGTCGGGAATCTGCGAGCCTACGCCGACGGTAACGCCCGGCACGCCGTCGTTGCGGTGCAATGCTCGAATGAGGGCGCGCTCCTCGGGCGAGTTGTACATGATGCCGCGCGCGCCGCGGAGCACGGGCCCGAGAATCTCGAGGCCCACCGCCGGATCGCGCTCGGTGGTCGGCACGAGAACGGCGTTGGCGGCGGCCGCCCGGGCGCCGTGAAACGCGGTGTGATAGCGCAGGCTGAAGAGCACCACGAAGTCCACCTCGCGCGCGACGTGCCGGACGCGCGCGATGAGCGCCGGGCTGACGGGCCCCTGGCTGTCGAGCCACGCGAGCTCGTCGGCAATCGAGTGGGTCTCGTCGAAGACGAGCGACGAGTGGCGGGCGAACTCACGCGGGTCGCGCTCGCGCGCCACGGCGAAGCGCTCCACCGCGATGCCGTTCACGCGCGTCGCGCCCTCGGGGTACTCGTTCTTCCACGACACGTAGTCGCGGGCGCAGGTAGTCAGCACCCGCACGTCGTAGTGTGCCGCCAGGCGCTCGGCGATGTAGCGCGCGTGCAGCTCCGATCCGCCGCCGATATCCTCGGCGTAGCGCTGCACGACGAGAGCCAGTGTCCTGGCTCCGGACACCTGCGTCACACGTCGGACGGATCGGCCGCCGGCGGCGCGGCGTCGGGCGCGGGCGGCGTGTCGGCCGGGCTCTGGGCCGGTTCAGGCGACGATGGCGCGACGGCCGGCGCCGGGGCTTCGGCCACAGGCGGAGGCTCGCTCACGATGGCCGCCGGAGCCTCCGGCGGTGGCGCCGGCGAGTCGAACGAGACGATTGCCTCGGCGGATTCGAATGCCTCGCCCGCCTCGCCGTCGGGACCGTCCTCGAAGGCGTCGTCGTCGCCCTCCGGGGCTTCGGCCTGCGTGGCCAGAAGCGCAGCCCCCGCGGCGAGCGGCTCGCCACCGGGACCCGCGCCGCGCCGGCCGCGGCGCCGGCGCCGTCGTCGTCGCGCACCGTCCGGTGAGCCCTCGGTGCTCGCCGCCGCCGAGTCTCCGCTGGGCCCGCTGGGTCGCGGCGAGGGGCTTGCGGCCGCCGACGCGGGCGCATCGAACGTGCGCGATGGTACGGGAGACGGCGCGGGAACGGCTTCGAGCCCGCGGATTCGCCGCTCGGTGAAGTCCGCACGGGTCGACAGCGATTCCACGCGCAGCGCAAGGCTCTGCATCTCGAGGCTGACGCGCGAGACCTCGGTGACGAGCCGCTGCAGCACCGTGTAGTGCAGCGCGTTCCACTCGGCCTGCGTACGCTCGCGCCCGGCCTCACGGCGCGCCGCCTCGCGATTCACCTTGGTCTGCGCGTTCAACGCCGCCGCAATCGGGTTCGGGTTGAAGAACAGCTTGAGCAGCGGGTTGAGGAGGCGGCGGAAGAAGCGCAACAGGCCGTTGTGCGTGTCGTAGATCGTGTGGTCTTCGAACGTGTACGCGTCGGCAGGCTCCGCCGGCGCGATGTCGGCGGGCGCGCCCGCGGCCTTGCGCAGCTGGCCCAGCAGGCCGGGCTTCACCGTACGCGGATCGAGAATCACTTCGCGACGCCGGGCGGCGACCTCCTGGATCTGCTGCGCAGTCAGGTCGATGCCGTGACGCTGCGCGATGCGCGCCTTGATCTCACGGATGATCTGATCGACGTCGGCCTGGTCGGGCTGCGTCTCCTGGCCACCGCCACCGCCCTGGGGCGGCGGAGGCGGACGGCGGTCTCCCCGGCGCTCGTGACCGCGGCGGCCGCGATGGAAGTGCTGGCGGCGTCCCTGATTCGGATGCTGATCTGCTGCCATGTCAATCGCCAAGTATCCCCCGAATTGAAGCGGGGTAGGCAGGGTGGGCGGGGGAAGCGGGGTAGGGAAGCTCTCCCTTCCCTGCCTCCCCTGCCCACCCCGCCTACCCGCCACTAAATCACATAGATCACGAGAACCACTGCGGCTGTCCACAGGGCCACGCAGATGAGCAGCGGGCGGTCCGTGAGCAGCAGCTCCGACGGGCTGCCGCCGCCGTTGCGCCGGTGTACCAGGTACAGATAGCGAAAGATGCCGTAAAGCACGAATGGAATGGTGATCCCCAGCCGGTCCGAACCGAGCCGCTCGGCCGTTTCGGAGCTGATCGTGTAGACGCTGTAAGCGACCAGGGTCGCCGCCGTCACCACCGAGATCATCTGGTCCAGCAGGTACGGGCTGTACTCCTGCAGGATCGGGCGGTGCCCGGCGGCGCCCTCGGTCAGGAGGGTGAGCTCGTGACGGCGCTTGCTGAGGCCGATGAAGAGCGCCAGCAGCGTCGTGCAGACCAGGAGCCAGTGGCTGATCGGGACCCCGATGGCGACCGCCCCGGCTACCGCGCGCAGCACGAACCCGGCCGCCAGCGTCAGCACGTCGATGATGACGTAGTGCTTCAGGGCGGCCGAATACGACGCGAGCAACGCGACGTAGGCCACCGCGGCCAACGTCAGGCTGGCGTTGACGGCAACCGCCCCCGCCACGCTCAGGGCGGCGAGCACGAGCGCGGCCGTCAACGCGACGCCCGGCGCCAGCGCTTCGGAGGCGATGGGCCGGTGGCGTTTGATCGGATGCTGGGCGTCGGCACCGCGGTCGAGGACGTCGTTGACGAGGTACACGGCGCCCGAGAGCCCGCAGAAGATGAAGAACGCGGCGAGCGCCGCCGGCCACGCGGTGCGGTCGAGCAGGTGTCCGCTGAAGAGCAGGCCGGCGAAGACGAACAGGTTCTTCGTCCACTGCTGCGGGCGAAGAGACCTGAAGAGCAGCGCTGCTGGCGAGGAAGTCGGGCGGCCCAATGGAGACGTCACGGGCGGCCCGGACGCGATCTACTTGGTGGCCGTGAAGCTGCGCACCGCGTCGGCCTCGTTGTCGTAGCTCTCGAACACGGTGAGGAGCTTCGTAATGGACAGCAGGTCCTCGATGCGCTTGGTGAGGTTGAGCAGCCGCATGTTGCCGCCCTGGCGCTTGACAGTGGTGTACGTGCGGACGACCTCGCCCAGGCCGGCGCTGTCGATGTAGGGAACGTCGGCCAGGTTCAGGACCAGCTGTTTGTGTCCCTGCAGCACGAGGCTGTTGATCTTGTCCTTCAGGATCTCGTCGCCCTCGCCGAGCGTCATCTTGCCCTTGAGGTCCAGGATGATGACCTCGCCCGCGGCTCGTTCCTCGATCTGCATAGTTCCTCGGAGTCGTTCGAATGCGTCAGAAAACCCAGAATTCTAGCATTAGACACCGGCAGGTGCTTCCGGGCCTGACACAACGCAAAAGGGGGCCAAAAGACACGCTTTTGGCCCCCTTGCGTACAGAGAATCCGAACGACGGCCGAGCGAGTGGTGCGACCGAAAAGCCCCGGCGATTACACGCCGCTGGCCCCTGCGAACTTCCTCTGCTGGAAGCACTCCTTGCAGAAGATCGGACGGCCTTGAGTAGGGCGGAAGGGGACCGTGGTCTCCTTGCCGCACGCCGAGCACGTGGCCTGTGTCTCCACGCGCTCCCGGGGAAATCCGTCGCCGCGCCCGCCGCTCGGGCTCGACAACGACCGGCTTGCCCTCTTAGCCTTGCATGACTTGCAACGCTTGGGTTCGTTCTTGAACTGCTTGTCAGCGAAAAAGAGCTGCTCGCCCGCCGTCCAGATGAACTCGTTGCTGCAATCCACGCACCTCAGGGACTTATCTTGGAACTCCATCGGTCGCCACCTCGTGAGCTCGTCGTCCTGTGTGTCTTGCTACTCCAACTCGCGCCGGAGCTTCTTACGGTTGCGCTTGCGCGCCAGAGCCTGCTTGGCCCTGCGCTTGTCACCCGGCTTCAGGTAGAAGGAATGTTTCTTGATGTCCTTGATGATGTCTTCCTGCTGGACCTTCCGCTTGAAGCGACGGAGGGCACTCTCGATGGACTCGCCCTCCTGAATCTTGACTTCAGCCACGCCTAGATACACCCCCTCATCGGCTGGATGGCACTGTCTGTAGGACGCTTTACAAAGTGGCGAATACAGTAGGCTATCACAGGCGCGCGCGGATTCTAGGCGTAACACGCCCGCACGTCAACAACTACCGACGCCGTGTCGTATAGAGAGATCCCATCCTTTTCAGGCATGGCCACAGCCGATGCCGGCATGGGCCGAAACTGGCTCCGTCTCGGCAGCGCCCGGCTCTCGAGTCATCTAGATAACAGCAGTATTTTCAGCCACTTACACCCACAGGCATGCGCATCCTGTTGATCGGAGGGGGCGGGCGCGAGCACGCCCTGGGCTGGGTACTCACCGCGGGGCGGCCCGACGTGTCGGTCGTGTGCGCGCCCGGAAACCCCGGGATCGCGTCGCTCGCGACGTGCCGATCCGCCGACCTGAGACAACCGTCGACCTTGTTGGCCATCGCGGAACAGGAAAAGGCAGACCTGACGGTGGTGGGTCCCGAGCTGCCGCTGAGCGCCGGCGTCGCCGATGCGTTTGCCGCCGCCGGGCGCCCCATCGTCGGGCCCACGCGCGCGGCCGCGGCGCTCGAGTGGAGCAAGGTGTTCGCGAAGCACTTCATGGCCCGGCACGGGGTGCCGACCGCGAAGTTCGCCGATTGCGGGACAGCGGATGAGGCGCTCGCGGCGATCGCACGCGGCGACCTCGGGTATCCGCTCGTGATCAAAGCCGACGGGCTGGCCGCGGGCAAGGGCGTGGTGATTGCGGAGGACCGCGCGTCGGCCGAAGCCGCCGTGCGCGAGGCGATGGTCGATCGGAAGTTCGGCAGCGCCGGCGACCGCGTGGTGCTCGAGGAGTTCCTCGCCGGTCAGGAGGCGTCGTACTTCGTGCTGTCCGACGGCCGATCGTTCGTGCGCATGTCGTCGGCGCAGGATCACAAGCGCATCCACGACGACGATCGCGGCCCGAACACCGGCGGCATGGGCGCCTTTGCGCCGAGCCCGCTCGTGACGCCCGAGCTCGAGCAGCGCGTGCTCGACGAGATCGTCGAGCCCGTGCTCAACGGCATGCGACTCGAGGGCCACCCCTTCAGCGGATTCCTCTACGTCGGCCTGATGCTGACCGCGGCCGGACCGAAGGTCGTGGAGTTCAACGTGCGCTTCGGCGATCCCGAGGCGCAGGTCATCCTGCCGATGCTCGACGAGGACCTGCCGCACCTGCTGATGGCCGCGGCCACCGGCACGTTGCCCTCGCGCGCGTTGAAGATTCGCGACGAGCGGCTGGTGGGCGTCGTCATCGCGTCGGCGGGGTATCCGGAGTCGGCGGACTCGGGGCGCGTGATCTCGGGGCTCGAGGCCGCCGCCAGCGTGCCGGGAGCGCTTGTGTTTCACGCCGGCACCGCCGCGCGCCAGGACGACGTCGTGACCGCCGGAGGCCGCGTGCTCACCGTCGTCGGACGCGGGCCGTCCTATCAGGACGCCATCGCCGTGGCGTATCGAGCTGTCGGCGAGATCCGGTTCGACGGCATGCAGTTCCGCACCGACATCGGACGCAAGGCGCTCGCTGTCGAACGCCTCTCATGAAGTACGCCGTCGTCACCTTCGGGTGCCGCGTCAACCAGGCCGACTCGCTCGAGATCGAAGGGGAGCTGCGCGCGATGGGCGCCGTCGGCGCCGCGCCGTCCGAGGCCGATCTCGTCATCGTCAACACCTGCTCGGTGACGGCCGCGGCTGACCAGGGCGCGCGGCAGGCCATCCGCCGCGTCGCGCGCGACAATCCCGCTGCGCGCATCGTCGTGACCGGCTGCTACGCCACGCGCGCGCCCGCCGACCTGGCGTCGCTGCCCCAGGTGGCGCACGTCGTACCGAACGTTCGCAAGGACGATCTGGTGCGCGATCTCGCGCACTCCTGGGGGCTGACCACCGCCGAGCGTTTTGCCGTTGGCGACGGACCCTGCGGCAGTCTGCTCGAACCTGGTGTCGCCGGACGCACCGCGCTGACGCTGCGAGTCCAGACCGGCTGCGACGAGCGCTGCAGCTACTGCATCATTCCCAGCACCCGCGGGGCCGGCCGCTCCAAGCCGCTCTCCGCGATCCGTGCGAGCGTGGCGCGCGCGGCGGCAGCGGGGTATCGCGAGGTGGCGATCACCGGCGTCCATCTCGGCTCCTACGGACGCGATCTGGGCGACGGCACGTCGCTGCTGTCGCTCGCCCGCGAGCTGGCGGCATGGCCGGGCGACATGCTCTTCCGATTGAGCTCGCTCGAACCCATGGACTGCAGCCGCGAGCTCGTCGATCTCGTGGCCGCGTCGCCGCGCCTCGCGCCTCACTTTCACCTGCCCCTGCAGCACGCGGCCGGCGAGATGCTGGCGGCGATGCGGCGTCCGTACACCCTCGCCACGTACCGGGCGCTCGTGGATGCGATCCGCGAGCGGATGCCGCATGCGTCGATCGGCTCCGACGTCATCGTGGGGTTTCCCGGCGAGACGGACGCGCACGCGACGGCGCTCGAGGCGTATCTCGAGACGTCGCCGCTCACGCACGTGCACGTGTTTCCGTACTCCCATCGTCCGGGTACGGAGGCGAGCGGCTTCAACGACGTGCCGCCTTCGGCGGTGGTCCGCGCACGCGGGGCCGCGGTGCGCGCGGTCGGCGAGCGGTTGTCGCGGGCGTTTCGCGCCGCCCAGGTCGGCACCGTGCGGCGCGCGCTCGTGGTGGACGACGGCTCAGCCGCGATGACTGACAACTATCTCCGCCTCGCGCTCGACGTCACGCGATCGCGCAACGAATGGATCGAGGTTGAGGTGCTCTCGGGCAACCTCGGCCGCGTGATGCGCCTAAGCTGAGCCGCAGACCGAAACTGAGCAGCCGACCTCGGCGCTAAAATCGGCGCATGGTGCACCGACTGAGTCTCATCCAGGGGTTCCATGTGCACGCGACCGACGGCGACATCGGCCACGTCGACGACTTCCTCATGGAGGAGTCGTCCTGGGCGATCCGCTACGTGGTCGTGGATACGAGCAACTGGCTCGGGGGCAAGTGGGTGGCCGTGTCGCCCTCGTTCGTGACGCGAATCGACTGGTCGAACCGGGAGATTTACGTGTCGCTCACGCGTGCGCAGATTCGCGACAGCCCCAACATGGAAGAAGCGCAGGTCCCGTCATACGAGCTCGTCCCGCGCTTCGTGATTATGTAGAAGCCGGTCTTTAGACCGGCCTCAGCGTAAGGGCAGGAGCGGCGGGCTCTACGAACGCAGCAGCAACGCCATCTGCTGCCCCGCGGTTTTCTTCGTCCCGCCGTCGACGATGAGCTGCCCGCACGCCGCGCGGATGTCGCGGCCGCGGCTCTTGCGCACCGACACTGTCATGTGGCGGTCAGCGAGGATCTGCGCGAAGCGTTCCACGCGCTCGTCCGACGGGCGCGTGAACTCGATGCCGGGCGCGGGATTGAGCGGGATCAGGTTCACCTTCGCCTTCATGCCCGCGAGCAGCTTCGCCAGCCGGCGCGCGTCGTCCGGCGTATCGTTCACCCCTTCAAGCAGCACGTACTCGAAGGTGATGCGCGCCCGCTTCTTGAGCGGGAACTTGCGGCACGCCTCGAGCAGCGAGGCAAGCGAGTACTTGCGGTTGGGCGGCACGAGCGCCGTGCGCTGATCCTCGCTGGTCGCGTGCAGCGAGATGGCGAGGTTCGGCATCAGCGGCTCGTTCGCCAGCCGCTCGAGCCCGGGCACGATGCCGACCGTCGACAGCGTGACCCGTCGAGGCGAGATGGCGAGGCCGTGCTCCTCGTGGAGCTGGCGCAGCGCCTTCATCGTGTTGTCGTAGTTGTGCAACGGCTCGCCCATGCCCATCAGTACGATGTTGAAGGGCTTGTCGAGCAGACCGGTGGCTCTCGCCAGCACGCGCACCTGTCCGGCGATTTCTCCCGACGTGAGGTTGCGCACGAGCCCCATCTTGCCGGTCAGGCAGAACCCGCACGACATCGCGCAGCCGACCTGGGTCGAGACGCAGAAGGTCATGGCCGGCGTGTCGGGGATGAACACCGACTCCACCTGTCGTCCATCCGCCAGCTCGAGCACGAACTTCCGCGTTCCGTCAGCCGACAGCTGCTCGCTTGCGACGCGCGGTGTGGACACCCAGAACTCATCCTGCAGTCTCGTCCGCAGTGGACGGGACAGGTCGGTCATCTGGCCAATGTCATCGATACCGCGGCGGTAAACCCAGCGGTAGATCTGCCGTCCGTGGAACGCCTGCTCGCCGCGGGCCACGAGGGCGGCCTCGATCTCGGACACATCGAGCTCGGCCAGGTCGATCCGGCTTTTGGATTGCGGCGCCTCGCTCGCGCGTGATATCATCGTTCTCGTCTTCTAAATCCCTATCATATCAATACTTTGCAGCCAACTTTCATGGCGCGTTCAAGTGGCGGTGTCGACAGCCGGCAAGCCGGCTTCGGGAGCTCCCGATGACGGCGCCGCCCATCGTGCGCGAGGTGCTGCCCAACGGCCTGCGGCTCTTGACCGAGCGCATGCCCCACGTGCGTTCCGTCAGCATCGGCGTGTGGCTGGCCCGCGGGTCGCGGCACGAGCCGATCGAGCAGAGCGGCATCGCCCACTTCGTGGAGCACATGCTGTTCAAGGGCACGGCCACGCGGTCGGCCGAGGACATCGCCCAGACGATCGACTCGATCGGCGGCCAGATGGACGCCTTCACCTCGAAGGAATACGCCGGCTACTACCTGAAGGTGCTCGACGAGCACGTGCCGCTGGCGGTGGACGTGCTGGCCGACATCATCATGCGGCCGGCCTTTGCGGAGGCCGACATCGAGCGCGAGAAGAAGGTGGTCCTCGAAGAGATCAAGATGGTCGAGGACACGCCCGACGATCTGGTCCATGAGATCTTCTCGGAGCACCTCTGGGAGAACCACCCGCTCGGGCGTCCGATTCTCGGAACACCCGACAGCGTCAGCGGGCTGACGCAAGACGTGTTGCGCGGGTACTTCGGGAACACCTACGTTGCTCCGCACCTGATCATCGCGGCCGTCGGCAACATCCAGCACGAACAGGTGCGCGCCCTCATCGAGAAGGCGTTCGGGACCCTGGCGTCCACGGGGACGCCGCTGGCGGAACGGCCGCCGAACGTGGTGCCGCGCATCGTCGTCCGGAACAAGGAGCTCGAGCAGAGCCACGTGTGCCTCGGGACCAGCGGTTTCAAGCAGGACCACGCGGACCGGTTCGCGAGCTACGCCCTGAACACAGTGCTGGGCGGCTCGATGAGCTCGCGCCTCTTCCAGAACGTGCGCGAGAAGCGCGGGCTGGCCTACGCGGTGTTCAGCGGCCTGAGCGCCTACCGTGACGCCGGCGCGATGACCATCTACGCCGGGTGTGCCAACGACGCCGTCGGCGAGCTCATCGACGTCGTGGTGGGAGAGATTCGCAAGCTGAAAGAAGAGCCGATGTCGGACGTCGAGCTCCGCCGCGCCAAGGATCATCTGAAGGGCAGCCTGATGCTCGGCCTCGAAAGCACGTCGAGCCGGATGTCGAACCTGGCGCGACAGGAGATGTACTTCGACAAGCAGCTCAGTCTCGACGAGACGCTGCAGGGCGTCGAGGCGGTCTCGCGCGACGACGTGCGCCGCGTGACCGAGGAGCTCTTCGCGCCCGCCGGCCTCGCGGCCACGGTGCTGGGCGCGGTCAACGGACTGGAGATTCCGCGAGAACGGTTGCATCTCGGCTGACATGATCCAGCGCTACACCCACCCGGACATGGGTCGCATCTGGAGCGACCAGCGGAAGTACGAAACGTGGCTGCAGGTTGAAATCGCAGCCGTCGAGGCGATGGCGAGGGCCGGCATCGCGCCGCCCGAGGCCGCGCGCGACATCAGGGAGAAGGGCGCCTTCACGGTCGCCCGCATCGACGAGATCGAGGCGGTCACGCAGCACGACGTGATCGCCTTCACGACCGCGGTGGCCGAGCACGTCGGCCCGTCGGCGCGCTGGCTGCACTTCGGCATGACGTCGTCGGACGTCATCGACACCGCGCAGGCGCTGCAGATGCGCGAGGCCTGCGATCTCATCCTGCAGAATCTCGACGCGCTGATGGTGGCGGTGCGGCAGCGCGCCGCCGAACACCGGCAGACGCCCATGATCGGCCGCACGCACGGCGTGCACGCCGAGCCGATGACGTTCGGGCTGAAGCTGGCGCTGTGGTACGCCGAGCTGGGGCGCGACCGCGTCCGCCTCGAGCGCGCCCGCGCGGGGATTGCCGTCGGCATGCTCTCGGGCGCGGTTGGCACCTTTGCCCACCTCCCGCCGGCGGTCGAACACGACGTCTGCCGGACGCTCGGCCTCGAGCCGGTCGTGGTGGGTTCGCAGGTGATCCAGCGCGACGGTCACGCCGAGCTGCTGTCGGCGCTCGCGATTACGGGGTCGACGCTCGAGAAGAGCGCGCTCGAGATCCGCGGCCTGCAGAAGACCGAGATCGGCGAGGTCGAGGAGCCGTTCGCCAAAGGGCAGAAGGGCTCGTCGGCGATGCCGCACAAGCGCAACCCGATCGGCTGCGAGCAGATCGTCGGCCTGGCGCGGCTGCTGCGCGCCAACGCGGGGGCCGCCTTCGAGAACAACGCGCTGTGGCACGAGCGCGACATCTCACACTCGTCGGTCGAGCGCGTCATCCTGCCCGACAGCTTCATCACCCTGGATCACATGCTGCGGCGCTTCACGCGCATCGTCGCCGGGATGGTGGTGTATCCCGAGCGGATGCGGGAGAATCTGAATCGATCGCGCGGCGTGGTCTTCTCGGGCACGGTGCTGCTTGAGCTGGCGCGCCGCGGCGTGTCGCGCGAGCAGGCCTACGAGTGGGTGCAGCGGAACGCGATGCGCTCGTTTCACGAAGCCGGGGACTTCAAGTCGCTGCTGCTGGCCGACGCCGACGTGACGCGCGTGCTCACGCCGGTCGAGATCGAGCGCGCGTTCGATCTCGACGAGCAGCTGCGCCACGTGGACGACATCTTCGATCGCGTGTTTGGAGCCGCGGCGGCAGCCGCGAGTTGAATCTGGAGACCTAGACCGATGCGCGTCCGTGTGTTCGTGACCCTCAAGCCCTCCGTATTCGATCCGCAAGGCACGACCGTCGCCGAGGCGCTGCATACGCTCGGATTCGGGTCGGTGGACGGCGTGCGGCAAGGCAAATATTTCGAGCTCGACATCGCCGCGTCGAGCCCGGACGAGGCAAGGCAGGTGGCCACGGATGCCGCCGACAAGCTCCTGGCCAACCCGGTGATCGAGAGCTACCGGGTGGAGGTGGATTCCGCAGGGGGCAGCCGATGAAGTTCGCGGTAGTCGTCTTTCCCGGTTCCAACAGCGATCACGACGCCCACTACGCGGTCAGTCATCCCCTCGGCGAAGAGGCGCGCTTCGTGTGGCACAAGGACACGAGCCTGGGCGACGCCGACGCGGTGATCCTGCCGGGCGGGTTCGCGCACGGCGACTATCTGCGCACGGGCGCCATCGCGCGCTTCTCGCCGATCATGGCCGACGTGCGGCGCTTCGCCGACGCCGGCGGTCCGGTGCTCGGCATCTGCAACGGCTTCCAGGTGCTGCTCGAAGCGGGGCTGCTGCCCGGCGCGATGCTGCGCAACGACCGCCTGCACTTCCGCTGCGAGTTCGTGAACGTTCGCGTGGAGCAGAACGACACGCCGTTCACGGCCGCCTGCCGTCCCGGCCAGCGGCTGCTGATGCCGATCGCGCACGGTGAAGGCAACTACTACGCGGATGCTGCGGTGCTGGAGCAGCTCGAGCGCAACCGCCAGGTGCTGTTCCGTTACGTCAACGCCGCTGGTGAGGAGACGCGCGACGCCAACCCGAACGGGTCGGTCCGCAACATTGCCGGACTCTGCAACGAGGCGCGCAACGTAGTGGGCCTGATGCCGCACCCCGAGCGGGCCGCAGAACTGGCGGTCGGCGGAGCCGACGGCCTGGTGATGCTGCAGTCGGCGGTGCACTGGTTCACGCGGCGCGCGCCGGCGGCGGTGGCCGTGGCGCGCTCGAGCAGTCTCAGCGCATGACGACACCCGACGTCTCGTCCGACGCCGTCCTCGAGCGCCACGGCCTCACGCGCGACGAGTTTGGCAAGATCGTCTCGATGCTCGGCCGGCAGCCGACGCTCACCGAGCTCGGCATCTTCTCGGTGATGTGGTCCGAGCACTGCAGCTACAAGAGCTCGCGCGTGCACCTCAAGACGCTGCCCACCACGGGCCCGCGCGTCCTGCAGGGCCCGGGCGAGAACGCCGGCGCGGTTGACATCGGCGACGGCCTCGCGGCGGTGTTCAAGATCGAATCCCACAACCACCCGTCGTTCATCGAGCCGTACCAGGGCGCGGCCACCGGCGTGGGCGGCATCATCCGCGACATCTTCACCATGGGCGCCCGGCCCATCGCGCTGCTCAACTCGCTGCGCTTCGGCTCGCTCGACAACCCGCTCGTGCGCCGCAACATGGCCGGCGTGGTGGCCGGGATCGGCGGCTACGGCAACAGCATCGGCATTCCGACCGTCGGCGGCGAGATCGCCTTCGACGAGAGCTACACCGGCAACCCGCTCGTGAACGTGTTCTGCCTCGGCATCTCGAAGGCCGACGAGATCATCAAGGGCGTGGCCTCGGGCGTCGGCAACGCGGTGTTCTACGTCGGCTCGAAGACGGGCCGCGACGGCATTCACGGCGCCACCATGGCGTCGGCGGAGTTCGACGAGAAGTCGGCCGAGAAGCGCCCCGCCGTGCAGGTGGGCGATCCGTTCATGGAGAAGCTGCTCCTCGAGGCCTGCCTCGAGGTCATGCGAACCGACGCGCTCGTCGGCATCCAGGACATGGGCGCGGCCGGGCTCACCTGCTCGACGTGCGAGATGGGCGCGCGTGGCGGCGCCGGCGTGGAGATCGACGTGGCGCTCGTGCCGCAACGCGAGACCGGCATGACGGCCTACGAGATCATGCTGTCCGAATCGCAGGAGCGGATGCTGCTCGTGGCGAAGCAGGGGCGCGAGGCCGAGGTGCAGGCGATCTTCGAGAAGTGGGACCTGCACGCCGTCCGGATCGGGGTGGTCACGGCCGACGGCCTCCTGCGCGTGAAGGATCACGGCACGGTGGTGGCCGAGATTCCGAACACCGCGCTCACCGACGAGGCGCCGCTCTACCGCCGGCCGTTCACGGAACCGGCCTACCTGAAAGAGGCGCAGCAGCTGTCGCTCGCCGCGCTGGGTACGCCCGCGCCCGCCGCGGATGTGTTCCGCCGGCTGCTGGCGTCGCCCACGGTGGCGAGCAAGCGCTGGGTCTACCGGCAGTACGACCACGTCGTCGGCACCAACACGATGGTGATGCCGGGCATGGGCTGCGGCGTGGTGCGCATCAAGGACACGCGCCGCGCGCTCGCCCTGTCGGTGGATTGCAACGGGCGCTTCGTGTATCTCGATCCGTTCGTTGGAGCGCAGCTCGCCGTCGCCGAGGCTTCGCGCAACGTCGCCTGCGCGGGCGGCCTGCCGATTGGCGCGACCAACTGTCTCAACTTCGGGAACCCGCAGAAGCCCGACATCATGTGGCAGTTCGTGAAGGCGGTCGAGGGCATGGGCGCCGCCTGCCGGGCGCTCGACATCCCGATCACCGGTGGCAACGTGAGCCTCTACAACGAAACCGACGGCCGTGGCGGGTTGCCGACGCCGGTGCTCGGCATCGTCGGGCTCATCGAGGACTCCAGCACCGTGGTGCGGCGCCTGTTCCAGCAGGACGGCGACGTCGTGATCCTGCTGGGCGAAAGCAGGCCCGAGCTGGGCGGCAGCGAGTATTTGAAGACCATGCACGGCCTCGTGCAGGGCCTGCCGCCGGCGCTCGATCTGGCCCGCGAGGCCGCACTGCAGCGCGTGCTGATCGCCGGCGCCGCGCAGCGTCTCTTCAAGTCGGCGCACGACTGCGCCGAGGGCGGAGTGGCGGTGACACTGGCCGAGTGCTGCTTCAGCGGCACGCCGGGCGTGGACGCCGATTTGGCGGCCACCGCAGCCGAGGCGGGATTTGGCGACATCGCCACGCTCTTCGGCGAGTCCGCGTCCCGGGCCGTCGTGTCGGTGGCGGCCGGGCGTGAGCGTGAGGCGCTGGATCTGGCCGGGAAAGACGGTGTTCCCGCGGCGGTGATCGGCCGGGTGGGCGGTGGTCGCGTGCGGCTGTCGGTTGGTGGCCGCCGCGTGATTGACGAGGCGGTGGACGCCGCCGAGCGGATCTGGGACGAGGCGATTGCGTCGCGGTTCGAGCGAACCGTCGCGTAACGCCGTACTATAAGAGCAGGCCTCAGGCCTCGAGCCTTTGGCCTTGGGGAACGCCTCGCGAGAACTGGAGCCGCATGTTCGACAAGTTCAAAGACGAGTGCGGAGTGTTCGGGATCTTCGGCCACCCGGAGGCCGCGAACCTCACCTACCTGGGCCTGTACGCGCTGCAGCATCGCGGCCAGGAAAGCGCCGGCATCGCGTCGGCCGACGGCACGCGCATCCGCGCCTCGCGGGCGATGGGCTACGTCAACGACGCCTTCGACAACGAGACGCTCGCCGGGCTCACCGGTCACCTGGCCATCGGACACGTGCGCTACTCGACGGCCGGCGAGAGCCGCCTCGCCAACGCCCAGCCGATCGTAATCGACAGCGCGCATGGGCAGCTGGCGCTCGGCCACAACGGCAACCTGATCAACGCCGGCGAAGTGCGCGACGCACTCGTTCGCGACGGCGCGATCTTCCAGACCAGCACCGACAGCGAGATCGTCGTGCACCTGTTCGCGCGTTCGCGGGCCGAGAACGTCGAGGCCGCGATCCTGGACGCCATCGGTCAGGTGACGGGCGCCTACTCGTTCGTGCTGATGACGAAGGACAAGATCATCGGCGTCCGCGACCCGCATGGCTTCCGTCCGCTGGCCCTCGGGCGTCTGGGCGATGCCTGGGTGATCTGCTCGGAAACCTGCGCCATGGACCTCATCGGCGCCACCTACGTGCGCGACGTCGAGCCGGGCGAGATGGTGATCGCGAGCGCGTCGGGCCTGCGGTCGCAGAAGACGTTCCCGCCGGCGAAGCACTCGCAGTGCATCTTCGAGCACGTCTACTTCGCGCGCCCCGACAGCTACGTGTTCGGCGAGAGCGTCAACGAAGTGCGCACCGAGTTCGGGCGGCGGCTGGCGCGCGAGTCCGGCGTGCCGGCCGACGTCGTGGTTCCGATTCCGGACTCGGGCGTGTGCGCCGCGGTCGGCTACGCCGAGCAGTCCGGCATTCCGATGCGCATGGGCCTCATCCGCAACCATTACGTGGGGCGGACGTTCATCCAGCCGCAGCAGTCGATCCGACACTTCGGCGTGCGCGTGAAGCTCAATCCGGTGAAGAGCATCCTGAGCGGCAAGCGAGTGGTGCTGGTGGACGACTCGATCGTCCGCGGCACGACCAGCCGCAAGATCGTGCGCATGGTGCGCAGCGCGGGCGCGCGTGAAGTCCATATGCGCATCAGCTGTCCTCCCACCATCTCTCCCTGCTTTTACGGCGTGGATACGCCGCGCCGCTCGGAGCTGATTGCGGCGACGCACACGATGGAGGAGATCCGGAAGTACCTCGACGCCGACAGCGTGTCGTACCTGAGCCTGGAAGGGCTGACCGATTCGGTGCCCAGCGGCAAGACCCGCTACTGCACGTCGTGTTACACGGGCGTCTATCCCGTCGCCTTCCCGCGCGACGAGAAGGCGTACCTCCAGCTCGCGCTCAAGCTCAATCCGGAGCCGGCCCCGCCGTCGGCGCCGCAACCGGTCACGACCGCCGGCTTCAACGGCGAGGAGCTGACCGGCGCCGCGGCCGAGCAGCTGGCCGGCGCCGGTTCGTCGCGCGTCCGTCGCTCGGAGTGAGAGGCGCCCGCTGATGGACTACAAGGCGTCGGGCGTCGATATCGACGCCGGCAACGAAGCCGTCCGCCGCATCCGAGGCCTGGCGCGGTCCACGTTCACGCCCGCGGTCCTCTCCGACATCGGTTCGTTCGGCGGCCTGTTCCGGCTCGAGCCGGGGCGGTTCCGCGATCCCGTACTCGTGGCGAGCGCGGATGGCGTCGGCACGAAGCTCAAGGTCGCGTTCATGGCCAACCGGCACGGCACGGTGGGCATGGACCTCGTGAACCACTGCGTCAACGACATCCTGGTACAGGGCGCCGAGCCGCTCTTCTTTCTCGACTATCTCGCCACCGGACGGCTGTCACCGGAGGTGGCCGAGTCGATCGTCGGCGGCATGGCGGCGGCGTGCCGCGAGAACGGCTGCGCGCTGCTCGGCGGCGAGACCGCCGAGATGCCGGGATTCTACGCGGAGGGTGAATACGATCTGGCGGGCTTCATCGTCGGCGCCGCCGATCGCGAGCAGCTGATCACCGGGCGTGGCATCGGGGCGGGCGACGTCCTCATCGGCGTGCCCTCGAGCGGCCTCCACACCAACGGCTACTCGCTCGCGCGCCGCATCGCCTTCGAGCACCTCGGGCTGACCGTGGACAGCCAGGTGCCCGCGCTCGGCCGCACCATCGGCGAAGCGCTGCTCGAGCCGCACCGGTCGTATCTGCAGCTCGTCCGGCCGATGCTCGGCGGCGGCCTGATCAAGGGCATGGCGCACATCACCGGCGGCGGCATCACCGACAACCTGCCGCGCGTGCTGCCGGCCTCGATGGTGGCCAACGTGGACCTCTCGCGCTGGCACGTGCCGCCGATCTTCCAGTGGCTGATGGAAGCGGGCCGCGTGCCGCTCGACGACATGCTGCGCACGTTCAACATGGGCGTCGGCCTCATCATCGTGACGTCGGCCGCCAAGGCCGGTCACGTGATGGAGGAGCTCTCGGCCCGCGGCGGCCGCGAGGCGCGCGTGATCGGCGAGATCGTCCCCGGCGAGGGGCCCGCCGTCACGTATACCGGCAGCCCGTCGCTGGGGTGACGAGCGTGCCGTCGCGGCGGCTCGGCGTCCTGATCTCGGGCCGCGGCAGCAACCTGCAGGCGCTCATCGACGCCATCGCCGACGGACGGCTCGATGCCTCGATTGACGTCGTCATCTCGAACGTCGCCGGCGCCGGCGGCCTCGATCGCGCCCGCGCGGCGGGCATCGAGACGGCGGTCATCGACCACCGCGGCTGGCCGTCGCGCGACGACTACGACCGTGCGCTCGTCGAGGAGCTTCGGGGGCGCGAGGTCGATCTGGTCTGCCTGGCGGGATTCATGCGCCGGATCGGTCCCGTCTTCATCGCGGCCTTTCCCAACCGGATCGTGAACATCCACCCGTCGCTGCTGCCCGCGTTTCCGGGCCTTCACGCGCAGCGGCAGGCGCTCGCGCACGGCGTGAAAGTGAGCGGCGTCACGGTGCACCTGGTGACCGCCGAGCTCGATGCCGGCCCGATCATCGTCCAGCGCGCCGTGCCGCTGCTCGAGAACGACACAGAAGAAAGTCTCGCGGCGCGCATTCTGGTCGAAGAGCATCAGGCGTATCCCGAGGCAGTCCAGCGGCTGTTGGACGGTGGAGGGACGGTCGTTGGACGCCGATTCGTGAAGGCCAAGTCGTAAGCCGTAAGCCGGTAGAATTCCGTCACATGGATCTCTACGATGAACTGGCGTGGCGTGGCATGGTCTACGACACGACCGAGGGGCTGCGCGAGGTCATCGCCCGCGAGACGCTGACCGCCTACATCGGCTTCGATCCCACGGCCGCCAGCCTGCACGTCGGCTCCCTGCTGCCGGTGATGGCCCTGGCGCGGCTGCAACGCTGCGGTCACTCGCCGATTGCCCTCGTCGGCGGCGGCACGGGCCTCATCGGCGATCCGAGTGGCAAGACCCTGGAACGTTCGCTGCTGACGCCCGAGCAGGTGGACGTGAACGTGCGCGGCATCCGGGCGCAGCTCGAGCGGTTTCTCGACTTCGATCATGGGGCGCAAGCGGCGCGCCTCGTCAACAATCACGAGTGGCTGGGCGAACTGAGCGCGCTCGAGTTCATGCGCGACGTGGGCAAGTACTTCACCGTGAACTACATGCTCGCGAAGGAGTCGGTGAAGCGGCGCGTCGAGAGCGAGGACGGCATCTCCTACACCGAATTCAGCTACCTGCTGCTGCAGTCGTACGACTTCCTCGTGCTGCACGATCGCTTCGGCTGCACGCTGCAGATGGGCGGCAGCGACCAGTGGGGCAACATCACCGCGGGCCTCGATCTCATTCGCAAGCTGCGTGGCGCGCGCGCGCACGGGATGGTGCTGCCGCTCGTCACCAGCGCGGCGGGTACGAAGTTCGGCAAGACCGAGGCGGGCACGGTATGGCTCGACCCGGCGCTCACGACGCCGTACGAGTTCTACCAGTTCTGGTTCAACGCCGACGATCGCGACGCCGCGCGCTATTTGAAGTTCTTCACGTTCCTCGACGCGCCGGCGGTGGCGGCGCTCGAAGCGGCGAGCGCGCGCGAGCCCGAGAAGCGCCACGCGCAGCGCGAGCTGGCGCGTGAGGTGACGAGGCTCGTGCATGGCACGACGGCCGTCCAGGACGCCGAGGCTGCCGCAGACAAGCTCTTTCGCGGCGATCTCTCGGCGATGTCCGTCGCCGAACTGCTGCAGATCTTCCCCAACGTGCCGTCGTGCGATCTGGCGCTCGTGGCCGCCGGGTGGCTCGTGCCGGAGCTCCTGACCGCGGCTGGCGTGGCGGCGTCGAAGAGCGAAGCCGTCCGCCTTGTGAAGGGAGGAGGCATCTCGTTGAATGGCCGCCGAATCGCCGACGAGAAGGAGCGCATCACCCAGGCGCAGGCGATAGAGGGCCGTATCTTCGTGATTCGAAAGGGGAAGCGGGACAATTTCCTGGTGCGCCTGGTGGGCGCGTAAGCGCCGGTTGTTGACACGAGGGCCGGGCTCACCTACTATTCATAGGTTCGCTGGGTGGTTGCTACACGCACCGAGCGGGTCCGAGCGGACCCCAGAGTTGCGGCGCGCAACCGCCAGAAGCGGCGGCCCCGTCCGGGTTAGCCAGTTTCCTCGTGAAATTAAGGCTTGACAAGGGTTGGTTCGGCCTGTAGTATTGGAAGGTTCCCCCAAAAACGACCCGTCTGGGTTGAAAACGTGGGAACCTCGGCGAGGCTGAGACAGCAGCGCTGCGGTGCAGCGAAGCCGTCGGGTCTGGTTGGGCTTCCGGTTCTTTGAAAACTAGATAGAGCGTGCAAGCACTTAACGTGATCTGATCGAAGAATCGCAAGATTCGAGATTGGATCGCCCGTCGAGTGTCAGCAGGTGGCGTCTCGCAGAAAGCGCGCAAGCGCAGAAGCGGACGAACCATCTAATAAGACCAAGTAAGACAACGCAAGAGCCAAGTTCAACAGGCGATCGCGTTAAAAAAAGTTGCTCTCGCCGAAGCCCGCAAGGGCGGAAGCGGACAGCGAATTTAACATGAGAGTTTGATCCTGGCTCAGAATCAACGCTGGCGGCATGCCTAACACATGCAAGTCGAACGCGGTTAGTAGCAATACTAACTGAGTGGCGAACGGGTGAGTAACACGTGGGTGACCTACCTTCGAGTGGGGGATAACGTCCCGAAAGGGACGCTAATACCGCAT
>Ga0079218_10000050_pt1 | contig 22257 bp, 25 predicted proteins | sample NCCompost_FD_77181 | JGI IMG/M metagenome (GOLD analysis project Ga0079218, IMG submission 77181) | Agricultural soil microbial communities from Utah to study Nitrogen management - NC Compost | ecosystem: Environmental > Terrestrial > Soil > Agricultural land | place: USA: Utah | collected... | reverse complement strand
CCGCCTGACAAGTCCTCATCGTGATCGGTACGTGAAAACTCCGGAGTACAAAATTACGGCCGTTCGAATTGAAAAGGAATGACTATTCCACCTCACCGAAAAAGGTGTGGATATTTTCCCAACCCGCTCCAATCAACGATTCCTTCCCGTCAGATAATTCAAAGGAAACCAAGTTTTAGTTGATGGCACGAACATTGCTCGGTTGTGGCTTAGATACAGATCCCAGCTCACTCTTGGAGACTCGTAGATCATGAAACGAAGATATCTCATTACCAAGTTACTGATAGCGTTAACTGTCGCTTTTAGCTTTGCGTTTTTCATACCAAACCACGCTCTGGCGCATTGCGACACCATGGATGGACCAGTGGTCAAGGCTGCGCAAAAAGCCCTGCATACGAAAAACGTGAGTCTCGTTCTGATTTGGGTGCAAGAGAAGGATCAGACTGCAATTAGAAAAGCCTTTCGCCAGACACTTGCCGTTCGCCGATTAAATCGTACCGCCAGAGAGCTGGCCGACAGGTATTTTTTTGAGACGGTGGTTCGCCTTCATCGAGCTGGAGAAGGAGAACCGTTTACGGGTATAGAGCCTGCTGGAACTGACTTAGGACCAGTCGTTCAGGGAGCGGACAAAGCAATTGAGAATGGTGTCGTCGAGCCTTTGCTGACACTGTTTCCTGCTAAGGTTAGTGCTGAGATTCGAACGCGCTTCAAAGATGTGATTGCCAAGAAGTCATATCCTGAGAACGATGTGGTCGCTGGGCGAGAATTCGTTAAAGCGTACGTCTCATTTTTGCACTACGTTGAGCATCTCCACGGAGAGAGCGGGCACAAGTAACGCTATGAGCGCGTGGCCCACCAGTATCTGAGAAAAGAAGTAGGCCTTCGGGACCGGCGGAAAGTCAGGAAGAGAGCGACCAGACGTCTAGTGAACTACGAAGATCCACGAAGAACGGCTGACTTCTCAGCAGACTGGAGCTGACCAATTTCTCACCGTCTTTCAATTTGAAATCCGCTTCCGGTCACGACCGGTGCAGTTTCCGTGTTACTCCATTCGAAAAACGACCCGTCATACATCACGACGTCGTAGCCAAGATATTTAAGCGTGAAATATGAGTGCGACGCTTGTCCACCGGTGCGACAGTAAGCTACGACTGTACGACCATGTTGCGCCCCAGCCTTTTCGTAGAGCGTGTACAACTCCCTCGGGGATCGTAGCACCGGACTCTCCTTGCCAACTATATTCTGCATCCAGAAGACATTTGCCGCGCCGGGGATGTGGCCACCTCGAGGCACGCCGTCACCCGGTTTAGCTCCGGTGTATTCATCAACCGGACGGGCATCTATCAATACCGCTCCCGAAGAGTCCAGGTTCGTCGCAATCCAGGACAAGTCGCGCACGACATCGAGATTGGTGACGACGCCCGGCCGGACCCGCGGCGTGAAGCCCGCCGTCTTCGGCTCAACTACATCAGTCGAGATGGCGCGACGTTCTGCCTGCCACTTTTCCAGACCGCCATCCAGAAGTGCCGCCCGCCCGCCATGACCGAGGTAGTCGAGCGTGAAGTAAGCGCGGGCTGCCGACAGCCCGGAGTTGTCACCGTAGACAACGATGCGCGCATTGTTGCCGACGCCCAAGCGCTCGAAGAGCTTCTGAAGCTCAGCCACCGGTGCGAGTTCGTTAGGCACACCGTTGCGCGTGGCGGTGATCTCGCCCCAGCCGACGAAACGCGCCCCGGGGATGTGACCTCCGTCATAGTGGGCCCGCTCGTGCGCCACATGCAGAATGACGACCTTCGGATCATTAAGATGAACCGCCAGCCAGGCGGTTGAGACGATCATCTCTGAACGCACAGCGCGCGGCCTCGCCTCCCGATGTGCTTTTCCTTGCCCTTCAGCCTGAGAAGAAATAAGGAAGAGGACGCTGGCGATGGTCAAAAGACCGCCAAACAGCAATCGAATTTTTATTGAATATCGGTATGAATGTCTCATCATTCTTCCTTCGCGCTATCGGCGCTTTGCTTGTCCTCATCACTGCCGTTGGCAGGGTCTGATGCCTCAACCCTCGAATCCTGCTCGCCTTCAGTGCGTTGCTCATTTCCAACAGCTGGGTCGCTATCCACCGCAGATTCACCTGCCGACGCGCTCTCGACAGATGAGATCGGCTCAAACGCAGGAGGCTCAGCATCCAGTGATTCAGGTTCAGGGCTCACCAGCTCCGTCGAAGGGTGCACATATTTCTTCCGCTCACTCATGTAGAAGAGAACGGGCACGGTCATGCGAGACAGCAAAAGCGAAGCGACCTCTCCGGCCATGAGCGAAATCGCAAGACCCTGAAAAATCGGGTCGAACAGAATCACCCCCGAGCCAACAATAACCGCCGCTGCCGTCAACATCATCGGCCGGAAACGCACTGCTCCCGCATCCACCACGGCGTCTGCCAGCGTCATCCCCTGATTCAATCTCAGCTCGACGAAATCCACCAGAATGATCGAATTGCGCACGACGATTCCAGCGCCGGCGATAAACCCAATCATCGAGGTGGCGGTGAAGAAGGCCCCCATTAGAGCGTGAGCGGGCAGGATGCCGATGAGCGAAAATGGGATTGCGGCCATGATGGTCAGTGGCGTCTTGAAGGATTGAAACCAACCGACAACCAGGATGTAAATCAGCAACAGTACCGCCGCAAACGCCAATCCAAGATCGCGAAATACTTCGTAAGTTATGTGCCATTCGCCGTCCCACTTGACCGCGAGTTTTTCGCCACTAAACGGCTGGCTGGCAACATAGCGTTCGAGTGCATATCCTTCCGGCAACTTCAAGTGATCTATCGCTTCGTTGAGCTGGAGGATGGCGTAAACCGGGCTTTCCACTTTTCCAGCGACATCGCCGGTGACATAGACAACAGGCATTAGGTTCTTGTGATAGATGCTTTGGTCCGTCGCCTGCTCCTCAACGCGCACCAGTTCTCCCAGAGATACCAGGTTACCTTGATGTCCGATAACCTTGATCTCTTTGAGGTCATCCACATTCGAACGCTCGGCTCGCGGTAGCCGCAAGACAATCGGCACATCTTCTTTTTCCTGCGGCAGGTGCGCCAGCCCGACGTTCATTCCGTCGATTGCGATTCGCAGAGTAGCGGCAACTTGTGCGGCTGAAACGCCGTTCAGGGCTGCTTTCTCCTTGTCCACTTCGAAATGATATTTGACTTGCTGGTCTTCGATGTACGAGTCAACGTCGACGACACCCTCAGTCTGGTCGAAAATATCTTGAATCTGCCGGGCGACTTCGATCTGGCGCTGATAACTTGGGCCATAGATCTCTGCAACCAGCGTTTGTAAGACGGGCGGACCGGGTGGCGTCTCAGAGACTTTGACGCGTGCCATATACTTTGCGGCGATTTGTTGAATAGCGGGGCGCACACGTTTTGCAATGTCATGGCTTTGCGCCGACCGCTCCCCCTTTGGCACCAGGTTGACCTGAATGTCGGCCACGTTGGGTCCCTGTCGCAGAAAGTAGTGCCGAACCAGACCGTTGAAGTTGTAAGGCGAAGCGGTGCCGACGTACATCTGGTAGTTCGTCACTTCCGTCACAGTGCGCAGGTAATCTGCGACTTCGCGAGTCACCGCCGCCGTGCCTTCAAGGGTCGTGCCTTCGGGCATATCCACAATGACCTGAAACTCGCTCTTGTTATCAAACGGGAGCATCTTCACGCGCACGGCCTTCAGACCTATTAGTGCGAGCGCGCCCAGAAGCAACAGTCCCACGCCAAACAGAAAGCTGTAGCCCCAACGACGATCACGAATCAGCGCCCCCATCACCCGGCGGTACAGGTGCGTCGTCCATCCTTCTCGATCGTGCGAGTAGTCGTGACCTCTCTCCCGCTTCAGCAGACGCAGACTGGCCCAGGGCGTTACAATGAATGCTACCAGTAGCGAAAAGACCATTGCAGCCGACGCGCCGATGGGAATCGGCCTCATGTACGGGCCCATCAATCCGCTCACAAAAGCCATCGGCAGAATCGCCGCGATCACGGCGAAGGTCGCCAGGATCGTCGGATTACCCACTTCGTTTACAGCGTCAATGGCAATGTCTACGACCGGCCGGTCGCGATTCTCAGGCAGGCGATAGTGGCGCGTTATGTTCTCGACCACCACAATCGCGTCGTCCACCAGAATGCCGATCGAGAAGATCAGGGCGAAAAGCGTGATCCGGTTCAGTGTGTAACCATAGAAGTAGAAGACTGCGAGGGTAAGGGCAAGCGTCACCGGAATGGCCGTGGCTACAATACCTGCCTCACGAAAACCAAGCGCAAGCCAGATCAGCAGCGACACGGAGAGGATGGCAATCATCATGTGTAGCAGAAGTTCATTCGACTTCTCGCTCGCCGTTTCACCGTAGTTGCGCGTCACGACTACCTGAACATCACCGGGGATCAGTGTGCCTTGCAGCTGCTTGACCTTCTCAATCACCTGGTCTGCTATCGCGATAGCATTAGTGCCTTTGCGCTTGGCAACGGAGATCGTGACGGCCGGCAGCACATTCTGCCTCGCCGTGGATGGAGCAGCGGAGGCGGGTTCATTTTCCTTCGTTGCCTGGCCGGCTCCGTAAAGAACATAATCGGCCGGCTCTTCCGGACCGTCTTCAATGCGCGACACATCGCGCAGATACACCGGGCGGTTGTTGGAAACGCCGACGACTACATCACCAACATCCTCGGCGGAACGCAGAAATCCTCCGGTCTCGACCAGGAACTCCCGATTGCCCGCTGAGAAGCTGCCAGACTGCAACTGTTGGTTTTCCTGATCGAGCATTGGGACCAGGCTCGCCGGGGCGACGCTGTAAGCAGCCATGCGCGCGACATCGAGTAGTACTCGAACCTGACGGCGCTGCCCGCCGATGATCTTCACTTCAGAGACGTCACTGACTTCTTTGATCTGATCGTGAACCTGCGCTGCAATTCGTCTAAGCGTGAAATGATCGTAGCGGTCACTGGTAAAAGTGAGGGCGAGAACGGGTACGTCATCGATCGAGCGCGGCTTAATGAGCGGGGGACTGGCGCCCGCTGGAATCAGATCAAAGTTGGCGAACATCTTCTGGTTCAACCGGACGATGCTCGCCTCTTCATTCTGGCCGACGTAAAAGCGGACCACAGCCAGCGAATAACCGGATGCTGAGGTCGAATAGATGTACTCGACCCCGGGAACTTCCCAGAGCAGTTTCTCCATCGGCTTCGTCACCCGCTCTTCAACCTCTTTGGCAGACGCACCCGGCATCTGGACGAAGACGTCAATCATGGGCACCACGATCTGCGGCTCTTCTTCGCGCGGTAGCAACAGCACGGCGCCAACACCGAGCAGGATGGAAGCTATAATGACGAGGGGCGTCAGTTTGGAATTGATGAAAACCTGCGCCAGCTTTCCGGCGGGCCCAAGCGCGTCTCTGGTCACTCTCGCACCTCGGTTATTCCATCACTGGCGGCAAACCTGAAGCGTCTTCGCGCACCCGACTGCCGTCATTCACCGCCGTCCCGCCATCGACCACGATCTGCTCGCCTTCCCCTAACCCGGAAAGCACCTCCACGCGGTCGCTGTACGACTTGCCGGTCTTCACTAATCGCATGCGCGCGATGCCGGACCGGTCCACGACGTACACACTGGTGAGCTGGCCGCGCTCGACGACAGCTTCCCGCGGAATCGTGATCACCTGTATCTGGCCGGTAACGAAGCGGGCTTTGCCATAAAGGCCGGAACGAATGATCTGCTGATTGCCGCCGGGCGTTGCGATGCTGATCTTCACCAGGTAAGTTCTGCTCGCCGGATCAGCAGCTGGAACGATCTCGACTACGGTGCCCGCGAGTTCTTGCTGACCCAGAGCATCTATCTGCACTCGAACCTGATTCCCCAGATGAATCTTGTTGATTTGGGATTCTTGTACGGCGGCTTCGAGCCGGTAATCACCACCGCTCTCGATGGTGAGCAAAGGTGTGCCCGGCGCGGCCATGTAACCGACATCCGCTTGCCGGGAAACAACAACTCCGTTTATAGGAGCTGCAATTCGAGTGAAGCTCGAGTAAACCTGCGAGCCGGAGACATCCGCCCTGGCCTGATCAATACGCGCCAGCGCCATTCGCCTTCTCGCCAGCAACGATTGCAGCATTCGCTTCGATCGCTCAGCTTCAGCATCCGCCACCTCATGCCTGGCTCGCGCTTCGTCAAATTCCTGTTGGCTGATTGATTTTCTCTCGAACAACTGTTGGTAACGGCGGAAGGTAGAACTGGCAAGCCGGCTATTGGCGTCAGCGGCAGTCTGGCTGGACTCGGCGGCTTTGATGCTTCGATCTACTTCATCCAGCGCGCCATTCATCTCAACTAACCCGGCACCGGACTTTTGTGTTTGAATCCTGGCCTCCCGGCTATCGATTTCGACAAGAACCTGGCCCGCACGCACTGTGTCTCCTTCGCGAACCCTCATTGCCACGATGCTTCCCATTACTTTCGATGAAACAATGCTGCTGGTTTTGGCGCGGACTGTGCCGACCGCCTCGTAGCTCTCGTCGAGCGTTTGCTGTGCGACAGTCTCAATCTTCACGCCCTGCACCATCGGGGCCGTCATTACTGCTGGTTCCTGCTTTCCGGCGCACGAGTTCGCTCCAGCAAAAGCGAGAGTTACTAAAACGAAAGTGAGTGCATATTTCATCGACGGCCTCTTCAATTCTTCGCACCGGCATATGAGCCGGCGCGCTCCCAAATATCACTTAGACGAATGGCTGAACATCTTTCAACCTGCCTGTGGCCAGCAAGACGTTTGCATAGGCAACGTAATGGTCGTGGCGAGCCGTTAACACATCGGTGCGAGCCCGCACCAAAGTCAACTCAGCTCGCAGTACCTCAGTAATAGTCGTGAGCCCTTCGTGATAGCGATCCTGGACTATCCGCAGAACCTCCGTCGCCTGGACGGTAGTTTGTCCAACTACCCGGAGGCGTTCTCGGGCCGACACAAATTGCTGATAGGCACGCACAACTTCAAAACTGATCTGATTGGCCAGTTGCTCCTGTTCGGCCTCAGCGATGGCCTCGGCCGCGCGCGCCTGGTTGATTCTGGCTTTGCGTCCGGCATCAAAGAGATTGACAGTAATCGAAGCGCCCGTGGCGTAGTCCGAACTGCCAGTCACTGGACTGCGTCCGCTTACCCCGAGACTAGCGAAGGCATCCACCCGTGGGAGCACCTCGTCGCGCGCCCCGCGCACCTGGCGCGCATTCATTCGCAGGGCCAGCATGGCGCGGGCATATTCGGGCCGGTGTGTAAGCGCCAGACGATTAAGTTCACTCGGGGCCTCAATGTGGAAAAGTCGTTCACTTAGTTGGTCAGCGATCGTATGAGGCGAGTCTACGGGCAGGCCAAGCGCTGTATTCAACGCCGCTTGAGCGATCGCAAGTTCACCCAGAGCTTGAATCTTCTGCTGTCGAAACTCCGACAACTGAACTTCGGCGGCAAGAAGATCTGAGCGCACCACGAATCCAGTTTCAAATTTGTCCTTGATCCTCTTGAGATCGGCGGAGGCGATCTGTATGGCCTCCTCAGCTACTACCACTTTCGATTCAGCCAGCAATACCCCGTAATAAGACTTGAGTACGTCGAAGCGAATCTGTTGGGCGACTAGCTCCGTTTGTTGGTCAGCCCGTTGTTGCCCCAGCCTGGCCAGATCAATTCGGGCCTTACTCTGTCTCTGATCATAGACAGGAACGCGAACCGACAACCCGGCGCGGAAGTTAGTGAGAGCGTCAGGGTTGTTCAGTGAGCTGAGTCCAAAATTGTCAGCACCAAACCGCCCTTGTTCCAGGAGTGAGCCAAATACGAAGACGGGATTGTTGCTCCGGGTCACTATCTCTGATGCCTGCAAGAACGGCCAACGGGTAGCGCGAGCAACAGCCAGATGCGCGTCCGCAAGCTGACGACCGCCTGCGGTAACTCGCATCAACGGATTCTTAGCCAGCGCGATCTCGACAGCTTGAGCGAGTGTCAGCGGTGCGCCAGATCTGGTTACGGAGATTGGCGTTACGACCGCATCGGTTTGTGACTGAGCCGGGACTGAGAGAGAAAGGCCAAGGTTCACGAACCCCAGGCCCAGACTAACCACCACTATTCTCTTCATCCAACTATGCAACCGCATGTACAGGTTCACGCTTCCGAGCTTCTTGAAAGCGATGCTGCGTCGCTCTTTGCTCCGAGCCAGCGAAGGAAACTCATCATTGGGCACCAGTCCGTGAAAGCAGACTGGATCAGGTTGAGCGCCACAAATCCGGTGAACAGAAACCAGTAGGAACTGTGAAAGTAACCCAGTAGTAGCGTGGCCAGCACGAAACAACCAGCGATTAATCTTAGATATCTTTCGACTGTCATCAGAACTCTCCTTGCGGCTAGTGAATAGCTATCGTTGTTACGAGAAGCAGGCGGCGGTCTCTTTACGCGCCGCCCCTCATCCCCAACCTGTCTTTAGGTGGAACAACCAAGCTACTTTCTCCTCCAGCCGCTCCAAACGGGGATACCGCTCGCATCCCTGAGTGTGAGCGTTTCTCCGTCCTTAGTAACCGACGCAGCGATGATTGCTGGTTTTCCATCGAACATAATTCGAGAACCCGTTATCTCGACCCTGTCACCGGGTCCTACCCTCGGATTCTGATTGTCGATGAACCAGGCAGGTCCGAGGTGCACGGTGATAGTTTCCTTATCGGTCTTAAGCACTGCGTGAACGCCCTTTGACATTGGCTTGTTTGGAGTGAATTTCGCTACCGATTCCACAACACCACTCAATGTCTCGACGGTTTGCGGATTGTACAACCGCGCGTAAGACGATTCCTGGCCCCAACCTCCCTGACGCTTACCCATCCCTCGCCGCTGCGCCGAGGAATCGGATATGGGCGCAAGAGAAGCGACCAGAATCGCCGCCAAAATGATGCCGAGTGTCTTCATAACTTCCTCCTATGTTGTTCCTAGGGGAACGCGCACTCCTTCAATCGCAACAAGTCCCTGACCTGGGGCTGGGATAATTGCTCCCACGAGCAGATTATTTTGCAGCGGTTACAACTAGCCTAATGTGCAATCGTTGTTCCCTTGGTGATCAGGTTTGAATACCCATGATTTAATCGGCGAGCCCGGTTCAACAGTTGCAAACTTACGCAACTGTGGGGACAGGGCTGCGCAGTTTTGCGCATTTGTAATGTTCTCCGCGAAGGCCTGCGCAGGAGATCGTCCAGTCTTCAAACCAAACAAAAATAGAGATCGCAGGACTATTCGCGCCCCGATGGTTTTGACGTTAAGGAAGGAGTTCCTGGTGCTCAGTGGCCCGCGGTTTGCGACACCGAGGTGAGCGTTACCATCGCGGGACTGAAGCTCGAGGATCGGTTCCCCAGAATGAAAGATATGGCAACCAGCAAAAAAGCAACTAACACCAACTCAGAAATATTCGAGCGACAAGCGCTTATCTGCAAAGCGTTTGCTCATCCCGGGCGGCTGCAGATTCTTGATCTACTGGGTGAGGACGAACGAGGAGTTTCCGAGTTGCAGGAAGCGTTAGGCATTTCGAAGACCAATCTTTCTCAACATCTTTCAATCTTGAAATCCGCAGGCGTGGTGGCGACCAGACGCGAAGGCAAACAGATCTATTGTTCTCTGGCGATGCCCGAGGTGAAGCAAGCATGCCAGATGATACGCAAAGTATTACAGACCCAGATCGCGGCCAGCCATCGCCTAATTGCTTGACGACTACTTCAGCGAGACTGATGAAAACCAGGGAAACTGTGGCCGCGAAGCTGATGAAATATGAAGACCGTAAATGAACCTCTAAGAGTCAAGGTTGTTGTTCCTGCTCAAAGCCGAAAACCGAATCATTGGTCGCTTACCGACAGCTCCACGGGTGCGATGAGCGGTAAAATGCCCGTAAAGGACGAGGAATAGTTATGGACAACCAGTACACTTACTCAACCGAGGTTGCATGGACCGGAGAGCGTCGGGGAGATTTGAGTGCGCCTCAGTTGCCAGACATGGAAGTTGACGCTCCCCCCGAGTTCAAAGGACACGAAGGAGTGTGGACCCCGGAACATCTGTTCGTAGCAGCGGTAAACTCGTGTTTCATGACCACATTCCTGGCAATTGCTGAAAACTCAAAACTGGAATTCGTCAGCTTTAGCTCGGATGCGAAAGGAACATTGGAGAAGCTGGACGGGCGGGGTTTCACCATGACCGAGGTGGTTCTGCGTCCCAAACTCCTCGTTAACCATGCTCGCGATGTCGAACGTGCGGGTCGCATTCTGAAGAAAGCAGAGAAGAACTGCTTGATTTCCAATTCGATCAAATCAGAGACTCGACTTGATCCTGAGGTCAGCTCCGTGGGCGAATGATTCCGGGTCACAAGAGTCAGGAGTTAAAACAAATGGCTGAATGGTTATGGCTGGTTATATTTTTTGCCGCTTACATCGTGCTGATGCGCTGGGTGCTGCCGCGTCTCGGGATCCAGACTTGAATGGCTAACTCGTGCCGTGTCGAGTCTCGACCGGATGCAATAAAGGACAATACGATGACAGCCGCGGTTAGCAAGGCAACAGGTTCGAGTGACATAGAGCGGGAACAGTAATTACTAAGTGCCAAGGTAGCTTTGTGGAATCGTTCACCTTCGTAATGTGGTTTGGTGTGAATACAGGAGAAACACAATGAGTGCTCAGCAACTGCAACATGCAAAATACGGATTCAGCAAGATGGTTAATCTCCCTTTCGAAGAGGCTGTCGAAAAAACGCGGGCCGCGCTCAAGGAGGAAGGCTTCGGCGTGCTCTGTGAAATCGACATAAGGGAGAAGCTGAAAGAGAAGCTCGGTGTGGATTTCCGCAACTATCTGATCCTCGGCGCCTGCAATCCACCCCTGGCATACAAGACTCTTCAACAAGAGATCGACATCGGACTGCTTCTTCCCTGCAATGTCATCGTTTATGAGGCTGACGAAGCCGGAAAATCTGTGGTTGCGGCTATAGACGCAAAAACGATGCTGTCGGTGGCAGGACCTGACAATGCGACTCTCAACGCGGTAGCCACTGAGGTAAATGAAAAGCTCAAGCGCGTGGTGGCTCAGCTTTAGACAAAACTCGCATCGCTGCCTGCAGCTATAGCCTTAGGAGTCCGGTTGTCGCGGAACGCAATCCCTGCCTTTCGGGAATTTATTTGTGTTGATCGGACCACCGCTCCGTTTGAAAGCGCTCGTGGATTTGCCTTCGATCGAGGAAGCCAGAAGCCGGCTTGAGATAACTCTCAATCGTTGCCGGCTGGCCGCCGTTGCTGCGCTAAAGTCTCCGTCACACAAGCGGGAGCGCGATCCTTTGAATTAAAGCGTGAACGCCAGTGATGTAAAAATCAAATTCCCAAGTAAGCCAGATGATCAATCATTTGTCTTATCCGCAAGGTCGCTTCCGGATGAGAAGCCTCCAGTTGCGCCACCGCCTCTTTTAATCGCTCACCCAAGTCACGGTAGTGTTCTGCCCCTTCCTCTCGCCGCGCCAACAGGTCCTGAATGTCGTTCGCTACTTTCTGAAGGATCTCTCGTTGGTTGCCTTCAGAGCACTCCACCTGATCGAGTTCAGCGTGTAACTGCTGAAGTTTCTCGTGAAGTTGTTGTTTATGCATCGGCTTTTCCTCGCTGAAAGAGTCAGAATTATCCTGCCGCTTTAGGAATGCTAAGCATTGCCAATCCGCATTTCATCAAGCATCTTTTGAATGCGCCGTTTTAGCTCTGAGGTAATCTTCTGATAGGCGGCGTCTTCATCCAGTTCGTCCGCTACCAACTCCCGAGCGTTGATGGGTGTGCCGAACCTGATATTTACCTTGGCTAACCGAATGCGCCAGGACTTGCGCGGCCAAATTCGATAAGGCCCATCGAGAGCCACCGGCACAATTGGCAGATTCAATTCTGCAGCCAGAATTGCCGCACCTTTCTTAAACTCGTGTAGTTTCCCATCAAAAGATCGTTGGCCCTCAGGGTAGATATTAAGAATCTTTCCCGAGCGAAGGCCGACGGCGCCGGCGCGCATTGCGTGCAGCAGCTGTTCATCCGGATCGATAGTAACAACGTTAATCAGTCGGCCAAGTTGGGTCATGGCAGCGTTCGTAAAGTACATGCTTGCGCCAACATGAAAAATGTTCTTTAGCACGCTACGCGGATAGGTTGAGCATACAAGGAACGGATCTATGTAGCTCTGATGGTTCGGACATATCAGGTAAGGGGGTTTGAGTTGCGTGAGCACTTCCCTGCCCTTTACCTCCATGCGAAATAAGAAACGCGCTGCAAAATAGATCAATCGGAGCACGATATGTGCGAATACCACCAACCCGGGTTTGGGCTTGAGAAGATGCGTCAGTTCCGGAAATCCCTCAGGGGTTCCGGCCAACACATCGCGCCAGTGAAATTCCTCTCCGGCGGCCCCCACTTGTCTGACTCCCGTCGTCTTTGCGCTGGCCAACTGCACTAACTCGCCTACTGTTTGCGCCGTGGCTACTTCTTCCGGCCTCAGCTCAATGCCGAGTCTCTGCTCAACGGCAAGGACGCATTCCGCGCGTGCGAGTGAATCGAGGTGCAAGTCAATTTCAAGATTCATCCCTGGGCTGATCATCTGAGCATCGCGAGAATGTTGTCTAACAGCCGCGGCGACAGCCTGTCCCGCTGGGGTATCCATCAGCACCCGCTCCGCTTCGCTGAGGACAATCGCTCTCGTTTCTCGTCCTTCCAGTTCTCTTAGTTCTTCAAGTTGGCTTTTTAATTCGAACCGCCTTATTTTGCGCGTGGTTGTACGCGGTAACGGCTCGGCTCGAAGTACAAAATCATGCACGCGCTGGTATTCCGGCAACTCGCGGCCAAGGTTTTCCAGCTCCCAAACAACCCACTCGCGTGCATTAGCAATCCGTTGGGCTTTGAGATATTCGAAGTTAGGCACCACCACAGCAGACAGCTTTTCCGCTCCTTTAAATTGACTTGATTCGTCCTTGACTCCGAGCACACAAACCTCGCTAACAAACGGCGAGCTCTCGTAATGTGCCTCCACGTCTTCAGGGAAGACGTTTTTGCCGGATGGCAATTTGACTACGTCTTTCCTACGGCCAACGATGTAGAGATGCCCATCTTGATCAAACCTGCCCATGTCGCCAGAACGAAACCACCCATCGCCGGTGAACGCTTCGCGATTCGCTTCCGGATTCAGGTAGTAACCCGACATTACTATTGGACCGCGGATCAAAACCTCTCCTATTCCTTCATCACTGGGAGCATCGATCCTTACCTCAACACCATTGAGCGGTTTCCCTACCGAACCAATCTTGTTGTCTTCGAAGCGCGTAACGGTCGCTGCCCCACTAGTCTCGGTTAGTCCATAACCCTGCAGGATTGTGAAACCAAGGCGATGAAAGTCTCGGGCGACGTTTTCGTCAAAACTGGCCCCTGCCGACACTGCGAGCCTCAGTCTTCCGCCAAACGACTGGTGAACTGTGTTAAAGAAGAGCCGGCCTGCATTGAGACCCAACCAATTACGCAGCGCGCCGTTGAAAGCTAGGAGAATTCTAAACAGGATCCTGATTGGAGCCGCTCGGGCGTGCACGGCATCAAAAATCTTTTTGTGAAACAAGTACCAGAGACGTGGCACACCGATTAAGGCGGTCGCACCACTGTTCCTTAGTCCTCGTTCGATCCCCGAGGTCGTCATCTCGGCGAGATAAACGACCCGTGCGCCTATGATCGTGGCCAGCCAAAGATTTACGATTTGTGAGTAGGCGTGAAAAAGCGGCAAAAGGCTGAGGACTACCTCGCGGTCGCTGATCCTCAGCACTTCCTGGACTTTGGTGCTCTCGCCATAAATGTTTCCATGAGTCAGCGGCACAGCCTTTGGGGTTCCAGTTGTGCCTGAAGTGTAAATCAGAACCGCCAGGTCTTCCGGCTGCGCCGGTGGTTGAGCGTCATTGAATTCCTGCGGTGTCGGAGTGCGAGCCCAATCTTCAAAAGTACCGAGGCCATCAGGTTGAGCAAGCGGACGAAGAGCTACAGCCGGGATGTTACTACCCAGCTCCTCGCAAGCCGCGCGAAACTTATCGATTGAAGCGGGCGAGACAAATGCAAGTTTGGCTTCTGAGCCCTTAAGAAACGCAGCGAGCGCTTGCGTGGTCGCCGCCGGATCCATCGGTGTAACTACCGACCCGCGATAAATGATCCCAAGGTAGGCGATGGCCCAATTGGGATGGTTGTCGCCAATCAGAGCCACTCGGTCGCCGAAAGCAATTCCCTCTTGAGCAATACGGTAGGCGACGCTGCGTAACTGGGCCAGCATTGAGCCAAAGGTTACAGCTTCCTGAGAATCAGCCTCGATCACAGTCATTGCCACTTTGTCAGGACGAATGCTTGCCGCCGCGACGACTCGCTGACAAAACGTTTCGGATTGTGTCTGTGCTTCCATAAAAGCTAGCCAATGAGCGCTAACAGGTACATCAGACCCACACCAGACGGCAAGAGGTGCAGCGGCCGACTTCTTCGGTTTACATTAGCAGGTCTAAAAATCAGGCCCCCCGCGCATAAAACACTAACTTAGCCACTTGGTAAATGACTGGTGGGTTTCTCTCAATTCAAAAGTACGCTTGCTTGGCCCAGCAATAGAGGCGACACGCGTAAGTGTCGCCTCAGTCACCGCGTCCTAAGGACCGCAATGCTTTTTTCACAAGATTGCAGCCACACCCGTAAATCGCAGGCGGCAATCATAGCGGTTATTGAGTAGCCGCTTTTGCCTTGACCGGCTCTTCGCCTTTTTTGATCTCAAGGCGACGCGGCTGCGATTCACGTTCAGGCGCTTGCATCGTTATTTGCAGCACACCATCAGTGAACTCGGCGGTTGCCGTATCGGTCTTTGCACCTTCGGGCAACGGGACCTGGCGATAAAAACTGCCATAGCTGCGCTCACTGCGATAATATCCCTCGCCTTTCTCCTCTTTCTCCTCTTTACGTTCGCCGGAGATCGTCAGGAGGTTGTTGGTCAGCTCCACCTTAACTTCATCTTTTTTCAGCCCCGGCAGATCCGCTCGCACCATGAACTCCCCGTTGTTCTGTCGCACTTCGATCTCAGGCGACCAGGCAACACGTTCAAATTCTCTGGTGAACGGAAAAAACTCTCTTCCGAAAAGACTCGGAAACCGAAAACCTTCGAAGTCTTCGAAAAGTCGTTCCATGTCGGTCGCGAACCGGCGCATAAAGCCAAACGGCGTTGGAGCCGCAGTCGGCTTCGCTTCCATGGTGGCTAGTTCAGTTGACTGTTTCTTCGTTTCTTCTTTCATGATTGCATTCCTCTCATTCGTCATAAAACCGAGCTAAGCCAAGCAATACTCTTTGCTTTGCGTCGCCGGCTAAACTAAAAGTAAGGATCTATCCGCAGATGATCCCTGATTGCCGAAACTCCGGGGGCATGACTGATAGATCCGACAACAGCACGCCTCTCCTGCCACGAGTGAACTCGGCCGAACAAATCGACAGCACCATCGTGGACCTCGATCCGCAATCGCTCAGCCTCGCGATCCGCGCGCCTCTCAAGCGCGTATTCGATCTCTTCGCGAAGCTCCTTCGGGTCGACTCTCTTAGGAGCCACCGTAATTTGATTCGTCACTCCGACGACACCCTCAAGCCGTAGTATCGATCGCTCGGCATTCTGGCGCTGGTGCCAGAAATCGACATCTCCCTCAAGAGTCACCCAGCCGTCGGATACGGTTGACTTAATGCGCTCATCGGGCACGAGCGCGTCCCATTCAAGAACGTGACGCACGGCCAGTGCGATGTCGGCGTCGCTTCGAACGAAGATACCCTCCGGCCGGACTTCTACATCGTTCGCGACGTCCAAAACCCCATTAATCCGATGGGCCGCGTCCTGGGCCGCTAATTTCTGCGCATAGCTGGAAACCACGCCCGTCAGCGTAACTACGCCCTCCATCACCGCTACTCCAATCTGTGACCAGCCGATGCGTGAGTCCCATTTCAGTTCGCGCAAAACCTGGTTTTTGATCTCGCCGTCACTTTTCCTGTTCATCTTTTCTCCTTTCCGTCAAAGCGCTGACCCTCAGTCTGCCGCTGGCCATGGACGTTTCCCGCGGGTGAAACTGTCCTGATTACTCAGACTGCGAGTCATCATCTCTCCGACTCTTATACGTTCTCCGCACTTCTGCAGACGCTGCGAACCAGGAGTGGTGTCAGCGAGAGCAAATTAGTGAATTGTCAGTTTCTTAATGACGCAATGAACGTACCGAGCGCGCTGCTCCCCGTTTGCTCCACATTTCGGTTATTCGAGCGCGACATGTGCGGAAAGTTTCAGCAGTTTGCGGGAAAACTCGCTATTGCCAATCGGTGCGCAATGAACGTGTGTAGTTGCAACGCTTTCAAAAAGTCCGCAGGCATTTACCAATGACTTTAGGAGGGGATTAATGGGACATAAACAAATAGTTTTTCGCTCGGAAGCACGTGAACAAATCCTTCACGGTGCAACAGCGCTTGCCGATGCTGTGAGCGTAATGCTTGGCCCAATACATTACTGGTTGGTTGTGGTCCGTACGCAGAATTGTGACCATGTCGTACGCTCAACTTAGTAGGCGCGCGCCCTTCCAGTATTACGTGTGCATCGCATTCTCCAAAGGAGTCCGATATATTGCTGACAGCGAACGTCAGAGATGTCCGGCCTTCATCGTCTTGAATTCACGTCCGCTCCGCCCCCGAGCAACGTTTTCAGCTCTTCTGTTCGTCCCTGGAGTGCTGCACGCATTAAATTTGTGTGACCGCCTTCATGCTCTGCAGATTCACTCATCTGTGCGCCTGTAGTCTTGATTCACCTTCTTTTGGTATCTACTTCACTCGATTCGTGACGGGCCTCTTCTTCGTCTGTTTCCGGCGCACAATCTCAACCGAACAGGGAGCGTGGCTGGCAACCGACGATGCGACGCTACCCAGGAGCAACCGTTTGATTCCAGAGTAACCGTGCGAGCCCAGCACGATCAGGTCCGCTGACCATTTTCGGGCTTCATCCACAATTAGTGAGCGAGCGTCGCCTTCGCGCACCGCCGACTCCACCTTCAGTCCCTTCTTCCTCAAGGTTTCGCTTGTCTTCTGAGTCAATTTAGTGGCGCGTTTTGTCATCTCTTGTTGTACTCGTTCGAGACTTCCGCTCGCGTCATACCACAATTCGGCTGCTGGCGGAGGAATAGGCTCGACGACCGAGAGAACTCGCACGATCGTTTTTGATGGCCAGGGCCGCTTTGCGACTTCTTTCGTCGCTTCGACCGAATACTCAGATTTGTCAATGGCCAATAGTACCTTCATGTTCAACATCTTCCTTGGTCAGTAGGGCAGAAAGAAGCTTTAGACCGCGGCAGTTACATTGTTCGATTTTCTTGCGTAGAAAACACGCCACGATCGCGGTGGTCTGGTCGCCTGATTGGGAATGATCGCAAACATCAGGAGCAGCAACCCCACCACAATATCGTTCTGCAGCGCCGGCGGTGAGGGATAAGGAGAGGCCCAAAATCCGAATCCAATCAACCATAGAGCGATTACCAGATTGGCGACATGGGCAAATCGCAACGGAGGCCAAAACGAAACCAGTGCAAGGATGATGACAACCATCGCTGCAAATAAGTCGCTAAACCAGAGAACCCTATCTTCCTCACTGTGGCGGAAGATGAATGGACTGATGGCCAACCAGCATCCAAGCATCACTTCTATAACTCTTGCCCACATTTCACGACCTCACGTTAGGCCAGCGCCACTTCATCAGCTGCGCGCGAAGCACGACCCCAGAACACATTCCAGAGCGCGCGCCGACTCCGCGTTTTGCGCCACACGCGCTTGAGATACAACAAGGTAGACCAGACCTCGTCGTATGCAAGAGCGACAAGTATGAGCGAGATCACCGCCGTCACCAGACAGAGGAAGCACCACGCGCCGACAACAGTACCTTGCATCACAACCAACACGGCGCTCACGATGCCAAGCGGGATCACATCCAGCCCGAAAAGCAACACCAGCCAGGGGCGGTACTGCCACCGACGCGTTGATCCGGCAAGCCCAAAAATAAGATCTCCTAGATAAGCAAGCGCGCCCAGCGCGGCGTCAGGGATACGAAACCAGCGTCGCATATTCTCCGAGACATCCGAATCAAGAACATGGCGTGTTTGTTCTCCGAAAATCGGATCCCAAACGTCTCCGATCAATCGCCATTGGTAAAGAGCCATGTATGAAGCAATAAGAAAAGCGATGCCGGCCAGCACGCAGATCGGGATGCGTTGTCTCCACGATGATGGATTATGTTTCCAAGGCGGAGCATTCGCGTTCAGGTCCGGAATGTCGGCTTGCGTTTCACTCATTCCTGAATCCCTCTCAACCATCAATCTTCGTGCTCGGCCCAATCCAAATCGGGCCTTTCCACGGGTTCTGGCTCAGCGTTCTGCGGCTGCGCCGGTTCGTTCTTCGCCTCGCTGCTGAGGTTTTCGTTTGGCTTTGTCAACTGTTCGTATGGTTCAGCGTGCGGCTGCGGCAGTCCATCCTCGTCATTACGGTCCATAGCACTCTCCACTCATCCTTATTTCAAACTTTAGTTTGAAGCTTTCGAGGATGCTTTCGAATCCTCGCTCTGCTTCTCTTCATCGTCCGGCCATGACAAACCATTCATTTCGTACCATTTTCGCGGGTCTAGTCTCATGCGACGGATCATCTCCGGCAGCGTTTCACGCAGGGTCTGCTTCGGCTTCCAGCCGAGTCGTTCGCGGGCATGGCCAATGGCGACTGGATAATGTGCGTCAGCCAGATCCACCATCCATGGTTTTATAAACGTCTCTTCTTCACCTGCGATCTTTTCCTGGACCCATGCGCCAACTTTCGCCATTACCTTTGGGATGCGAATTGTCAGCCACTCCTTCCCGTGAATAAGTTCACCCAAAGTATCCTGAAGGTCTGCGTAGCTCATCACGTCAGGTTCCGCAATCAAAAAAATCTCATTCTTCAGTTTGCTGCGAAGTTCCACCACTCTTTGTAAACACGTAATGAGGTCGTCAAGGTTGACGTACGCTTGCCCGTGATCGCTGTCACCGGGAAAAAAGTAACTCTCAAACTTCTTCTCGTAGATGCGGCTGATGTGCTGGGCGATGGGAATCGAATGGCAATCTTCGTCGTACACGCCGGCGATGCGCAAGATCACTGTCGGAATCTGCCCGCGCTCTTGCCGAATGAGCTGCTCCGCCTCGATCTTTGAGCGTGGGTAATCCCAGGGCTCATCTTCCAAAGGGGAGAACTCAGATATTTTCTCGTCTTCCTCTTCCGCTGGTTCCATTACCAACAGGCTGCTGGTGAAGACGAACTGTTCTGTTTCAAACTCCCTTAGCTGCTTGAGTAAACGAAACGTTCCTTCAACAGTCAGCTTGCGGTACATATCGCTGGGTTCGCCTGAAAAGTCATAATAGGCAGCAAGATGAATAACGCTGGCCAGGCGGTCTCCATGCTTTTCGCGCACCTTATCTAATGAGCGAACTACCGATTCATCTTTGGTCAAATCGCATTCAATAAAATCGGTACCGGCCACGGTTTTCTCTGGTCGTTTCAGGTCCAAGCCAACCACTTCAAAATTTGAAGAGAGAGCTTTTACAACTCTTGTCCCGATAAGGCCGGCGCTGCCCGTTACCAGAACAATAGGTTTCCCGGTTTTAGTTTCCATCTCTAACCTCCCAGCGTTCTAAGACTCTTGCTCGACCAATCCTTTTCTGGCGAACAACCGAGCATCCAAAGACCATTTTCCGGGCCCGAGGGCAATCAACGAGATCGCAATCACTAGATAGATCAGTGGCAACTCATAGGAAGGCCCACCCTGCGAGACAAAAGCATGGCCCTGCGGGAGGTGCACTAGGACAAGTGCGCCGATCATCTGGCAGACAAGCCCGAGTGCTGCTATCGGAGTCAGGAGTCCAAGGATGAGCCCGATGCCGCCTCCGAATTCAGCTATCGCCGCCAGGGCCTGAAGAAAGGCAGGCACCGAAGAGCCTCCCATCGCATTCATCCAGCCCAGAGGGTTTTGTATTTTTGGCCAACCATGCAGAACAAAGGCGATGCCCATCACTAAACGTAGGAGCAGCAACGCGAGGCCACTCCAGCCGCCAATAAAGATCGGAAATAATGTACGCATCCTGAGTTTCTCCCCCGTTGATTTCACTGCAGGGCCAAAGGATGATCGCTGGCGGGTATAACCCGCCGAATCTCTTCCTTTAACGCCAAATACACAGGCATGACGCGGCTAAAAGAATTTTGCACGGAAAGCACGCCCGCCAGGTTACGCTCGACATCGATCCAGGGACTGAATCCCAATGCTCCCTGCGAGCTTGCCTCGCGCAATTGTTGACTGCCTTCAACTAACTTCTCCCTCCAGACGCCAACGCCGTAGCGCGCCAGCAGCAAGCTGGGATCACGAGCACCGTGTTTATCGTAAATCGTATAAGCGATACGCGCACTGCCAGTTTGATCCTTATGCATCTCCACCACCGACGTTGGTGACAGTATATTTGTGCCATTAAAGCTACCGCGCTGGAGAATCATCTGAAGAAAACGGCCGTAATCGTCAGCGGAACTCCTTGCATCTCCTGCCGGACGCGGATTGTCGGTGGAACCATAGGCAAGAAAGTCAGTTTGCTTCATCGCGAGCGGTGCAGCGATTGTCTCAACAAACAATTCATTCCAGGATTTTCCGCTCACGATTTCGGCGATGCGTCCGCCGATGTGCATCGAAACGCCGCCATAATAAAATTCCTCTCCTGGAGCGGCTCTCAGTTTCATCCGCGCGATCTCGATTGCGCAGCGTTCAAGCGTCGTTCGTTTGTCGTTACGGCAACGCGCCTCTGGTGGCAGGCCCGAAGTATGCGCGAAGAGGTGGCGAATGGTGATATCAGATTTGTCAGTCCCAAACTCGGGTAGGTATTTTGAGACCTTGTCGTCGAGCGATATTTTGCCCTCATCGACCAGCGTCATAATGAGGGCGCCGGACAACCATTTTGAAGCCGAGGCGATGGGCACGACTCTGTCTGCCTCAAAGCGGCCGAAAGACTTTCGATAGATTACCTTGTCGTCCTTTATTAAAAGCAGCGCACAGCCCCCGAATCGAGACGCAGCTCGCTCAAGAATATTGTCAATGGTTGTCAGATCATACGAGGCCTGAGATGGCCCGGGCGCCCCATTGGAAGTGGGCGCCATTTGAGCAGGCGTGCTTTGTCCCTTATTTGAAGTGGCTTGAGGGTTACAACCAATAAACGTGAAAATGCATTCAGCCAGAAAGAGCACCGCGAAAAAATTACGAAATGAACATCTCCTCATTTTGGTTTTGCTTTTGCTTCAGTCCCTGAGTCTCTATCATTTCTTACGTACAACCTCGATCGAGCATTCTGCGCGGTTTGCTACTGCGGCTGAACACTGCCCAGAGAAAACGTTCCCGGCGATTGCTGAAGCCGGTTGAGCCCACGAAAATACTATCTATGCTCAAGCGTTTCGCCTCATCCACCAACACGCTTTCGCATCACCTTCTTTGACAATCGTCGTCAGCGGTCCTGCCACGCGCAAGTTATCGGCTGATCGTCCACTGACGGAGACGGCGGTGGGAGAAGCCAAAGTTCAGCCACTGACAGGATTAACGCCTCAACACTATTACCTAACCCAGCTCTGGCTAGGTCACTTATTGCCCCCATCAGCCCCTTCGGATCCGTCATAGGCGATGAGAACTCTCATTCATCACCGGGCTCCTCAGTCGTCGATTCCTGGGCTGATTTCTCCTCGTCAGATGCGCGCGTGTCCCGGGCTTCGCGACCATGCGGCGTATCCTTTTCGGGTAGTACCCCTGCCACATCACGCGCATTAGGGTCGCCACGAGTCTCGTCGCCACGCCTCAGACGTCTGCTTATCTCGGTCGTGCCTTCATAAGATGACTGCTCGCCCAACTCTTCGGCGCTCCAACCCTCTTTTTTCACGTCCTCTTTTGTCATCACCCCGACTCCGCCCTGCCTCCGAGAGAGGCGGAAAAATGAAAGAAAATCAACCTGACAATCCATCTCTTGTCTCCAGTATGTCGCGCAGCCACCACTCATGTTTCTCATGTATCTGTACAAACTTCGAAAAGAGATCGACCGTCCCTGGATCGTCGGCCTTGTCGGCAGCTCGCGCGCCCGCGCGTATCTCTTTG
>Ga0079218_10000049_pt1 | contig 22264 bp, 18 predicted proteins | sample NCCompost_FD_77181 | JGI IMG/M metagenome (GOLD analysis project Ga0079218, IMG submission 77181) | Agricultural soil microbial communities from Utah to study Nitrogen management - NC Compost | ecosystem: Environmental > Terrestrial > Soil > Agricultural land | place: USA: Utah | collected... | reverse complement strand
TCGGCGATGACGCGACCCACGATCCTGTTGTTAGGCGGCCGGCACGCCGGTGAACCGTACACCGACCTCGCCGAGCCCATTCGGAAGCGGTGCAAGGTCGTTTTGGCGTTCGGGGAATCCGCGGATCTGATCCAGCGCGACCTCGGCGGCGTCGCACCGGTCCAGCGGGTCGGCGGTCGCTTTACCGATGTCGTCGCCCGCGCCCGCGACCTCGCGAGTCCGGGTGATTGTGTGCTGCTGTCGCCTGCCTGCAAGAGCTTCGACATGTTCACGGACTATGAAGACCGGGGGCGGACCTTCGCCCGCCTTGCTCGCAACCCTGAAAGCGCATGACATCGATCGCACTGGAAGCCCGGGACCGATGGGCGATGAGTGTGGAGGCCCGGGCACTGGTCGTGCTCACGGCATGTCTGACGGTTTTCGGGTTGTCCTTCCTCTATAGCGCGAGCGCGATAGTGGCGATGCAGGCGGACCAGCCGAGCTGGTATTTCGTCACTCGTCAGGCACTGGGCGTCGGTGTCGGCGTGGTGGCGTTCGGGTTGGCGGCAAAGTTCGATGCCGAGAAACTGCAGCGCTGGGCGTGGCCGATCATGTTGCTCACGATCGCGCTGATGCTGATCACCGTCCTCCCATTCACGACGTCGATCGCGCCGGTGCGGAACGGTTCGCGCCGGTTCATCCTTGGTGCGTCGTTGCAGCCGTCGGAGCTCGGCAAGCTCGCCGTCGTCCTCTGGACCGCGATGATGGTGGTGAAGAAGGGCGACAAGATGCGGCGGCTGACCAAAGGCCTGCTGCCCATTCTGATGATCATTGGAGCCCTCAGCCTGCTGGCGATCCTGCAGCCTGACTTGTCGGTTGCCCTCATGTTCACGCTGACGATGGGGATCATCCTGTTCACGGCGGGGGCACGTGTCGGCCACTTCGTCGTGCTGGGCGTGATCGCCATTCCAGTGCTGTGGGGACAGCTCCTGCGGCTTCAATACGCCCTGGTGCGAGTCCTCACGTTCCTCGGGCCACAGGACCAGCCGATCAATTGGCAACTGAACCAGTCGTTGATCGCGGTCGGATCGGGCGGCTTCTTCGGAGAGGGGTTTGGTCAGGGGCGGCAACAGTTCGGCTGGGTGCCACTCGGCTACAACGACTTCATCGCCAGTACGATCGGTGAAGAGTGGGGATTCCTCGGCATGGTGTTGCTCGTGGCGCTCTTTGCGGGGTATGCCTGGCTGGGGATGCGCATCGCTCGTCAGGCGCGAAGTCCATTCCTTCAGCTGGTCGCCATCGGCCTGACCGTCACGACGGTCATTACCGCCTTCGTCCACATCGGCGTCGTGATCGGGTTGCTGCCGACCACGGGACTGACGCTTCCGTTCGTTTCCTACGGACGTTCCAACCTCCTGCTGTCGTTTGTCATGACCGGCATCCTGGTGAACATCGGGAGCCGGAAAGAGCGTGTCGTTGGAAGCGGTGTCGGCAACCCTCTTTCGGTCGCGACGTAGTGCTGGTGGTCTTCACCGGCGGCGGCACGGGGGGGCATCTCTATCCGGCGCTGGCGATCGCCCGGGCGCTCGTCAAGCTGCGTCCCGAGCTGGAGACGATATTCGTCGGCGCCCAGCGTGGTATCGAGCGGACCGTGTTGCCGAAGACGGAGTTCCGGCACGTGCTGCTCGACCTCCATCCGGTGTACCGCAGTGCGCCATGGAAGAGCTGGCGCACCGTGCGCGGCCTGCTCGGGTCGTGGACGCGCCTTCGCGAAGCGTTAGGCACCCGCGCACCGGCCCTGGTCGTCGCCACCGGTGGCTATGCATCGTCGGCAATGCTGGCCTGGTGCGTGATGAACAAGGTGCCGTTCGTGCTGCAGGAACAGAACAGCGTTCCGGGAAAGACCAACAAGCTGTTCAGCCGATGGGCGCGCGAGGTGTACCTCGGCTATCCGGAAGCGGCGGCGCAACTGGCGGGGCACGCGATGGCCCGGTCTCTCCATACCGGAAACCCGGTCGAACCGCCACCTGATCCGAAACCATCCCGGCGCGAGGCGCGTGCACGGTTGGGGATACCCGCTGACGCGCGGGTGCTGCTCGTGTTCGGCGGCAGCCAGGGGTCGGCGGCACTTAACGCGAAAGTGGATGCCTGGGTTTCGACTGGCCTCCCTGACGGACTGCACATGATCTGGGCGACCGGCCCGTCGCATTTCCAGCGTTATGCATCACGAGCCTCGGCACGCGTCATCGTCCGCGACTACCTGTCGCCCATCGCCGAAGCATACGCGGCCACCGACCTCGCGTTGACGAGGGCCGGCGCGATGACAACGGCGGAACTCTGTGCGTGGGGAATCCCGGCGATTCTTGTCCCACTGCCCACAGCGGCCGCTGATCACCAGACGGCCAATGCACGAGCACTTGCCGAAGCCGGCGCGGCGCGATGGATCCCCGAGTCGGAGTTATCGACATCGCGACTCGACGCCGAAGTCCGTGAATTACTCGAGAATGACCAGGCGCTGCGTGTGCTCGCCCAGGGCGCGGTCGCGCGCGCCCGCACTACCGCGGCGACCGACATCGCGCGTCACATCGTGAAGCTCCTCGCACTCCCCGCCGCATGAGTCTCGTCGATCCGAACGACGCGAGACCCGTGCACTTCATTGGCATCGGAGGGGCGGGCATGAGCGCGCTCGCCGAACTCCTCACGCGACGCGGCGTGCACGTGACGGGTTGCGACATCGCGCCCGAAGGCGCCGCCGACCTGGCCCGTCACAACATTCCGGTTGTTCGGGGCCACGATCCGGCCCACCTGGACGGGGTGCGCGCGGTGGTCGTGACCTCGGCCGTACCCCGTGACCATCCCGAGTTGCAGCGCGCCCGTGAGGCCGGCCTTCCGGTGGTGCGCCGGGCCGAGGCGTTAGGCGAAGCGGTTGCGGGAGGCACGCTGATCGCGGTTGCCGGGACACATGGCAAGACGACGACCACCGTCATGACCACCGAAGCGCTGGCCGCGGCGGGGGCCGCGCCAACCGGCCTGGCCGGCGGTCGCGTGGCGGCATGGCACGGGAACCTCCGGGCCGGAAGCAGCTCGCTTTTTGTCGTCGAAGCGGACGAATACGATCGGTCGTTTCTCGCGCTGACGCCGAGCATCGCTGTCGTCACGAACGTCGAGTCGGATCACCTGGACATCTACGCCGACCTGGCGGACATCCAGCAAACCTTCGAGCAGTTTCTTGCGCCAGCGCGAACTGTAGTGCTGTGCGCGGACGATGCCGGGGCCTCGGCGCTGGCGATTCCCGCGTCGAGCGAGGCGTTGTCGTACGGTATTACGAATCCCGCGGCGCGGGTCGCCGCGCACGACATCCTGTCGGTCGAAGGCCGGCTCCGGTTCCTGGTCCGGTTCGACGGCGCTGACCAGGGGGATCTCGCGCTCCAGGTGCCGGGCGTGCATAACGTGCGCAACGCGCTGGCCGCGGTCGCGTGCGGGCTGACGATGGGCCTGACGCTGGAGGCGATGCGCGGCGGACTGGAGGCTTTCGAGGGCGTGGAACGGCGCTTCCAGCGGCTAGGCGCTGTGCGCGGCGTGCAGGTCGTGGACGACTACGCCCACCATCCGACCGAGATCATCGCCACGCTCGATGCCGCGCGCGCGGCCTTTCCCGGCCGGCGCCTGATCGCTGCGTTCCAACCGCACCTGTTCACGAGGACGCGCGACTTCGCCGACGCATTTGGTGTGGCCCTCGCCCGGGCCGACGTCGTTTTCCTGACCGAGATCTATCCGGCGCGTGAGCAGCCACTCCCCGGCATCACGTCCGCACTGGTGGCGGAGGCGTTACGAAAAGCAGGACGTCAGGCGGAATGGATCGGCGAACGTGCGACGCTCGCTGACGCCCTGGCGGCGACAGCGAGGGAAGGGGACGTCGTGCTCACGTTAGGGGCCGGTGACATCACGCACACCGGCACCGAGCTGCTGCAGCGACTTGGCGCGAGCCGCCCGGCATGACCGACGACGAAGAAGAGGTCTCGACTGGCCGACGGCCGCGATGGGGACGGCGGATTGCGGCCGCAGCGATTCTCGTCAGCATAAGCAGCCCGTTGTGGGCACGTCCCCTGCTGTCGCGGATGGAATTCTTCCGCGTGCGGCGCATTGAAGTGCGCAACGCGCGGTTCACTCCTCCTGCCGAGATCCGCAAGCGACTCGCGATCGACACGACGTTTTCGATCTGGAACGATGTGGAACCGTTGAAGCGGCGGGTCGCCGAACATAAGCAGGTGAGCGAGGTTCGCATCTCGCGGCGGTTTCCCTCGACTCTCGTCGTGACGGTCGACGAGTACCAGCCGGTGGCCCTCGTTCCGGGGAGAAATGGACTCCAGGCGTTCGACGCGACGGGTCGCGCGCTGCCGCTCGATCCAAGCAGGACTCCGGTGGACGTCCCGGTGCTCCAGCGTGCCGATACGGCCGTGTTGCGTTTTCTCGCGCAGTTGCAGGCCATGCATCGCGATCTGTTTGCCCGCGTGAACGAAGTGCGCCGGGTGAGCCGGGACGAGGTGCTCCTGGATCTCGTGAACTTTTCCGTGCGCGTTCGGCCGGACATCGGCATTGAACGATTGGCCCAGATATCTTCCGTTGAGACCGAGCTTGCAAAGCGTCACGCGCGTCCGCGTGAACTCGATTTCCGTTTCCGTGACCAGGTGATTGCCCGATTCCCATGATACCAGAACGACTCGTAGCTGGACTCGACATCGGTTCTTCGAAGACGACGGCCATCATCGCCGAAGTTGTAGGAGAGCTTCCGCGCCACCCCGGCATCAAGGTGTTAGGCGTTGGTCAGGCGCGCACCACGGGCCTGCGGCGTGGAGTCGTCGCCGACATCGAGGAGGCCACCCAGTCGATCAGGAAGGCGCTCACCGACGCCGAACGCATGTCGGGCGCGCGGGTGGACCATCTCTACACGGGCATCGCCGGCGAGCACATGGAAGCGATGATCTCGAAGGGGATCGTCATCGTCAGCGGTGATGAGATCTCGCGCTCCGACATCGATCGCGTGAACGCCGTGGCGAGGACGCGGGACATTCCGCAGGACCGGGAGCTGGTTCACGCGATTCCGCAGGAATACACGGTCGACGGGCAGGAGGGGATTCGCGAGCCGGTGGGGATGATCGGCACGCGCCTCGAGACGGAGATGTATCTCGTCACGATCGGCAGCGGACCGGCGACGAACCTGCGGCGCGCGGTGGAACGCGCCGGCTACAAGGTGCAGGAGCTGGTTCTCGAACCGCTGGCCAGCGCGCTGGCAGTGCTGACCGAAGAAGAAAAGGAGCTGGGTGTCGGGCTGATCGAAATGGGCGCCGGTTCGACTGACGTCGCGGTCTTTCACGAAGGGAAGATCCGCCACCTGGCCGCGATCACGTACGGCGGCAACAACGTCACGAGCGACATCGTGCACGGGCTTGGCCTGACGCAGGCTGATGCCGAACGCGTGAAGGAACGTCACGGCTGTGCCTACGAGCCGATGGTCGATCGCGCGGACATGATTTCGTTGCCGAGTACCGCCGCGCAGGGTGATCGCCAGATCTCGCGCGACCTGCTGGCGCACATCATCCACCAGCGCATGGACGAGATCTTCGATCTCGTGCTGCGCGACATCCAGAGCTCCGGCTACCTGGGGAAGATGTCGTCCGGCATCGTGCTCACGGGCGGTGCCGCGGCGTTACCGGGCATGGGCGAGCTGGCAGCCGACCTCTTCGGCGCCGCGGTGCGGGTGGCGATTCCGCGGGAGAACATTCTCGGATTGAGCGACGCGGTCGAAGCGCCGCGCTTCGCGACGGCGGTGGGGCTCACGCAATACGGCGCGAATCGTTTCGCGATTGGCGCCGGCACTCCATTCTCGAAGAAGGCGCCGATGCTGAATGCGCCGGGCATGGAGAAGCTGGCGCAGAAGGTGAAGGTGTGGTTGCAGGACTTTTTCTAGGGTGCGGAGGGTGCGGGGGGTGCGGAGGGTACACCGGCGCGAAGCGCGACCTCTTCAGCTTTTGCCCTTCGGTTTTCGAAGTGCCTCTACGAGGCGGCGAAACATCCGACGCATCTGCTTCAGATGCTCCTCGATCGTCGTTAGGTCCTCGCTCCCCAAGAACGAAAGCTCCTGACACACTTCGCTGAGCGCTTCGACTTCGTACAGCGAGCCCCGAGCGATGGATAGATGATTCAGGTATTCGCCGCGTGTAGCGCGACCATATCCCTCAGCGATGTTGCACGTAATTGATACGGAAGCGCGACGCATCTGCGACGTGAGACCGAATCTCTCATCGGGCGGCAGCTTTCGCGTAACGCGATAGACCTCCGATACGAGTACTAAAGACTTTTTCCAAACCTCGAGATCTCGATAGGATTTGAGCATTTGTGGTGGGTTGAATTCGCACGAATGCTGTCGGCGGCCGTCACGCGGCCGTCACATGGGGCTCTTCGCACCCTATGCACCCCCTGCACCCATTGCACCCTTCTAACCATCACGCGTCACAGTTCTTAGGAACATGTTTCCATGTGGAAAACTATTTTGGCTCGCAACCACTTGTGGCTCCGTCACTAAGGACACAAGTCAACATGGCCTTTGTGGGGAAACGGCATATATTGCCTCCCGTCGTACGGGCGGAAGAGACAGGGTGACGGTCGGAAGGCGCTTGGGCGGAAAGCGCGGGCCGGCGTTGCCCCGTTTCCGCCGACCCGCTTTGGGACCGTCCCCCAACGCAGTGGAGCCACGCGCGCATGATCTTCGAGTTCGAAGAGACCCCACCCCAGAACGCCCGCATGAAGGTCGTGGGTGTCGGCGGCGGCGGCGGGAACGCGGTCAATCGCATGATTGACGAACACCTCGAGAGCGTGGAGTTCATCTCGATCAACACGGACTCACAGGCGCTTCTCGCCTCGAAGTCCGACGTGAAAATCCAGATCGGGAAGAAGCTCACGCGGGGACTCGGCGCCGGCGCCCGACCCGAGATCGGGCGCCAGGCGATCGAGGAAAACCGCGAAGAAGTGGGCCGTGCCCTGTCCGGGGCCGACCTGGTCTTCGTCACCTGCGGCATGGGGGGCGGCACGGGAACGGGCGCCGCGCCCGTGATCGCGCAACTCGGACGGGAAGCCGGGGCGCTTACCGTTGGCATCGTGACCAAGCCGTTCCTGTTCGAAGGCCGCAAGCGCATGCGGCAGGCGGAGCAGGGCATCGTCGAGCTGCACCAGCATGTCGATACGATGATCGTCGTGCCTAACGAGCGGCTGCTGGCGGTGGTCGGGAAGGGCATCCCGTTCCAGGACGCCCTCAAGAAGGCGGACGAGGTCCTGCTGCACGCGACGCAGGGCATCTCCACCCTGATTTCCCGCACGGGGCTCGTGAACGTCGATTTCGCCGACGTGCGCACGGTCATGATGAACGGCGGCTCCGCCCTGATGGGAACCGGGATCGGCCGGGGCGAAAACCGGGCCATGGAGGCGGCCCAGCAGGCCATTTCCAGCCCGCTCCTCGACAACATCTCCGTGGCAGGTTCCACCGGCGTTCTCCTTAACATCACCGGCGGAACAGACCTCACACTGGGCGAGGTTACGCAAATCTCCGAAATCGTTCACGACGCGGTCGGCGATGACGCGGAAATCATCTTCGGCGCGGTGAACGAGCCAGCGATGCAGGGGGAGATCCGCGTAACCGTGATCGCAACAGGATTCGATCGTCAGATCGATGCAGGGTTGGTCGGGAATTCCACTCGTGTGTCTTCCCAGCCAGCAGTGGCGGTTCAGCGCAACGTGATACCAATCACGCAGCGGAATCCGGGACGGGCGGCGGTAGTACCGCGACCGGTTGTTCCTCTGGCGGACGGTGCACCACGACGCGTTATTCCGCCCTCTGTGCCGCAGCAGCGCGCGGAGCCTGAGATGACCGACATGAATATCCCGACATTTATTCGGAGACAGATGGATTGAAACCTTGGGCCGCTAGACTCATCACATATGGCGTTTCCGGTGGCCTGGCGGCCCTTGCGATCGCTTTCATCCGTCCCCTCCCCGAGCGTACCGGGAGGCCCCTGGCGGATGTAGCGGGGCTCGCCGCGTCATGGGAAGAACGCGTCGATTCCATCTCGAAGGGCGAGACGCTGGGCAAAGTGCTGGAACGTGGCGGCCTCACGGGGCCCCACATGCTCAAGGCACTCCATGCCATGTCCACCTCCAGGGTCCTGAACCCCAACCGGGTTCGTGGTGGCATGCGGATCTCCTTCGGCGGTACGACCGCCGATTCCGTGCCCCGGCAGGTGAGCTTCCAGGTTGATGTCGACCGCGTGCTGCGTCTCGTGCGCGAAGATTCCGGCTGGACGGCGCGCGTCGATTCGATCCCATGGGTGACCGACACCGTCGTCGTCCGCGGACAGATCACCGAGAACCTCTACGAAGGCCTGTATTCGGCCGAGTCGGACCTGTCCCGTTCATCGCGCCAGGAACTGGCCTGGTCCGTCGCCAACATCTTTGAATTCCGGATCGACATGAGCCGCGACGTCCAGACGGGCGACGCGTTCACGGTCCTGGTGGAGCGCCGGCAGCTCCCAAACGGGGTCTCGCGCGTCGGGGATGTCCTGGCGGCTACGTTCACGAACGGTGGCGCGACCGTCGAGGCGATCCGTCATGAGTTGGATGGCAAGGCCAAATATTACGACCAGCAGGGGAAGTCGCTGGCTGCGAACTTCCTCCTGGCGCCGCTCGAATTCCGTCGCATCTCCAGCAACTTCGGCGGACGCCGGCACCCGGTGCTCGGAATCTTCCGGAAACATCAGGGCACCGACTACGCCGCGGGTTCCGGCACACCGGTGCGCGCGATTGGTGATGGCATTGTCATCGGCGCCGGCTCTCGTGGTGGATACGGCAACGTGATCGAAGTGCGCCACACCAACGGAATCGTGACGCGGTACGGGCACCTGCGCGGATTTGCTAAGGGCGTGCGTGGTGGGACCCGTGTCGCAATGGGTCAGACGATCGGCTACGTCGGCATGACGGGATTGGCCACCGGGCCGCACCTGCATTTCGAGGTGCTGGTCAATGGCGTCGCCCGCAATCCGCGCACGACGTTGCAGGCGAAGGCTGGACCGCCGCTTCCGACTACTCAACGGGCTGAGTTCGACGCGCTGAGGGTGCGGTATCTGGCGATGATCGAGCAGCAGGGTAGTTCGCGCGTTTCGGCACTCAATGTGAATTAGAACCAGCGATCAGCGAGTAGCGACAAGCGAATAGCAAGCGAGCAGCGAGCAGCGAGCAGCGAAGCAACGTCGACTCGGCGCCCCGTAACAGGGGCGCTTTTGTTTTGCCTGTTGATCGCGATCGTGGATCGCGACTCAGGTGGTTCAAAGAGGGGCCGCCGTTGTTCCTTAGCCTCGCTCATCGCCGCTCGCTAGTCGCCGCCCGCTTGCTGCCCCCTGGTCGCTAGTCTCTGCTCGCTGCATCCCATCGCGGTTCCAAGGATAGTATTCCCCGCATGTTCATCTGGATCGCGGCACTGATCGCCGGCGTGGCGGCTGTTTTGCTTGTTTACGGACTGAAACCGGGACGCGGACTGACCCTGGTGTCGGCGGCGTTACGGTTGACCGCTATTACTGGACTGGTGGCGCTCATCCTGAATGCCGCGCTCGGGGCCGCGCGGCCCGCTCCGGCCATCGTGGCGCTCGACGTTTCGGCCAGCTGGATCCGGAACGGTGATTCCGCACGCTTCCACGAGGCGCTCGCGCGAGCACGCGACGAAGCGGCCGGCGAACTGCTGCTTTTTGGCGACTCGACCCGCGTCGACGGTGGCTCTGTTGCCGCGACCGACGATGCCTCACGGATCCGCCCCGCGGTTGAGCGCGCGATGGCGGAAGGGCGTCCCTTGCGGGTGTACACGGATGGGGAGTTGGAGGATGCCGAAGCGCTCGCGCCACTGGTTGGCGGATCGGGCATCGTGGTGCTCCGCGCTGACGATGCCGCCGACCTTGCCATCGCCGACCTGCGGGTGGTCCGGGCGACCGTCGGCGGCGACACACTCGACGTGGATGTCGCGCTGACGGGGAGTGTACGCGGTGGTCCGCCCTCGCGCCTGACGATCACCCTGGGCGACCGGACGGTGGCGACCGTGGCCGTTGATTCCGTCGGTCCATACGGCGAGCGGATCGTGCGCACGCGGGTGCCTGTGCCTAACGTGACAGGCACGATCGTCATCGGGGCGTCGGTCGCTGCCCCCGGTGACCGCACGCCCGCCAACGATTCGTTGGCGGTGGCGGTTGACGTCATGCCGGGGGCGGGCGCGGTGGTCATCTCGACGGCGCCAGACTACGACGTGCGCGACCTGGCGACGGTCCTCCGCGGGACGGTGCTGCTGCCCACTCGCGGCTTCTACCGCGTGGCGCCAGGCCGGTGGCGCGAGGAAGGTTCGCTCAACGAGACGACCGAGGCCGAGGTTCAGCGTGCGGCGCGCGAAGCGCCGCTGCTGGTGCTGCATGGCGACACCGGGATCTTCGGCGATCCGCGCCTATTCGCCCGCGGCTCGCTGCTGCTCGTCGCGCCACCGACGACGCCGGGTGAGGAGTGGTACGCCACCGGCGCGCCCACCTCGCCCATGGCAACGGCATTGAGCGGCTCGCCGTGGGACAGCCTGCCGCCGCTCGAAGTCGGCGTGGTGACGACCCCCGGCAACTTCGAGGTCCTCGAAGCGAGACGAGCGCGGCGACTCGAGCGGCGTGTTGCGGCACTCGGCTGGGAGCGCCCGAAGAGAATCGTCGTCGTGCCGGCGTCGGGATTCTGGCGCTGGCGATTTCGCGGCGGAGCACCGGCTGCGGCGCACTCCGCGTTCTGGGGCAGCGTCATCGACTGGCTCGCCGCCGAACGCGCCGACAACCGGGCAGCCAGCCCGGCAGACGGCGCGGTTCGCGAAGGGCAGCCCGTACGCTGGCGTCGTGGCCAGCCCACTGACACGGTTGTCCCCGTCACACTCGTCAGGCGCGGCACGACGCAGCAGGATTCCGTCACCGTCCACTTCAGCGGTGGCGCCCTGTTCGCAGAAACGCCCGCGCGGCCGGCCGGAGTGTATGACATCACGACCCGGGGCGGCTCTTCGGTCCTGGTCGTGAATCCGTCTGCCGAGGTCCTCCCCCGCCGTCCGACCGTGATAGACGGCGACATCGGGACGGGCGAGGCGCTGACCGATGCGCCCAGACTGCGTGGAATTGGATGGATCTTCGCGATCGTGATTCTGTCGTTATGCATGGAATGGATAATCCGCAGAAGGCTTGGACTGCGATAACAAATACGGCTGCGTGCTGATTGCTGATTGCGGCTGCTGCACGCGGCGTGCTGGTGCTGGTGCTTTTGAATCGTTGCTCGCTAATCGCTAATCGCTGATTCTTCTCCATGCCTTTACTTCGTAAAGCAGGCGATGTCCCCCATCGCACACTGTGGCAGCGTATCAAGGATGTCGCGCTGGCCGACGTCAACGTGCTGGCGCGCGGGGGCGTCAAGGCGGGCTCGATCGATGCACTCGAGGAGCTATTGCTCGAGGCAGACTTTGGAGTGCCGGTGACGCTCCGGCTCGTCGACGAGGTGAAGCAGGTCGCGATGCGCGGGACCATCAAGACCGAGACCGAGTTCCTCGCCGCGCTCCGCCACCATATCACCGCGGCATTGAGAACCGGATCGTCGGATCCCGGGCTCACGTTCAGTGCCGACCGCCCAACCGTCATCGTGGTGATCGGCGTGAATGGCGCCGGCAAGACGACGTTCATTGGCAAGTTGGCGGCGCGACTGCGTAAGGAAGGAAAGAAGGTGATGGTCGCGGCTGCGGATACGTTCCGCGCCGGTGCCATCGATCAGTTGAGGGTGTGGGCAGGGCGCGTCGGCGCGGACTTCATCGGAGGCCAGCCCGGCGGAGATCCGGCCGCCGTCGCGTACGATGCGATCGACGCGGCCACGACGCGCGGTGCTGACGTCGTCATCGTCGACACCGCCGGACGGCTTCATACGAGTGAGAACCTGATGGACGAGCTGAAGAAAGTCGTGCGCGTGATCAAGAAGCGGCGCCCCGATGCGCCTCACGAGACCTTGCTCGTCCTCGACGGTACCATTGGCCAGAATGCAGTGGCACAGGCGAGGACTTTTGCGGCCGCGGTGCCGATCACCGGCCTGGTCGTCACCAAGGTGGACGGAACCGCGAAGGGAGGCATCGTACTCGCGGTGCATGAGGCGATCGACGCCCCCGTGAAATTTCTCGGCACGGGAGAACAGGCGGCGGATCTCGAGCTGTTCGACGCTGAGGCGTTCGCACGCGAGGTGCTGGAGACGTAGTGGCGGCACCAGCGAGCTCGCGACTCTATCTCGAGATGCCCGTGCAGTTCCTGAAGGGCGTCGGAGAACGTCGCGCGGACCTGCTCAAACGCCTGAACATCCAGACCGCCGGGGACCTGTTGTACCACGTCCCACACCGGTACGACGACGCGAGCACCATCACGCCGATCGCTTCCGTTGACGTCGGTCAGGAAGTCACGATCATCGGACGGGTGGTCTCGAAGGGCATACTTCCCACGCGGAAAGGCCTGCGAATCTTCCAGGCGGTCCTGCGAGACGAGTCAGGCATGATCGAAGCGGCGTGGCCGGGGCAGCCGTTCCTCGACCGCAGCATCCAGAAGAACGATGTGCTGCTGATCAATGGACCCTGCCGGTTTTTTCACGGCCGTCAGCTGCAACCGCGCGAGTGGGTGAACCTCGGCGCCGAGGATCCCGGCAGCGCGGCGGGTCGCGTGCTGGCGGTATACCCGGCCACGGAAGGGCTCACCGTTCGCCAGCTACGCGCGATCATCGAGCAGCACCTCGACGCACTGTTACCGCTGGTCGAGGAACACCTGCCTGACGAGTTGCGCACTGCGGCGGGACTGCCGCGCATTCACGAGGCACTGCGCGCAGTGCATCGCCCGACCAGTGTCACCGAGGCGGAACACGGGCGGGCACGGCTGGCCTTCGACGAGCTGTTTTTCGTCCAGATACTTCATCGCCGCGCGAACAGCGTGGCCCGCGCCCCTCGCATCGGCACGACATTCGAGGTCAAGCGGACGCTGACCACGCAGTTGAAGGAGGCGCTGCCGTACGCGCTGACTGGTGCACAAACGCGCGCCATCCGTGAAATCTTCGCCGACATGAGCTCCAGCCGGCGCATGCACCGCCTCCTGCAGGGTGACGTTGGCAGCGGCAAGACGGTTGTCGCCGTGTTCGCGTCGTTGCTGGCCATGGAGAACGGCTACCAGGCCGCCATGATGGCGCCCACGGAGCTGCTCGCCGAGCAGCATGTGCGGACGTTAGGCGGGCTGCTCGCGCCATTGGGGATTGCGCCGTTGCTGGTGACGGGAAGTCTCGGTGCCGCCGAGCGTCGCGCGGCGGACCACCGCCTCGCCGCCGGTGACCCGCTCCTTGCCGTCGGGACACACGCGCTGGTACAGGAAGAGACAAAGTTCGGGAAGCTGGGTCTCGCGATCATCGACGAACAGCACCGCTTCGGCGTCGAGCACCGCGCGGCACTCGGTGAAAAGGGGGAACGCCCGGACACGTTGCTCATGAGTGCGACGCCCATCCCACGATCGCTGGCCCTCACGCTGTACGGAGACCTCGATGTCAGCGTGCTCGACGAACGTCCGCCCGGCCGGCAGCCGGTGACGACGCTGCTGCGCAACGCTTCGGCGCACGACAAGGTGATGGCGTTCCTGGACCGCGAGCTGGAGAAGGGGCGCCAGGGGTACATCGTTTATCCAATCATCGAGGAGTCGGAGAAACTCGCCCTGAAAGCGGCGACCACGATGTACGAAGAACTCGCGGCCGGTGTATTGAAGGGCCGCCGGCTGGCACTCCTGCATGGCCGCATCGGCGCGGAAGAGCGGGACCGCATCATGCGTCTATTCCGGGATGGCCAGATCGACGTGCTCGTGGCGACCACCGTGATCGAAGTCGGGATCGACGTGCCTAACGCCACGGTGATGATCGTAGAGCATCCGGAGCGGTTCGGGCTCTCGCAATTGCACCAGTTGCGCGGACGCGTCGGCCGCGGCGCGGAGGAGTCGTTCTGCATCATGCTCGGCCGCGGCGGCCCGGACTCGGCGGCACGGCTCCAGGTGCTCGTCGATACCGACGACGGCTTCGAGATCGCGAGGGCCGACCTTCGGCTTCGTGGCATGGGCGACCTGTTCGGCGAACGACAGAGCGGCCTTCCCATGTTCCGTGTCGCGGACCCGATCCGTGACGAAGCCCTGAACGTGCAGGCCCGCGAGGCGGCGACAACCGTGATGGAGAAAGACCCAGACTTGAAGGCGCCGCAACACCGCGCGCTGCACAAGGTGTTGAGGCAGCGTTATGCGCGGGCGATGGAGCTGTTCAGGGTCGGATAACTTCAGCGACTAGCGACCAGCGAATCGCTCCAGCACCCAGCTCTCAGCTCTCAGCTCTCAGCGTCTCTATCGCTCTCTCGGTATCGGCAGGTTAGAAATGACGATCTGCCCCCAGGACACGCCGAAGAGCAGATAATTCCTGGTGACACTACGCGTCCCGCTCACGCAGACGCGACAGATTTCCTCGTGCAAGGGGCCTGTCCCGCCCACGACACCCGTGAGGAAGAGCGACGCCTCGCCGCCGGCAGCCCCTGATGCCACTGCGACCGTGGGCACCCAGATCGCGCCCGACGATCGGCTCCCTGACGTGCTGCCGAACGCGATTCCCTGTTGAGTGAACCACCACACACGGCGTTCGCCCACCTGGCGTCCGAACTGAGCGTAAGGCATAACGAGTCTGGGACGCGCCCCATGCACCGCGACGCCCACGCCTGCGTCGTACGGTCCGAAGCGATCGCGCGGCAATTCGACGTACGCCTGCCAGATCGGCATCGCGAACCCGGTCCCTACCGATACGCGCAGGCCGACGCCGTCTTCGGTCGCCGAGGTGTCGCGAATCGAGAGTGCGGCGTTCATGCCGAAGGTGGGATGCATCCGGACCTGCGTCGGCGGCGCCCCCGGAACCAGCCCCTGATCCTCTGACACGTACATCCCGAGAGTGGTGATCACGCTGAACCCGGATCCGACGCGCGTAGGGTGCGCCATCGCCGGGTAACACCCCGAACCGGTACCGATGACCGTCGCCAGCGAAATGGTCGCGAACATCCGTGGGCATGCGTTAGGCACCGTGGCCGTACGCGACATGATTACCTCCGGTCGGGCCGATAGGGTGTCATCAACGTAAAGCTGATCGATGCGCCGACCATTACCTTCGTGCGCATGGCATGACCGTCACACGCGAAAAAGCAGGGGCCTTCCATTGTATGCTGTCCTCCGACGACGGCGCTCAAAAAGAGAGAGGCATCGCGATACGCTTGGTGTCGGACAATGCCCACGGTCGGCACCCACAGGACTGCCAGGTTCGTGGAATCAGAGTATGTCGCGAACAACACGCCGTTCCGGACAAACCAGGACATGTCCTCGCTCTCATAGCGCCCGAACTGCAGGTACGGAGTCCACGAGGTGAGGGCGCCGCCGTGGCCGGCGATACCGAATCCCACGTCAAAGTCCCCGAACTGATCGCGCGGCAATTCCACGTACGCCGAAGCCCCGAACCCGCTGAATCCCCCGGAGGCGGCCAGTCTCAGACCCGGTCCATCGAAGCGAGACGTATCGCGAACGCTCAACGAGGCCTCGAAATCGATCGACGGCAGCACAACGTACGTTGCCCTGCGGGGCTCGCCGGTTGAATCGGTCACCAACGCCAAACTGGTAAAATTCGAGAGCTTGAACCCGGGGTCTACTCGCGTGGGGTGCGCGAGTACTGGAAAGCAGCCCGTGAGACCAACCAGGCCAGCGAGCAACGTGTGGTTCCGCATCAGCGTCAGGGACACGGCGCCGGACTTTCGCCCCGACAGATCAGCCGGTGGACCCCTGCATGGACGCACCTGTCGATGGGCGCCGAATGACGCGAACCGGCAGCCGAATCTCGAACGTCGTGCCCACACCGACGCGGCTCTCGACGCCGATGCTCCCGCCGTGCGCAGTCACGATGCTCTTCGCAATCGCCAACCCGAGACCAGCACCACGTAGCGCGAGTGGGGCCTGCGTATCCGCCTGGTAGAACTTCTCGAAGATGTGCGGAAGCTGATCGCGCGGAATACCGGCGCCCGTGTCGCTCACCGCCATGCGGACCTGATCGCCTTCGCGACCGACCGTGAGCGAGACCCGTCCGCCCTTGTTCGTGAACTTGAAGGCGTTCGAGAGCAGATTGCCCAGCACTTCGTTGATGCGAACCGGGTCCCACAGCACCTCGTGTGGAATGTCGCGATCGCTCTTGACGTCGAAGCTCACTTCGCGTTGCAGGGCGAGTACCCGGAAGGCGCGCTCGAGATCGCCGAGAAACTCCGCGAGCACGAGCGGTCGTATCTCGAGCTTGCCGCCGCCGGCATCGAACCGGCTGACATCGAGCAGCTGCCGGATGAGACGTGAAAGCTGCTGCGTCTGACCCACGAGCGTGGACGCAATCTCTCGCTGCTTCTCGGTCAGCTCGCCGTACACGTTTTCCTGCAGCAGCTGCAGGTAGCCGAGCATGACGTTCACAGGCGTCTTGAGCTCATGTGTCGCGATGGACACGAATTCGGCCTTGAGCCGGTCGAGTTCCTCGAGTTGTGCCGCCATCGATCGGAAGCTCTCGGCAAGGCGGCCGAACTCATCGCCACGATCGCCGCTGATGGCGAGTGGACGCTTGAAATGTCCCTCGGCGACGGCGCGCATTCCCGCGTCGAGTTCACGAAGCGGCGAGCTGATGGATCGCGTCAACCAGAGTGCAACGCCGAAGGCGATGAGGATCGCAATGCCGAGGGCACCCAGCGCGAGAACGGCGGCATCCTCGGTACGTACAGCGAAGGCCTCGACGAGGTCTTTGGTTCGGGCCTCCATCGCATCGCCTGTGCTGTCGAGGATGCGATCGACCGTGTTGAGCGACGGGGAAATCACGACGTCGATGATGGAGTCTCGACGAACTGCGCGATCCGCGCGCGCAAAACGAAACGCACGGGGCGCCTGCTCGACGACGCGCGCGACCGCCGAACGGATCTGCCCGACTGTTGCGATCTCCGTGAGCTGTGCCAGCGTGTCGGTCTGGCGCGAGAGGGTCGTCAGCGCCTCCTGGTACTGCCTTTCAGAATCCTCGCCCGGTGTGACGGCGAGATAGATCGTCTGCTGGAGCAGGTCGTCGTGCACGGCGCGCATGCGCCCCAGCAACAGCGTGGCCGCATACTCATTATCGCGCAGCCGCGTGGTGTCGTCCTGGAGGTCCTGGAGCGCACGCAGTGACAACACGAGCGGCGCGACCAGAACGATCGCGATGCCGAGGATGCCGAGGTTGAGCCGACTTTGTAAGGTCATTAACTGACGCGGAGTCCTGTGTGCCTACTTGCTGGAGCCGACTACCTTTCGTGCTCACTTTTTCCCGCTTGCAACGCGTGCCAGAAACCTCGACGATCTCGAATCTAGCCCGACACAGCGGTTCCACCGCGTCCGTTCGTGGATGGGTTTCTCACCTTCGTTCTTCCGGCAAGATCGCCTTCATCGTGCTGCGCGACGGGACGGGGCAGCTCCAGGCGGTGCTTGTGAAGTCACAGGTGGCGCCGGAGGTCTGGGAATTGTTCTCCCAATTGACGCTGGAGACCACCATATCGGTAACGGGCGACGTTCGGGCGGAGGCCCGTGCGCCGGGGGGTTACGAGATGGGGGTCACACACCTCGAGGTGCTTGGGACCAGCCCGATCGACTATCCGATCCAGCCCAAGGAGCACGGAATCGACTTCCTCCTGGATCACCGCCACCTCTGGCTGAGGAGCCCCAGGCAGGTCGCCATCCTTCGCGTCAGGCACGAAATCGAGCAGGCAATCCACGACTTTTTCTACGACCGCGGGTTCATCCACGTCGATACGCCCATCCTCACGGCGGCAATCGGCGAGCGGAGTGGCTTGTTCCAGACCGAGTACTTCGATGAGGGCTTTGCGTATCTCGCCCAGACGGGGCAGCTCTACGGCGAGGCCGCCGCGGCGGCGCTGGGCTGCATTTACACCTTCGGGCCCACGTTCAGGGCGGAGAAATCCAAGACACGGCGCCATCTCAGCGAGTTCTGGATGATCGAACCGGAGATGGCGTTCTACGACTCGAACGACAACATGCGCCTGCAGGAGGACATGCTGGTCCACATCGTCAGGCGGGTGCTGGAACGGCGGCGTCCCGAGCTCGCAGTTCTGGAACGCGACGTTTCCAGGCTCGAACGGATCCAGGGGCCATTCCCGCGCATCGAGTATACGGAAGCGGTATCCATCCTTCAGCAGAAGGGGAGTGCGATCACCTGGGGCGACGACCTCGGCGCCGAGGATGAATCACTGCTCGTCGAGAGCCATGTGACGCCAATTTTCGTCTGCAATTATCCAAAGCAGGCGAAGGCGTTCTACATGAAGGAGAATCCGGCCGATCCGAGAACGGTCTTGTGCGACGATTGCCTCGCGCCCGAGGGTTACGGAGAAATCATCGGCGGATCGCAGCGGGAAGACGACCATGACAAATTGCTCGAGCGCATCAAGGAAGAAGGTCTCCCGCTCGATGCGTACGGGTGGTACCTGGACCTGCGGAAGTACGGCACGTTCGTGCACTCAGGATACGGACTCGGACTCGAACGGACGGTCGCCTGGATTTGCGGGACGCCTCATATCCGGGAGTGTGCGGCGTTTCCGCGCATGATGAATCGGCTTAAACCCTGAAGACGGGTAGACGGGTAGACGGGTACACGGGTAAACGGGCAGGTGAGAAAACAACATGTCTATTGCTGCATCATTCCTCGAACGTTCGCGCTATTACCTCTGTCGCGAATACCCAACGAAGATCAGGGCGGCGGTTGAGGCCATGCCGGCCGACCGGTTGTGGTGGAGACCTAACGAGAACGCGAACTCGGTCGGCAACCTGCTGCTGCACCTGTCCGGCAACGTCCGTCAGTGGATGATCAGCGGCGTCGGCGGCCAGGCGGACGTGCGCAAGCGAAACATGGAGTTCGCCGCGCGGGGCGGTGCGGATGCTGCAGGAATGCTCGACGGTCTCGACACCACCCTGCGCGAGACGGACGATGTCCTTCGCGCGCTGCTCCCCAGCGAATTGCTCGAGCGTCGCGTGATCCAGGGCCGCGAGACGACCGTAATGGAAGCGGTGTACCACGTGGTGGAACACTTCGCCGGTCACACGGGGCAGATCATCTGGATCGCGAAGATGTCCGCGCCGGGCCACGTGAAGTTCTACGAGGACGGCGATGGAATAGCGACGCCGTTGTTTCTCGGCGAGGGCGAATTCGAAATGGGAACCACAAGCCCTCAAACCGCAAAGGACGCCAAGGAACGCGAAGGTAAAGTTCTATAGGTAGTTCTTCGCGGCCTTTGCGGCCTTTGCGGTCCAGTCTCTCCGGTTATTTCGGCTCGCCTTCCTTAACTTCGTCCCACAGGGCATCCAGGGTCTTGAGCCCGGCGCTTGGCACATCGATGTCACGCTCGGACGCCAGTCGCTCAATAGCAGTCCAACGACGAACGAATTTCTCGTTCGCCTTGTCCAGCGCGAGCGCGGCGTGCACGTCGCACTTGCGACACAGGTTCACGACAGCGAAGAGCAGGTCACCAAGTTCCGCTTCCAGCGCTGCCTGACGAGTCGGATCCGGCGCGCCGCCAGCTGGCAGATGCGCACGCACTTCCGTTAGCTCTTCAGTCACCTTTGCGGCTGGGCCTTCCACGTCCGGCCAGTCAAAGCCAACGCCGGCCGCGCGATCCTGCAGCCGGTGCGCGCGGTGCAGTGAAGGCAAGCCTGGCGGCAGCCCGTGCTCGAGTGATACGCGTTTCCGTGCCTTCATCTGTTCCCATGGCACTTTCTCCCCACCCTCGTACAGGTGTGGATGCCGGGCGCGCATTTTTGCGATGAGCCCAGCGGCGACATCGCCGATGGTGAAGGCCTGCCGCTCTTCGGCGATCACGGAGTGAAAGAGGACCTGCAGGAGCACGTCACCGAGTTCCTCACGAATCTGCGGGTCTTCTCCCAATCGGATCGCCTCATCGAGCTCGGCGGTCTCTTCGACCAGGTAGGGGCGCAGCGACTCGTGGGTCTGGGCCGCATCCCACTCGCAGCGGGCGCGGAGATCGCGCATCATCGCGAGCGTATCTTCAAGCGTAGCCTTGGGTTGCATAGTCTCACCGGGTTCGCGTATACTACCCGCCCCTGAATCGGAACGTCAATGCGGCACGACCAGAGGCGGGCCTGGGTTGAGGTCGACCTCGGCGCGCTGCAAAGAAACGCGTCACTCCTCGCGCAGCGTGCGCGCGTGCCGCTGCTCCCCATGGTCAAGGCGGACGCGTACGGCCTCGGGGTGGAGGCGGTCATCTGGGCGCTGGAGCAGGAGGAGCCGTGGGGGTACGGCGTCGCCTCGGTGGCCGAAGGCACGCAACTTCGATCGTTAGGCGTGACGCGGCGGATCCTCGTCTTCACGCCGTTGCTGACCGAAGATTTCGACGAGTGCCGGATCAACGACCTGACGCCGACGCTCGGCGACGCGATGCGCATCAGCGCGTGGCACGCATCAGGCGGAGAACCGTGGCATCTCGGTGTCGACACCGGGATGAATCGCGCCGGGATACCATGGGACCGGGTGAGTGAACTGAAATCCCTCCTCACCGCCACACCGCCCGAGGGCATGTTCACGCACTTTCATTCGGCCGAGTTGAACGACGGATCGCTGCAACTGCAGCAGCAGCGATTCCGCGATGCATTGGCCGAACTTCCGGCGCGTCCTCAACTGCTGCACGCCGAAAACAGCCCCGCGATCGAGCGACAGTCTCCGTCGCCGTGGGACCTGGCGAGGCCAGGGGTCGCGCTGTATGGCGTCGGTGGTGGAGCAGGGTCGCGTGTCACGCTGGAGCCGGTCGCATCTCTTCATTCCAGGATCGTGGAGATCCGGGAAGTCCCCGACGGCGAAACGGTGAGCTATGACGCGACCTGGAAGGCCACGGGGTGGCGGCGCATCGCCACGGCAGCTGCCGGTTACGCCGATGGGGTTCGCCGCAACCTGAGCAATCGAGGCTTTGCTCTCGTCAACGGGACACGTGTTCCGATCGCCGGCGTCGTGACGATGGATATGACGATGCTGGATGTCACCGGCGTCGATTGTTCAGTGGGCGACGTCGCCACGTTCATTGGACGGCAGGGGGACGCGGAACTTTCAATCGGGGACGTGGCCGCGACGGGAGACCTGTCGCCTTACGAGGTCCTGGTTGGTCTCAGTCTTCGTGCGACTCGCGTTTACGTGGACGGTGACGCGTGACGAAAAGGGCAATCGTGATCGTGCTCGACGGCGTTGGTGCGGGAGCCGCTCGAGATGCCGCTGAGTACGGGGACAGCGGCAGCAACACGCTCGCGAATGTCGCCACGGCGGTTGGAGGCGTCGCGCTGCCCGCGCTCGAGGCGCTTGGCCTGGGGAAGGCGCTGCGCGTTCCGGGGCTTCGTGACGACGTCCGTGCAACAGGAGCCTGGGGCGTGATGCATCCCGCGTCGCCGGGGAAGGATTCAACAACAGGCCACTGGGAGATCGCCGGACTGCACCTTGACCGACCGTTCCCCACGTACCCCAATGGGTTTCCGCCAGATGTTGTCGAGGCATTCAGTAGCGTGACAGGGCGGCCGGTCATCGGAAACGTTGCCGGCAGCGGTACCGCGATGATCGACCAGTTCGCGCATGAACACGAGCGCACTGGCGCGTGGATCGTGTACACGTCCGCTGATTCGGTTTTTCAGATCGCGGCGCACGAGGAGATAATCCCTCTCACTGAGTTATACGACGCGTGCCGGAAGGCGCGGGTGCTGCTCACACCTCCGCATAACGTGTCGCGGGTGATTGCGCGCCCGTTCGTCGGAGAAGCCGGTGCCTATCACCGGACTCCCAACCGTCGGGACTTTTCGCTCGACCCGCTGGGTGAAACGCTGCTCGACGCGCTGGCCGCAAGCGGAATCGATCGTAGCGGGGTGGGGAAAGTGGACGACCTTTTCGCCGGACGCAGCATCTCGTCACATCACACCCGGGATAACGCCGAGGGCATCGCACGGATCCAGGAATGGATCGAGGGGAGAGGCAACCCCAATGTGTCTCACAGTGGGTTCCTCTTCGCCAACCTTGTAGATTTTGACCAGTTATACGGGCACAGGAATGACGTCGCGGG
>Ga0079218_10000048_pt1 | contig 22313 bp, 16 predicted proteins | sample NCCompost_FD_77181 | JGI IMG/M metagenome (GOLD analysis project Ga0079218, IMG submission 77181) | Agricultural soil microbial communities from Utah to study Nitrogen management - NC Compost | ecosystem: Environmental > Terrestrial > Soil > Agricultural land | place: USA: Utah | collected... | reverse complement strand
TGAAGATCCAGGCGACGAAGATGGAAACGACGTAAAGGACGACCATCGGCGCCGCAAACAGTAGCATGTTCGGGATATCGGCTGTCGGCGACAACAGCGCCGCCGCGATCATGATGACGATCAGCGCGGTTTTCCAGATGTTCACGAGGAATTTGGCCGTAACGATGCCGATCCGAGCCAGAACGTAGGTGACCGCTGGCATCTGAAACACCACGCCCATCCCCAGCATTATGAGGACGATAAAGTCGAAATAGTCTGACGCTTTGAGCAGCAGACGAAATTCCGATCCGACTCCCAGCAGATACTTGGCGGCCGGGGGGAAAATCACGTAGTAGGCAAACATTGCCCCGAGCACAAACGAGACGGAGGAAAGGGCAATGAACGGCGTGACGTAGCCGCGCTCGTGCGGATAAAGGCCCGGCGAAACAAAGCCCCAGATTTGAAAGAGTAGGAACGGTACCGAAAGACAGATTGCGGCATACAAAGAAACTTTTATGTATAACGAAAAAGGCTCGAGAGCGGTCGTCACAATCAGCTTATCGTTTATTCCGGACGAGGCCTTGGGCAAGGACTGAAAATCGACTGGTAAGCGCACGCCTTTGGGGATTACGGTGTTTCCGGCATAGAGCGGTTCATCAGTAAACAGGCCGAGTTGTCCTTGTGAGTCTTTGGCAACCCGCGCCGTCACGGACGCTCCGGGAGGAATAACGCTGGTTCCCAGTTTTGTCTCTTCCGGAAAAACGTACCGGCCCAGATCATTCTCTTTGAGCGAAGTGAGGCCTTGAATGGCCTCGCTCCCCGTCAGACCGGCAATTGGAACCTGTCGTCGTTGCGCTTCGGCAAGTGCTCGTTCAACAGGAACGGCGAGAAAACTATAGATGCGATCTGAGAAGAACCAGCAAACCATCATCGCCAGGAAAACGAATAGCACCGAGCGCATCAACCGCCGGCGCAACTCGTCGAGATGATCCAAAAAGGACATCTGGCCGCCGAGTTCTTCTTCCTCGCTGGTGCTGATTTGGCGTGGGCGTAAGAGAGTTGCCATCGAGTAGAACTAGAGCGAGCTAAAGCCAGTCTTGCTTGCGCGGTGCTTCAGAAGTCGTGGTGGTTTCAGCTGCTGTCGTTTCCGTCGGAAGCGAAGTATTGGAAAAACCGCGTTCGCGGGCCACGACTTGATCATGCGGTGGCTCGGCAACTTGGGGATTGAGGATGGAATTCTCCTGAGATGAGTTCGATCCAACTCTTGCTGGTTCTGATTGGAGATCCTCCAAGGCGACCTCACGTTCCCAAGTACGCTTGAAGTCTTCCGAGGCGCGACGAAATTCAGCCAGATGTTTGCCAAGCGTGCGGCTGAGCTGGGGCAACTTGCGGGGCCCAAAAAACACGAGGGCCATGATCAGAATAAAAAAGAGCTCTGTACTGCCCAGCGACTCTAAGATTAAAAGAAACACGTCTGAATGCTACCTCGGTTGGCGACCACCGGGAAGGTCTTGATCGGCAAATGATTGACCGCCGCGATTGTAGCGCGTGAATACTGAAAGCAGAAGGCGGCCTTCCGCGTCGATTCGCTGCTTTCCTTTGACGAGCCGTGTTGACACAACTTAACTGCCCGGGCAAATCTGTTAGAAACTCGAACATGAACTTTGAATCGGAACATGAGGTACCACCCAGCGCGGCTGCCAGTCTGCACCAGTTTGGCGAAGTTGCGGAAGCAATCTCAGCCACCACCAAAAAACTGGAAAAGGCGGCGCTGTTGGGAACTTATCTTCGCGAATTAAATGATACCGACCTCGTCCGGGCTGCGCGGTACCTCGCCGGACATCAGTTTGCGCTGAGTGATTCGCGCACTACCAACGTGGGCGGCAGAATTATTGGCGAAGCATTAAGCGTAGCGACCGGCTTGAGTTCAGAAGAACTTTCGCCACGTTATGTCCGTTTGGGCGACGCTGGCGAGGTTGCCTTCGAAGCGGTACAGGAAAAGCTTGCCGCTAATCAACCGCGAATCACTTTAGCCGAAACAGAATCGCTAATTACTCGCCTCAGTGAGACGCGCGGGACCAAAAACAAAACAGCGCTACTGGCAACAGTTTTTCGCGAAGCGACCCCATTGGAAGCTAAATATCTCGTGAAGTTGCTGGTAGGTGATCTGCGAATCGGCTTAAGAGAAGGCTTGGTCGAGGATGCCTTGGCGCGTGCCTTCGGACAGCCTTTGGCCGCCGTGGCGCAAGCGAACATGTTACTCGGCGACATCGGTGAAGCTGCGGTACGAACCAGGGCGGGCGATCTCGAGAACATCGAGATGCATCTCTTCCATCCGATCAAGTTCATGCTGGCGACACCCGCGGCGGATCTTTCAGATATCGCGCGCACGATGCCTAGTGAGTTCTTTGTTGAAGATAAGTTCGACGGCATTCGCGCTCAGGCTCACGTGAAGGAAGGACAAGTCTCGATCTATTCACGCACGATGGACGAGATCACGCACCGTTTTCCCGAGTTAATCGAGCCTCTAAATAGTCTGACGACGGATGTCGTAATAGACGGCGAGATAGTCCCCGCAACCGATGAGCGAATCTTGCCGTTCAGTGAGTTGCAAAAGCGACTAGGCCGAAAAACGATTGGTGCCAACCTGATGGCAGATATTCCGGTCGTGTTGGTGGCTTACGATCTGCTTTACGCCGCCGGACGCGTGCTGATTAACGAAGCTCTGGAGGAACGATTAGACACACTTGCTCAACTGATTCCGACTAACGGCATTATTCGCTTGTCGCTGGCCAAACGTTTTCAGGAAGTTGCTGCACTCGATGATGAATTTGCAGCGGCCCGCGCTCGTGGTAACGAAGGCTTGATGGTTAAGAGTCCGGCATCCATCTACAAACCAGGCCGTCGCGGCCGCGAGTGGCTCAAGCTGAAACGCGCCATTGCGACGCTCGACGTGGTAGTGACCGCCGTTGAGGTCGGGCACGGCAAGCGACGCAGTCTCTTGTCTGACTACACGTTTGCAATTCGCCGCTCACTTGAGGATGACGAGCTTTTAAATATTGGAAAAGCCTATTCCGGGCTCACGGACGTCGAGTTAACGGAATTGACTGAGTGGTTTAAAGCACACACGGTTAAGGAATTCGCCCACGGGCGAGTTCGGCTCGTCGAACCGCGAATCGTAATTGAGGTGACGTTTGACCGGGTCCAGGAATCGAAGCGGCACAAGAGCGGTTATGCCCTCCGATTCCCACGAATTCTGCGTGTTAGAACCGACAAAACGCCTGAAGAGATCGACACACTCGAAACTGTCCAGCGGCTCGTCGAGGCAAACTCGTAAGGATTAGCCCTCTATTTCACGCCTGAAAATCCCGGGAGCCAAGACAGAGCACGGCCCTTGCGGCCAAAAAATTGTGCCGGGGAGACATGTGCCTATTGCGTAAACGAGGGAAAAGGCGTTAGGATTCACGCGCCAACGCTCTCTGATCCAGCAATTGGGACAGTTCCGGCAAGTCTTTAAAATACAAAAGCTAGGCCGCGTGACTTGCGGAAAATCACTAAGAGAGCGTGACGCTAATCAGTGGTTGTGATCGATCAATAATAAGCCCCAAGCGCCGCGATCAAGAGATCGAGTCCGAAGCTTGACGAGTCAAGTTCAGCGGCGTCTGTTTCATTTTCTTGCAATGGCGCCGCGGTCGAAGGTGGCGGCGGGGGTACATAACCCGGGGTACTAACATCGCCCGCGATGGCGGCGGTGGTCAAGATCAGGCCGAGGGTTATTGCTCCGAACATTGCTTTAACGTTCTTCATCATTGGTCTCCTAAGTTGTTGGCTACGGGTTGGTACCGTCCAGTTGGGCGCGAAATGTTGGGAAAGCGCTAACTGGAGGTCATTAGTGGAGCGCATAATAACCGCGTACTAAATCTGGTGCAAGGGAACTTGCTAATCTGGAAAAGGATTGCCTCACATGCAATTACATAAAACGACTTCACTCGAAAGCAGCGGCTTCGAGCTTGGCTTAAGTGACGAGGCTCGCCTCCAGTGTGCCCAGGCCAAGGAGCAGGAAGAAGCCGGTAATTTCGAAGCAGCGCGACAACTGCTACATGGCTTTTGGCAGCGGGTCGGGCAACGTCCTGAAACCAAAGGACTGGATGATGGCGCGCGCGCCGAAGTCCTCTTGCGAGCCGGCACCCTGACCGGCTGGATTGGCAGCGCACAACAGATCCCCGGCGCCCAGGAAATAGCCAAAGATCTGATTTCCGAGAGTGCCGGCCTTTTTGAAAGGCTGGGGTTGGAAGACCGTGTCGCCGAGGCCCGCATAGATCTGGGTATTTGCTACTGGCGCGAAGGCGCGCTTGACGAAGCGCGCGTCACTTTGCAGGAAGTTTTGACGCAGTTGGGCGCTCGCGAAACAGAGCAACGGCTGCGCGCGCTATTGAATGCAGCGGTTGTAGAAAAGGTTTCGGTTCGCTATCGCGACGCGTTGCAAATTCACCAGGCAGCGGCGCCGCTGTTTGAGAAGAGCTCGAATCATGCGCTGCGAGGAAAGTTCCACAACGAGTTTGCGACGGTCCTTAAGAATATTGGTCTGGCGGAACATCGCGAAGACTACATCGACAGGGCGCTAGTTGAATACGCAGCCGCAAGTTTTCATTTTGAAGAAGCCGGCCACCAACGCTTCCTCGGAGTTGTCGAAAACAATCTGGGATTTTTGTTTGTTCTTTTGGGGCGTTATCCGGACGCGCACGAGCATTTAGGTCGCGCGCGCGCCGTCGCCGTGGCGTTGAAGGATCAGGGGCTGGTCGCTCAGTTTGATGACTCGCGGGCCAAGGCATTTCTCGGCGAGCAGCGCTACGCTGAGGCTGAAGCAATTTCGCGCGCAAGTGTGCGGTCATTGGAACAAGGTGGCGAACAGTCGCTGCTCGCCGGGGCTCTCATTACTCATGGAACATCTCTCGCTCGCGTCAATTCCACAGAAGCCGCGTTCGCCACATTGAAGCGAGGCATGACTGTGGCAGAGCAAGCCGGCGATCCTGACTCAGCGGGTATCGCGGCGCTCACGATCATCGAAGAGTTAGCTCCGTATGTTCCTTATGCTGAACTGCATGAGTATTACCGTCATGCGGAATCGTTGTTGGCCCGTTCGCAACACCTCGGCGTACGCACACGCCTGGGTGAGTGCGCGCGTCAGATTCTTACCAGCGAAAAACGGTTTGACGGCGACTCAGCCGAGCAGTCTTCCCACGAGGGTCACAAACTGAGCGCTGCTCCGTCGGCATCATCCCGGGCAGCTACGCTGATTCCCGGAACTTCGCTGGAAGATCAAGTGCGCAACTTTGAAGGTGACTTGATTCGTCAGGCGCTGGAAACTTCAGGGGGAAGCGTGACGCGCGCGGCCCGGTTACTGGGAATCACACACCAGGGATTGGCATTCATTCTAAACGGCCGTCACAAAAGTCTGCTATCGATCCGGACTCCAGTTAAGCGACGGCGACGCAGCATCATCCGCTATCGTTAAATCATCCCAATCGGCCGGGTAACGGATTTCGCTATCGACGACGGCGAACTCTTTTAGCCGTCGTGTGCTCTAAACCGAGTTCCCAGCTTCGAACCGACATTATTCCCAAGTATAGAACACCCGATTCGCTATGAGATTCTTGAAAGTTGTATTACTCGCTTCCTTGCTGTTAATTCCCGCAGCCGGCCCAGCAGCCGCACAACGACGCAGGAATAGTGGCCGCGCGGCAGTACCCGCTAAGTCGCCGGCCCCGCCGGTCGCCAATCCAAGTGCAACACCGGTGGCAGCCCCGGCACGTCCCCCGACGCCATTACGTCCCACGGCTCCGTTAGCGCTGGCTATCGTGAATGGCCAAACCCTGACGACCGCCGATCTCGATCCGCGCATCAGGCAAGAGATTGAAAGTCTCGATGAAAAAATCGCTCAGGCACGCCGCGACATGCTGGACGTGACGATCAATACAATCCTTTTAGAACTTGAGGCGAGAAAGCGGAAGCTAACAACTCAACAGTTGTTCAACCTGGAAGTAATTAAGCGCGTTCCGGAGCCCACCGCTGCCCAGGTCACGAGTTTCATCGAAGAGAATCGAAATCGAATTGATTCCGGAGATGATGCGGCGACCATGCGCAAGCAGGTTTCAGAGATCCTGCGAGCCAACGCCGGCACGAAGCTGCAGGAAGATTTTGTGGGGCGAATGCGTAAGCAATATCACGTCGTCCTCGGCGTCGATATCAATACCCCAAACCTGGGTGCTTCGGCTGTAGTTGCCACGATCTCCGGCCAACCCTTGAACGCTGGACCAATACTCGAAAAGCTAAAGCCTGCCATCTTCAAATTGCGGATGGATACTTATGAGCTGCAACGAGCAGCGGTTGAACGGCTCATCTCTGACATGCTGGTGATTGCCGAAGCGAACCGCCGCAATGTTGGAGCCGAAGTGTTAATGCGCACTGAAATAAGCGAAAAAGCGCGCCGTCCCACCGACGCTGAAGTAGAAAAGTTTTATGCAGAGAACAAGAAAGAGATTCGCGGCGAGTTAGCCGCAGTTCATAATCAGTTGGTAGAGTTTCTCGAGGAACGTGATAAGCAACGGCTGGAACGTGAACTCAACGAACGGCTGCGACGGGCGGCGAATGTTCGCTTGTTGATTCAGGAGCCGCTGGCGCCGGCACAGTTGATTAGCGTTGATAACGATCCCAGTCGCGGCGCGGCAACAGCGCCGGTAACGATTGTTGAGTTTACAGATTTTCAGTGCCCGGCTTGCGCCGCCATGCATCCGATCCTTGAAGAGGTGATGAAGAGTTACGGCGATAAGGTCAGACTCGTGATTCGCGATTTTCCCCTGGCGATTCATCCGAACGCGCGCAAAGCAGCAGAAGCTGCCAATGCCGCCCACGCTCAGGGGAAGTTTTTTGAGTACGCCAGCTTGCTGTTCCAACGTCAGAATGCTTTGGACCCAGCATCGTTAAAAAAGTACGCGACGGAGTTGGGATTGGATCGCACCCGTTTCGACGCGGAATTGGACAAAGGCACTTATGCGGCAGAGGTGCAACATGACCTCGTCGACGGCGAGAACTATGGCGTGGATCAAACACCGACGATTTTTGTGAACGGCGTGGTGCTGGGAACGCTCAGCCCGGAGGCACTCCGCGCGGCGATTGATCGCGCGCTCGCTCCCGCAGCACCCAGAGCGCCATGACTCGGAATTAACTCTGGGGCCATTGATCTCCAAACCTCCACGTAACCGTGGTAATCTCATCTCCTAAGACCCCCAAGCATTTTTTATCGTGCTGGGCCAGGACCACGGTCCAGGTGCAGTGCCGACATAATGCCGGCTAATCCACCCTAGTCCCGGGCCTCAACGGCTGCCTTTAAAACGAGGTTATCGGCATGGTCTCTCTGAAGACGGAACATCTGAAAAGATATAGAGACGTCGCCATGTTGTTGGTGAAGTATGGGCGCTCAGACCTGGTGTCCCAGGCTGGTATTGGTGACGTCATTGAATTTGACGAAACGACTCTAGCGAAGGAAATTCCTAAAGCCGAAGAGCTTGCATCTGATCTAGAGAAGCTCGGTCCCACTTTTATTAAACTGGGCCAATTACTCTCCACGCGCGCGGATTTGTTGCCACTTCCTTACCTCGATTCTTTATCGCGTCTCCAGGATCAAATCGCACCATTCTCTTATGAAGAAGTCGACGCCATTGTTTCCGGTGAGTTAGGCGTACGCATTTCCAAGGCTTTTGCGGAGTTTGAATCCGAACCAATCGGAGCGGCATCGTTGGCTCAGGTTCACAGGGCCTACATGCGAGACGGCCGCGCCGTGGTAGTGAAAGTGCAGCGGCCTAACATTCGCGAACAGATCGTTGAGGACCTGGAAGCACTCGAAGCGGTGGCCACCTTTCTCGACCTCCACACCGAACTGGGAAAGCGCTACGAATTTGGAAACATGCTGATCGGACTGCGCAAGAGTCTGCTGCTGGAGCTCGACTTCAAAACTGAAGCTACCAACCTGGCGCTGTTTGCCGACAACCTCCGCGAGTTCGGTCGGATTGTGATCCCGGAACCGATCATGGATTTCTCGACCTCCCGCGTACTCACTATGGAATTCATTTCCGGCAAGAAGATTACGGACATCAGTCCGCTTCGCCTGATGGAAATCGATGGTCCCGAATTGGCCGACGAACTCTTTCGCGCGTATCTCAAACAAATCCTGGTAGATGGAGTGTTTCACGCGGATCCGCATCCCGGTAACGTATTTCTGACGGACGATGAAAGGATTGCCTTGCTCGATCTGGGGATGGTCGCGCGGCTGATGGGCAGCTTTCATGACAACTTGTTGCGACTGCTGCTGGCAATTAGCGAAGGACGTGGTGAAGACGCCGCGGAAACTTCCATCAAAATGGGTGAGCCGAAGCCGGGTTTCGATCGAAGTGAATACGTCAGGCGCGTGGGGGAGTTGGTGGCGGAGAATTCAAACTCCGATATCAGCCGGATCGACGCCGGGCAAGTCGCTTTGGAGATCATGAGGATCTCCGCTGACTGTTGGTTTCGCTTACCGCAAGAGTTCACGATGATTGCGAAAGCGCTGCTGAATCTCGACCGCTCGGTGCTGACGCTGGATCCGGCCTTTGACCCGAACGCTGTGATTAGAGAGCGAGCCAGCGAGATTCTGCAGCGAAATATTTTGAAGAGCATCGCTCCGGGAAACATTCTCGGTGGCATCGTTGAAGTAAAAGAGTTTGCGGAAAAGCTACCGGGGCGTGTTAATCGGATTCTCGATGCTGTCGGTAACAACGATCTCAAGATCAAAGTGGACGCGATCGACGAGAAGATTGTGCTTGAAGGTCTGCAAAAGGTGGCCAACAGGATCACGTTGGGCCTGATACTGGCGGCTTTGATTGTCGGTGCGGCAATGCTGATGCGCGTTGAGACGTCTTTTCGAATCCTGGGTTACCCCGGGTTTCCCCTCATTTTCTTTCTGATTGCGGCGATCGCAGGAATGGCCCTGGTCGTCAGCATCGTTGTTTACGACATCAAGCCGCGCGGCAAAGCCAAGGACAAGTAGAGGAAGTTACAGCTAGGGGAGCGTGATCCTGCCCCCGCGGTGCAACCCCGCCTTAACTTCAAAAAGTATCTTCGATGAGCCCTGCGGGATTGCCTCGTAAACGAAGTACATCCCGTCCCGCCTGCCCTGTGCTTATCGGTGTTTAAAAACTCAAGAATTTCTCAACCAGCCTGCAATAAAACTCTTCCCAGCCACGGCGACGGATGAATTTTTCCCGAACCGCCCGGGCGATTCCACCGGGGGGAGAGTTGAAGGGTCTCAATTAAAGGGCAAATCCTCAACAAAACTCATGTTCTTAATCGAATCTACAGACACACCAAGCCCACTAGGCGCACCAAGGGAACTCATCTCAGAGAAGATTTCAGTTCCAAAACCGTTCCCAATCATTTCCCGACCGCGTTTGGCATGGCTTCTGGATAACAGCCTGCGGTCGTGTACCTCCACCATCCTAAGCGGCCGGGCAGGTACGGGTAAAACGGCTTTAGCTCTGGATTTTGCTTTGAACTGCGGCAGAAGAGTGTCCTGGTACAAAGTAGATGCTCCCGAAGCCGAGCTCGAAGTCTTTTTCCACTATTTGACCGCAAGCATTCGTAAGCAACGGCCGGCTTTTGGTACCACGTTTTCTTACCTCGTGAGGACGATGCCTCCCGAACAGATTTCGTTACTGGCTGAGGCTTTCGTTTACGACCTTGGGGACGGCGGGGGCGAGCCTTTGCTGATCGTGATCGAGGATTTGCATCTGGTGTGTGATTCCCCCTGGCTGGTGCCGTTCTTTAAGCGCTTGATGCCTCTATTGCCGGCAGATGTGCATTTGCTCATCACCAGCCGGACGATGCCGCCGGCGCCCCTCTGGCGAATGCGCTCCAAACAAACTCTTTGTGTAATCGATGAGGAAACCCTGGCTTTTACGAAGCAGGAAGTGACGGTCCTTTTTAAAAAGTATGGGTTGACGCAGGAGCATGCCAGCATTGCCCTGGATCACTCCCACGGCCGCGCCTCGGCGGTCGCGCGGTTTGCTGCCACACTGAGTGAAATTACCAACTCGTAGACAATTGCTAACTCGCTAAAAGTTCGGGGAGCGAGGTGCTAAAGAGTCCGTGATCATGGGCCTCCAGCAAGCGTTATCAGGGAACGTAAAGTTACCAGCGGGCCTGGGCGTTGGTAGCTCGAAATCTTTTCGGCGTGTTAATCTGCGGAAAACCCAGACCCAGAGGCGCACAGAGATGGCTCGAACCCGCAAGGGAAAGAACCCCGCCGCATCTTTAGCCGGATCAGTTCCTCCCGGAGGGCAGCCCAGTTTCTTCCTGCGCACGAAACTGCTCCCGCCGCGGCCGGCGCCTGAGCTATTGCCACGACCGCGACTCACCGAACGCCTCCTTGCCAATCTCGCCCACCCCGTAACTTTAGTAACAGCAAATGCCGGTTCTGGGAAAACTACCCTCGTTGCGGACTTTCTTCGCACTCATACGCGCCCATTCGTTTGGTACCAGTTAGACCATACCGACGCAGATCCTTTTGTCTTCCTCGGTTATGTAACCACTGGCATTCAGCAGGTGGTGCCGGGCTTTGGCCAGGCAATGTTCCCCTATCTTCAGGAAAGTGCAGGGGAACTTGCCAAACGTCCGGAGCGTGCGGTTGATGTGCTTTTGAATGAAGTTCTGGAGCGCGTGGACCAGCAGTTGATTCTGGTTTTGGATGACTATCATCACCTTGGTGCGGAAACTCAGGTGCACGCGGTGGTTGATCGCTTGTTGGCATATCTGCCGGATGTGTTGCACATCGTTCTGATTTCGCGCGAGATGCCCTTGGCCCTGGCGCGGCTACGGGCCCAAACGCCACTCTCCATCATTGATCGTTCCGATCTGCTCTTTACTGACGATGAGACTCAACAACTGTTCCGCCAGGTCTTCGATCTCGAGCTCACTGCCACGCAACTCGCTGAGTACCGTGAACGCACGCATGGCTGGATCACCGCGCTGCAGCTCGTCAGGCAAGTGGCCCATCGATCCGTAACCAGCTCCCGGGAGTCGCAGCAGGCGCTGCCCGATTTGGTCGAGGTTTTACGGCAATCGGAGCGCGATATTTTTGACTACTTCGCCGAAGAGGTGTTTGCGGACGAGAAGGCCGACTTGCAACAGTTGCTGTTGAAACTGTCCCTCCTCGATCAAATCGATCTCGATACCTGTACTGCGCTTCATCCCGGTCTTAACTGCTCTCGCGTTTTGCCAAACCTAGTGCGTCGGAACGTTTTTATTTCAGTGGCCAGCGACGGTAGTGGTGAGGAGTATCGCTTCCACCCGCTTTTCCAGAGTTTTTTGCGACGCCGGCTGCGCAGCGAAATTGGACGTGCCGGGGTCGCTGCCGAGCATCGCCGCTATGCCAGTCATTTCCTGAGTCTTCGAGCATGGGAGCAGGGCGTGCGGCATTTGGTCGCGGCCGGGGAGTTTGAAAGCGCGGCGATAATAATTGCGGAGCAAGGCAACGAGTGGATTGCCTCAGGTGCCCTGAGCTCGCTCGCACTACTAGCCGATGCTTTGCCGCAAACAGCGCTCGAAGCACACCCGCGCTCCCTTGCGTTGCGGGCTGAGGTCGCGCGGCTTCGCGGTGAATATGAGGCTGCGCAATCGATGTTTCGGCGCGCAGCGTCCCTGCTGCAGCAACAGAAGGACGCAGAAGGCGAGGCAGAAACGCTTCATTCGCTGGCAACCCTCGCCCGCCGTCAGGGCGATTTCCAGCTCGCTTTTAGTTATCTGGATCAAGCGATCAAACTGACCGATGCCGACTCGGTGGTGCGAACTAAATGTGGGAATACTCGCGGACTCTGTCTCGTCGCCATGGGCGATTGGATCGGGGCCGAGCGCGAGTTTCGCAGCGCCTTACAATCTGCCGAAGAGCGTAACGACGAGCATTACAGCCGGCTGATTGCTCACAATCTCGGGACTCCAGCGGGGATTCGCGGCGACTTTGGCGAGGCCTTGCGTTGGTTGCGGCGCATGTTGCGCCCGGATCAGAAGGAAGCGCCGATGCCGCAGGAGGCCGTGGCATATCTCAACATGGCGCGCTGTTACTTGTATCAGGGTGATTTCGCGGCCAGCGAGCTAAATCTTGATAAGGCCCTCGATCGTTGCCAACTTTTCAATCTCGTCGCCGCCCGTGCTGAAACTTTCGAGACTTATGGCAATCTTTACCGCGAAAGAGCCGACTTCGAGAGGGCTAACGAGTACTACGAACGCGCAGCACGCGCTTATGACGACGCCGGAATTAGTCTCGGGCGGACCGAGTGGTATGAAGAGCGAGCTTTGCTCAGTTTGCAAATTGGTGATTTTGGCGCTGCTCGCAACCTGATCGATCGACTGCTCGGCGGGCGCTCGCGGGAAAAAGATGAAATCGCTTTCCATACCGCCTTGCTTACCCGAGGTCGCATCAGAACCGCCCAAGGAGAGTTCGAAGGCGCGCGGGATGAACTAAGAGAGGCACTCAAGTATTTTCACGATCACAACCTTTACTACTACGAAGCCCAGGCGTGCATGGCGCGCGCTACTTGCGAACTTAAACTAAATGACGAACTCCAGGCGCGCGAGGAAGTGAGACGCGCGATCGACCTCGCAGTCAGATACGACTACGAGTACTGGCTGAAAAAGGAAGTGCTACGGAACCCGGAACTCTTTGCGATTGAAGAAACCGCCGAGTTGTTGCCGGCAGACTTACAAGAGCAACTGGAGCACCTGCAAAAGCCGCTCAGCGCTGTCGCGGTGCCGGAAATTGCTCTGACGAGCACGCCGGTAACTGATCTCGTGATCAGGATGCTCGGGCCGGTTGAAATTGTAAGGGATCCGGCGCGCCCACTGGCAGCGGACGCCTGGACCACGCGCCGTTCGCGCGACATTCTGTGCTTTATCACCTCCCGGCGTCATCACCGCGCTTCGAAGGACAAGATTATCGATACGTTCTGGGGCGAAACCGATTTCGAGGTGGTTGAGAAAAATTTTCATCCCACTGTTTCGCACATTCGCAAAGCCCTCAACAGTAACCAGTCATTGAAACAGAACTTCCTGCTTTATCGCGACGGCGATTACCAGCTTAATCCGGAGTTTTCTTACCAAATCGACATTGAGGAATTCGACCGGTTGATGGGCGATGGAGAAAAGGCTCGGCGGGCGCGGAATTTTGAGGAGAGCATACGGTGCTACGAAGCGGCAGTCGCCCTTTATCGTGGGGAATTCATGCAGGGAAGCTACGAACCCTGGGTAGAGGAGCAACGAACTTATTACCGCGAACAGTATCTACGGCTTTTGGAGGCGCTGGCGGGCGTCGCCCAAAAAGAAGAAGACTGGCCGAAGGCCATGCAGCTTGCCCAGCAGATCCTCCACGAGGATCAGTTTCGGGAGGATATTCACTGCCAAATCATGCGGGGCCATGCTGCTTTGGGTAATCGTGCCGCGGTTAAAGAGCATTACGAACTACTGAAAAGGCTCTTGCAGGCGGAGTTAGGTGTGGAACCGGCGCCCGAGACTTACAAGCTTTTCCAGGAGCTTGTCGGCTGAGACGACGCGGGAATCACGAAAAAATCGCAATCTGGGCGCAACAACTAGGACAAGAGGCCACTTTAAGATGCATCAATCTTTTCAAACTTTGGGGTTGCTCGGTCAGGGTGGAAGGCCGGCGGCGGCGGCGGGCGGCGACCCCGAAATTAGGAAAGCCGTGGGTCTTTTAAAGCTTCTCAAAACCCGGTTTAGCCAGACTGCGCCGATAAACCCGACTGAGGTGATAGTTTGCTAAGAATTCCTGTCTTAAGATCAATCCAAACTAAAGCCAAAGCTGCGCTTGCAATTCTGCTGGTCTGCTTACTCGGGATGTCGCCCGCACTAGCTGGCGTCACGATTAGTCAGTCAAACGGCATTGTGATGACCGGTGCTGATGGGATTGTGATGACCGGGGCCGATGGAATCGTGATGACTGGGGCCGATGGTTACATAACCTACGGTCCGAACGGAATCGTGATGACGGGAGCGGACGGCATCGTTATGACCGGGGCAGACACCTTCGCCACTCCCAACAGTGTGCGCATGACGAGTGCAGACGGAGCTAACTTCTCCTATGCCGACGGAATCGTAATGACCGGAGCAGACGGAATCGTCATGACCGGCGCTGACGGCACGACCTACCAGGCGAACTCGGTAACAATCACCCTCGCAAATGGAATTGTCATGACCGGGGCAGACGGAATCGTCATGACCGGCGCCGACGGTGTGGAACAAACAGGCGCAAACGGAATCGTGATGACGGGGGCTGATGGCATTGTGATGACCGGCGCGGACGGTATTGTCATGACGGGCGCAGACGGTATCGTGATGACGGGAGCCGATGATTCCAACCAAGGGTTAGTAAGCGTCGATCTGGAGCTGGCGTCACTGCTGAATCAGACGATTGATGACAGCAGTATCAACGCCGTGCTCGTGTATCACTATTTGCCAGCCGAAGCTGACTTGGCGCGGTTGCAAAGTTTGGGCTTTGCGGGGGGCACGCGGTTCCGGACATTGCCGATGGTGATGATCTCCGGAACCAAGGACCAGATCGCCGCGGCTTCACATCTGCCTGGCATTCGTTCGATGTACACCAATCGTACCCTAACCTTTAACAGCGAGCCGGAAGTTCGCGCGGCCACCGGGGTGGAGCGCACTCGTCGTGACGCTGATTTGATCGGTCGCAACTTTGGTTTGCAGCCCACCGGCCGAAACGTGACAGTCGCAGTTCTGGATACTGGCATTGATGGCACGCACGGAGACATATCCGGTCGGGTGACGAAGAACGTCAAATTGGCTGACACCCAAAGTGCGAGCACTAGTTTCAACTACCCGGTTAACTCCGAAACTCTTGCGAACACGGATCAACTCTACGGGCACGGAACCTTTGTCGCGGGAGTTATTGCCGGCAATGGCAGCCTGTCGGGTGGAAAGTTTGCTGGGGTTGCCCCCGGTGCCAACCTCGTTGGACTCAGCGCCGGAGACGCGACATTGCTTCACGTCCTGGGCGGGCTCGACTACTTGCTGAGTAATCCTGGTCTCGGAGTTCGGGTTGTCAATTGTAGCTTCTCGGCCAATACGCCCTACGACACCAACGATCCGGTAAACGTAGCGACGAAGATGCTCACGGATTCCGGCATCAATGTTGTCTTTTCTGCGGGCAATACCGGCCCCGGCACCCACACGTTAAATCCTTACGCCGTCGCACCCTGGGTTATTAGCGTAGGCGCCACCGATGCAAATGGACGTTTGGCCGACTTCTCGTCTCGAGGCGACTTCGCCAGTCCGTTGTTCCAACCCACTCTCGTTGCGCCTGGCGTCAACGTCGTCAGCCTGCGAGGCTCGGGAATAACAAATGTGACTGGGGCGGCAGGTCTGACTGGTGCCGACACGCAAAAACTAAATGCCAGCGAGTTGCCAAATTATACGACGGCTAACGGTACCAGTTTTTCGGCGCCTCAAGTCGCGGGCGCGATCGCGTTGATGCTGGAGGCGAATCCAACTCTGACACCCGCGAAAGTGAAGGACATTCTCAAACGCACTGCCACGCCGTTGGCTTCCTATTTTGAGCATGAGGTTGGGGCGGGGATGTTGAATGTTCATGCGGCGGTGCTGCAGGCTGCTTTCCCCGGACGCCGGATTGGCGACTGGCGTAGGCTAAACAGTACCCAGGTGCAGTTCTCCAATGATCCCCTCACCCCTTTTAGCGGCACAGTTCAGCCAGGCTTCAATTCTGACACCAGTGTAAGTCTGCCGAGCAATGCAGTGTTTGCCGCAATTCAAATTGGCTGGGGCCCGATGTGGACGACAAATGACCTGGGACTTCAGGTTTACAACAACGTGGGAAGTCTGGTCGCCCAAGCGAATTCCTTAAACCTTATCGGCCTAACCGGGAAACAGGAAAAGGTCTCACTGATTCGTCCCGCGGCTGGCAATTGGCGCGTTAGCGTGAGGAACACTTTGGGTGCTTTGGGAACATCGCAACCGTTCAGCGGCGTGCTTCAAGTAGGACGGGCGAGCTACGCGCCCCTAAACGACATCAGTACTTTGAGTCCGGCGATCAGGGACGCGATTTATCAAAACATCCGAACGCTCGCGATGCAGCCAAACGGTGCATCATTCAAGCCGGATCGGACGGCGACACGCGCTGATGTCGCGATGGCTTTAGTCGCCGGCGCCCAGATTCCGCAATATCTTGCCGGTCAGCCGCTTTATTCAGACGTCCGGGACCTGACAACCAGATTGTTCGTCGAGAGCGTGCAATCTCACTCGAACGGTTCAATCTTTCCTGATGCCTCTACCGGCGCTCAGTTTCGACCCAACGACGGCATCACACGGCTCACAGCCGCTGTGGCTTTAATCAGAGCTGCTGGCCTGCGCTCCGAAGCTGAGGCACGAGCCGGAATGCCGCTGGCGGTTTTGGACGCGGCTTCCGTTCCCAGTGAGTTAAGAGGTTACGTGTCGCTCGCGATTGCTGAAGGACTTTTGAAAAGCGATTCTCTTTTCCACCCCCAGAATCCGTTAACTCGTGCGGAACTGGCTCAGGCAATCGCGATTCTTGAGACACGTGAGGGAAGGTAAGGGTTAACTAAGTATATCCTTAAGTGCGGACTCCTCGTCTTCTGTAAGAAATGTAAACTGGAGACCGAAACCCACAGCTGGCTGACAGGTTGTTACTTCTCCCCGCAAAGGGATCCACTGGCCCGAAGGTAGTTCAATTTCCAGCGAAACTATTTCGCCGATTTCGACTCGCGACATCGAATCGACGAAACATCCGCCTATCGCAAGATCCCCGACACGACATTCCTGTTGACCCGAAATCCCTTCCCATCGCGCCCGTAGATTGATTGCGGTACGTTCATGTTGACGTCTGTTCTGCATCATCTTGCAAGCACTCCTCACATTTACATTACGATGCGAACGACAAGGCAGACAAGAGTTATTTATGAGAGCCGGCCGTAGAACACTCTCGTATCGTATTCAAAGGCCACAATCCCATCTTCCTCACCCGAGTCAAACAAGTCCTGCAGAGCTTTTAGCATTGGTTCAAACCTTGGGTTACCGGGTTCCGGCGTGTAAGACGCCGAGAGAACGCGACCCTTAAATCCAATAAAGTCGAACTCTTGCCGGTTAGGAAATGCCCTTTGTTTGAATGATTGGGGTGCATAAAAACTGGCTATCTGATCGCGGGGATCAAACTCCTGAACTTTCGCATAGTCGGTTCCATATTCGCGTAATAGGGTTTCATAGTTACGCAGGAATGCAGTCGAATCCAGGCGCCGATCGTTCCAAATCAACGCCACAAAGCCTCCGGGTTTCAGGATGCGCACAAACTCGTCGCGTGCGGCTCGAGCGTCGAACCAGTGGAAAGCCTGCCCTGCGGTAATCAAATCCACGCTGGCCTTTGGAAGCGTTGTAGCTTCCGCTGACCCATTTACGCTCTGGAAGTTGAGATATCCCCGCAACAGGCTCTCAGCAGCGCATCGCATGGCTTCATTTGGCTCAACACCTATCACGGTGTTTCCGTTCTTAAGTAGTAGCTCAGAAAAGATACCAGTGCCGGAACCAACATCGGCCACGATTGAGGCATGAGTCAGTCCACATTCGGAACGCAGGAGTTCAATTACCTCGGCGGGATAGCCCGGCCGGTACTTGGCATAGGTTTCAACGCGACTCGTGAACCGTTCAGTTGGACTTGACATGGATCTTTAGTGTTGCGAATCGCCAACTAATCCAACCCTTGCGCTCGGGCGATGGCGTGCTGGCGATTGTCGATTTTAATGAGCACTCGGTATCCCAGGAGCAGGAAAAGGATGAAGCCAAAGGTTAATGGCAGCCGTATGTCGGATTTTACCAGGAGCCAGAAATGCACCACGCCCGCAACGGCAGCAAGATAGACCAGGCGATGCAACTTTGCCCAGTTTTTACCGCCTAGACGTTTTAGCATCTTGTTTGTTGATGTGATGGCCAGGGGTGTCATCAAAAAGAAGGCAGCCATGCCGAGGGCGATGAAGGGCCGCTGCATCACATCACCGATAATGCTGCGAGGATTGAAAAATCGGTCGAACCAGACATACGTGACCAGGTGCAAAGTGCCATAAAAGAATGCGTAGAGTCCCAACATTCGTCGAAGTTTTACTACCGAGTTTACCCCTGTAACTTTTCGGATAGGCGTCAGGGCCAGCGTAATCATCAAAAAGACGAGCGTGAGCATTCCTGTCGTGCGCGTCATAAACTCTACGGGGTTCGCACCAGCACGGTTGCGATAGACATCCCAAAGTAGGAGCACCAGGGGAACGAGGGCGTTAACAAATACGAGAATTTTTGGAAACTGGGATTTCATCTGAGCTTAGAACTTGTTTTTTGAACTTAGAACTTGCAACTTTGTACTTTGGAACCCGAAAAATCTTTGTTCTTTTCTCTTAACTCGATGCAGTCAGGAGAAGTGCAACAACCTTCAAAAGCGAACAAAGTTCAAAGTACAGAGCACTAAGTTCAATGCTTTTGCTTGTTAGAAATTCCTTCGCAAATCCATTTCCTTATACAAATGTGCCACTTGCGCTTCGTAGCCGTTGAACAACAGCGTATTTCGCCGCCAAAGGTCGCCCACTCGTAGTTCAGTGGCCTGGCTCCAGCGCGGATGCGAAACATTAGGATTTACATTCGAATAGAATCCGTACTCACCCGGCGCCTGGAGATTCCAGGTGGTCGGCGGCTCGTCTGAGACTAAGTTAATCTTCACAACCGACTTAATACTCTTGAAACCGTATTTCCAGGGCACCACCAATCGAATCGGAGCACCGTCTTGAGGTGGAAGTTTTTCACCGTAAAGACCGGTCGCCAGAATCGTGAGTGGATGCATCGCTTCGTCGAGTCGCAATCCTTCAACATACGGCCAGTCAAGCACGCCAGTTTGCTGGTTTGGCATCCGTTGCGGATCAAAGAGTGTTTGAAACGCTACAAACTTCGCTTCCGCGGTTGGCTCAACCAGTTCCAGCAGTCTGGCGAGGGGAAAACCGATCCAGGGGATCACCATCGACCAGCCCTCAACACAGCGGAGCCGGTAGATTCTTTCCTCAAGCGGAAACTTCAGAAGCTCGTTCAAATCAAAAATACGTGGTTTATTGACGAGCCCTTCAACGGAAACGCTCCAGGGATGGGTGATAAAGTCTCGGGCGGCTCCGGCTACTCCTCCTTTGCTGGTCGAAAACTCGTAAAAATTGTTGTAGTTAGTGATCTTCTCTAAAGGAGTTAGTTCCTCGTTTACCGCAAAACCCTTGCTGATTCCCTCGTCGTTGAGCGACCTCGCCACATTCGCCAGCGTGTCGCCCTTGGGTGTTTCCAATGGTGGCGGATTCAGCTTGCGATAAAGCAATCCCGTGGCAGCCATGGTTGCCGCAAGCGCGCTGCTACGCATGAATAAACGGCGGTTCAGGTAAACCCGCTTGTCTGTGATCTCGTCTGGGCTAATCTCTTCCACCTTCCTGGTTAGCATCTTAAATTAGACCCGCACCGCTCGTTGAACGTTCGCTGGCACGGCTCACGGCGCCATGCTTTTAAGATGCAAAAGTCTTGAGTAACTGTTTGCAACATAATAGTATCGCGCCGCCATTTGTGCCGAGCCGTGCGAAAACTGCGCGTTCGCCTTCAACCTTTTGTCGCACCAAGACGAGAAAACATTACAGCCTAACTCTGAAGTTTCAACCCCACTGTGGGTGAAGCTCGCAAAATGGGGCGTGGTTCTGGCTTCCGGTCTAGTCGTCCTGGCCATTTCCCCTCCTGAAGGCATCACTCCTAAATCCTGGCAACTGTTTGCCATTTTCGTCGCCACTATTACCGGTTCAATTGTGCGGCCCCTTTCAGGCGGCGCAGTTGTGTTACTGGGGGTCGCAACGATTGCCTTAACAGGAGTTTTGCCTGTTGAGGAAGCGCTTGGCGGTTATGCGGATCCGATAGTCTGGTTGGTTTTGGCTGCGTTTTTCATGTCGCGAGGCATGATCAAAACAGGTCTAGGCCGCCGCATCGCTTTCTTGTTCATCCGTACCCTGGGCCGGCACTCATTGGGCCTGGGATATGCGCTTGTCTCGACCGACATGTTGCTGGCGTCAGTAATTCCCTCAAATGCGGCCCGTGCAGGCGGAATCATCTTTCCCATAGCAAAGAGTCTGGCTGAGGCTTACGAATCCAAGCCGGGCCCCTCAGCGCGCCGCCTCGGCGCCTTTCTGATGACACTCGTGTACCAATGCGACGTGATTGTTTGCGCCATGTTTCTTACCGGTCAGGCGTCGAATGTATTGATAGCGAAGTTTGCCCGAGAAACAACGGGGATCGAGTTGAGCTATGCGCGTTGGGCCATTGCTGCAGTTATTCCCGGTTTACTTTCCCTAATTGCCTTTCCCCTCATTCTGTATCGAATCTTTCCTCCTGAAATCAAACATACGCCGGCGGCCAGCGAATTTGCGTCGTCGGAGCTGCGGCGGATGGGCCAAATGTCTCGGCACGAAAAGCTGATGCTGCTTGTGTTTGCTTTGATTGCTGGTCTTTGGATGACCACCGGTCTTCACGCAATCAACTATGCTGTTGTCGCGCTCGTAGGAATTGGTGTCTTGCTTTTAAGTGGGGTGTTGACTTGGGATGATGTTATCAGTGAAAGAAATGCGTGGGATGTTTTTATCTGGTACGGCGGACTGGTCAGAATGGCTGAAGCCCTGAGCGAAACGGCAATCACCAAAAGATTCGCGGACGCTGCGGCCGCGTTTACAACTGGTTGGATCTGGTGGATGGCACTTGCATTACTGCTACTTGTTTATTTCTATGCCCATTACGGCTTTGCCAGCATTACGGCGCACGTGACGGCGATGTATATTCCGTTCGTTACGGTAATCATCGCAGCAGGCGCACCTCCTTATCTGGCGGTGCTTTCGCTGGCTTACTTTTCCAATCTAAGTGCTTCGCTCACGCACTATGGAACCACGCCCGCACCGATTTACTTTGGTTCCGGGTATGTCACACAACGAATGTGGTGGCGAATCGGTCTGATAGCCTCACTGATTACGATTCCCATCTGGGCAATCTTTGGCTTTGCCTGGTGGAAACTTCTGAGACTCTGGTAAATTTTGGCTAAACGCTTGTCCTGATAACACAATCTGTTAGTTTGCGGACTTAAAACCTCCGAGTCGAAAATGGCTGGCTACTCCGGAACTCCTTTGCTTAAGAAACTCGGCGTGAAACCGGGTTTTCGCGTTGCTCTCGTTGGTGCCCCCAGGAATTTTAAGGAAGAACTTGGGGCGCTACCAGCAACCGCGAAATTCACTTCAGCAACCACTGATTCGCTAAATTTGATTCTGGCATTCGTTGCTTCAGAAAAAGAGTTGAGAGGAAAGTTTGCGCCTCTTGCAGCGAAGCTTCAAAAGGACGGAATGATTTGGGTTGCGTGGCCCAAGAAGAGTTCAGGAGTCGTTACCGACCTCACGTTCAACAATGTGCAGCGAATTGGTCTCGATGCTGGTTTGGTTGACGTGAAAATCTGCGCGGTCAACGAAATCTGGTCCGGACTAAAGTTTGTTTATCGACTAACGGATCGAATTGGGCGATAGCCTGCGATTATTTCCACAGAGCCCTGTGGAAAAGTGTGTGGAAAATTCGATCATAAATGTTACGAGATTGTTAGAACTTAATTACAGACCACTTTGCACACGCGTGCGGCGAGACTCGAATGACTTTGCCATCAACACATTGACTTATTACGCGACTGCCCATCGCTATCATACGCGTTCTCACCACTCGCGTTACTTCACTTGCGGAAGTGAAACCGGTCTCAAAAAGGTTTTTAGTTCAAATTAAATCTGATCTGCCGGATCCACTACGCTTAAATTGATGATTTAGCATTTCGTCCACTAATGGTAGGACCACGCGTTATTGCATCGAACTTGTTGCGCAAACATAGGGCGAACGCTTTGTACTTAAAACCGAGAGTTCGTTTTTTGCGAAAGAATTCGCGCGCGAAAAATTTTTATCTCGATCAAATCTTCCGCCATTTCACGAAAGATTTCGGAGCTTGCGATCATGTATCTTCACGTTTCAGAGTCGTTTGCATTTTCAATTTGCTGTAACTTTTGATCAGCGGTGAGCGCAAAAATTTTCTGAACGCAATGTGTCATTAGTATTTCGAAAAAGTAGTTGCAAAAAAATCTTCGATGACTATAATGCGACTCCCCTCGACTGAGCGA
>Ga0079218_10000046_pt1 | contig 23155 bp, 16 predicted proteins | sample NCCompost_FD_77181 | JGI IMG/M metagenome (GOLD analysis project Ga0079218, IMG submission 77181) | Agricultural soil microbial communities from Utah to study Nitrogen management - NC Compost | ecosystem: Environmental > Terrestrial > Soil > Agricultural land | place: USA: Utah | collected... | reverse complement strand
CCGAGCCGGTCAAGAGAGAATCCCCGGACCGTCGTGTCGCCCCCGGCGAAGAACCGTTCGCTCGCCGGCAGGTCTTGAACGACGGCGACGATCGGACGCCCGTCGGGGCCCAATACCGGCTCTCCGTTGTCGTCTTCCTGCTCGACAGTCCGCGGAAAGCCATGCGCCAGCCCCAGGCGGGCGCCGAATGCCAGCACCGTGCGCCGCGGCGCCCGCACGCGGTAAAAGGCGAAGCTCTGAAGGAACGTTCGCACGAACCCGACTTCTGAACCAACGAACCGCGGCGCCACCTCGGTGTCGACAATCGCGAAGGTGCCGCCGTCGGGGTCGATCACGTCGTTGCGGGTGTCGCGGATGAACGACCCTGAAAACTTGGACAACCGCACCTGCGGGAACAGCCGGTCAATCAGCGGCTTCTCCTCGTCGGTGAAGCGCTCGTCGAACAGGCGTGTGTGTTCATACGAATAGCGCCCGGCCAGGCTGTACCGGGGCGAGAACCGCAGCCCTGCTTCGGCGCGCGCCTCGCGGCGCACGAAGTTGAAGCTCGATCGGATCGCCTGGTCGAGGATCCCGGTAATGAGGCCGTCGGCCGCCGTATCAAAGAGGCGCGGCTCCCTGAATGTCCCCACTACACGGTACTCGTTGAAGCCGTAGCCGCTGCCTTCCGCCGGCTGCTCGAACCGGATCCCGTTCGCCGCCAGCACGATGTCGCGTGATCGCAGACTGACGCGCGTGAACAACGTCACCGCGCGGTTCTTGCCCCAGAGGTTCCGCCGGCTGACTTCGAGAAAGCCGCGCGGCGCAACCTCGAAGCGCTCTTCAGCCTGGCCGCCCTCGCCTGTCGGGCGCAGGCGGGTTCCGCCTTCCACGCCTCCGCCGTAGCCGATGGTCGTCGGCGGTGCTTCTTCGACCTGGATCAGCACGTCGCGCCGCCCCTCGCCGCTCAGGCGCAGCTCGTCGACCGCGACGCGGCGGAACAGCCCGAGCGCCGCCAACCGCTGCTGCGTCTCGATGCGCGCCGCGTAGCCGAGCGGCTGTCCCGGCTTGAGCAGCACCTCGCGTTCGATGGTCTCGGTGCTGGTGCGCTGGTTGCCGACGATGATGACGTGGTCGACCAGCACCTGGGGGCCTTCGGTGACGTCGAACCTCACGTCGGCGCGAGTGCCGTTCTCGGCCAGCGCAATCACTGGATTGACGACGACTGCCTCGTACCCGCGATTGCGATATTCGAGATCGATCCGATCCCGGTCGCCGGCAATCTCGCCCTCTGAATAGGGCCGCCCCGCCGCCGTCGTCGTCACCGCCCGCAACTGCGGTTCGCTCATCACGGAGTTGCCCTGGAACGCCACCGTTCCGACCAGCGTCCGTGATCCCTCGGTGACGGCGTAGCGAACGTCGACATGCCGATCGATCCCGGGTGCCGCATCGTCTTCCCGGGGCAGTTCCGTCACCGTCGTCCTGACGTCGGCGCGGGTGAAGCCGCGCGCACGGTAAGCATTGCGGATCGCGGCCGCACCGGCGCCGACCACCGCCTGCACGTACGGCTCTCCCGACTCGACCCGGAGCAGCTCGACCAGATCAATGGTCGGGAGCGCGGTGTTGCCGGTGACGGCGACGGTGTCAACGACATAGCGGGGGCCGCGGGCGATCTTGTAGGTGATCGTGACGGCCGTCTCCCCCTCGGTGCGCGCATACTCCACGACCGCGTCACGGTAGCCACGGGCCTGCAGGTACTCTTCGATCGCGGCGTTCGCGTCCTCCAGCAGGTCCTCATCCGCCGAGCCCTCGGCTCGCACCGGGACAAGGCGCTCGCGGTCGGCCTCGGGGAGGGGGTCGCCGGCAAAGGCGACCGAGATCATCGGACCCCGGTCGATGCTGATCCTGACGGTGGCGGCGCCATCGGGCGCGAAGTCGAACGTGTGAATCGCGCGCGCCTCGTAGAAGCCGCGCGAGTGCAGGGTCATGACGTAGCGTTCGAGCGCGCGCACGATCGCGTCGTTGTCGAATGGATCGCCGACCGCCACCGGGATCGCGCCCAGTACGGGCCTGCCGCTGCCGTCCACTTCGTCAACGTCGACCCGGCCGATCACCGCTCTTGTTCCGGCAGTGATCTCGAACGCCATCGTCGCGCGGTCAGGATTGTGGGTTTCCTCGATGCGAGGCCGGATCTGTGCCGAGGCGTAGCCGCGGTCCCGATAGAACGCGCGAAGCGCCTCGGCGATATCTTCCAACCGGGCTGCAGCGGGAGCGCCACCGAAGCGCTCGGTGAACACGCGACGGAGCTCGTCCTCGGGCAAGCCGAGCGCGCCGCGGAAGTCCATCCGGTCGACCGGATGAAGAGGAAACAGCACGTACCGCAGGCGGATGCCCGTGCCGGCGGCTTCCTGGAACACCTGGACGTCCTCAAAGCGATTCAGGCTGGTGAGGTGAGCGAGTGTGTCTCGTACCTCGCGCATCGAGAGCGGCTCACCCGGCGTGGTTTCGATCAGGCCGTTGATGACGCGGTCGTCAAGCGTACGTCCTTCCTGCTCGATGCGCACCTCGGTGATGAGCGGAGGCGCCTGGGCGAATAGAACCGTCGCCAGGACGACGGCGAGCATCAGAACGCGTGCCGGACGCGGACGTCCAGCGCGTAGGTGCGGTCCTCGTTGCGCGACAGGATCCAGGAGAAGCGATCGGTCTGGTCGTACTCGAGCAGGATGATCTGGTCGCGGCTCGACGAGGAGAGGCTCCGCGAGTAGGTCAGGTAGATGCGCTCGGACAGCCGCTTGCCAATCGTCAGGCGGGCGGCCGGGTCGAGCCGCGAGGACTGGGCGTTCGGATCGATCAGCGACGGTGTCAACTGGAAGGTGTCCACGCCAAAGGTCTGCTCGACGACGCGGCCGACCTCCGACGAGAGCGTGCCGGTGATCGCGCGCGTCGCCCGCTCGCGCAGCAGCTGCTGCTGCGGCGTGATGTTGGTGTTGTACTGCACGAACTCGACGTCTTGGCCGGGCGCGACGTCGCCGAACAGCAGGCTGAGCACCTCGACTTCCGCCAGCGGCGGATCGGCCTCGAACGACGGCGTCAGGCGGTCGAGTGTCCCGGCTGCGCGCGCGATGACGCGATAGGTCTGGCCGGGCACCCGCACCCGTGTTTCCGTCTCGATGTCGAAGAACGGCTCGATCCGGGTCGGGTTGTTGAAGTCAATCGTGCCGCGGGTGACCTCATAGCGGCGCCCCTCGAATGTGAACTCGCCGCGATCCACTTCCGCCCGACCGAACAGGAGCGGCCGGTCGTAGGTGCCGCGCAGCTGCAGGTCGGCGTTGGCAAACAGCCGCGCCGTGCTGTTCCTGACCTCGAGCGTCGACGGCGCCACAATCGTCACGTCGTAGCGAAGCGGCAGGGTTGGCGCGAGCGGCGCGCCCGGGCCCGCCGCCGCCGCCGAGCCGCCCCCGGTCAGGTTGAAAAGGCCGCTGCCCGCGTCGAACGCCCTCGTGTAGACCGCGTTGCGCACCTCGACATTGCCGGCCAAGGTCAGCGCGTCGACCGGTCCCTGAACGGACAAATCGGCGTCCACCAGCGAGCGCATTCCCTCGGGAAATCGCAGCCGCATTCCGCTGCCTGACACCGAGACGTCGACGCGGGTGGGCTGGTACCCTTCGACGTCGATCCGGCCGCCGAACCTGACCGGGCCGCCGCCGAGGCGCGCCGTGACTTCATCCAGGCGGATGCTGCGGGTGTCGAATCGCAGCGGACCGGAAATGTTCTCCAGTGCGTGCGGCAGATCGAAATGGCGGATCCGGCCGTTGTCGACGTTCATCGTGCCGCTGACGATCGGATCGCGCATCGGGCCGTCGAAATTCGCCTGCAGCGTGGCGCGGCCCGAGCTGCGGATGTTCGGCACGAAGGCCTGCAGGATGCCGAGGCCGGCATCGCCGGTGGCGCGCACCGCCATTCGTTCGTTGTGGAGGTCGATCAGCCCTTCAATATCGAGCTGGGTCTCGTCGCCCACCAGCCGCATCTCGGTGATCCGCGCGGTGTGGCGATCGAGCGCAATGCGGATCGGCGCCGCGTTTCGCACCCGGTAGTCGAACAGCCGCAGGTCGAGCCGCTCGACCGTCGTCTCGACCAGAAGCTGGTCGATGTTCGCGAGCTGGCCGACCACCCGGACGTTGCCGCTGGCGATCGCGGTGGTGTAAGGCGACAGCCGCGGATTGAATGCGCGGATGTACGGATCGAGCGATGTGTCGGCGACGCTGAAGGCCAGCTCCGCGTCCATCGTCTCGGTCAGTTCGATGCGGCCGGCGCCAGACACCGCGAGCCGCGGCGACGCCGCTTCCACCTTCAGGGTCAACAGGTCAGCACTGATATTCAGATCGCCTACCACCTGTCCGACCCCCTCGTTACCGACGAACACGTCGCTCATCGTCACCCGGACGTCGTAGCGCGGACGCTCGAAGGTGCCACTGCCGCCGGCCGTGAAGTCGAGGCGCCCCGACAGCGGCGGCGCTGACGGCGACGTCAACATGACAATGCCGCTGAGTGGAATGCTGCGGCCATCGAGGTTGAACGAGTAGGTGCCCTTGAGGCCGACCCACGCCGCGCCGAGCGCCCGGCCGCCCGCCTGGACGATCTGCAGCGAATCGAGGCGCACGCCCTCGCCGTCGAGCCGAACCGCGGCGGTCGCCGTCTCGAATGGCTGCCCGTACGCCACCCCCTGGACGATCGCCATCTGACCGAAGCCGAATGGCGTGAGATAAGAACCGAAGACGTGGAATTCGCCGGAGAACAACCCGTCGACGTTGTAGTCGTCGAGCTCGAACGCGTGCCTCAAGTCCCGAAGCGGGCGGTTGATGACGCGAATACGCGCGTTGATCTCCTCCCCGGCGTCGCGCCGGGGAAAGCCGAGCGAGAAACGGCCGTCCACCTGCATCGCCGCGTTGCCGTCGAGGACGACGCCGCTGCTCACATCGACGTAGGAGTTCTCGATCACCGCGCGGCCGGTGATCTTCCCCCAGACGACGTCGAACGCCCGCATGCGCTCCCCGGCAAACGCGCCCTCGATGCGAGGCCGGCGAATGTTGTTCACCATGACCCCGTCGAACGTGCCGTAGCCGCCAAGCGGGACCACGCCCGTCCGCGATCCGAAGGCGGTCAGGACGGCGGCGAACAGCCGATCGCTTTCCTGCCAGTCGGTGCTCGTCACGTGAACGTTGATACGCGACCGATCGCCGTACGCCGTGCGCCCCTCGAACTCGACGTAGGTATCGGGGGTCGCCATCCGGCTTGGGGCGAGGTCGACCCACTCGGGCCCGTAGGCGTAGGTCAGCTCCGCACGCACGGGTACCGGGGCCGCTGGCAGCTGGTTGTTGAACTCACCCCAGTCGCGGCTGCGCTCCTCGGCGGAAGCAATCTGGGCGGCCGTCAACTCCCGTGTCACCGTCTGGACCCCCGGATCGGTGCTGACCTGCCCTTCGCCTCGATGTTCCGAGAAACGCCCGAGCGGCCATTCGAGCAGGTTGCGACCGGTGGCGCGGCCGGCGAGCCTGATGCCCTCCAGTTCGAGGAAGTCGGTGAACTGCGTCAGGTCGACGTTCTCGTACTGCGCGTCGAACCGGGCGATCGCCGGCACGCCGCGCTGCCCGAGCGGCGCCTGGCGATAGCCGAAATGCGCGGTGCCGCCATAGAGGCCCGCCGTGGCATTGGTGACCTCGAGGCTCTCCGGTACCCAGACGACCGAACCGCGGAGATCGCTGAAGCGATAGGCGTTGACCCCCGCCAGCTCGCTGGAGAAGTTCCCCTTCAACTCGCGGCCGGTCCGGGATCGACCGTTGACCGTCTCGCGGAACAGATGGAAGGTGCCGTTGAAATCGCTGTCGCCCGAGAGCGTGAACTTGTCGTTGGCGAAGAAAATCTCCCGCATCCGCGGCAGGTGCACTTTCGACCTGACGTAGTAAAGCTGCTCCGGCCACCGCGTCAGATCGACCTGCCCCGTGAGCTGGGACTCGGCGCCGTCGGTGATCAGGTTGATGCGATCCAGAACGATCTTGCCGCCGACGATCCTGAAGGACGTCTGCATGTCGGCGCGCATCGGCACGTAGTTCTGGATCGCGACGGTGCCGTTGGCGAACGAGGCCTGCCCGCGGTACTCGGTGTTTGGCCGCCCGAGGGTGACATCGAGGTTGCGCGTGACCACGCTCCACGGCGTCCCGTGATCGGCGTAGGTGAACTCCCCTCTCGACGCCCGCACATACTGCAGCGTCGTCGTCCACGCACTCGGCCCGCGGGGATTCGGGCGTGTGAAGCGCGGGAAGTTGTGAGTGCCGTCAGGGAACGTCTCCACGTACATCCGCCAATCGCTCATCTCGATGGCGTCGAAGACCACGCGGCGGTTGAAGAGCGTCGACCACGGCATCGAGATCGAGATCCGATCGGCGAGCAGGAACGGGCGGTCTTCGGGCTTGAGCCCTTCGATGACGATGTCCTCGAGCACGAAACGGCCGAGCCACAGGTGCACCCCCAGTCGGCCGATGTGCATCGGGCGGCCCATGTAGCTGGTCGCGGCCCGCTCAGCCTGGCCCTTCAACGCGGGACCGAGATCGACGGTGATGGTGGTGACGAAGGCGACCGCGATGATGACGGCACACGTCGCCACGACACGGCGGACGATGCGCCGCGTTTTCTGGGTGAGGGGATGGCTGAAAAGCTTCTTCACTCGATCACGATCAGTACGGCGTTCGCCTCGACCAGCGCGCCCTCGACCGCCCGGACGTCGGTGACGGTACCCGCGCGCGGCGCTCGAAGCTCGTTCTCCATCTTCATGGCTTCGACAACCACCAGACCCTGGCGGGCCGCGACCGCCTCGCCGGCCTTGACCAGCACCCGGGTGATTCGGCCCGGCATCGGCGCCAACACTCGCACCGACTGAAGCGGCGCCGACCCTGCGCCCGCGTCACCAGGCCGCGCTCGTCGCGTGCCGAATCGTGTTGCCGCGCCGTTCACCACGACGGCGCGGCCGTTGACGTGGACAATCAGTTCGCCAGCTGCCCGCTCGGCGATCGCCACCTCGTAGCTGCGGCGGCCAATCAGAACAGACCATGCCGCCGCCGACGCGTCACCAACCTTGACCGCATCGACGTCTACCTTGCGGCCGTCCATCCACCACTGACCGCCGCGGCTCTCGACCTTCCGGGTTCTCGACCTTGTGGCCAGCTCGAAGGTCACCGGCGCAATGCCTCGGCCCTTGCGAGCGCTTTCCAATCGCCCCTCCCGGTGGGCACCTCATCCCGAGGTGACCGCTGCCCGAGAGCGAGTCGGCCGGGTGCGACTGGTTGCGCAACGGATGCCTCGCGTGACAGCAGGTGAAGGGCTACCCCGATCACGGCCGCCTCTTCTTCCTCTTTATCGGCCGTCGCAAAGGGTTCGCCGCGTCGTTGCTGCAAGAGCTCGTCCAAGTATCCGGTGTGAAATTTGGCAGCGAGAAAGGCCGGCTGCGTCAGCAGCCACCGGAAAAAGGGGACAGTCGTCTTGATGCCGAGGACCTCGTATTCCCGCAGCGCGCGGGCCATCCGCGCGATCGCGCGGGGACGATCCGGCCCCCACGCAGAGAGTTTCGAGATCAGCGGGTCGTAATAAATGGGGACCTCGCCGCCGGATTCAATCCCGCCTTCGTCCCTCACCCAGGGACCCGCCGCCGCCCGCAGCGCGACGATGCGCCCCGGCGACGGCATGAAGCCCATGTCCGGGTCTTCGGCGTAAATCCGGCATTCAATGGCGTGCCCGTCGGGGGTGTTCGCCAGCATCGGATCGACGTCCAGCGTCTCGCCGCGGGCGATACGCAGCTGCCATTCGACCAGGTCGATGCCGGTCACCATTTCAGTGATCGGATGCTCGACCTGGAGGCGCGTGTTCATCTCGAGAAACCAGTACCGATCGGCGTCGTCGACGAGGAACTCGATGGTGCCGGCGCTGGTGTAACCGACCCCGCGCGCGACCGAGGCGGCCGCATTGGCCAGCTGCGTGCGCATCAGCGGACTGATCACCGGCGACGGCGTTTCCTCGACGACCTTCTGATGCCGGCGCTGAATCGAGCATTCGCGCTCGACGAAGGGAATCACCGTGCCGTGCTGGTCGCCGAGCAGTTGCACTTCGATGTGGCGCGGCCGAATCAGTCGGCGCTCGAGATAAATCGCGGCGTCGCCAAATGCGGTACCCGCTTCCGATCGCGCGGCGCGGACCGCGCTCGTCAGATCGGCGGCGCTCGTCACTGTCCGCATGCCCTTGCCGCCCCCGCCGGCGACAGCTTTGATCAGCAACGGATACCCGAGGCGGTCCGCCATCGAAGCGATGACGTCATCCGGTTCGCCGGGACCAATCGGCTCCTCGGTGCCCGGGACGACCGGAACGCCCGCGGAGATCGCCGCGCGTCGCGCCTGCGTCTTGCTCCCCATCAGCGCGATGGCTTCAGGCGTCGGGCCGATGAAGGTCAGGCCGGCGGTCCGGCACGCCGACGCGAACTGCGCATTCTCGGCCAGGAAGCCGTAACCGGGGTGGACGGCATCGGCCCCGGTCTTCCGTGCCGCATCAATCAGTCGATCGATGCTGAGGTAGCTTTCAGCCGGGGCGTTCGGGCCGATGGCGCAGGCTTCGTCGGCCAGCCGCACGTGCCGCGCGGCTCGATCGCATTCGGAATAGACCGCCACCGACGCCAAACCCAGGTCGCGGCACGCACGGATGACGCGCACGGCGATCTCGCCGCGGTTGGCGACCAAAATCTTGCGCAAAACGTTGTAATTCTACTACTTACGGTGTGAGACATGCGCTGGACGATCGAGTGGCTTCGGTAGGGTGATTAACAGTCGGTAGCTGGTAGCTGGTAGCTGGTAGCTGGTAGCCGGAGGCCTTCAGGCCTCCGGACGTGTCACCGGATGACGCCGCGCCTGACCGCGTAGAGCACGATTTCCGCGGCGCTGTGGAGGTCGAGCTTTTCCATGATCCGCGCACGGTGCGTCTCTACCGTGCTCGGGCTGATCGACAGGATGTGCGCGATTTCCTTGTTGGCCTTGCCTTCGGCGATCAGCTGGAAGATTTCACGCTCACGCTCCGACAGCGTTTCATAGCGGTCGCTGACCCCCTTGTCGGCAAGCTGCCGGACGTAGTCGTCCAACATCAGCCGCGCGACCGCCGGGCTGAAGAACGACTTGCCCTGAGAAACGGCGCTGACTGCCTCGATCAAGTCGACATCGGCCGAATCCTTCAGCAGATACCCGCTTGCGCCTGCCTTGAGGATCTGATTCACGTACGCCTCGTCCGAGTGCATGGTCAGGACGAGGACGCGAGTGGCCGGCGCACGCTTGACGATCTGCCTGGTCGCCTCAATCCCGTTGAGAAGCGGCATCGCCACATCGAGAATCGCGATATCGGGCTTCAGTTCCTCCGCGTGTTTCACCGCGTCGCGTCCGTTGCCCGCCTCCGCCACCACTATCCAGTCGGGCCGCTCCTCGAGCACCTTTCGCAGGCCCTGGCGCACCACCGTGTGATCGTCGGCAAGAAGAATGCGAAGCTGTCCCATGTCACCCGGCCATCGGATGCGCCGATGCCTCCACCACGACCGGCGCCGGCAGCTTGACCACGACCCGGGTGCCGCCTTCCGCGCGGTTCTCGATCACGAACGTCCCCGCCAGCGCCTGCGCACGTTCGCGCATCCCGATCAGCCCGAGACCACGGCGGGCGTCGGCGGCGCGCGCCGCCGCCGTATCAATCCCGCGCCCGTCGTCTTCGATGGTCAGCTGCAGCATGCTTTCGCGCCGCACCAGCGAGACGGTGCACGACGAAGCGCCGCTGTGGCGCGCGACGTTGGTCAGCGCCTCCTGGACGATGCGGTAGACGCACACTTCGATCTCGGGCGGCAGGCGATCGTCCATCCGCTCATGCGTCAGCTGCGTGCGGATGCCCGTGCGCTTCGAAACGCTGCGCAGATGCGCGCTCACCGCTTCGGGCAAGCCGAAGTCGTCGAGCATCGACGGATGCAGCAGCTGCGACAGGTCGCGGACGCTCTGGAGCGTGGACTCAGCGATCGCCCGCCCCTCGTTGAGCGCCCGGCGGGCGCGTGAGTCGGTTTCGACGCCGCGCATCGCCACGCCCATCTCCATTTTGATTGCCGTCAGTGCCTGGCCGACGGCGTCGTGCAGCTCGCGCGACAGGCTCCGGCGTTCCTCTTCCTGCGCGGTCACGAGCCTGGCCGAGAGGCGCTCCAGGTCGCGGCGGTTCTGCCGTTCCGCGGTCTGGCGCCGCTCGATCTCGTGCTCGAGCCTGCCGACGTGGCGTGTGGCGACGACGGCGACGATCAACCCGATCACCATCGCCAGCGACGCCAGCGAAAGCACCCGCGCCTGCGCGGCGCTGTAAAGCTGGGCGGCCTCCGCTTCGTGCCGTTCACGCGAGGCGCGCTGGAGCGCAGACAATGAATCGACGATTCCGAGGATCGACTGCCGCGCCGGCACGATCCGCTGCCGCAGGAGGGCGGCGGCGTTGGCGGTGGTGAAAGGACCTTCCGAGACGAACACCACGTCGCGGGATTTCCAGTAGTTCTCCAGTTCAAGCTGGAGGCTGTCCCAGTGTTGCCGCTCGACCGGCGAGCCGATCAGCGGGACGTAGACCGGCAGCACACGATCGACGTCGTCGCGAATCTTCAGAAGCGCGGCGCGGTAGTCGTCGTCGCTCGCGGGCGTGCGATCGATCAGCGCGTCGCGAAGGTAGATCGACCCGAGCAGGACGTTGGTACGGACGGTGGAAAGCACGTCCTGGCCGCGCTGGAAGTCGATCCGGCTGGCTTCGAGACGTCGGTCTACTTCGCGGAGACTCCGTACCAGCTCGTAGCCGGACGCGCCCCACAGCGCGAACACGACGGCGAAGCCGGCGGTCAGCGCTCCGCGAATAGTAGAGGTGGGACCGGTGCGCGCGGGGACCACGGCGGATTTCTTCCCCGCATCGTAGTCGGGCTCCGGTGAACCGGTCCAGTGCGACATCATGCTTCGCAGACGGGACTTCAGTCGCCGGCGGCGCCGACAATCGCCTCCGTCCATCCTGCGGTTCCTGCCGCGGTCGTCAGATAGGCCTCGGGAACACTTCGCCGCAGCCGGAGCTGATCCACGCCGGTATTGCGGACGATCACCGGTACGTCAACGGCGCGCAACAGCGCGCGATGCTTCCACTCCTCGCCCAACCCGACAAACAGTACCGGATCGTCGCCGAAGCGGTAGAGAGCCATCAGCAGCCGCACGGCGTCGCCGACGTCGCCGCGGCGCGGCTGAAGCCGCAGCACCTGCCAGTCGGGCTCATCGTCCGGGCCGCCGTTATCGAGCACCTCGGGAAAGTATCCTCGGGGTACGTAGAGTCGGGCACCGCCGGCCGCAATGAACGGATGCTGTATGCCCAGATCGCGCTGCAGACGAACCATCACCGCTGGCGACTCGTCGCTGATGAACACCACCGGCACGGAGCACGTGCGCAGCAAGCCGGCGACATGACGTGCGGTCGCACAGATGATGCTGCCATCGGGAGCGGTCACGGGCCCGTCGCACGCCGCGAAGATGACCAGCGCGTCCATGGCTTCACTGTAGCGTTGCGTCAACCGGCACCGGTATAGGGTCGACAGGGGATGGGCGCTGCCGTGGCGGCGGCGCCTATACAATGGGCCGCAATGAGCCGGCGAGTCGTCGCAGCCCTGCTCGATGCATTCGCCCTCGGGCTGGCGCTCCTGGCGGCGGCGATCGTCCGGGCCGGAGGCTTCGTCTTCGAATTCGCGAACTCCCGGATCTCGTTGCGAACGCCGTCGCGTGCCCTGTTCTGGCTTGTCGTCGTCGTCCTCATCCGGGTGATCGTCGACAGGCGCACCGGCTCGTTCGGCTTCGTCTCGGGCTCGTGGCCCCGCTTCCTCCGGATTCCCGACAACGCCGGCGATTTTCCCCTGCAGGCCACCCCCGGCCTGGCGCGGCGTACCGCACTCGCGTCCCTGGGCATTCTGTTCGTGCTGGGAATGCTTGTGCAGGACCAGCTTCAGTATCCGTACTCCGTTGCCGATCACGGTGACCCGCTGTTTTCGATCTGGCGGATCGGCTGGGTGTTGCATCAGCTCGTTACCGACCCGGTGCATCTCTTCGACGCGAATATCTTCTACCCCGCGCGGCTGACGCTGACGTTCTCGGACCCGATCATCCTGCCTTCGTTGACCGCGGCGCCGCTGCTCGGCCTCGGCGTGCATCCGGTTGTGGCCTACAACGCACTGCTGCTTTCCGGGTTCTGGTTCTCGGGCATCGCCACGTATCTGCTGGTGGAACGGCTCACCGCATCACCCCCCGCCGCGTTCATCGCCGGGCTGATCTACGCCTGCTATCCGTACCGCTTCGAGCATTACGGCCATCTCGAGCTGCAGATGACGCAGTGGATGCCGCTCGGCCTGCTGGCGCTCCATTGCTTCATCGCGACCGGCCGATGGCAATACGCGATCGCGCTCGGGTTGGCCGGCGTGGCGCAGCTCTATTCGTCGATGTACTACGCGGTTTTTTTTCTGCTGTATGCGACAGCCGTCGGCGTCGGGCTGATGCTGGCGCATCGGCCTCCGCTGCGCCGGCTCGTCCTGCCGGCGCTGGCCGCCGCGGTGATGGCGGCTGTACTGGCGATCCCGCTCGCTCGCGCGTTTGTCGCCGCCGAACCGCTCAAGGCGGAGCGGACGACGGATGAAATCCGGTTTTACAGCGCCACGCCGCTCGACTACTTCAGGGGGAACCTCCAGAGCGCGCTGTGGAAGGATCGGATCCTGCCGCCTGAGCCCGAGCGGGCGCTGTTTCCGGGAGTCATGCCACTGATGCTCGCCGGCATCGGCATCGCGCCGCCGCTGAGCCCGATTCGGCTCGCCTACACCATCGGGCTGCTGGTGGCGCTCGATTGCTCATTCGGGTTCAACGGCGCCTTCTATCCCCTGCTGCACCGTTCATTCCCGCCGGTCCGCGGACTCCGGGTGCCGGCGCGCTTCAGTGTGATCGTCGGGCTGACGCTGGCGATCTTTGCCGGGTTCGGGATTCGCCGAATACTTGGATGGTGCCGCTCACGCACCATCAGGCATGGACTGATCGCCGCAGCAACGGTGCTCATCGCCATCGACGCGTGGCCGGCGCTGCCGCGGGTGCCGGTGTGGAAGGAGCCGCCGCCGGTGTACGAAGCCTTGAAAGATAGATCCGATGTGGTGCTGGCCGAATTTCCGGTGGACGAAAACGCGGTGTTCAACACGCCGTTCATGTACTTCTCGATCTGGCACTGGCAGCGATCGGTCAACGGCTACAGCGGCTACGTGCCGGAATCGTACGCTGCCCTGACGCCGGACCTGGTCGAGTTTCCGCGCGGCGATACCGTTGCCGCGCTTCGCCGGCATGGCGTCACGCACGTAACGGTGAACTGCGGGCTGCAACGGAACGTCTGCAAAGAGACGATGACGCTGATGGGGCGATCGCCGGGGTTGCGATTGCTGACCGAAGCGCGATGGGAAGGGGAACCGGTGCAGCTCTTCGAGCTCACCGGCGACTGACAGCCCGGAACGCCCGGCGGAGGAGCAGGCCCCACGGCCGCACCATCGCCTCCGCGATCACGCCGGTTCCCATCTTCGACTGGCCGACGCGGCGCTCCGTGTAGCAGATCGGGATCTCCGTGACCGTCCCGGTGTTCAGCGCAAAGAGGAGCTCCGGCAGAAAGGCGTAGCCGGTGCTCGAAATCCTGTCGAATTCCACCTTGCGCAGCGCCTCGGCCCGGTAAGCGCGGAACCCGCTGGTGCAATCGACGCACGCCAGCCCGCTGAGCAGCCGCACATAGCTGTTCGCCGCCAGGCTCAACAGCAGCCGCTGCACTCCCCAATTGAGGATGCGGATCCCGCCGACATAGCGCGATCCAATCGCGACGTCCGCGGTCGCCAGCGCCTCGATCAGCCGCGGAAGGTCGGCCGGGTCGTGCGAGAAGTCGGCGTCGAGCGTCGCCACCGCGTCGTAGCCGTGACGCACGGCGTGCTGGATGCCGGCGAACGTCGCCGAACCATACCCGCTCTTGGCGGGACGGCTCAGGAGCTCGATGCGCGGATCGTGAGCCGCCATCGCGCGGACCACGTCTCCGGTACCGTCGGGCGAGCTGTCATCGACGACCAGCACCGACGCCGCCGGGAGGTGCCTGAGGATTTCGGGAATCAGCCTGCCGATGTTGGCAACTTCGTTGTAGGTCACGACAATGACGAGCGTTCTCTTCATTGCGTGAACGCCGGCTTACAGCGGGATGTTGCCGTGCTTCTTCGGCGGGTTCCGGTCCCGCTTGGTCTCGAGCGCCGACAGGGCGGCGATCAGCCTGGCGCGCGTCTGGTGCGGCAGGATCACCTCGTCGACGAAGCCGTGCTGTGCGGCGACGTACGGATTGGCGAACTTCTCACGGTACTCGGCGATGCGGGCGGCGCGGGCGGCGGCCGAGTCGGCCGCCGATTCCAGCTCGCGCTTGTAGAGAATGTTGACCGCGCCCTCGGCTCCCATCACGGCGATTTCCGCGGTCGGCCAGGCGAAGTTCGCGTCGGTGCGAATGTGCTTGCTCGACATCACGCAGTAGGCGCCGCCGTACGCCTTGCGCGTGATCACCGTGACCTTCGGTACCGTCGCTTCGGCAAACGCGAACAGCAGCTTGGCGCCGTGACGGATGATGCCGCCGTATTCCTGCACGGTGCCTGGCAGGAAGCCGGGCACATCCTCGAATGTGACCAGCGAAATATTGAACGCGTCGCAGAACCTGACGAAGCGCGCCCCCTTGATCGACGCGTCGATGTCCAGTGTGCCGGCGAGATGCGCCGGCTGGTTCGCGACGATGCCGACCGGCCGGCCCGAGAGGCGGGCGAAACCGACCAGGATGTTGCGGGCGAAGTGCTCGTGCACTTCGAGGAAGTAGCCCTCGTCGACGATCCCGCGGACGACGTCGAGCATGTCGTAGGCCTGGTTGGGCGACGCCGGGACGACGCGGTCGAGGGCGGCGGCGGCCGAGTCAGGCGGATCCATGCTCTCGATCCGCGGTGGGTCGTCGACATTGTTGGCCGGCATGAACGACAGCAGCTCGCGGATGAGCAGCAGGCACTCCTGGTCGTTCTCGACCGCAAAGTGCGCCACGCCGCTGCGCTCGTTGTGCGTCATCGCGCCGCCGAGCTCCTCCTTGGTCACCTGTTCGTGGGTGACCGTGCGGATCACGTCGGGGCCGGTGACGAACATGTAGCTGGTGTTCTTCACCATGATGGTGAAGTCGGTGATCGCCGGCGAATAGACCGCACCGCCGGCGCACGGCCCCATGATGGCGGAGATCTGCGGGACCACGCCCGAGGCCAGGGTGTTGCGCAGGAAGATCTCGGCGTAGCCGCCGAGCGAGAGGACGCCCTCCTGGATGCGGGCGCCGCCGGAGTCGTTCAGGCCGATCACCGGCGCGCCCATCTTCACCGCGAGGTCCATGATCTTGACGATCTTGGCGGCGTTGGTCTCCGAGAGCGAACCGCCGAAGACGGTGAAGTCCTGGGCGAACGCGTAGGCGAGCCGGCCGTTGACGCGGCCGTAGCCGCACACGACGCCGTCGCCGGGCACGACCTGATCGGCCATGCCGAAATCGCCGCAGCGGTGAGTGACGAACTTGTCGACTTCCTCGAAGCTACCGGGGTCGAACAGCAGGTCGATGCGCTCGCGCGCCGTCAGCTTGCCGGCCTCACGCTGCCGGCGGAGGCGGTCCTCTCCTCCGCCCAGCTCGGCGCGCCGCTCGAGGTCGGCGAGAAATTCTTTGTCGTCCATCGACGAATCTACGAATCGACGAATTTACGCATTTTGTTCAATTCGTCAATCCGTCAATTCGTAAATGCATCGTTAGACCTTGGCGGCCTGCGCCTTCTCCCAGTCCTTGAGGAATCGCTCGAGGCCGATGTCGGTCAAGGGATGCTTGAAGCACTGTTCGACCACCGCCGGCGGGACGGTGACGACGTCGGCGCCCATCCGTGCCGCTTCGATGACGTGAATCGGATTGCGCACGCTCGCCACCAGGACCTCGGTCGGGAACTCGAAGTTGTCGAAGATGTCGACGATCTCCCTGACCACGGTCATGCCGGTGCTGCCGATGTCGTCGAGGCGGCCGACGAAGGGGCTGACGTAGGACGCGCCGGCCTTGGCGGCGAGCCACGCCTGCGTCGCCGAGAAGATCAGCGTCACGTTGACCCGCTGCCCTTCCGACGCCAACGTCTTGCAGGCGCGCACGCCGTCCTTGGTGAACGGCACCTTGATCACCATGTGCTCGTCGATGGCCGCAAGGTCGCGCCCTTCGCGCACCATGCCCGCGTAGTCGGTGGCGACCACTTCGCCGCTGACCGGGCCTTTGACGATCTGGCAGATCTGCTTGAGGATCGTGCGGTAGTCGCCCTGTTCTTTTGCCAGCAGCGACGGGTTGGTCGTGACGCCGTCGAGGATCCCGATGGCGGCGAGCGTTTCAATCTCTTTGACGTTCCCGGTGTCGACGAACAACTTCATGTGACTCTCCTGCTGCCAGCTACCGACTACCAGCTGCCAGCTCAAAACTAGCGGGCCGTTTCCTCCACCGGCACCGACAGGGCGCTGACGTTCGGAAGGGGAAGCCGCGTATCCACCGCCGCGATCGAATAGATATAGCGTGTTCCCGGCTTCACGTCGGTATCGCGATACCGGGCCTCGGCAATTGGCCGATCGGTCAGCTGACGCAGTGTGGCATCGCCGGCCTCGCGGCGCAAGACCAGGTAGCCGCCGAAATCGAGTTCCGCGCTCGGTTCCCAGATGAGACTGATACCGCCTTCCGACGGCACCGCGGCGAGACCCGCGGGCGGCGCGGGCGGAAACACGTCGATCGGCGCCACGCACAGCGGCGTTGACGCCGCGCTCATCACCGTTCCACGCACGGCGCGAACGGTGTAGCAGCGCAGGCGGCCGCCGTCGAGCGTATCGCTCAACGACGTCAGCGCCAGCGGTGCGGGGTTCAGCGGCACCGGCGGCGGCACGCTCCACACCGGCGCGGCAGCGAGCGGCAGCTGGAAGGGATCGGGAGCAAGCTGACGATACACGTTGTAGGTCGTCGGCCCAGCCGGCACGCCGGTGTCGACGACGGGCGAGGCGGTGGTGACGACGGGCTGCAGGATGTCGTACGGCGGCAGCTCTGCCGGCAACGCGCGGTCGAGGAGGAACCCGATCAATCCGCCCGACGGTTCCCAGGTCAGCGACACGGAGGTCGGCGCCGGCGTGACCCGAAGATCGGCCGGGGCGTCCGGCACATTCGTCAAGGCCAGCTCCGCCTGCGCGCCGGACGGTCCTGGCCGTCCGCGTTGACTGAACCCGATCGCGATATAAAACCGCTTCAACGCCGCCGGCGTCACGGGATCGGGCGGCGGCGCCAGCGCGGCAAACCGCGGGTCCAGGATCGGCAGCGGCCCCTGAACCAGATCGTCGGGCGACAGCGGGTCGACAATCGTGACCGCTGCACCGGCAATCGCCCCTTTGTCAGTGGGCACCTGCGGCAACGGGCGATCGTCGGCGCCGACAACCGGCGGCACGACAGGAATCGAGGCGACGACCGAGCCCAGCTCCGGCCACCGGAGCGGCGTGGGCGCGACACGCCCGGTGTAGCCGTAGACGTCGATGCGCGCGATGTCGATTGGCACCGAGGTATCGATATTGGTCGCCGGCACCGTGAGGGTGACGTAGATCTCGCTGCCCAGCCGCGCGGCGGTGATTTTCTCGACCCCGGCCGGGATGCGCACGAACGGCGCGAGCGGCGGCCCCTTCTTGCCGCAGCCGGCAGCCGCGAGCGCGGCAACCAGGCCGAACGCCGCGACGCGGCCGCTGCGCATCAGTCTTCCTGCGGTGCCGCCGCGCGCCTGGCCGCTTCGTGTGACTTGAACCGGCGAGGGTCGATGGCGTGGCCGCGGACCTTGTAATTGAGGATTCGCTCGGTGGTGTCGAGCAGCCGCGCCGCCTTCGCGCGATTCCCCCGGGTCGTTTTCAGCGCGTCGAGGATCAGGTCGCGCTCGAACGCCGCCACCGCATCCTTCAGCGTGACGCGCGTGACCGTTCCCGACGCGTCGGCGGTCTGCAGCGATGGCGGGAGATGATGGCCGTGGATCACCGCTCCGTCGCAGACGAGCACCGACCGCTCCAGCGCATTTTCGAGCTCGCGGACATTGCCCGGCCAGTGGTAGCTCATCAGCATGTCGATTGCGGGGGTGGAGATTCGCTTGATCACCTTGCCGTGCTCGCGCGAGAACTTCTCCAGGAAGTGATCCGCCAGCAGCAGCATATCCGCCTTCCGGTCGCGCAGCGGCGGCACGAAGATGGTGAAGACGTTCAGGCGATAGTACAGGTCCTCGCGGAACGTGCCGTCGGCAATCGCCTTCTCCATGTCCTTGTTGGTCGCGGCGATCATCCGGACGTTGACGCGAACCGTCTCGGTGCCCCCCAGCCGCTCGAACTCCCGCTCCTGCAGGACGCGCAGCAGCTTGACCTGCGTGCTGAGATTGATGTCGCCGATTTCGTCGAGGAAGAGGGTGCCGCCCTCCGCCATCTCGAACCGCCCCTTCTTCTTCGCCGTCGCCCCGGTGAACGCGCCCTTCTCATACCCGAACAGCTCCGACTCGATCAGCGTGTCGGGCAGCGCCGCGCAGCTCACTTTCACGAACGGCTTCTTGGCGCGCAGCGAGTTGTAGTGGATGGCGTGGGCGATCAGCTCTTTGCCCGTGCCCGACTCGCCGCGAATCAGCACGGTGGTATTGGTCTGGGCGACCTGCGCGACCTGCTCGTACATCTGCCGCGTCGGCCCGCTGGTGCCGATGATGTTCGAGAAATCGTAGCGTTCGCGCAGCTCCTGCCGCAGGTGCGTGTTCTCGTCCAGCAGCCGACGGCGCTCGTCTTCGACCTGGCGCTGGACCGCCAGCGCCTGCGCAATCATGCTGCTGACGATGCCGAAGAACTTGACGCTGCTGTCGAAGTCGCGCTCCGCCTTGAAGCGAAGGTCGACGGCGAGCGCCCCCATCGCCTGGCGGTGCAGGATGATCGGCACGCAGATGAAGCTGAGCTCCTGGCGCGACGCGTCGCCGCGCTTGGCGGCGCGGTTGAGCAGCGCCGGCTCGCGGCTGACGCGCGGCACCACGATCGGCTTGCCGCTCTCGACCACCTGGCCGGTGATGCCTTCGCCCACCCGGTAGCGCACCGATCGGGCGCGATCCTCGAACCCTTCGGCCGCCTCGACCTGCAGTTCGCCGTCGCGCAGCACGGTGACCATGCCGCGAATGGCGCCGTGGTGGCGCGCCAGAATGCTCAACACCCGCTGCAGCGACGCCTTGAGGTTGAGCGTGCCCGAGAGGGCCTGGCTCACCTCGAGCAGGGTCGACAGACGCCTCGCGTCGCGCGTGGCGGTCGGATCGGCTGCAGCAGTCTTCACGGCGGGCATATCACGCTCCTACATTTCCGGGGGCTCGGCGGGCCGCTTCCACAACGATGTACACGCGGCGCCGCGTCCGGCCGCCGCGGCCGCCGCCGGCCGGCGATTGGCGGCGCTCGCGTGGCGGAACAGGCGAGGATCAATTTGACGTTTTTGTAGTAACACAAAATTCACACGACAAACTTGTATGAAATTTGCCTCGTCGCGCATACCGCATTTTACCGAATCGCGCCTGAAATGCGAGCGCGATCGATCGGCAGTGCGCAAAAAAACTGGCGCGTCGCTTGCGCTGCCTCGCCGGCATCGTGATCGTCCACGCCGCCCGGGCGGTTTTGTCATGCATCGTGATCACACTCGTTACATCGGCGCCGATCCGCGCCGATCCGGCGCCGCGGCTGCGCCTGACCGACCCTCGACTGCGCCTCGCGGTGGCAGCGGGGCGCCAGCAGTCGCCGCTCTTCCGCACGCTCACCAATCAGCTCGAGGCCACCGACGTGGTCGTCTACGTGCAGTGCGCGCGTCTGCCGGGCCACCTCGCCGGCGACCTGTCGTTCATGACGGCGGCGGCGGGCGTGCGTTACGTGCTGGTGCGGATCGGCTGGGACCTGCCGTTGCCCCGCAAGATCGCCATCCTCGGGCATGAGCTCCAGCATGCCCTCGAGGTGGCGCGCAGCCCGGATGTCGTCAGCGCCAGGACGATGGCGGCGGCCTACGAGCGGTTTGGGTTCGTCAAGAGTCGCGGCCCGGAGCGCACTGAATTCGATACGCTCGCCGCGGTCGACGCAGGCGCGACCATCTGGCGCGAACTGGCCGAGTGGGACGACGGTGAGTGACTACAGGATGTAGCGCGACAGGTCCTCGTTCTTGACGATGTCGGCGAGCATGCGGTCGACGTAGGCTTCGTCGATCGTGACCGACTGGCGGCCGAGGTCCGGCGCCTCGAAGGAGAGCTCGTCGAGCAGCCGCTCCATCACCGTGTGCAGGCGGCGGGCGCCGATGTTCTCGGTGACTTCATTGACCCGCGCGGCAAAGTCGGCGATCCGATCGACGGCGCCGGCCGTGAACGACAGCGTCACGTCCTCGGTGCCGATCAGCGACACGTACTGCTTGACCAGCGCGTTCCGCGGTTCGGTCAGGATGCGGACGAAGTCGTCTCGCGTCAGCGGCTCGAGTTCGACGCGGATCGGAAATCGGCCCTGCAGCTCGGGAATCAGGTCCGACGGCTTCGAGACGTGGAATGCGCCGGCGGCAATGAACAGGATGTGGTCGGTCTTCACCATCCCGTGCTTGGTGTTCACGGTGGTGCCCTCGACAATCGGCAGGATGTCGCGCTGCACGCCCTCGCGGCTGACGTCGGGGCCGTGGCCGGAACCGCTCATCGCATCGCGGCTGGCGATCTTGTCGATCTCGTCGATGAAGATGATCCCCGCCTGCTCGACGCGGCGAACGGCATCGCGGCCGACCGACTCCATGTCCACCAGCTTGGACTGCTCTTCCCCGATCAGGTATTCGAGCGCCTCCGGCACCTTCATGCGCCGCGTCTTCGAGCGTCCCTGGAACATGCTCCCCATCATGTCCTTCAGATTGACGCCGATTTCCTCGACCGACGTGCCGGCGATCACCTCGAACGACGGCATCGCGTTGTCGCGGACTTCGAGTTCGACCGCGCGATCGTCGAGGCGGCGTTCGCGCAGCTGCTCGCGGAACCGCTCGCGCGTGCGCGTCGCCTGCTCCCGGATCGCCGACGGATCTTCACCCGCCAGCGGCGAACGCGTCGGCGGCAGCAGCAGGTCGAGCAACCGCTCCTCGCCGGCGGCTCTGGCTTTGTCCTGCACCTCCTCCGCCCGCTCGGCGCGCACCATGTCGACGGCGAGCTCCACCAGGTCGCGCACCATCGACTCGACGTCGCGCCCGACGTAGCCGACCTCGGTGAACTTCGACGCCTCGACCTTGATGAACGGCGACTGCGCCAGGCGGGCGAGCCGCCGCGCGATCTCGGTCTTGCCGACGCCGGTCGGGCCGATCATCAGGATGTTCTTCGGCGTGACCTCGTCGGCCATCTCCTGCGGCAGCCGCTGCCGCCGGATCCGGTTGCGCAGCGCGATCGCGACTGCCCGCTTCGCCCTTGCCTGCCCGATCACGTATTTATCCAGTTCCGACACCACTTCGCGCGGTGTCAGGGCATCGACGGCGGTGGCGGTGCGCTCGGGAAGAAAAATAGCCATTGCAGTCTTCACAGTTCCTCGATCGTGAGGTTGGGGTTCGTATAGATGCAGATGTCGGCGGCGATCGCCATCGCCTCCTTGGCAATCTCGCGCGCGGACAGGGTGCTGTGGCGCGTCAGCGCCCGCGCCGCCGCCATCGCGAACGGCCCGCCCGACCCGACCGCCACGATCCCGTCGTCCGGTTCGATGAGATCGCCCGTGCCCGACAGCAGGAATGTGGACTTTCGATCGGCGACGATCATCATCGCTTCGAGCCGGCGCAACAGCCGATCGGTGCGCCAGTCGCGGGCGAGTTCAACCGCCGAGCGCTCGAGGTTGCCGCGGTACTGTTCGAGCTTTGATTCGAACCGCGAGAACAGCGCGAACGAGTCGGCGGCCGATCCGGCGAAACCCGCGAGGATCGATTCGTTGTACAGGCGCCGGATCTTGCGCGCCCCCTGCTTGAGCACGGTGTTGCCGAAGGTGACCTGTCCGTCGCCGGCCAGCACGGTTCGATCCTGATGGCGGACGGCGAGGATGGTCGTCGAATGGATCACCCTTGCAGTATGCCCCAGAGGACACGGCCGGGGGACAGTCGCTTCGGGAACGGCCCGAAACGATGGGTTTCCTTCGAACATTCCGTGATTTTTGCGTGGCAACACTGTTGCTCAGGTGCACAGTATTGGACTGTACGTCCGCGTGAGGAGACCCCAATGTTTGTGAGATCCGTGATGCTGATGGCGGCGGTGGCGATGGCGTCGCCGGCCCTGGCTCAGGACGCACAGGATGAGCCCGCACAGGCGGTTCCGGTTGAGCGCCAGGCGGTGCCTCGAGGCAGCCGGCCGCAGGGCGACAATCCCCGAACCGGAACCGCCGTCCCGCGCCGGGAGGTTCCGATTCCAAGGGCGCCAGACACCTCGGCGCCGGCAGTGCGGGGTCGGGCCGAACAGCGCACCCGCGACCTCGAACGCGCGCGCGGTCCGGTCGGCGGCACGGTCATCGTCAATCCGCCGCCCGTCTACAACAACTTTTACCGCTACCCCCGCCGGGTGTACCCCTTCGGATACGGCGCCTTCGGCCTCGGCTACTTCTATTACGACCCCTATCGCTGGTATCCCGGGTACTACGGCTCTCCCTATGGATATGGCTACTATCCGCCGGTTGGCTCAGGGTTCGGCTTTGACGTCGGCGAGCTGCGGCTCCAGGTCTTCCCGCGGAACGCGCAGGTGTTCGTCGATGGCTATTACGCGGGTACCGTCGACGACTACGACGGCATGTTCCAGGCGCTGAAACTCGAAGCAGGGCCCTACCAGATCCGCATCTCGGCGCCGGGCTTCGAGGACCTGACGTTCGACGTCCGGATCAACCCGGGTCAGAAGGTCAACTACAAGGGCGACCTCCGGCGCCGTCCGTGAGACCGGAGGCCTGAAGGCCTCCGGCTACCACTCATCGTCGCGCCATCGTGG
>Ga0079218_10000043_pt1 | contig 23269 bp, 24 predicted proteins | sample NCCompost_FD_77181 | JGI IMG/M metagenome (GOLD analysis project Ga0079218, IMG submission 77181) | Agricultural soil microbial communities from Utah to study Nitrogen management - NC Compost | ecosystem: Environmental > Terrestrial > Soil > Agricultural land | place: USA: Utah | collected... | reverse complement strand
GTCTTCAGACCTGCCCGACCAGCGTCAGCGGAGCGGGATGAACGCCAGGCCGTTGTTGGCGTTCATCGGAATCACGAGCTGGTTCGCCCCCTCGTCGTAGCACATCGACGCCGGGTTCGGAATGTTCTGGGCGATGAGCTCGGCCGGCTGATTCGGGCGGATGCGCGACACGCCGCCCTGCACCACGCTGCTCACGTACTTGGTCCCGTCCTTCATGATGACCAGCCCGTCGTTGCCGGGCTGCGCCGCCGTCTCCGTCTTCAGGAGCTTCCCGTCCGGCGAGAAGGTGAGCACGTCGGCGGTGCCGATGTTGACCACCACGATATTGCCCTGGCCGTCGATCGCGATGCCGTTCGGCTGCCGCAGCGGCGCGCCCTGCACCAGGATCGACGCCGCGCCGGCCGGCGTGATCTTCCACACCTGCCACGTCGTGGCGTCCGGGGTCTGGCCGCCGGCGCCGGTCTGCGTGGCGTAGATGGTGCCGTCGTTGGCCACTTCGAGATCGTTGAAGCCGTTCGACTTCTCCACGCGGATCTCGCCGGCCGGCATGCCGGTCTGCATGTTGAATTTGCGCACGACCGACACCACCGGGTCGTTCGGGTTGGTGCCGCCGTCACGATCGGCGAGATAGAGGATGCCGTTGGCGATGTCGCTGCCGAGCGGCTCGTTGAGCACGAGCGGCGTCGTCATGGTGGTGCGCGGCTCGCCAGGGTTCTGAATGCCGACCCAGCGCGCCGTGTGCACCGAGCCGTCGTGGTTGATGAAGGAGATCCATCCGTTGTTGGTCTGCACGTTCTGGGCGACGCCGCGGTTGGGCACGACGATCACGCCGCGCGCCGCGTCGTACGAACAGCTCTCGGCCGAGTAGATCGCGCCGTAGACCTTCACGTTCGACGACATCGGGTTGAACGCGCCGTCGGGTGCCGGGTTGATCGGCATGCCGAGGCGGTTGCCCACGGTGAAGGGCTGCGGTCCGGCGGGCGCCGGCGGCTGTGCGGCGAGCGGCGTCGCCGCGAGGTGGCCGATGAGCGTGACGGCGCCAGCCGTGAACGCCAGATGTCGAATCATTTGCGTGTCTCCTTTGTAGGCTTCAATCCGCGGTAGACGGCTTCGACGAACTGCGCCGAGGACCACCCGGGCGCGTTGCCGTAGAGGCCGTCGTATTCCATCGTCGGCCGGGCCGTCTGCACCTGCGCCAGCGTCTGGCCGCGGTTGACCATGTCCTGGATGCGGTCCCGGATGATCGTCGTCATGTCGCGGTATTCCACCAGGTCGGCTTCGTCCGAGACGCGGCCGTGGCCCGGCACGATCATGGTGCCGCCCTCGGTCTTCTCGCCGGACACCACGAGGTCGAGCAGCTGGTTCAGCCCGTCGAGCACGCCGGCGATGCTGCCGCCGCGCTGCAGGTCGATCATCGGGTAGCTGACGGTGGAGTAGACGTCGCCCGCGGCGATGACGTCCGATCGGCGGAAGAACACGACGCTGTCCCCGTCGGTATGCGCCGACGGCAGGTGCACCACCTGCACCGCCTCGCCGTTGTAGAAGAACTCCTTCCGCTTGCCCGAGAAGGTCTGCGTCGGCCACGCGACGACCGGCGTCGGCGACTGCGCGCCCGCCGGCGCGCTCATGCGGTTCAACGTCTCCTCGTGCGCGATGATCTCGGCGCGTGCGCCGAGGCCGGCGCCCACCTGCGCCACGCCTCGGCCCGAGGTCGGCAGCCCCGCGGCACCGATCTTCTCGTTGCCGCCGACGTGGTCGACGTGCGCGTGCGTGTTGATGATGTAGCGCACGGGCCGGGGCGTCAGCCCCTTGATCGACGCCAGGAGCGCGTCGGCTCGGCCGGCCGCGCCCGTATCCACGATGATTGGACCGAGGTCGCCCACCTGCACGGCCACGTTGCTGCCGGCGCCCACGATCACGTGGACGCTGCCCTGGACCTTCATCGAGTAGAGGCCGGCGTCGCGGGTCGCGGCGGCGGCGCCCCCCTGGGCTCGCACCGGGACGCGCGCGATCACGGCGCAGGCAATCGCCACCGCGACGACGAGAGGCGTGAGAACGCGCGCGCTCATGGACGCGCCTCCCGCGCTGGCGTCTTCATCGTCTTCGCGTATTCCGGGTAGGCCGTCGCGGCGCCGCCGCGCGTGGGCTCCACCGGCAGGTGGTACTTCTCGGCGAACTCGGTGAGATACGGGTTCTTGCCCGGCAGGAAGTGGGGGACCCACGCCGGGTCGCGCCCTGGCACTTCATCGTCGGCCTGGCAGAAGAGCCACGCCGCGTACTGATTGGGGTTGGCGTTGGCGTTCAGCTGCAGGTTGGTCGTCTTGACGAGCGGTTCCGAGAGATAGACCGGATCCTCGGTGATGGTCATCTGCGTCAGCACGTTGCCACGGCGGAAGAAGTATTCCGTCATCGTCGCCCTGGCGCTCATCGGGACGCCGTTGCGGCGGTGCCAGCCCTGTTTCATGTGCGTCGTGTAAACCTTCAGCGTGGTGCCCTGCCACTCGCCGGTGGAGAAGCCCATCCACGTGTGTGGCGCTTCCTCGGGCGGATGCGGCCGGCCATCGAGCCAGATCGTCCGTTCCTGCGCGTAGGTGCTGAGGAAGTGCCTGACGGCGATCACCGTCTGGGTGCCGGGGTCGATCACATCGGTGATGCGGACCTGGATCGGGCCCCGGTAGATGTAGGGGGAGACGTGGGCTCGGCACTGATGCTCGGGCAGCGTGAGCCGCGACGCGTCCCAGCTGTCCGCGTATTGGCGGCCGGCGTCGTTGAGCGGGATGCCCAGGTAGTCGCCGAGCTCGGGGCCTGGCCCTCGCTCGGGCTGATCTTCGTGAAAAGTGCCGCCCCAGTCGCCGTTCAGCGTCGTGGTTTGGGCGGCCGCCGGCCAGGCGGCAAGCGCCAGGGCGGCAGCAAGGAAGAGGGTCGAGGCCAGACGGCTCATGCGACAAGAGTCTACGCCGGGGCCGCGCCGGGCGTTGACCGCGCCGCCCCAGGCCTTCACACTAGCCGCGATGAGGCTGATGCCCGCCGCCGTCGTGGTGGCTGCCGTCCTGGCGGCCCTGCCGTTGAGGGCGCAGGGGCCGGCGCCGGTGTTTCCCTACCCCGTTGAGACTCTTGCCCTCGAGAACGGGTTGCGTGCGTATCTGGTCAAGGCCGGTGCGCCCGGCCAGGTGGCATACCTGACCGTGGTCCGCACTGGCAGCCGGGACGAAGTGGAGGCCGGCAAAAGCGGCTTCGCGCACTTCTTCGAGCACATGATGTTCCACGGCACGGAGAAGTATCCCGACTACGACAACGAGACGACGAAGATCGGGGCCTTTCGGAACGGCACGACGAATCAGGACCGCACGTTCTACTACCTGGTGGCGAACAGCGGATACCTCGACAAGATCGCCGACATCGAGGCGGACCGGATGCAGCGCTTGAAGTACTCCGAGGAGGAATTCAAGATCGAGGCCGGCGCCATTCTCGGCGAACACCAGCAGGGCGCCCGCGAACCAGCCCGCGTCCTCAACGAGAAGGTGCGCGAGACGATCTTCCTCAAGCATCCGTACGGTCACACCACGATCGGCTACGAGGCCGACGTGCGCGCCATGCCGCAGGGCTACGCCTACAGCAAGGCGTTCTACGACCACTTCTACCGGCCCGAGAACACGGTCGTGATCATCGCCGGCGACTTCGACGTGGAGAAGGCGAAGGGGCTGATTCGCACGCACTACGGCGGCTGGAGCCGCGGCTACCAGCCGGCGGCCATCGCCGCCGAGCCGCCGCAGACGGCGCCGCGCCGCCAGGCCGTGACGTATCCAGGCCGCACGCTGCCGATCGTGGCGATTCATCACCGCGCCCCGGCATGGAACGCGACCGACCGCGGTGGTGCCGCGCTCGAGGTGCTCGGCCGCCTGGCGTTCGGCTCCAATTCGCCACTCTACCGCCGGCTGGTGCTGCAGGAACGGCGCGCCCAGTCGCTGGGGCAGTCGTTCGAGCGCGCGAGGGACCCCTACGTCGTGACCGTGCAGGCGATGGCCAGCCGGCCCGAGGACGCCGCGCCGGTGGAGGCCGACATCGTGGCGGAGATCGGGCGCTACCAGCGCGACCTCGTCGAGCCGCAGCGGCTGGCCGACGCCAAGCGCAACATTAAATACGGCTTCCTGATGGGCCTCGAGAGCGCGCTCGACATCGGCGCTGCCCTGATTCAGCCGCTCGTGAACACGGGCGGGGTCGAGGCGCTCGAGGAGTACTTCCGCACGCTCGATGCGGTCACGCCCGAGGACGTGCGCGAGGCGGCGCGGCAGTATCTGGTCGAAACCGGCCGGACCACCATCGTCATGACGCAGGGGAGCTGACGTGCGCCGCACGCTTCGGCCCCTGGTGCTGGTCCTGCTGACGGCCGCGCTCGTCGAGGCACAGCGCGCCGATTCGATCGTGCTGCGCGAAGCGTCGTCGCCGTTCGTCGCCGTCAACGTCTGGGTGAAGAGCGGCTCGACCGGCGACCCGAAGGGGAAGGAAGGGCTCGCCTCGCTGACGGGAAGCCTCATCGCCGCGGGCGCGACGGCGCACGACTCGTACGAAGCGATTCTGCAGAAGCAGTACCCGCTGGCCGCCGGCTACGCGGTGACGGTGGACAAGGAGATGACCACCATCACCGGGCGCGTGCATCGCGACAACCTCGACGCTTACTACGCGCTCTTCAAGAACGCGCTGCTGGCGCCGGCGTTTGCCGAGGCCGACTTCGCACGGCTCAAAGCGCAGCGCCTCAACTCCCTCGAACGCGCCCGGCGCTACTCGCGCGACGAGGAGCTGAGCAAGCAGCTGCTGTTCTGGATGGCCTACGAGGGCACGCCGTACGCACATCCCGAAGAGGGCTACGTCGACTCGGTGCGCTCCATCACGCTCGACGACGTGCGCGCCTTCTACCGCACGCATGTGCGTCGCGGCAACGTGACCGTGGCGATCGGTGGCGGCTTTCCGGACGGGTTTCCGGAAAAGGTGCGTGGGGATTTCGGCACGCTGCCGGAAGGCGCGCCGCCCGCGGTTGCGGTTCCCGCGCCGAAGCAGCCGGTGGGCGTGAAAGTGTTGCTGGTGGACAAGGAGACCGACGCGTCGTCGATCTCATTCGGGTTTCCGATCGCGCTACTGCGCAAGGACCCGGACTTCGTGCCGCTGCTCGTCGCCAACTCGTATCTCGGCGAGCATCGCAACCCGGTGGGGCGCCTGTATCAGGTCATCCGCGAGGCGCGCGGCATGAACTACGGCAACTACTCGTACATCGAGGCGTTTCCCGCCGGCTACGCCACGCAGCAGCCGCGGGTGAACGTGGCGCGGCGCAGCCAGCTCTTCGAGATCTGGATCCGGCCGGTGGCGCTGACGGCACCCGGGAACCTGCACGATCGGACGTTGTTCGCCCTGCGTGCCGCCCGCCGGGAGCTGACACAGCTTCGCGAGCAGGGCCTGCCGCCGGCGGCGGTGGCCGCGTCGAAGCAGTTCCTGCGCGACTACGTCGGCACGTGGGGCGACACGCTGGGCCGCCGCCTCGGGTACGCGGTGGACGATGCGTTCTACGGGATGCCTGCGCCGGGGTTCCTCGCTTCGCTGCGCGGCGCCATCGAGCGTGTAACGCCCGAGCAGGTCAACGCCGCGATCCGCACACATCTGCGGACCGATGGGATGTATCTGGTGATCGTCACGGCCGATGCGGCGCGCCTCAAGGAGAAGCTGGTGCGCGGCGAGGCGTCGTCGATCACCTACACCTCGCCGCCGGGCCCCGCGCTGGCGGCCGACGACCAGGTCATCGGCGCCGTGCCGCTCGGCGTCCGCGAGTCCGACGTTACGATCCTGCCGATCGATCGGGTGTTCCAGTAGCGATCGCCTGCGCGTCCGCCAGTTCGCGATCGAGCCATCGCGCGCCCCACTGATTCAGCCGCGCCACACCGTAGAAGATGATGGCCGCGATCGTCAGGGCCACGGCCCCCGAGACGGGGCGCCCCTTGGCGACGACGCCCACCACCATGCCGGGGGCGAGCGGCAGCAGATACCAGAGCGGCACCAGGCGCAGCATGTCGCGCTGCCGCAGGATCTCATCCTGATGGAATCGCAAGAGCGATCGGGCGTCGGAGGTGCCCGGCACCCGGCGGGAGCCGGCCCTCGTGTGCAGCACGAGCATCACACAGAGGATGCCGGCGGTGGTGAGCAGCGGGCCCGCGCGCTCGACGGCCGACGTCGCGTTCGTGATGTTGCCGAAATTGGCTGTGAGGACCACGAGGCCGGCAGCCGATTCGCGGAAGTTGCGCCACCAGATCTTGCGCTGGAAGTCGCGGGCGCGCTCGTCGAGGTTGTCCAAGGACAGCGGGGCTCGTGCGGGCGCCAGGCGCGCCAGCTCGTTGGCGGCGCGGGGCAGCGTGATCGCGATGTGCGCGGCGGCCGCCACGGCAACGGCGGTGGTGGCGGCCGCGAGATGCGCGCCGGCCAGCGCCGCCGCGCCGATGCTGGCGACGAACGCCCCCAGCACGCACCAGCCGTTCCAGAGCCGCGTGCCGGCGCGGCCGTACGCCGCGGCGAGCGCGCACCCGATCAGCCATACCACGCCGGGCGCGGTCCAGCGCAGCCACTCCCCGGGCACGGCCAGCGCGCGGCCGCGCGTGGCCACCGCCGCGATGCCGAGCGCCGCCGCGGTGAGAGCCGCCACCAGCGCCAGTCCGCTGTCCGCGCGCAGCTTGCGGCGCAGCTCCGAGAAGACGACCTTCGGCAGCACCGCGACGAAGGACGCCAGGTACTGAGCGCGCGTGTGCGCGCACTCCGTCAGGTCGCCCAGCACGTGCTCGCGGCTGGACGGTGGCAGCAGGGCCGCGGCGATGGCCTCGAGGCGGCGGGAAGGCAGGTAGGGCATCGGAGACTCCGTCCTAGTTCCGCACGGTCAGCCAGCCTGGACCGAGCGCGCGAGCGATGGCGTCGAACATGCGGCGGGCCGTTGCCGCGGAATCCTGCAGGGCGGCTTCTCCCGACGCCTGCAGCTTGTAGCGGCGCTTCGCGCGCCCCCCGCGCTGCGGCGTCGGATCCGACAGCCACGAGGTGAGGTATCCCTTGTCCTCCATGCGGTCGAGCGTCACGTACACCGCGCCGAGCGACACGGTGCGCGGGGCCACGAGCTCCTGAGCCCTGCGAAAGATCGACACCCCGTACGCGTCGTCGCCCAGGGTCAGGACCGCGGTGAGGACGACCTGTTCGAATTGGCCGGGACTCTCGCGCTTCGCCATTTGTCAAACATAGTAGTTTAAATTGGCGATCGAGTAAAAGACCCGTTCCGGGGGTATATTCGCGGGAACTCGGCTGGCGAGGGGGGACACACATGCGGCGAACAGGTCTGCTTCTGGCGACGGCGTCTTTGATCGTGGCGATCTCGGCGGCGCTCTCGGCTCAATCGGTGTACCGCTCGGCCATGCACGACTACCGAGTCGTGACCGTCGCCGAGAACCTGATCCAGCCGTGGGGGATTGCGTTCCTTCCTGGTGGTGACGCGCTCATCACCGAACGGCCCGGACGGCTGCGCATCCTGCGGCAAGGAAAGCTCCTGCCGAACGCCGTGGAAGGCGTACCGGCGGTCTTCCATTCGCGGCAGGGCGGCCTGCTCGAGGTGATGCCGCACCCGAACTTCGCGACGAACCGGCTGGTCTATCTGAGCTTCTCCAAGCCGGGGGCCACCGATACGCAGTCGCGCACGGCGCTCGTCCGAGGACGCTTCGAGAACGATCGCCTGACGCAAGTGCAGACGCTCTTCGAGGCCGTGTCCGAGGGCCAGGGCCACTACAGCGGCAAGATCGCCTTCGATCGCAACGGCTACCTGTTCCTGTCGCTCGGCGATCGGCAGGTGCCGCCCCAGGGCGAGCTCGAGAAACATCCGGCGCAGGACCTGACGAACCATCACGGCAAGATCGTCCGGCTCCACGACGACGGCCGCGTGCCCGCCGACAACCCGTTCGTCGCGCGCGCGGGCGCGAAGCCCGAGATCTGGAGCTACGGTCACCGCAACGTCCAAGGGCTGGCGATTCATCCCGACACCGGCGAGGTGTGGGCCGACGAGCACGGGCCGCAGGGCGGCGATGAGCTCAATCGCATCGAGCCGGGCAAGAACTACGGCTGGCCGGTGATCGGCTTCGGCGTGAACTACACCACGGGCCTCGCCATCCATCGCGGCACGCACCGCGACGGGATGGAGCAGCCGGCCAAGATCTGGGTGCCGTCGATCGGCATCTCGGCGATGATGTTCTACACCGGCGACAAGTTCCCCGAGTGGAAGGGCAACCTGTTCATCGGCGGGATGGCCGCGCAGCAGCTGTCGCGCCTCACGCTGAACGGGCGCGCCATCGTGAACGAGGAGCTGCTCGTGCAGCGCCAGGGCCGCATCCGCGACATCCGTCAGGGTCCCGACGGCTTCATCTACCTGGTGACCGACGACCGCGACGGCAAGCCGACGCCGATCATTCGCATCGAGCCGGTGCAGCGGCTGGGCACGCGGTAGCTCGTACGCGGGGGCCCGGCTTCAGCCGGCCCGACCAGGGGCCGCCTGAAGGCGGCCCCTGCGACGTACGAGGCTACTGCGCCGGAAGGGGCGACGTCGGGTTCACCGGCGACGCGAGGTTCTTCGAGAAGAAGGGCAGCACGTTGCGCTCGATGCGCTCGCGCACCTTGTTGGTGTGGTCGCCTTCGTATTCCTCGTAGTGGTGCGGCACGTGGAGGCGCGTCAGCGCCTCGTGCAGCCGCTGATTCGACCCGAGCAGCGGGTCCTGCGCGCCGACGTCCACGGCGATCGCATAGTAACGATTGAGCGCGGCGGCGTGCTGCTCGAGCATCTCGAGCGGCGCGTTGGCCACCCACTTCGCCACGATCTCCGGCCGCACTTTGCCGTCCTTCACCGGGAGATCGAGAAACAGCGGCGGGTTGGCGGGATTCGGCGACCAGGCGGCGGCTGACGCGAGGCTGGTCGACGGTCCGAAGCCGGGCGCGGCGGCCGCCTCCACCGCCTGCTCGCGCGTGGTGATCGCCGCCGACGCCGCCATCGCGTCGGGGTTCGGGTTGCGGTTCGCCGACAAGCAGCACGAGCTCATGAGATAGAGCGACAGGAACACGTCCGGCCGCTTCATGCCGATGCGCAGCGCGCCGTAGCCGCCCATCGAGTGCCCCGCGAGGCCGCGGCTCATGCGCGTGGCGAGCGTGCGGTAGCGGCCGTCCATGAAGGCCACGAGGTCCTCGGCGATGAAGCGTTCCCAGTCGCCGATCGTCGGCGACACGGAATACATGCTGCCCTTGTGCAGCGTGTAGGCGCTCGGCGTCACGACGATGAACTCGCTGAACCCCTGCGCGGCGGCCAGGCGGTCCTGGCTCTCGGCGAGGCTCGCGAGCCGCGTGGTGAACGTGTCCTGGCGTCCGCCGTAGCCGTGGAGCAGGTAGAGGACGGGATATCGACGCGTCGGGGAGGAGGCGTAGCTCGGAGGCAGATACACGGTCGCCTCGCGATCCGGTGAGTCGCCTTCGAGGTTGCCTTCGAGCGATCGGCCGTGCACGACGATCTGCTCGACGGTGCCTTTCGCAGCTGCGCCCGCTGGTGGTCCGCCAGGGCCGCCGGCGCGGCCGCCGCGTCCCTGCGCATCGACCAGCGTCATCCCGCCGGCCACTCCGCTTGCCAGGACGGCGGCCAGCCACGCGACGAGTCTCAAATGGGTCACCGGTTCTCCGATCGCGCCGATTTTAGCGCGGGGGCGAGTAGCGTTTCGAGGCGGATTCCTGTCAAAACTGCACGCGCGCCACCAGATTCGTTCCAGAGATACGACCGCGCGCGCAAAATCCTTGCACTCCCCGGCCGGCACGTCTGTTGCCACGAGGGCCCTTCATGATCCGATCGACGGTTTTCGTCATCGCCCTCGCTGCCGCGTATGCGGGCCCGGCCTCGGCGCAACCGATGATCGGCGGCTGCCCGGTGCTGCCGGCCGACAACATCTGGAACACGCCGGTGGACACGCTGCCGGTGCTGGCCAACTCGGCGACGATGGTCAACACGATTGGCGCGAGCCGTGGCTTCCACGCGGACTTCGGCGCCGGCATGTGGGACGGCGGCCCCATCGGCATCCCGTTCATCACGGTGCCTGGCACGCAGACGAAGTACCCGGCGTCGTTCCTCTACGACGACGAAAGCGACCCGGGGCCGTACGCCGTGCCGCTGAATGCGCCGATCGAGGGCGGCGCCAACGCCACCGGCGATCGCCATGCGATTGCCGTGGACACCACCAACTGCATCCTCTACGAGCTCTACCGCGCGTTCCCGCAGGCTTCGTCGTGGACCGCCGACTCCGGCGCCCTCTTCGATCTCCGCTCGAACGCGCTGCGTCCTTCGACGTGGACGTCGGCCGACGCCGCCGGGCTGCCGATCATGCCGGGCCTCGTCACCGTGGACGAAGTGCTCAGCGGCGAGATCCGTCACGCCATCCGCTTCACGGCCCCGCAGACGCGCCGCGAGTTCGTGTGGCCCGCGCGGCACTACGCGTCGTCGCTCACCGGCACGCAGTATCCGCGCATGGGCGAACGCTTCCGTCTCAAGGCGTCGTTCGACATCTCGCCCTATCCGGCCGACGTGCAGGTCATCCTGCGGGCGATGAAGAAATACGGCATCATCCTCGCCGACAACGGGTCGGCCTGGTTCATCTCCGGCAAACCCGATCCGCGCTGGGACGACGACAACCTCCATACGCTGTCGCAGCTCCTCGGCTCGAACTTCGAGGCGGTCGATGCCACCGTGCTCCGCATCAGCCCGGACTCGGGAGCCGCGCGGCAGAACGGCGCGGCCGTGACCGTGTCGCCGTCGTCGGCGTCGGTGCGCGTCGGACAGATGCAGACGTTCTCGGCCACGGTCACCGGCGCGACCGGCGGCGTCACGTGGAGCGTCAACGACGTGCCGGGCGGCGATGGCGGCGTCGGCACCATCGATACCGGCGGCCGATACCTCGCGCCCGCGTCCGAGCCGAACCCGAACCTCGTCACGGTCCGCGCGGCGAGCGTAGCCGTGCCGACCGCCACCGGATCCGCCATGGTCACCGTGCTGCCGCTGCCGTCGATCACGTCGGTCAGCCCGTCGTCGTTGCCGGCCGGGCCCTTCACGCTGACCGTCAACGGCGCCGGCTTCACGTCCGGCGCGGTGGTGTCGTTCGGCGGCATGCCGCTGCCGACCACCGTCGTGTCGCCGATCCGGCTCACCGCCACCGGAACCGCGTCGTCTCCGGGATCGGTGCCCGTCGTCGCGACGATGAGCGACGGCACGGTGTCGAACAGCGTGTTCGTCACCGTCGCGGCTCCCGTCGTGGTTGGCATCACCATCTCGCCGTCGTCCGCGACGGTGCGCCTCAGGCAGCAGCGCCAGTTCACGGCCACGGTGACCGGCACCACGAACACGTCGGTGGCCTGGAAGGTCAACGGCGTCACCGGCGGCAACAACACCGTCGGCCGCGTGAGCCAGACGGGCGTCTACACCGCGCCGCGCAAGGTGCCGTCGCCCGCCACCGTGAACGTCAGCGCCACGTCCGTGGCCGACCCGACCAAGGTCGCGTCAGCGCAAGTAACGGTTTCGCGCTGACACCGGAGACATTTTTTACCCACTCTGCCCACTCTGCTCACTCCGCTGTATATTGGCGGCGCTATGAGAACAAGCGCCGCCTGCCTGACCGCCGTCCTGCTGCTGGCTGGCTCTGTCGCCGCGCAGCGCCCGTCCGATCCCGCGTTGCTGGTGCCGCAGGAGGCGCCCGCCATGGACTACGTGGCGGCGCCGTCGGCCGTCACGCTGCCCGAGGGCGTGACGATGGGCGCCACCGCGGCGGTGGCGTTCGATGCCAGGGGACACCTGTGGGTGCTCACGCGCGGCGCGGTGGCCTTCTTCGAGTTCGACGAGAAGGGCGCCTACGTTCGCTCGTTCGGCGACAAGCTCTTCACGCGCGCCCACGGCCTGCGAATCGATCGCGAGGGCAACCTGTGGGCCGGCGACGTGGGGGCGCACACGGTCCGCAAGTTCAGCCGCGACGGTCAGCTGCTCCTCACCCTCGGCACGGCCGGCGAGGCGGGCGAGTGGAACGAGGCGACGGGCTCACGCAAGCTCAATCAGCCCAACGACGTCGTCGTGGCCGACAACGGCGACATCTTCATCGTGCAGGGGCACACGCCGGGACCGCGCGGCGACGCGCGCGTGCTCAAGTTCGACAAGACCGGGCGCCTGCTGACGCAGTGGGGTGGCAAGGGCACCGCGCCCGGCCAGTTCGAGGTGGCGCACGGCGTCGCCATCGACGCGAAGGGGCTGCTCTGGGTCGCCGACCGTGAAAATCAGCGCATCCAGCTGTTCGATCAGCGCGGCACGTTCGTCCGCGAGATGAAGTACGCCGGGCTGCCGTGCGCGATGGACATCGGCCGCGAGTACGTCTACATGGTCAACGGCTTCGCCGGCCAGGTGGTCCGGATGGATCTTGCGGGCAAGGTGCTGGCGGTCGTCGGCCGCCCCGGCAAGGGGCCTGGCGAGTTCGGCGAGGCTCACTTCATCGCGGTGAGCCCGAAGCAGGAGATCTTCGTCGCCGATTCGGTCAACGGCGCGCTCGTCAAGTTCGTCAGGCAGTAGATTGAAGGATTTTATGAACAGCAAGTACGCAGGCGTTGGCGTCGGCGTCAGCTTGGGTCTGTGTTTCGGAGTCGCATTCGGGGCGGCCGCGCAGAACGTCGGCGTGGGAATCGCCCTTGGCGTCGGACTGGCCGTCTCATTCGCCATGGTATTCGGCGCAGGATCCGATGCGGCAGTGGCCCGCAAAAAGGCAGGAGCTGACAAGCCCCTGCCCCATCCGTTGGGTTTGTTTGAAAGGGATCGCTCCGCGAACTGACCGGGGCCCTGCTACTTCGTGGTCGAACGCGAAAGACAGCGGTTCGACCGGTTCGACGGATCGGTGGGGTCCGGGGCGCGGCCGCGAAGCCGGACCTCGCGATACGCCCCATGGCACGCGGCGCACGAATCGGAGAGGTCGCCGGTCGCCTCCGCCACGGCTTCCTGATTCCGCGACTGCGACAGCTTGTACATCCGGCGCGACACCGCGATCATGTCCTCGGTGAACTTGATCCAGTCTGGGTCGTTGACCGGCGCGAGGCGTCCGTTCTCGCAGCGGATGCCGGGCGCGAGCATCAAGGGCGCGGCGTCGGCCAGCGCGAGGGCCGCGTTGTCGATCATCTGCCACCCGCCGTAGATGCCCTGGCCCCAGTCGAAGACCGAGAAGCCCTGCGACTGCTGTTCGGGCGTCGGCTTCGGGGCCGGCGCCGCCGGATCGCGTGTCTGCACCGTGAACAGCAGGTTCGAGTTGGGGAAGTAGATGCCGCGCATCAGCTGCGCCATGTTGCCGAGCGGCGGATAGGCCTTCACAGTACCAGCCGCCTGTGCCGCCGCCGGCCGCGCGGGCCAGCCGACGGTCTTCAGCGCCGCTTCAGTCGACGCGAGCTCGGTGCGGCTGGCGGGGAAACCACCGCTCTTCAGGATGAGGGCCACGAGATCGGCCGTGTCCGTGGCGCTCAGGGTGCCTTGCGCGTCGGCCGGCATCGTCTTCTGGATCTTCGTCGCGAGCTCGAGCAGCGGCTGCCCCTGCCAACTGGCCGCGAACCCATCACCCACGAGTGGTGGCGCCGCCGAGCCCTTCAGCCCCTGGCCGTGGCAGGAGGCGCACTGCTTGTCGTACACCGCCTGGCCGCGTGCGGCCTGGGCGTCGGTGTAGACGCCGTCCTGTGCGGTCCGTGCGGTCTGCGCGTGCGTCACGCCGATGGTCGTGGCGGCGACGAGCACTACCGTTGCCGCAGTTCCGAGTGACCGCCGCAATGTCATACCAACCTTGTGCATGGTGCGGAAAGGATACGACAGATGGGGCGGGTGCCCCGCCCGGCGCACAGTTTGCGTGCGGTACGAGCGAGGGGGTGCTGACATGAAGAGTTTCAACCTGAAGCCGCGGCAATTCGGATTCCTGGTCGGGACGCGTGCGGCGTTGGCGTTCGGTGTCGGCTTGCTGGTGGCGAGTCGCATACCCGAAGGGCGTCGCAAGCGGATCGGGCTGGCCCTCCTCGGGCTGGGCGCCGCGACGACGGTGCCCGCCATCAAGCTGTTGCGGCGCAGCCGGACGTCGGCCGAGCCCGGCATCAACGGTGCGCATTCGGAGTTCGGAGAGTTCGGTTTCGCGCGGCGAATGTAGCTCAGGAGGAGACGCCGTGAAGAGCGATCTCGAGACGTTCTACGACATGATCGACCGCGTCGAGGTGGCCATGATGACCACCCGGCGCGCCGACGGCCATCTGCAGTCCCGTCCGATGGCAACGCAGAGGCGGGCCCCCGGCGCCGATCTGTGGTTCGTGACGACGGCCGGATCGCCGAAGCTCGACGACCTGTCGCGCGATCCGCACGTCAACCTCGGCTACCTCAGAACCGGTACTGCCGAGTGGGCCTCGGTCTCGGGGACGGCGCTCGTCTCGACGGACCGCGCCACGATTCACGCGCTGTACGCGCCCGACTGGAAGCTGTGGTTTCCGGACGAGGGCGACCTGCGCCACGGTACGCCGGACGACCCGCGCATGGTGCTCATCGGGGTGAACGTGCACGCCGCCGTGTTCCTCGAGGTCAACAAGCCGCGGCCGGTCTTCCTCTACGAGGTGGTCAAGGGCTGGCTGACCGGCACCGAGCCTGACCTCGGTACGACACACGTGCTCGACGAGCCGCACCGGCCGAGGGCCTGACGCGCGTCAGGCCCTCGGCGGGCGTTTCTCGAACGGGGCGCTGCCGCCAGTCTCGTTGTTCTCGATCGCCGCCTGCTCGGCGAGCCGGGTCAGCGCCGACGGCGCCCAGTCGGACATGCTTTGCCACCCGCTCCAGCGCTCATCACCTGCGGCCAGCGACGGGCCGGGCAACAGGGCGCTCGTGGCCTGCAGGGCCAGCGCCACGGTGTTCGGCATGAGCGCCGCCGCCATGATGGCGAGCTTGGCGGCCCACGTGATGACGAGCTCGGCGTCGCCGTGGCGAATGGCCTCGACGATCTCGGCGGCCGCCCGCCGGCCGCTCGTGGAGAGCAGCGGCAGCGAATCGGCGACGGCAAACCACGCGAACTCTTCGCGGTGCTGGCCCTTGAACGAGGCATTGAAGGGCGAGCCGGTGCGCATGAGGCCGGGACAGACCGTGGTCACGGCGATGTTGTCGTGCGCCAGCTCGGGCGTCAATGCGCTCGAGAGGCCCGCGAGGGCGAACTTGCTGGCGCAGTACGGCACCATGTGCGGCACGCCGATCTTGCCGCCAAAGGACGAGATGTTCGCGATGCGCCCGCCGCCTTGCTTCCGCATGTGGGGGACAGCGGCCTCGATCGTGTGGAGCGGACCCCAGAAGTGCACGGCCATCGCTTCTTCGTAGTCGGCCCGGGTGACGTGTTCCAGCGGGCCCACCGTGATGACGCCGGCGTTGTTGACCAGGATGTCGATGGCGCCGTGCCGTGAGACCACGGTGTCGACGGCGCGGCGCGCGTCGTCCTCGTGGCTGACGTCGCCGGCTATCGTCGAGACCTCGAGCCCTTCGGCGCGCAGCTTGCGCTCCGCACGGTCCAGCTCGGCTTGATCGCGTGCCATGAGCACGACCTTGGCGCCGTGCTGTCCCAGTTCTCGCGCGATGAGCAGTCCGAGCCCGCGCGACCCTCCAGTTACGAGGGCAGCCTGGCCGTCCAGTTCGATGGCGCGGCGTGCCCGTCGCGCCTCGGCCGCCAGGGCGACTCCCATCAATACACCACCAGCAGCAAAGCCGGCCGTCAGCAGGGCTTCTTTACGTGTCATGGCCGTTGGCTGAGCAAAGCGTATGCCGCTGAAACGGACGGCAACTAAGGTCAGGTGGGTCTGGTGGGCCAGGTAGGTAAGACCTACCTGACCTACCTGACCTGAGGCGCGCTACCGAGGTCCGAGCGCGCGAATCCTGAACTCGGACCCGGGCTCCAGGTTCAGGTCGTCGCGACCCTGGACGATCACCGACCCGGCGCCGGCGGCGCCGCCGACGGCCGCGCCGATCGCCGCGCCCTTGGTGCCGCCGGTCACGGCGCCGATCACCGCACCGATCGCCGCGCCGATGCCCGTGCGGGTCGCGGTGCGTGACGTCTGGCTCTCGTCTTCACCCACGTTGGTGTTCTCCACGTGCAGGTTGTCGCCGTCGGGCGTGCGCACGTTCTCGATGACACCGTCGAAATCAGCCGTCCGCCCGTTGCGGAAGCGGATGCGGTCGAAGTCGAACGTGATGTCCGAGCGCCCGGCCACGCGGCCCGAGCGATCGACGCCGAGGAGCCGGCCGTCGATCCGTGCACCCTGGAACTGTCCTGGCGACACGACCGTCAGCGTGAACGGATCCTCGGCTTGCGCGTCGCGTGTGCTCAGGCGGCTGTCCAGCGTCGCCACGATTTCAGTGCCGTCGGGCACGTCGTTGGCCGCTGCTGTGCCGGCCCCGGCGCGATTGACTCCGTTACGCGGTCGCGCGTAGCGGCCGTTGCCGTTACCGTTGCCGTTCCGGACGCCGGTGGAGTACATGTCGAGGCGCGCGTCGGTCGAGACGCGGTCGTAGACGCTGCGTGAGATCACCGGCTGGTTCAGCCCGACGTCGCTGACGCGGCGCGTCACGCGCAGGTTGCGCCCGTTGTTGATCGGCTCGATCGTGATCTGGTAGTCGAGCGCGCGATCGCCGGTGGAGTTGATCTCCAGCCGATCGCCCACCAGGTTGGCCGTCGTGCGAATCGAGCGGCCGTTGGCCGTTTGATCGATCTGTGCCTGCCCGTTGGCTTCGAAGGTGACGCGATCCGCGTTGGTGGACACCATCGTGATCGTCCGCCCGCGCCGCTCGATCGCGAATTCCGTGGGCGCGTCGAGCCGTTGCAGAATCTGGTTGCGCAAGCGCGGTCGCTCGCGGCCGGGCAGCGCGCGCGCCGCCTGGTCGGCGATGGTAGACGGGTTGTCGCTCTGCGCGGTGTTCAACTGATACGTACCAGTGAGATTCGAGCGCGAGCGGCCGAGTCCCTGTGCCGACGCCTGAGTGACGCTGTCGCCGGCGACGAGGCACACGGCCACCGCACCGGCGAGAAGCGCTGCGCGGCCGGACCGCGCGTGAGCTGCGAGGTAGGTCATAACAATCCTCCGAGGTGGAGGGCTGCAACAACCACGCCTGGCAATGCTAATGTGGCAAGTGGTGTGAGAGCGGGACTTATCGGTCGCAGCACCTACCTCGTCCCGAGAAGAGGTCAGCCCGGCCTTACAACCGCGCGCACCGCGAATTGCAGCGCCGCGCTTACACCACCCGATCAGGGAAACATCAGCAGGAAGCGTGTGCCGTCGGGAGCGAGCTCCCAGAGCCGGCGGCCCGTGCTCTGCACGAATCCTTTGATCGGCAGCGCTACCGGCGGCCGCGCGGTGAAGGGTGCGGTCGCGGTGATCGACGCCACGTACAACGTGGCGTCCCTGTCGTAGAAGATCTCGCGCCCGTCCGGCGACCATACCGGCCGCTCGCCGCCCGCGTCGCTGATCTTCGTGCGCGTGCCGGTGCGCGGGAACGGTTCCACGTAAATTTCGTGCCGGCCCGTCTCGTTCGATTGATACGCGAGCCACTTGCCGTCGGGCGAGAAGCGGCTGCCCATCTGCGCCGTCGTGGGCTCGGACACGATCGCCCGCTTCGAGCGGTCGCCGGTTGAGAACGCCCAGACGTCGTAGTCGGTCCCGCCCGTCAGCGTGATGTAGCTCACGAGGCCGAGCGCGGTGGACCATGATTCCGGCGCGCGCGCCGTGTCGTCGGCGATGAGTTCGGCGGTGCCGGTTCCGTCCGAAGCCTGCCAGAACAGCTGGAATCCCTGCGGTCCCGCGAAGAGCAGGCGCGTGCCGTCGGGCGCCCACATTGGAAAGCGGCCTGCCGCGAACCGGCGCGGCATCGCGATGTTCGCGAGCTCCGCGGTCCAGACCGAGCCGTCGAAGGTGTCGAACGCCACGCGCCGGCCGTCCGGCGAGATGCGAGGGGCGAATGCGCCCGGCGGCAGCGCGCCGATCGGAGTCCGGGCACCTTGCCGGTCTACCCAGGCGAGCTGAAACACCGGTGGCGCTTGCTGAGCCGCGACAGTTCCCAGCGCTAGCGCGACGCCGAAACCGATCGATGCGAAGAGTCTTCGGCTCATGACACGTCCCCCTGTTTTGTCGTCGGCCTTAGACGCCGGGCTTTGCGCGAAGGTTCCCCCTGAGCATCACCGTTCGATGACACCTTGCTTGCATAGGGAGTGTCATGAAAATCCCACTTGCGGGACTGCTGGTTGTCACAACCGTGATGGGCATCGCGCCGGAGGCGGCGGCCGACTCGGCCCTGATCGTCGCATCGCACGGCGGATCGGACGACATCCCCCGCGCGATGCTCAACGTCTGCGCGCCGCCGGCGCTTGCCGGCTTTGCCGTGGGCGCCATGGTCGACGCCCTGCGCTAGACCACCGCACTCATGGTTGCGGGTCTTCAGACCCGCCGGCGTTATTGATTGCCGCGGCCGGGGCCACCGCCGCGAGGCGGCGCCGGTGGAAGCGTGCCGCCCTCGGCGAGGATCTTCATGTTCTGCAGCGCCGTCGTGAAGGTGGCGGTGCGCCGGGCGCGGTCGGCGGCCCTCGCCGCGTCGTCGGCCTGCATCGAATTGTCGTACACCAGCGTGTAGACCAGCTTCGACGTCGTGGCCGTGACGGGGCGTGCCTCCAGCGTGCCGTGGTAGAGATCGTAGGGACGTCCCGCGCGCACTGGCTGCGTATACGTGTACGAGAGCTCCGTCTTGCCGACCAGTATTTCGTTGGCGACCGACCGCACGGCGCCGAACTCGCCGTCCTTGCCCTGCGTGATGGTGCAGGGGATGCGGAACCATTCGCCGATGTCGCAGTACTTCCCGATGCGCTTCCAGACATCGGCCGCCGGCCGGTCCACCATGATCTCCAGCGGAATCGAGGTGTAGGTGGGCTTGGCCACGACCGTCACATCGGCGGGCGGCGCCGCCGCGGGCGGCGGGGTCTGGGCCTGTGCGGCCGGCGCCGCGAGACAGGTGAGCACGAGCGCGCGCGTCGCCGCGCTCCAGACACGAAACATCGTCATGGCTCTCTCCGAATAAAGGTTCGGGGAGTTTACTCGACCGCGCCGACCGACTGCAGATACCTGACCACCGGCGTGTGACCGGCTCGCCGCGCCATGTTCAGCGGGGTTCGCCACTCGCCCTGCCGATCGGGCCAGCCCCCTTCGGCCCAGACGCGCGCGTTCACGTTGGCGCCGCGGCTCACCAGCAGCCGGACGATGTCGAGCTCCCCGGCGCCGCTGGCGCCGATGAGGGCGTTCTCGTCGCCCGGGACCACTTCCTCGATGACGGCGCCGCGGTCGAGCAACATGGTGACGATGCCGAGATGGCCGTGGCGCGCGGCCATGATGAGCGCGTTGCCGTCGCCTTCGACGCCGGCGTTCACGTCGGCCCCCCGTTCGAGCAGCATGGTGACGATGTCGCGGAAGCCTTCACGGGCAGCCATCGTGAGCGCGTTGCCGTCGCCCGGGACGCCGATATCGGTGTCTGCCCCGCGATCCAACAGCAAGCGCACGAGATCGCGGTAGCCCTCACGCGCGGCGACGAGGAGGGCGGTCCCATCGCCACGGACAACAGCATTGACGTCGACGCCCTCGTTGAGCAGTTCGGTGACCTCGTCGATTCTTCCCTTTTGTGCCGCCTCGACGAGCGCGATGCTGAGCGCTCGCGTGGACGCGCGTCCGGTGTCGTTGCCGGCGGCACGGCGGCTTCCCGTACTGGCCCGCTGCTCCGGAACAGCCTCTACGCGCACCGCGGCAAGGGCGAGCACGAAGACGCTCACGGCTGCCATCGTGGCCACGACCAGCGACGCGCCGGCACGGCCGCGAAGCTGCGTGCGATCGAGTACGGCCCTGACCCGCACGGACAGGTCGCTGCGATTGGCCATCGCCAGCACCGGCTGCGAGTGGCTGCGCGACAGCCGCTCCGCCAGGGTCACCAGCTGGTCGGCGTAGTCGGTCTGCTCCGCCCGGTCGATCACCGCATCGTCGCAGGCGCGCTCGCTCTCGAGACAGAGCCGCCGCCACGCGACCCAGACGAGCGGATGAAACCAGTACGCCGCGCAGATCGCGCGCGCCGCCAGCTGCACCGGCCAATCGCCCCGGCGGACGTGTTCGAGCTCGTGCACCAAGGCCCGCCGCAGATCGGATTCGCTCCAGTCGCGGGCGTCGATCGGCAGCACGATGGTCGGACGGCCCCATCCGAACGTGACCGGTGCCGGCACATCCTCGTGCAGGACGATGGTCAGCGGCCGGCGGATGCCGGACTCGCGGGCCAGCGCCGCCGCCGTGGCCTGGCCGGCGAGCCACGGAATACCGCTGCGGCGAACCGCACGCACGGTCCTGACGGCGTTGGCGAGCAGCACCAGCAGCAGGAGAGCGCCGGCCGCCCACAACAGCCGGAGCGCGGCTCCCAGGGACACACCGGTCGTGGCCAGCCACGCGCCTCGTGCGTTCTCGAGCGCCGGGGCCGCGGCGGACACGAGGCCATCTGGTCGCTCCGCCGTTTGGGCGCGAGCCGACGCGGTGGCGTCCACCGGTGGCGCGCCCGGATCGGCGGGCAGAGGCAACTGGATGGCCACGACCAGCTCGGGAGCCAGGGACGCCGCCAGCGGCAGTGCGATGAGCCCGCCGAGCGTCGAGGCGAGCAGGAGATGCCGGACCGACGCCCGGGCCCGCGCGGCCAGCCGGGTGGCGATCAGGCCGAGCAGCAGCACCAGCGTGATCTTCGTCAGGATGTCGAGTTCGGGCGTCATGGCTTCCTCTTCCTTTCGGCGCGAGCCCGCTCGATTTCGTCGCGCAGGCTGTCCAGTTCGTCGTCCGTCCAGGTCTCCTGACGCAGCAGCGATGTGACGAGCTCGCCGAACGAGCCGCCAAAGAAGGTGCGGGCGTGCTGCTTGAGGGCGCTGCGCCGCGCCGCGGAAGGCGAGGTGGTCGGGGTGTAGACGTATCGGAGCCCTTCCTCGTGGTGCCGGATGATGCCCTTCGCTTCGAGGCGGGCCAGCATCGTGCGGACGGCGGAATAGCTCGGCGGATCGGTCAGGCGTTCGCGAACCTCTTCGGCGGCCGCCTGACCGAGCCCGAAGAGGATGTCCATGATTTCGCGCTCGCGGCGCGTCAGTTTCTGTGGCGGCGTCGGCATCCCGTCCTCATGCGCTCTGTGTGCGACAGACGTAGCCTAATGCTACAACTGTGGCATGTCAAGAGGGGAAAGGACGGCTTGGGGCTTAAGGCTTGAGGCTTAGGGCTCAGGGAAAAGACTGAGCTGGCCCTTCGACGGCCGCAGGCGTGCCTGGCGGCGATCGTCGAGGACGGTGCGGCCGCCCAGCGAGCGCGAGATGGCGCGCTCGTGCGCGATGGTGGCGGCGACGTCGGCCAGCGGCTGGCGGCCCTGTTCCACCACGCGCGCGAAGGCGTCGAGCCGCTTGAATCCATCCAGCTTTTCGGTGTGTTGCACCTTGGCGGCATCGAGTGCCCGCCGCAAGACTCCGATCGACTCGTCGTAAATCTGCGGCGGCACTGGAAACGGGTGGCCGTCCTTGCCGCCGTGCGCGAAGGAGAAGCGCGCCGGGTCGTCGAACCGGGCCGGCGCACCGTGTACGACTTCGGCCACGAGCGCCAGCGACTGCAGCGTGCGCGGTCCGAGCTGCTCGAGCAGCAGGAAGGAGGCGAAGTCGCGGAGGTCGCGCTCGTGGGCGAGCGCCAGGACCGCGCCCAGCCGCCGCTCCTGCACGTCACGCGGGCGCACGTCGTGGTGCGCCGGCATCTCGAGACGGCGGACCTCGGCGAGCGTGCGCGCCGGATCCTCGCGCGTGATCGCGATGAGCGCCTCCTGTGCGGGGCGGGCGCGGCGATCGACGAGGTTGCGGATGGTCCCGGCCGATTCCCCGACGATCGCCGCGTGGGGGTCGGACACGAAGTCGCGCACGGTGGGCGAGTGCCAGTGGTAGCGGCGTGCCAGGCCGCTGGCTTCGTTCATGCCCTGTTGCACCACCGCCCACTGCCCGTCGGCGGCGACCACGAACGAATGCAGATAGATCTGGAAGCCGTCGTCCACGGCGTTGTTGTCCACGCGCGCCGTGAGCCGGCTGGTGCGCACGAGCGCGTCGCCGTCGAGGCCGAGGCGATCCGCGAGACTCCGCAGCTCCTCCGGCGTGCGCCGCGACTGGCGCCCGCGGCCGCCGCAGATGAAGAGACCCAGCTCCTGCGCGCGCGGGTTGAGGCCCCGCTTGAGCGCGCTCATCACCGACGTCGTGATGCCGGAGGAGTGCCAGTCCATGCCCATCACCGATCCCAGGGCCTGGAACCAGAACGGATCGCTGAGACGTGTCAGGACGGCCTCGCGCCCGTAGTGATGCACGACGGCTTCGACGATGCCGGTGCCGAGCCGCTCCATGCGGCTCGCCAGCCACGCCGGCACCCGTCCGCCGTGGAGCGGCAGATCGGCGACACCCGAGCGCTTCACGGGTGCAATTCTGCCACCGAAGCTGGCCCCGTTGCCCCTTCCGGTGTGCCGCTGGTAAAGTTGTAATTGCAACTAGTTGTCACGAAGAGGCCCTGGACCGATATGTTCGAAACATTCGCGGCGCTCAGCACCATCTCCTGCATCGTCATCTTCGTCGTGCTGTACCGGATCGAGCTGGCGGGCCGGCGCGAGGATGCGGCAAGAGCCGAGGGTCACAGCGACCCGAGGCCGTAGCGGACCGCCCATGGCGGTGCCCGACGCACGCGTCCGCGAGATCCCGCTCGACGACGTGCTGCGCTTCATGCGCCTCATCTGGGCGATCGACCACGAGCTCGAGCGCGTGTCGAAGCGGATGGAAGCGCGGCTCGGGCTCACCATCCCGCAGCGCATGGCGCTGCTGTTCATCGGCCGCAGCCCAGGCATTCTGGCCAGCGAGCTGGCCGATCTGCTGCACCTGCACCGCGGCACTGTGTCGGGCATCGTGCGCCGGCTCGAGACGGCAGGCTACGTGTCGCGCGTGATCGATCCCGCGGACGGCCGTCGCGCCGGCCTCACGCTCACCGTCGAGGGGCGCGGGATGAACCGGCGCCGCGCCGGCACGTTCGAGGACGCCGTGCGGCAGCTGCAGGCCGCGATGCCGGCGGCCGACCTTGCGTCGGCCGAGCGCGT
>Ga0079218_10000042_pt1 | contig 23284 bp, 19 predicted proteins | sample NCCompost_FD_77181 | JGI IMG/M metagenome (GOLD analysis project Ga0079218, IMG submission 77181) | Agricultural soil microbial communities from Utah to study Nitrogen management - NC Compost | ecosystem: Environmental > Terrestrial > Soil > Agricultural land | place: USA: Utah | collected... | reverse complement strand
TCGCACAGCCGGCCGCGGCGCTCGACGCCAACTACTGGCGCGGCGGATGGCGAACCCCGCTGGGGGAGGCCCCGCACATCTACGAGTTCGTGATCCGCGGCAGCAAGGTCACCGGCGTGTACTGCCGCAGCTGCTCCGACGCCACGACGGTCGGCTTCATCGACGGCACGTGGGACGAGAAGGCCGGGATCACCTTCACCGTCACGTTCGCCAACCCGGACGGCCGCATCAAGTCCGTCGACGACCAACGCGCCATGCTGACGGATGGGCGGCTGATCGTGACGGGGTCCGCGAGCGTGCGGAACGGGATCGCGATGACGCTGGTGAAGGACCCGCGCGGGGCCGACCCCGGTGGGGCGCCGGCGTATCACCTCCCGCCGGGCACGCCGCCCGCGCTGCCGGTGACACGTCCCGCCGGTGGGGGAGGTGGAGGCGGGGGAGGCGGTGGCCTCGGGCCGCCCGCGCCCTACTGGCAGCCCGGATCGTTCAAGCCGCTACGGCCGGCGGATGTCGTCGGCACGTGGATCGCCGCCTCGTTCGGTCCGCTGGGCATGAACAAGCAGATCTTCACCTTTCTCCTGGTCGGTGACCGGCTCCGGGGCGTGGTGTGCGGCCGCTGCGACAACACCTACACGATTGGCGCGATGGAAAACATCTTCATCGTCGGGGACACCCTGTACTTCGACATCGTGCACGAGGACTGGGGCGAGACCGACCCGCCGACCTTCGCGCGGAATATCGGCGCCCAGGTCGTCCAGAACGAGATGATCGCGTTCATTCTCGGAAAAGACCTCACGATCAATCCGGCCAATCCACCGGCGCGGCCGGCGGGTCGCGGTTTCACGCTCGTCGGGCCGATCGCTCCCGAGGGGACGCGAGGGAACAGCTCCGAGGGTGTCGACGTGTGGGGACCTGGGACGGGCTCCGCCATCCAGCCGCCGCCGGGCCGGACGCCGATCCGGCCGGCGAGCCCGGGTCGATAGTTCCGGAGTAGACTCGGCGCCGTCCGATCGGGAGACGGGACTCGCCGACACCTGAAGGAGTAGAGCACCGTGCGAAACGCATCAATCGTCCTTGGAACGATCATCGCCCTTGGGTTCGCTGTCGTCAGCCACGCTCAGCGTCCAGCGGGCATCACGGCCGAGATGATCGCCACGGCGCTGCCGGTGGAGGGCGCTCCTCTCGCCGTGCCGGGGCCCTACAAAGTGGAGTCCGGACCAGCCTTCGGCTCACCGGGCCATGTGGTCTATCGCCCGGTGGATCTCACGCCGTTTCCCGGCAAGGACACGCTGCCCCTGATGGTCTGGGGCAACGGCGGATGCGCGATCAACAGCACCCGCTACGGCGGGTTCCTGACGACCATTGCCTCGCACGGCTTCGTCGTCATGGCGACGGCCGCCGAACCGGGCGCCACTGGCGGCCGGGCCACGGCGGACAACCTGCGTAAGGCGGTGGACTGGGCCGAGGCGGAGAACAAACGCGCCGGGTCGCCGCTGAGCGGCAAGATCGCGCTCGATCGCGTGGCAGTCATGGGCCAGTCCTGCGGTGGGTTCCTGTCGATCGAGCTGGGGGCCGACCCGCGCGTGGATACGATCGGCGTGTTCAACTCGGGTGCGCAGGGTGACAACATCGCCCGGCTCAAGGCGCTGCACGGTCCGGTGCTGCTCATCAACGGGCACGAGCGGGACTTCCTGATGGCGTCGTCCAAGGCGACCTACGACGCCGTCGAGACGCTGCCGGCGTTTTATGGCGCTCGAAAGGGCGCCGGGCACACGGCGACGGTCGATCATCCTGGCGGTGGCGAGTTTGCGAACGTCGCGTCGAACTGGCTGCGCTGGCAGTTCAAGAGCGACAAACAGGCGGCGAAGATGTTCGTGGGCAAGGACTGCAGTCTGTGCACGAACGCGAACTGGGAAACCGCCTCGAAGCGGCTGCAGTAGCTGGTCGGGCCGCCTGAAGGCGGCCCCACGATCGGCCCCTAGAGCGCGACGCGGCCCGAGCTGTCGCCGAACGAATCGGTCGGGACCGCCAGCACGTCCAGCACCGAGAGCAGCAGGTTCGCCATCGGCGTGTCCTTCGGGTTCTGGATGTGGCGCCCGCCCTTCAGGCGTCCGGACCCGCCGCCGGCCAGCAGCACCGGCAGGTCGGTGTGGTTGTGCGAGTTGCCGTCGCTCATGCCGCTGCCGTAGAGCACCAGCGAGTGGTCGAACAGCGTCCCGTCGCCGTCGGGCGTGGCCTTCAGCTTGTTCAGGAAGCGGGTGAACAGCTTCACGTGGTACTGATTGAGCTGCGTGAAGCGGTCCTTGTTCTCCTGCACGTTCGAGTGGTGCGAGAGGGTGTGGAACGGGTCGCGCACGCCGCTCTTCGGGTAGACCTGGCCGCTCAGCTCTTTGCACATCAGGAAGGTGGACACGCGGGTGATTTCCGCCTGCCACGCAAGCGCCTGCAGGTCGTACATCAGCGTGATGTGCTCCTCGACGTCCTTCGGCACGCCGGTCGGCGCCGGCGGGACGTCGAGATCGTCGGAGAGCTGCTGGCCGGCCTTCTGCACCCGCCGTTCGATCTCCCGCACGTCTTCGAGATACTGATCGAGCCGGGAACGATCACCGGCCGGCAGCTTCTTCTGCAGCGACGCCGCTTCGCCCAGCACCGAGTCGAGCAGGCTCATCGACTGCGCGCGCCGCGCCTTGCGCTGCGCCTCGGTGCTGCCGTCGCCGAAGAGCCGTTCGAACACCACCTGCGGGTTGTTCTGCATCGGCAGCGGCGACCCCGGGCCCTGCCATGAGATCGTGTCGCGATAGGAGCAGCTGAGACCGTCGCCGCAGTTGACGCTCGGCTCCTCGATCATCAGCTCCAGCGACGGCAGCGGCGTGTCCTGCGAGATGGCGCGGGCGGCCAGTTGATCCACCGTGACACCGAGCGACGCCTTCGCGCCGGGCTTGGCGAACGCGGCGCTCAAATATGCGGCGGCGGATCGATTGTGGTTGGCGGTGGCCCCGCTGCCGTAGGCGAGCGCGTGGCGCAGGCTGCTGACCACCGTGAGCTGGTCGTAGAACGGCTTGAGCGGCTGCAGGATCTCGGTCAGCTCGAAGCCGGTGCCGACGGTGGACGGCGTCCACTTGTTCATGATGGCGCCGTGCGGGAAGTAGATAGCGCCGAACCGGGTGCGGGTCTTTGCCGCCGCCGTCTGGCCGAACGCGGTCGCGGCCGGGATCATCGACTCGAGGAGCGGGAGCGCGAGGGAGGCGCCCATGCCCCGCAGGATCGTGCGGCGGGAGAGGTGGGACCGGGTCAGGAAGGCCATGCGTCCATTCTCCTCGATGTCCTATGACTTCTTCGTCCGCAGCCGGAACAGCGGACTCTCCACGACACCCAGCACGAGCGCCGAGAACCGCTGGTCGTTGCGCGCGGCGGCGCGCACGATGTCCCGCACGGAGGACATGTCCGGCGTGTGCAGCGGCCGGCCCAGCGCGTAGATCAGCAGCTTCTCGGCGGCCACGGTCATGAACGCGTCAGACCGGTCGAGCACCGACCGGCGCAGATCGGCCGCGCCGGCGAGCGGCGTGCCGTCGGCCAGCTGACCGGTGGCGTCGATCGGAAAGGCGCCGTCCTTCACGCGCCAGGCACCCACGAGGTCGAAGTTCTCGAGCGCGAACCCCATGGGGTCCATGATCTTGTGGCACGACGAGCACACCGGGTTGGCGCGGTGCATCTCGAGCCGCTGTCGCAGCGTCGTCGGCTTGGCGGCTTTCGGATCCTCGTCGAGGTTCACCTCGACGCCGGGCGGCGGTTCCGGCGGCGGCGAGCCGAGCAGGTTCTCGAGCACCCACTTCCCGCGCATGACCGGCGAGGTCCGGTTGGCAATCGACGTCACCGTCAGGATGCTGCCGTGGCCAAGCAGGCCGCGACGCGGGCTGTCGGGCGGCAGCGTCACCCTCCGGAAATAGCTGCCGTGGACGTTGGCGAGGCCGTAGTGCCGGGCGAGGCGCTCGTCGACGAACGTGTAGTCGGCGTCCACCAGCGTCGTGAGCGGCCGATCCTCGCGCACGATGCTGTCGAAGAGCATCTCCGTCTCGCGGCGGAACGACTGGCGGAGGTTGTCGTCGAAGGTCCGCGCCTCCGACTGCACGTTGGCGAGCTCGCGCAGGTAGAGCCACTGGCCCGAGAAGTTCCGGACGAGCGCATCCGACTTCGGGTCCTTCAGCATGCGCGCGACCTGCTGCGCCAGCACCGCCTTGTTCGAGAGCCGGCCGCGCGCCGCCAGGTCGAGTAGCTGATCGTCGGGGATGCTGCTCCAGAGGAAGAACGAGAGCCGCGACGCGAGCGCCAGGTCGTTGATCGCGTAGGTCCGGCCCTTGGCCACGCCGGCTGGTTCCTCTTCGATGCGGAACACGAACTTCGGCGCCACGAGGATCCGGGCCAGCGCGTGCTGGATGCCGGTCTCGAAGTCGGCGCCCTCGCGCCCCTCGCGATAGAACGACATCAGCGTCTCGACGTCCGCGGCCGTGGGCGGCTGCCGGAACGCCCGCCGGGCCAGCGCCGACACGATGCGCCGCGCGCACGGAGCCTCCTGCGCGGCGGCGGCCGGGCGGCAGATGAACACTTTCTTCTGGCTCGGCGTGTCGCCGGTGCCCGTCGGGTTGAACGGCCCGAGGATGGTGACCGCGTTGATGCCGCCCGGCGGCGTGAACGTCGAGTCGACGCGGAAATCCGCGAACCCCTCGTCTACGCCGGCGCCGCGCTGGCGATCGACGATCGCCACCGCGATCGTGTGCGGCCCGGCAGACACGGTGTGCCGGAAGCCGCGCGGGTTGCGCACGGTCACCGGCTCGCCGTCGATGGTGAAGTCGAGCGACCCGAGGGCCGCGAACCCGCCGCCTCCGCCGCCGCCCACGCTGAACTCGTACTCGGCGTCGAGCGGGAAGTGGTGGGTGATGAGCAGGCCGCCGCGGGTGCCGAGCGGCAGCCCCTCGAGGTGCTTGTCGTGCCGCTGCTGGCCGGGCGAGGAATAGGTGATCTGGACGGGGGAGGCGGAGCGATCGCCCACAGCCTGCCGGCTGATCCTCATGGCCGCCGCGACATAGCCCTGCACGAGCGAGGGCGACACCGTGAGCGCCTCGGCGATGTTGTCGAACCCTTCGTTCGAGTCGTCGGAGGGGAGCAGCGGCTTCACGTCCACGTCGAGCGCCAGGAGATCGCGGATCGCGTTGGCGTACTCGGTCCGGTTCAGGCGATGCAGCGCCGGCGCGTCGGGATGCGCACCGGGCGGGTTGGCGCGATCGAGGCGCGCCTCGAGGCCGGCGGCAAAGGCGTCGAGCGTGGCGCGGCTGGGCCGCGGCATGCCGCTCGGCGGCATCATGCCCGTCTTGATCTTGCGGACGACCGTTTCCCAGATCTCGGGGTCGGTGTCGACGTGATTGACGCCCTCGGGCTCGAGCACGAGCCCCCCGGCCTTGGCGCGCTCGTTGTGGCAGGTCGCGCAGTACTGCTTGACGAGCCCGGCGTCGACCGGCGGGATCGGCGCGGCGGCCCGCGTCTGCCGCGGGGGCGCGCCCGACTGACCCGAGACGACCGCCAGGGCCGTCACCCAGACCACCACCGCACTAAGAGGCGCTGCCAGGAGTCTCATTCGCGAATGCTCGCGGCGGTCGCCGTGCCGCCGGTCAGCTCTTTCAGCAGCGCGATCGAGCTCGGTTTCGGGCGTGCCGGATGCGTGGCCAGGAAGACGCCTTCGGCCCAGGCGAGCGGCGTGCGCCCTTCCTTGTCCTTCACGTCGAGGCGGGCGCCCTTGCCGGCCAGGAATCTGATGACGTCGTCCGAGCCGCGGTTGGCGGCGCCGTGCACGGCCGTGAGGCCCATCGAGTTGATGGCGTTGACGTCGAGGCCGAGCTCGACGCACAACTGGACCGCCTCGAGGAGCGCCTTGGGCCCTTCGTCAGCCGTCTGATCGACGACCCAGTTCACGCCCGCCGCCGCCATCAGCGCGGTCGTCCCGCTGAAGGTCGGGATCTTCGGATCGGCCCCCTTCGACAGCAGCAGCTTCATCACCGTGACGTCGCCGGCGAGCGCCGCGCGGATGAAGGGCGTCTGGCCGGTGAAGTCCACCCACTCGAGCGTGCCGGTCGTGGCCAGCATCTGCCGCCGGATCGGCGGCGACTCCTTGGTACGCGCGTTGACGTTCGCCCCCTTGTCGAGCAGCACGTTGATCAGCTCGAGCAGCGGCGCGCGGTCCACGTTGTTGACGAAGGTGTTGTTGTCGAAGTCCATGTTGCGGGCCTCGACGGCCGTCCAGAGCGGCGTGCGTCCGTACCAGTCCACGGCGTTGACGCTGGCGCCCCGATCGATGAGCAGGCGCGCCACGTCCGGATGGTTGTTCCCGATGGCGGCCAGGAGCGGCGTGATGCCGTTGGCGTCCGCCTGCTCGATGGTCGCGCCCGCGTCGAGCAGCAGCCTGGCGGACTCGAGCCGGCCGTCGCGGGCGGCGTACATGAGAGGCGTCATCGCGCCCGGAATCAGGTAGCGCGATCCGCGCTCCGGCAGCCCGCCGCGCACGATGCCGATCCCGTGGCCGAAACCGGGCACCGAGTTGGGCAGCACCCACCGCGGCGTCTCGCCCGTGCGCGTCTGCGCGTTGACCGACGCGCCCTGCTGGATGAAGTAGGTGACGAGATCCGGATGATTGGCGCGCACCGCGACCATGAGCGCCGTCTGCTGAAACGTCTTGTCGCGCGCGTCGAGCGTGGCGCCGGCCGCCAGCAGAGCCTTCACGCTGTCGAGGCTGCCGACCTGGGCGGCGGTCATGAGCGGCGTCTCGCCGGCGCCGTCCGGCGTGTTCGGATCAGCGCCGCTTTCGAGCAGCAGCTTGATCATCGCGGCGTTGCCGCTGGAGGCGGCGAGCGACATGGGCGTGACGCCATAGCGCGTGACGAGCTTGGGGTCGGCGCCGGCGCGCAGCAGCTGGCCGGCCGTTTCGAGGTCGCCGACGCGCACCATCCAGTGCAGCGCCGGCGTGCCGTCCCGGCCCGGCGCGTTGACGTCGGTCGGTTTCTGCTGCAGGAGCGAGCGCACCGCCGCGGTGTCGCGTTTCATGGCGGCGTCGGCCAGACGGGTGTCCCGATCGGCCGCGAGGGCCGGCGTGGTCAGGCAGGCGAGCGCCGCGAGGAATCTGAGTGTGGCACGCAAACCTCAGTATTATCAGGTATTTGATCGCCCCTCGCTACCCCCGCGACAGGGGGGAGCGCCAGCAAGTTTTGGTCTAAATGAGGCGGACAAGGCGGGTGGGGCGGGTAGGAACGCCCCACGCCCGATGTCATTTCCCGTCGGCTGGCTCGAGCTTCAGGAGCGCCGCCTGGTCCTCTTCGGTCAGCACGTAGAGCAGCCCGTCGGGCCCCTGGCGGACGTCGCGGATGCGCTGGTGCAGATCGCGCAGCAGCGACTCGCGGCGCAGCTCGTCCCAGTTGTCGTTGAACACAATCCGCTGCAGCTGGCCGGTACGGGCAATCTCGCCCTCCCGCATGCCGCCCACGAACAGGTTGCGCTTCCAGTTCGGAAAGCGGTCGCCGGTGTAGAACGCCATCCCCGACACCGCTATCGACGGAACCCACAGGATGTGCGGCCGCTCCATGCCGTCGCGATACGGCGTGGGCGAGAGATAGTGCCCGCGATAGTCGCGCCCGTCGCTCACGAACGGCCACCCGTAGTTGCGGCCGGGACGCAGGATGTTCACCTCGTCGCCGCCGTTCGGGCCCTGTTCGCCGGCCCACATCTCGCCGGTATAGGGGTTGAGCGCGAGCGCCAGCTGGGTGCGGTGGCCCATCGTGTAGATGTAGGGCTTGAAGCCGGCCTTGCCGGCAAACGGGTTGCCCGGCGGCACCTTGCCTTCGTCGGTCATCCGCAGGATCTTCCCGGCGTCGTCGTTGCCGTGCTGCGGCCGATCGAGGCTCGCGGGCGGTCCGGTGCCCGGCCCCCCGATCGTCATGTAGAGCATGCCGTCCTGGCCGAACGCGATGCGCGACATCTCGGTGTCCACGTCGTCGGAGACGTAGACGTCCGTGACGCCGGTGAGCGTGCTGCCGTTCCAGGTGCCGCGCATGATCGCGTTGCTCGCGACGGGGTAGTCCTTGCCGGTGGCGTCCGGCCACGTGCCGCGCGGCTTGTGGTACGAGATGTACACCCACTTGTTCTCGGCGAAGCGGGGATGCAGGGTGATGTCCATCAGCCCCGCCATCGTCGAGATCGACGTCACGCGCGGGATGCCGGCCACCGGCGTGGGATCGAGCGCGCCGTTTCGCACGACCCGCAGGCGGCCGACGCGTTCCGTGATGAGCAGGTCTCCGCCGGGCAGGAACGCGACACTCCACGGGTGCGACAGCCCCTTGGTGACCACCGACACCTTGATGTTGCGCTGCTCGTAGGTCTCGAACTGCCACGGCCCGTCGCCGAGCGGCGGACTGTTGTACGGCGCCACGCGCGGTCCAGGCGGCACGACCCCGCGCATGTCGCGCACGAGGGGATAACTCTTCTTGAGCGACGTCTGCTGGGCCGCGGGAACGGCCAGCGCGACGGCGCACGCGGCGGCCGCCGCCGCGATGCTCGACGCGCGCCGCTGCCGTGACGACTGTGACATGGACACGAACCTCCGGGTGACTCGAGCGCTAACTATAGCAGTCGCTTTCTTCGTGCAGGACGAGGCGGGGGCGCCATCGATCTGGGCGATAATCGCGCACAGAGCTGGCTGGCGGCGTGCGCTCCCCGTGCGCCCGCCGGCGATACATGCCATCGAAGATCCTGATCGTCGAGGATGACCGGGCCACGCGGATGGGTCTGCAGGAGCTGTTGCGGCAGGCCGGCTACGAGGTGATCATCGCGTCGGATTTCCGCGCGGGCCGTCGGGCCCTCGAAGACGAGCGGCCGGACCTGCTGATCGCCGATCTGCGTCTCGAAGGGTTCAACGGCCTGCAGCTGCTGCACGTCAACCCGCATCCGACTCCGGCGATCATCGTGACGGGCTATCCCGACGACGTCCTGCAGGAGGAGGCTCGCCGCCTCGGCGCGGAGTATCTGCTCAAGCCGGTGCCGCCGCCGGTGCTGCTCGCGGCGATCGAGCGTCTTCTCGCGGGCCCCGATCGACAGGAGCGCCGTCGCTGGCCGCGGAAGCGGCTGACGATCGACGTGCCCGTGGAAGTGGACGACGTCCCGGCGCGCGTGATCGACATCGGGTACGGCGGCGCGCAGGTCGAGGTGTTCCGGCCCGGCGCGGCGCACGTGCCGCCGCAGCTGCGCCTGACGTTTCCGGTGAACGAGGTGGCGCTCGAAGCCGATCTCGTCTGGGGAACTCCCGAGCGCGCCGGCCGCTGGCTGTGCGGCGTGGCCGTGCGCCCCACGCACGAGCAGGTGTGGCGCGACTTCGTCGATTCTCTCTGAGCGGCCGCGCGCGTTACGGGCCGGCGCGGGGCCGGAGCACGATTTCGACGAGCCGTTCCGACGCCACCGGCGTGCCGTTCTGCGTCGCCGGACGATAGGTCCAGTTGCGGGCGGCGTTCAGGATCTGCCGGTCGTACGGTGGATAGACGGACGGTTCCATCACGGCGCCGGTCACCTTGCCGCTGGGGTCGATCCTGACCCGCACGGCCCCGCTGAACTCCAGCTGCGACACGAGGCCCGATCCGGGCTGCCACGCGGGCACGGTCTGCGAGATCGGCACCGCGGGCACGAACCCTGCCGTGTTTGCCGCGGCCGTGGCGGCAGCGGCCGGCGGGCGCAGGGTGGAGACCGCCGTGGGGCGGGGGGCCGGCGGCGGCTGCGCTCCATTCGCAGGTCGCGACACGGCAGGCGTGGACGCTGCCGTGGACGGTGTCGTCGAGGACGCGTTCACCGCCGCGCCGTTCGTCGCCACCGCGGGCGGTTCGGTGGCCGCGGCGGCTGGCGCCACGGGTTGCGGCGATGGCACGACGGCGGCGGCGGCCGCGGCCGCTGCTGCCGCCATCTGCGCCTTCGTCAGCTCGGCAAACGCCGTCGCCGCCAGCGTCAGATCGATCAGGTCGGTGCGCCCCGCCAGGCCCGGGTCCGACAACAGCCTGGTCACCGCCTCGAACCGGCGGTTGGCGCCGCTGGCGTCGCCCTTCTGCATCAGCTGGCGACCTTCGGCGAGCGCGCCACGCGCCACCTCGGGGATGAGCCGCGCGCGCGCCGCGTTGAACACCGACGCGACGCGTGGCGAGAGCTCGCTCGTGTCGGGCACCGCGAACGGATCGGCGGAGACGCTGAGCGCGATCGCCTGATCCGCGTCGGCCGTACGGCCGAGCGCGATGAAGCAGAGCGCACGATAGTGCTGAATCTCCGCCACCTTGGGGCCGCTCGAACCGGCCGCGGCCGCCTGTTTGTCGAGGACCGAGAGCGCCTCTTCGTACGACGCGTTGACGTAGAGCGTCTTCGCGCCGCCGAGATCGTCCTGCGCCCGCACGATGGTGCCGAGCGCGACGACGAGTCCCGCCGCGAGAAGGGCCGCACAGTATCCGCAGCGCCTCACGTGCTTCATGGTGAAACCGACTTAAAGGGCCCTTCAGGGGCGCCGCATGTCCACGCTGATCCGGTTGGGACCGTTGGTCGTCAGCGTGACGGTGCGGCGGCGTTCGCCGAGCTCGGGATGGCGCAGCACGATGTCGTGCCGGCCGATGGGACGGGAGAGCGTGCCGATCGGCGTCTCGCCGACGCGCTCGCCGTCCACGAACACTTCCGCCCACGGCTGTGCGTTGACCGACAGCGTGACGGCGGGCAGATCGAGACGCACCTCGGCGGCCGCGTTCGGCCGCACCGTCACCGTGCGTTGCGCGCGGAAGCCGAGCTCGTCGCTCACGAAGTCGAGCACGTGCACGCCGGGCGGCAGCAGCAGCCGGCCGATGTTGGTGGTACCCACGAGTTTGTCCTGCTCGAAGATCTGCAGCGGCGAGGCGACGTCCACGGTCAGCCAGCCGGCCGCCGACGCCGGCGTCTGCGGCGCGACGACGTGCACTGAAGCGCTCGTGCCCTGCACCACGTCCACGCGCTGCTCGACCGTCCCGCCAGCGAAGCGCACCGCGAGCGTGTGCGCGCCGGCCGCGAGATCCGGCAGCGTCAGCGGCGTCACGCCCCGCGTCACGCCGTCCACGACGAGTGCGGCGCGGGGCGGATCGCTGGTGATCTGGAGTGTGCCGGTGGAGGTCAGCGCCGGAACGGCCGGTGCCACGAACTCGAACCGGTGCCGCACCGTCTCGCCGCGCGCCACCTTCACCGCCACCGTGCGCGACAGCGTGCCCTGTTTGAGCACCACGGAGCGCATGCCTTCCGGGAGCGCCAGCTCGATCGGTGAACGTCCGACCGCGCGGCCGTCCACGATGACGTCGAGGCCCGCGGGATCGGTCTCGATGGCGAGCGTGCCCGTGGCGCCGCCGACGACGCCAGCGGATCGAAGGGCCCAGTAGCCAAGGAACGGCGCCTGGATCGCGACCAGTGCCGCCAGCACCACGGCCACCCATCGGCGCTGCAGCCACGAGGGGGGCGAGACGACCGGACGCCCCGTGCCGGGCTCCACCGGCGTCAGCCCTTCCGCCGAGCGCGGAGCTGGTGCCGAGGCCGGGGCAGGCACGAGCGGCTGCACCACCGACGGCACCAGGCCGAGCTCGTCCGGAGCAACGGGGGCGGGCGGTTCGGGCCGAGGGGTAATGCCGGGCGATTCGGTGGAGAACTCGTCGATGTGCTGAACGTCCTGCGCGGATCCGTCCGGTTCCGGCGGCGTGGCCGGCGGCGTGGCGCGTTCGAGGGGCGCTGCGCGAAGGTGTGTGGGTCTGCTCACCGGCCGCACGGTCGCGAATCGCACGTCAGCGTGCGAGAAATCGCCTGGTGATTTTGACCCAAAACGCCACAGCTCGTCTATTCTGCACAGCAGGCCAGCTGAACGGCAGGTTTTACCGAATGATCTGGTTCAGCCGGGCTTCGCCGATGATGCGCACGTTGGTCACGTACCAGCGCGTGCCGCGGCGCTGCCAGAACTGCGAGACGCGCGAGACGTGCTGTCCGGCACCTGCGTCCGCGTGCTCTGTCATACGCGCGGTGAAGACTGCGACGTCGCCGGTGAGTTCGAGCGCCACCTCATCGAGATTGCGCTGCACGCCGCTCTGCCACGCGGGGAAGCGCTCGGTCACCGAGCGTTCGTCGGAGACCGTCACGTTGTCGGCGGCCATGGTGCCCATGGCCTCGCGGTCGCGCCGCTGATACGCATCGAGCCACTGCTGCGCGCCCTGCACGAGATCGGGACGTCCGCCGGCCACGCCGTCACGAACGGGCGCGGGGGTGTCGCCCGCGGCGGCAGGCGTGCGCGGCGCAGCGGCCGGAGGCTGCGCAGATGGCGCGGGCGTTTGCGCGCGGGGTGCAGCGGCCGTCGTTTCCGCCACGAGCGTCGTGCCCGCGGTCGCGACGGCCGGCGCTGCGCCGGCGGCACTCGTCAACGCGGGCTCGGTGCTGCCGGTCGAGGCGGCGGCCGGTGTGACCGCAGCCGAGAACCGCCTGGTTGCGGGGTTGCCGTCGGCGCCGAGCGCGCGCGCCGTTCCGCCATCGACGCCGACGAACACGGCTCCTGCGTCGCCGGCGCGAATCGCCACGGTCCGGGCGCCGTAGATGTGCCGCGTCTCGCCCGCCTGATAGATGCGGCCGGCGTCCTCCTTGCCGTCGATCTGCGCGCGAATCCACGACGGCCGGCGCGCTTCGATCGTGAGGGCCAGCGTGCCAGGGGTGGACGCGACGGCCGTCGTCGCAGTCGCACTGGGCGGCGCCGCGGCGGCGGGCTTTTCGGTGATCACCGGCGGTGCTGCCGCGGAGAGCGGCGCCGAATCGCGGTTGAAAGCCCACCAGAGCGTGCCCACCACGGCCAGGGCTCCCGTCGCGGCGAAGAGCCCGACGAACGTGCGCGCCGATCGCGCCGGCGATCGCGACTCGTCCTCACCGAACAATCGCGAGGGGGGCGTGAATCGCGTTTCGGACGCCTCGTCGGCGGCGGCGTCGGTGTCGCCAGTCGCGGCGGCCTCGTCCGTCGCGTCGTCCGACTCGCGGTTCGCGAAGAACTCGGTCTTCGGTGTGGTGTCGAACGCGAACGGGCTCGTCGCGAGCGGCTCGACGTCGGGTGAGAGCGCGGCGCGGCCGTGGGCCGAGAGCGGCGCCCCGCGCGGCTCGACGGAATCGACCGAGTCGCGCAGCAGCGTACGGAGCTCCGACAGCCGCGGCGTGTCGTACGCCCTCAGCGGGTCTAGCGCGTTCGACGGCGCCGATTGATCGCCTGACGCGGATGGCGTATCGAACTCCTGCGGTTCGGCGCCGAGCAGACGGGCGAGCGTCGGAATCGGAAGGTCGCGTGTCTGGAAATCCAGCGCCGCCAGGCTCGCGTCGAGACTGAGCTCGTGCACCGGCCCCTCGTTCGCCGTCTCCTGATCGCGCGGCTCGTCGTCGCGTTCCGCGACCGGCGAGGCCGGGGCATCGAGCGGGCCCTGGCCGAAGATGGCGGGCGCCTCCGAGCTGAGGGCTTCGATCTCGGCGCGCGCCTCGTCGAGCACGCTGCGCACGCCCTTGCGGGCTTCCTGCACGACGTCGCTGGTGATGTCGTCGTCGTGCGACGCGCTCTCGACGCGCGACCGGGACGCGGGGTCGGCCAGAAGCGCGGTGAACGGGGCCGGCTCGAGCCCCGGCGCGTCGGTGGCCTCGACCGCGGCGTGGAGCTGCGCCGTCAGGACCAGCAGCTCACGCCGCGCCTCGACGATGATGCGGCGGACGTCCCGGCGGGCGGCAGTGACGATTTCGATGGCCTCGCGTTCGGCGGCTGTCCGTACCTCCTCGCGCATGCGCACCAGTTCGTCGGCCTGGGCCAGCCAGGCACGGCGCTGCTGACGGTACTGATCGAGCAAGCCAGGGACGCGGTCGGCCTTGACGGCTTTCGACGGGTCTTGATCGGACACGGGTGAGAAAGAGGGTGCCCGAATACGAGATCGCGCGCAAGCCAAATCTGCTGTCGGGCTGGGGCGTTTCGAGGCCCTCTGACCGATCTGAAACGCGCCGTACGAAGACGGTGGTGACGCCGTCGATCGACGGAACCTGGGAAAGGTCCCGGGCGCGAAATCAGGCGCGTGCGGACATGCCGCGTAGAGACCCGTCACCGGTACGAACGTTGCCCCAGCAATCTGGCAAGCCGGCTTGACGCCGGTTCGCGATCAGGCCTGCCTGATTGGGGCTTTGAAGAACTGTGAAGGAGCATGCGGCCGATGATGAAACTGGTCGTCTTCTTGGCAATCGGTGTGATGGGACTGATTCTCGTGCGGGTGCGGCGGCAGCGGAAGTCGCGGACGGCCATGTCGGCCGCGGAGTGAACCCCTGGCTGGTAGCTAGTAGCTCGTAGCTAGTAGCTACCAGACTCAGCCCCGCTACCGGCTACCGGCTACGAGCTACCAGCTAGACAGAGACCGCGTCGACCAGCTGACGCCACGTGGTCTGGCTCGTGTCGGGGATGGCGGCGCCGCACAACCAGCCGCTGTCGCCGCTCGGCTTCTGCCACACCACGTTCACGTCGATGGCCACGTTGGATGTCGGCAGCGTCACCGAGAGCAATCGCGGCAGCCGTTCCTTGGGCGTGCGCTCGATCTCGAGCCGCAGCCCTCCGTAGCTGATGTCGAGGATGCGAACCGGCAGGTCCTGCACCCACGCTTTGAGCTGGCGCCGAACGGGCTTGCGGGCGTAGCGGCGCGTGGCGCTGAAGATGGCGTTCGGGGCGCTGGCTTCGAGCTTCTGCTGCACGAGCGCGAGCAGCGCCGCGGGCGAGATCGGCTTGAGCAGGTATTCGGCGCCCATCTTCCGGGCGTCGGCCTCGATCGAGCGATCCGGGTAGCCGGTGACCACGATGGCCGGAACGGGCCGCGATCCCATCGCCAGGATCTGGAGGCCGTTGTAGCCCTGAAGGCGGATGTCCGTGATGATCAGGTCCGGCGCGTCGCGCTCGAGAACCGCCGTCGCTTCCTGGAGCGAACCGGCAGGCAGCGCGACGAAGCCCGCACCGGCCATCAGCGCTACGAGGCCGCGGCGGGTGGCGTCGTCGTCGTCCACGATCAGAATCCGTCGGGGAGAGGGCACCGTGTGCATGTCTCCCTCTACACGCAACGCCCATACCGCCGCGGCCCTCGCTGACGTCCCGGCCCAATCACGGGTCTTGGGCCGTATTCCGCCAAACGGCCGACGGTTCCCGTCTGTGCGATTTCGAAGCTGTTGCTGAGGTCGGGCGCAAACGGCTGAGGCCGGGTGCGAAACCGTTGGCGGGTGTGGCCCACTTCGGGGCTCAGCTGTTTCAGCTGCCGAACGCGGAGCGCGGATCGCGGGTGCCCGCGCGGCGCCCCAGACCCCAGCCCGCCCAGCGTGCGTGCAACGCGGTGCGTTGCGCGCTCGAGAATTGCCAGTCTTCGGGCCGGTTCCTGGTGAGCTCTTCCGCCGTCCACGTTTCGCGCATCAGGCCGCGTGCGCTGTGATCGTTCGAGCCGAGGATCTGGTGGCCGATCTCGTGGGCGATCGCGCGCCCCAGCACGTCGGCGCGCACGGCCTTGCCCGTGGAGGCCAGCCAGTCCACGCGATCGACGAAGACAGTGGAGAGCGTGCCGGTGGACGTGGTGGCATCGATCAGCGAGTAGCCGAACGCGCGGCTGTTGCCGTCCTCGGCGGTGGGCGAGCTGTATGTCAGCCGCACCACGAGCTCGTGCGATGCCGGGGCCGCGTCGCAGCCCGGTTGCTGCTTGCCGTCTCGCGCCGGGGTGCACACGATCCACGTGGCGTCGAGATTGGCGCGCGACAGGATCGCGCCAGCGGTCTTCAGAGCGGCCGCGCGGTCGCGCGGCGTGACGCCCGCGCTGTCGTAGACGCGGACCGTGACGGTGTCGAGGATGATGGCGGCGTTGCGGCCAACGGCCTCGGGCACGAAGAAGGACGCGGCCGCCAACACGAGGCCGGCCGGGAGGGTCCACCGCGCGGTGCGGATGATCATCGAACGCCTGGGTGTGCGCATCGTCATCGCGTCGTCGTCACCTCGATGGGTTCCAGTCGGAGCTGGACGGGCGGCGGCGCCGCGACGTTCTGGGCGCGCGGCGTTCCGGCTGCCACGCTGAGCAGCAGCCCGGCACTGGCCGCCAGGAACGGCCCCGCGCGGCGAGCGAGTGGACGGTTCATGCGTCGTCTCCGGATACCTGCTGGCCTCGAATGGCGTGCAGAATATCACGCGCGGACGCACATTCGTCCCAGGTCCGGCCGCCCCCTCTACTTCGGAACCGCTGTGCGGGCGCCGCTGTCGCCGCCGCTGGAGCCGCCCGAACTCGAGCCTCCGCTGCTGGAGGAGCCGCCGCCGCCCCCGCCGGACGAGCTGCTGGACGATCCGCTGCTGGCGTCGCCCGCCGTGTAGCCTCGCGGCGACACCGTGCCGCGGCTGCCGCCCGATCGTACGGTGGCGCCGCCGCCCCCGCCCCCACCCCCGCCATCGGAAACCGCGCTGTCGCCTCGTCGATCGACGCGTGTGTAGCCCTGGCCGTTGATGACGCGCCCGCGCTCGGGCGGCTGGTTCCGGTCCTGCCCTCCGCCGCCGCCGGCGCCCGGCACCACGACCGCCACCGGCGCATAGAACTGCGGGTAGTAGCGCAGGTAGGAATAGCCGAACGGCGAGAAGAAGTACGGCGAGTAGTAGTAGTAGTAGTTCGAATAGTACGGACCGTAGAAATACGGATACTCGTAGCTGGCGTCGATGAAGTCGGGGTAGAGCGGCGGCAACGGCGTGAGCCGATCGTCGGGCCCGGACGGGCGGATGGCGAACGATCGCGGGAACGAGAGCGCGACCATCAGATCGATCACACGATCGTCCACGCCGGCCTTGTCGAGATCGAGCAGCACGCGCGACGACAGCGGGAAGCGCGACGAGGTTTCGAGGAGCGCCGCTTCCACGGCCCGCGGCGACACCATCTTCGAGGCTTCGGTGACGTCGTCGATCTGCAGCCGTACGGCGGCGGCGGGGACGCCCGTCTGCGCGCGCCCGGCCGGCGGCCGGAAGCGGCGTACTCGGACGCTGTCGGTGCCGTTGATGGTTACCGCCTGCACGTCGACCCATTCTCCGTTCGGGGCGATGAGCGCCAGGCCGGTGACGGTGCGCCGCGGCTGGTTGTCGCAGGTGACCTGCGCGCTGGTGAACAGCCGCAGGCCGTCGGCCGACCATTGCGCGCGCTGCGTGCCGGTGCAGCCGCCGTCGTTCACGGCGTGATCGGCGCCGTCGGCGATGATCGTCTGTGCCAGCACCTGCTGGCCGCCCACCATCGTCCGCAGTTCCGCGCCCCCTTGCCTGGGGGCCACGCACACCCGTGCGTCACGGCTGCTGCCCGGGCGGACCGGGCCGGCGAGGCCGCCGGCGGCATCCTCGGCTGGCGGCAGCTGCGCCACGTTGGCGTCCGCCACCAGGGTCCAGCAGCCAATCCAGTCGTTCCACCGAAGATCCGGCGTCTGCGCCGCCGCCGCCGATGGCGTCACGCACGCCAGCAGGAGGAGCAGCGAGCGAGTCCACATTGTTCGCGTCATGGTCTGTGCTTCTCCTAAAACAAGAACGTGGCGCCGGCGGCCAGCTTGAAGCCCGCGAGATCGATCGGATCGAAATCCACCCACGTGGTGTCCAGCGTCGCATTCGACCACTGATACCGCGCGTCGAGCGTCACGTACACGCGCTTCAGGACGCGCACGTCCACGCCGCCAAACGCCTGCGCCACCGGCGCCCAGCCCGCCGACTTGAACGTGCTGGCGAAGACGGAATTGTCCGCGAAGTCGATGAAATCGCCGTACTGCTGCAGATCGTAGTGCAACGCGCCGCCGCCGGCGCCGACATAGGGCACGACGTGGCGCGGAACCCACGCCAGCCGGCTGACCTCGAGGCCGCGAGCCACGAGCGCGTACTTCACGCTGCCGGTGAGGCTCGTGGTGCGCAGCCTCGTCGTCTGCGTGATGGGCAGCCGGTTGTTGTCCACGAAGTCGCGGTAGTCGGAGGCGGTCGTGGTCTGGTTGAAGTCCACCCCGATGACCGCCTCGGTCCGCCGGCCGAGCGGGATGCCGACGTCGGCCGCGAACCCCGGCGCGTTGAAGTCCTGTTTGTCCACCGACAGCTGGCTGGTGACGAACGAGAACCAGTCGCTGCCGGCCCGGGCGAAGAGCCAGTTGCCGCGGAAGCCGACCGTTGCGTGCGGCGGTCCGAACAGGAAGTCCGCCGACGGGAAGTCGATCGGCGCAGGTGGCTGCCGATCGCCCTGCGCCCGCGCCTCGCTGGATGCCGCCAGACACAGCACCACGACCACCCAGACCGTCATCTGCCGCATGCCTGCCCCCGTGCCCGCCGGAGGCGGGCGATCAAACACTGCGATGGTAGTCCCAAGAGTCCACCGGCAAAGGCCGCGCCAGCGCGATCATGCGGCAAGCCTCGTGATTTCCTCGCTCGACCCGCGGGGCCCGCCGCGGTTGTCCGCGGCAGGCGACAAGGTATGCTTCCGACCGAGTGCATCAGTTGCTGGTTTTCGGGTCGGCGTTCGGCGCCGGCATGATCAACTCCGTGGCGGGCGGCGGCACCTTACTCTCGTTCCCGACGCTCATCTGGCTGGGTGTTCCGTCGGTCGCCGCCAACGCCACCAGTACCGTGGCGCTGTGGCCGGGGACGGTCGGCAGCGTCTGGGGATATCGCCGCGAGCTGCGGGAGGCCGACCGCAGCCTCTACGCGCTGTCCGTGCCCAGCCTTGCGGGTGGGCTGGCAGGGGCGATGCTTCTGTCGCGGACCCCGGCCGAAGTATTCGACCGGCTGGTGCCGGCGCTCATCCTCTTCGCGACCTGCCTGCTTGCCGCGCAGGAGGCCATCCAGCGCCGCTTCGACCTGTCGGCCATTCACACCAGCGCGCGGTCGCCCTGGCTGTCGTGGGCCATGCTGTTCCAGGCGGGCGTCGGCCTGTATGGCGGCTACTTCGGCGCCGGCATCGGCATTCTGATGCTGGCGGCGTTGAGCCTGATGGGGCACACCGACATCCATCGCATGAACGCCGTCAAGAACGTGCTCGCGGTGTGCATCAACGGCATTGCCGCCGCCTACTTCGTGGTGAGCGGCCTGGTGCTGTGGGAGGACGCGGCCGTGATGGCCGCCGGCGCCATCATCGGCGGCGTGGGCGGCGCCGGGCTGGCGCGGCGCATGGGCCACGCCGTCGTGCGGCGCATCATCATCGCCATCGGTTTCGGGATGGCCCTGGCGCTGCTGGTGAAAGCGCTGTGACCGTGGCCACTGTCTCGCGGTTCATGGAATTCAGCCGCGCGCAGTGGGCGGCGCTGCGCGATTCCACGCCGTTGCCGCTCACCGAGTCGCAGCTGCGCGGGCTCGTCGGCCTCAACGAGTGGATGACGCTCGACGAGGTCGCCGACATCTACCTGCCGCTCTCGCGGCTGCTGAACCTCTATGTGGGCGCGGTGCAGAACCTCCACCGCGCCACCGCGACCTTCGTCGGCTCCGACAGCCCGCGCGTGCCGTACGTCATCGGCCTCGCCGGCAGCGTCGCGGTGGGGAAGAGCACGACGTCGCGCGTGCTGCAGGCGCTGCTTTCGAGCTGGCCCAGCCACCCGAAGGTCGACCTGGTGACGACCGACGGGTTCCTGCGGCCGCTGCGGGAGCTCGAGTCGCGCGGGCTGACGCAGCGCAAGGGCTTTCCCGAGAGCTACGACCTGCGCCGGCTGGTGCAGTTCATGGCGGACGTGAAGTCGGGTGTGCCGGAGGTGACCGCGCCGGTGTACTCCCATCTCGCCTACGACGTGGTCGCCGGCGAGCAGCAGGTGATTCGCACGCCCGACATCGTGATCGTCGAAGGGCTCAACGTGCTGCAGACGGGCAGCGGCCGGGCCGGGCAGCCGATGCCGAGCTTCGTCTCGGACTTCTTCGACTTCTCGATCTACGTGGATGCGCTCGAAGCCGACATCGAGCAGTGGTACGTCGAGCGATTCCTGACGCTGCGCGACACGGTGTTCCGCGATCCGTCCTCGTACTTCCACCGCTACGCGTCGCTCACGCCCGAGGAAGCGGCGGCCACCGCGCGCGGCATCTGGTCCACCATCAACGCGGTAAACCTGCACGAGAACGTGCGGCCCACGCGCGAGCGGGCGCACGTGATTCTCGAGAAGGGCCGCGACCACGCGGTACGACGGGTCCGCCTCCGCAAACTCTAGGCGGAGTAGGCAGAGTAAGCAGAGTAGGCGGAGTAGGGGCAAGAGCTTCCCCACTCGGCTCACTCAGCCCACTCGGCTCACTCAGCCTCGGTTTACGTTGCTCGTGACGCGCTCGAAGGCGCGCGCCAGCAGGATTTCCGTGGCCTCGCTCGTGCGCGGCTCCGAGAACAGGTGGCCCTGGGCATGCGGGCAGCCGAGCGCCAATAGCTGTTCGGCGTGCGCCAGCGTCTCGACGCCCTCGGCAATCAGCCCCATCCCGAGCTCGTGCGCCAGCTTCACGATGGCGTTGCCGATCGCGCAGCCGTGATCCGGCGTGCCCATCTTCGCGACGAACGAGCGATCGAGCTTCAGCGCGTCCACCGGATAGCGCTGCAACGAGCTGAGCGACGAGTAGCCGGTGCCGAAGTCGTCGAGATACACCGACACCTGGATCCGGCGCAGCCGTTCGAAGTTCTCGTGGACGATGTCCGCCGAGTTGAGCAGGGTGTTCTCGGTGATCTCGAGCCGCAGCGTGCCCGGCAGCAGGCCGCTTACGTCCACGGCTCGCTCGACCTCGTCCACGGAGTCGGCGCGCGCGAAGAGGCGCGACGAGATGTTCACCGAAATTCCGAGCGGCTGGCCGAACATGCGCTGCCACGCCGCGGCCTGGCCGCAGGCGTCGCCCAGCACCGAGTAGGTGAGCGGCACGATGAGCCCGGTCTCTTCCGCGACCGGAATGAAGTCGGTCGGGCCGATGACCCGCCCGTCGGGGCGCGTCCACCGCACGAAGGCCTCGAGCCCGCAGATCTCCGACGACGGCAGCTCGACGATCGGCTGATAGACGAGCGTGAAGTCGTGGCGCTCCACGGCCTGGCGCAGCTCGATCTCGAGCGTCAGCCGCTCCACCGCGGTGGCGTGCATGTGCGGGTCGAAGATCTGGTAGCCGCCGCGGCCCGCCGCCTTGGCGCGGTACATCGCGATGTCGGCGTCGCGCAGCAGGTCGTCCACCGTGGCGTAGTGCGGCCCGCCGAGCACCATGCCGATGCTCGCCGACCCATAGAGCTCGCGCGCCTGGAGGCGGATCGGATCGCGCAGCGAGCGCTGGAGACGCTCCGTGACGGCGCACACTTCGTCGACCGACGCGAAGCCCTCGATCAGCACGGCGAACTCGTCGCCGCCCAGCCGCGACAGGACGTCGCTCGGCCGCAGCTGCGTCTGGAGCCGCGATGAGATCGCCACCAGGAACTGATCGCCCACGAGATGGCCAAGGCTGTCGTTGACCAGCTTGAAGCCGTCGAGGTCGATGAACAGGACCGCGTACCGCGGTTCGGGCGACCGGGCGGCGCGTGCCATCGATCGCTGGAGCAGCTCGGAGAACAGCCGCCGGTTCGGGAGGCCCGTGAGGTCGTCGTGGCGCGCCGCGCGCGCGTAGCGCTGCTCCGACTGGCGCGCGGCTTCGAGCGCCGCCACGGCTTCGCGGTGCAGCCGCATCATCTCCTCGTGGTGCCGCCGGTCGGCCGCCACTTGATCGCGGTAGATGCGATACGACTTGACGGTCAGGTAGACGAGCGCCGTCGCGAGCGGCAGCATCCACGCGCGCCCGGCCGCCGCCAGCAGCGTGGCAAACGTGGCCGCGCTCCCCGCGACGACCACGCTGTACAACTGCATTCGCGCGCCGCTCGACGCCTCGGGAGAATCCTGGGTCGCGGTGCCGCTCGTGCGCGGCTCCGCCAAAAGTGACATCGAGCCATGAAGCAGCAATCACGAAGCCAGTCGGTGCGATTACGGTACTGTCGCGAGCCGTCCGTAACTTCGTGAAAGACGGGCCTTCCATGGCGCGTGCCCGAACGAGAGAGCGGTCAGATCTTCTGAGGATCCCAGATCTCTGAGACAAGCAGGAGCCACGCGGCGAGCGCGCGGAAGGCGTGGCCTCTGTGGGCGACGGCGGGCTTGTCGGCCTCGGTGATCTGGGCGAGGGTTCTTCCAAGCGGCGGGTACTCGAAGATCGGGTCGTAGCCGAATCCGGCGCCGCCGCGCGCCTCGCGCGCGATCAGGCCTTCCACCGTACCGCGCGTGTCGAACAGCAGGTGGCCGTGCTCGACGACGGCCAGCGCGCAGACGAAGCGGGCCGTGCGGGGCGCCTCGGGACGCGCGGAGAGCCGTGCCTGGATGGCGGCAAATCGCTGCGGATAGGTGGCCGACGGCGAAAGAAAGCGTGCGGAGTACACCCCGGGCTCACCGTCAAGGGCGTCGACGGCGAGCCCCGAATCCTCCGCCACGGTGAGGATCCGCGTGGCCGGCCGCGCGGCTCGGAGCGGCGTTCCGACCGTCCGGTCGTAGTACTCCGCCTTGAGACGTGCGTTGGCCTCGAAGGTGTCGCCGGTCTCGACCGGCTCTGGCACCGCGGCGCCGTCTGCGAGGGTGAGCAGCGACGCCGGCACGTCGCGCAACAGGTGCGCGATCTCACGCGCCTTGTCGGCGTTGGTGGTGGCGACGAGCAGCGTAACCGGGGCGCGCGTCACGCGGCGAGGCTACTTGGCGGTGAGGTACTGGCCGACCAGGCCGCGCTGCAGCGCGATCAGCTGACGGATGCCGGTGTCGGCCAGATCGAGCAGGCGGTTGAGCGCTTCCCGCCCGAACGGCAGCGCCTCGGCCGTGCCCTGCAGCTCGATGTACAGGCCGCTGCCGGTCTTGACCACGTTCATGTCCACGTCGGCCTGCGAATCTTCGGTGTAAGCCAGGTCGAGCAGCGGCTCGCCGTCCACGATGCCCACGCTGGTGGCTGCCACGAAGTCCGTGACCGGCATCGTGCGCAGCGCGTCACGCTCCCGCAGCTGCTGCAGCGCGAGCACGAGGGCGACATAGGCGCCGGTGATCGATGCCGTGCGCGTGCCCCCGTCGGCCTGGATCACGTCGCAGTCGAGCGTGATGGTGCGCTCGCCGAGCTCCTCCATGCGGGTGACCGCTCGGAGCGAGCGGCCGATCAGGCGCTGGATCTCCTGCGTCCGCCCGCCGAGGCGGCCGGCGGAGGCCT
>Ga0079218_10000040_pt1 | contig 23549 bp, 24 predicted proteins | sample NCCompost_FD_77181 | JGI IMG/M metagenome (GOLD analysis project Ga0079218, IMG submission 77181) | Agricultural soil microbial communities from Utah to study Nitrogen management - NC Compost | ecosystem: Environmental > Terrestrial > Soil > Agricultural land | place: USA: Utah | collected... | reverse complement strand
GGTGATAGCCGATGCGCTGATAGAAGCGCGCATCCACGTCCGCGGTCTGCCGGTCGAGCGCGCCGGCGAACTTCGGCGCCACTTCGTAGCGCAGGCGCATGGTGTTGCCCGACAGCGGTCCGAACTCGCGGAAGACCGTCGTTTCCTGCACATACGAGACGCCGATCGGCACGTAGTAGCCGTTCTGGAAGAGCTGCTGGCCGAACTGGTCTTGCTGGTATTCCGCCGACAGCTCCTGCAGGGTCGGATCGTTGAAGCGCTGCTCGTACTGGATGAGGCCGCCCGAGAATTCGAGGCGCCGATAGCGGTTGAACGGGTAGATGCCGAACGCGGTGCCGCCGCGGACCGTCGTAGTGGCGGTGGCCAGATCGCGGTCGATGAAACCGGCATAGGCCGGGTCGTAGAACACGCCTGCGAGCTGCCCGTAGAAGAACTGCGTCTGCGAGAAGCCCTGCACGGCGTAGTTCAGACGGTTGGCGAGGTTCAGATACGAGAACGACAGCGTGCGGTACTGCGAGATGGACGCCGCGAACATGCTGAACTGCTGGTCGCCCAGCACGTCGCTGAAGGTCACCTGCGAGCCGCCGAAGATGTCGCCACCGCTCGTCACCCCGACGTTCACCGGCGGCCGGCCGTCGAGGAACATCTTCTCGAACTTGCCCTTCTTCCTGATCTTGTCGGTGAGCAGCGTGTGCGACAGCGGCGCCTGGAAGTCGATCACCTGGCCCGGCGCGCCGAAGTCCGACGAGGCGGCGGTGATCACCGGGTCGCGGCGGTCGAGCGCGTGCAGCTCGTAGTCGCCCTTGTAGTAGCCGATGAAGGCCATCTGAATCGGCTCGTTGCCGCGGCGCAGCACGAGGGGCGTGGTGTTGCCGCTCATCGCGTCGGTGTACTGGCGCAGCTCGCCGTTCTTCAGGCTCAGCGTCCAGATGTTGTAGATCTGGCCGTTGCGCGCCACGTCGGGGTCGATCGGCTGCGAGGGATTGGTGGCGGTGGACGAGAAGATGAGCGTGTCCTGGTCCACGAACTGCGCCGCCGAGTCGTCGTGGGTTCCGAACGTGATCTGCGTCTTCCGGCCGGTGTCGAGGTCGAGGCGGAACAGCTTCTCGTTGCCGCTCACGCGCGCCACGTAGACGATGAACTTGCCGTCGGGCGCCCAGGTGGGGCCGGCGTCGCCGAAGGCGTCCTTCGTCAGGTTCGTGATCATGCGCGTCTGCAGATCGAGCATGAAGATGTCGCCGACGCCGCCTTCGAGCGCCGCAAATACCACCCGCCGGCCGTCGGGCGAGATGTCTGGCGACTCCGGCTCGTCGAGGTTCCGCATGTCGAACTTGTCTTCGATCTTGCGCGTGACGACGTTCTGCAGGATCAGCGTGCGCGACTTCTCGGTGCGCACGAAGTAGCCGAGCCGATCGCCCGACGGCGCCCACGACATCCACGGCACCGTGTTCCAGCGCCCGCCGGGTGTGATCAGGAATTCGTAGCCGTTGCTCTGGTCGAAGCCCTTGGTCAGGTTGCGGATGATGCTGCCGTCCTTGCCGGATACCAGCACGATGTCGGCTTCCTGATCCTTCCGGTTGCCGGTGACCACCGCGATGAGGTCGCCCGACGGCGAGGGCTCGGCCGACAGCGCGTTCGTGAACGAGGTCTTCTCGGGGTTGGGCGCCAGGTTGCGCCCGTAGTCCGACGGCCGCTCCTTGTCGCGGAACGGCTTGAAGCGGTCCTTGAGGTACTTCTCGAACTGCTGGTCGAACTCCTCCGGCTCGATCTTGAACGCTTCCTGGTAGGCGTTCTCGCCGCCGCCGATCACCGACTTGCGAAGCGCGAAGAGGTACTGCCGCAGCCCCTCCTTGCCCCACTTGGCTTCCATGAACTCGAAGACGGCGTGCCCGAGGTTGTAGATCATGCGCGGGCTGCTGAACCCGCCGTACTCATCCAGCCTCGACATCTTCGGCACGATGTCGGTCACCGCCGCGTCGCGCACCGACATCAGGTCGAGCGGCCGCCAGTAGCCGGTCATGTAGTCCGACAGCCCCTCGTTCACCCACAGCGGCACGTTGCGCCGCATGAGCGAGGTCGGGATGATCTCGAACTCGAACTGGTGGGTGAGCTCGTGGACCATCAGCCGGTAGAGCAGGTCCGGCGCTTCGTCCATCGGCATCACGATCCGCTTCCGCGTGGGCTCGGCAAACGCGCCGACGCCTTCCTGCGCCGCCCCGGGGATGACGTTCTGTTGCTGGAACTCGCTGCTCGTCTGGAACAGGATGAGCGCCACCTTCTCGGGACCGAGGTCGTATTTCAGCTCGGTGCTGATGTGCTGGTAGGCGCTTTCGGCGTAGCCGGCCATCCGTTCGAGATGGGGCTGGATCTCCGGATAGAAGTAGATGACGAAGTGGTCCGTCTCGTACGTCATCCACTTGAAGTTGTCGTACCGGATCTGATTCTTGCCGAAGTACGGCACGTAGGGGGTCTGGGCGTTCACTGGACCGGCTGACGCGGCTACGATCATGGCCAGCGCCATGGCAGCCGGCCGGAGCAGCGTCCCGCACCGTGTGCGGTTCATGTGACCTTCTCCTTGCAGGGTGGTCGAGGCCCTGCGTGGGTCGTGGGAACAGGCGCCATCAGCCGACCGCGCATTGGTCGCGATCTTACTGCCGACTGCCTGGGCCCGCCATAGGCGCGCGGCAACGCGTGACGGCGCACTGGCGAGCAAAGGGCGTACCGATGAGTCCGTCACAAGAATCGTGGCAATTCGATTCGCGCGGTGACAGCGCGCCGTGGAGTGTCCTCAAAGCAACGAAAGCTGTGTCTCCAGCCGTATACTGAGGTCATGAGTGCCACGCCCACGCCGGACGGCCCGCCGGAGGCTTCCCCGGGCGCCGTCACCGGCGAGGATGCCGTCCCGGAAGCCGAAGGGCGGCCCTCGCCGCGTTCGATGTGGCTGGCGATGGGTGCCGTGGCCGTTGCGCTCGGCCTGATCTGGCTTGCGCCCGGGATTGGCGACCTTCACCCCGGGGACACCGCGGCGGACGGCACCATCACGGAGTATCCCGGCGAGCCCGACGACGCCCAGGCCACCGGCAAGCCGGCGCCCCTCCACTTCACGCTCAAGGACATGAACGGCGCCGACGTGAAGCTGGCCTCCTTCAAGGGCAAGGTCATCCTGCTCAACTTCTGGGCGACGTGGTGCGGCCCCTGCAAGGCGGAGATTCCGTCGCTCGTCGAGCTCCAGGAGGAGTACGGCGACGACCTCGTGGTCCTGGGGTTCTCGGTGGACGATCCGGTGGAGAAGATGCGCCCGTACGCCGAGCAGTACAAGATCAACTACCCGCTTCTCGTCGGCAACGGGCGCGAGGACGTGCAAGAGGCCTTCGGCCCGCTCTTCGGCATCCCCGTGTCGGTGATCATCGGGCGCGACGGCAAGATTGCCAAGAAACACTCGGGAATCGCCACCAAGGCGCAGATCGAACGCGAGATCAAGGCGCTACTCTAGAGGCGGCCGCCGCTTGGCTCTTCCAATCCGCGGCAAGGCCCGATATGATGCGGGACATGCTGAAGGGATTCACACACGCACGCCTCGCATGCGGATGCCGCGTCGGCTTCCGCGAAGGCGTCGAGGGTAGCCCCGTCACGGTCGTTGTGGACGAGAAGGCGCCCCTGTGCGCCATCAGCCTGCACGTGAAGAACCTGCCGTTGTACGACTACCGCGAGGCCCTGCGTCCACCCACGCGCTTCCTGCCGTTCGAGGAAGAGGGCTTCGGCGAAGAAGAAAGCTAGAGTTCTTAGAACTCGACCCGCAGTTCGGCCACCAGCGGCAGGTGGTCTGACGCCAGCAGCGCGAGCCGCGTCCGCGGCATCTCCACCTTCACCACCTCGACGTGCCCCTCGTAATAGATGTGATCGAGGTGCAACACCGGAAACACGCCCGGATAGGTGCGCCGGCGCCGGAGGTGCGTGCGCAGGTCCACGCTCTGCAGCTTCTCGCTCAGGAGCGTCGTGGCGCGCCCGCGCAGCCACTCGTTGAAGTCTCCGAGCACCACCTTCGGCGTGCCCACGCGCCGGTCGTGCACGATGGCCGCCAGCCGCTCGGCCTGATGGTGCCGCTCCAGAAGCGCGGTGCCCAGGTGCACGTTGTAGAGGTGCAGGGTGTGATCGCCGATCGCGATGTCGACGCGCTGGACGTTGCGCCCCTCGCAGGTCTTCCAGGTGAGGTCGTGCTGCAGGTGCGACCGGATCGGAAAACGGCTCAGCACGACGTTGCCGAACAGGCTCCCGCGCAGATGGCGCGCCGGCGCCATCACCCAGCCCATGCCGAGCAGCGCGCCCAGCTCTTCGGCGTGACCGCCGGACGTCGGGCCGGCCCCCACCACCTCCTGCAGCGCGACCACATCGGCGTCCACCGCGCGGATCACGTCGGCAATCCGGGCCGCGCTGGTGCGCCCGTCGAGGCCGCGGCAGCGATGGATGTTGTAGGTGGCGACGCGAAGCGTCTTGCGGCGGGATTCGGACATTCGGTGACTAAGTCGGACGCTCGGCGCGTACGTACTAGCTAGAATACCCGTATGGCGAAGCTGAAGAGCGAACTGGAGCTGACCTGCCCCTGCTGCAACGCCGTGCTGGTCGTGGACACGAACCTCGGGCGCATCGTGTCGCACCACGAGCCCGAACGGGGCGACAAGCCCGAATTGTCCGAGGCGCAGAAGATCCTGGCCGCGGAAGCGGCCCGGCGCGAGGCGCTGTTCGAGCAGTCGTTCCAGAACGAGAAGACACGCGGCGACGCGCTCTCGAAGCGCTTCGAGGAAGCGCTGAAGCAGGCCGAGACCGAGCCCGTCACACGTCCCACGCGCGGCTTCGACTACGACTGATTGCCGACGTGGGGGCCGGCTTCAGCCGGCCCGGGCCGCCTGAAGGCGGCCCCTACGTCTACCCGCGTTTGGCGAACTCGGGCGGCAGCGGCGCCCAGCGCTCGCGGCCCGAGTAGTAGCGCCACGGCTTGTAGCCGTGGGCCTCGCGGAAGGCCCTATAACGCCGCCGCATCCCGTCAGCGCGCGCGTCCGACGACGCGATCTTCCGGTGCGGCCAGTCGAGCAGCAGGCGCTCCACCTTCCACACGTTCTTCGGCGACAGCCGCCAGTCGTAGTCGCCAAGCGCCCGGAGGTCCACCACCGCGTACGCCTTCACGCGGCCGGTGAAGTCGATGTACCCCTCGTAGTAGCTCAACGCCAGCGCGCGTGGTGTGGCAAAGAGCGGCTTGCGCCCGTGCAGCCCCGGGTCGCGTGAGCGCGCCACCGATCCCCAGCCGGTGGCCGTGCGGTACACGAAGATGACGTGGTCGAGCAGGTCGATCGATTCGAAGCTGAGGACGAGCGGCGGGTAGCCGTGCTGCTCGAGGATGGTCGCCGCCGAGAGTGCCGCCTCGAGGCAGTGCGCGCGCCCCGTCCGCACCACGCCGCGGAAGCTGCGCAGCGTCTCGCCGCCGACTTCGGTGTTGTAGGGAAGATGGTTCAACCAGTGCTGCACGGCTGCGGGCGTCCGCAGGCGCGCGATCACGCGTCGCTCCGCGGCGGTCAGCGACAGCGGCGGAGGAACCGCCGGATCAGTTCGCGGGAGCGGGAGTCGCGGCGAGATCGGCAACGAGTTCGTCGGGCTTCCAGCGGTTGCCCGTGTGGACGCTCTTGAGGCGGCCGTCGGCGTCGATGACCGCGGTGCGCAGATTGTGGGTGATCTGGATCTCGTTTGCCGGATCGTGCTCCGCCAGGATGCCGAACTGCTCCATGAACGTGGCGGCCTCGGCTGGTGCGGCCGTGAGGAACGTCCAGCGCGCGGGATCCGCGCCGGCGCCGGTGGCAAACATCTTGAGCACCTTCGGCGTGTCGTACGCCGGATCGATCGTCATGCTGAGCAGGCGCACGTCGGCCAGCGACGGCGTTTGTGCGATCGTGTTCTGCAGCGACCTGAAGTGCTGGTTCATCAGCGGACAGAACTCGGGCAGCGGGCACCGCGTATAGACGAACGTGAGCGCCAGCCTGTGACCCCGCCACTCCGACAGACGGCGCGTCTTGCCATCCTGATCCACGAGCGCCGCGTCCTTCACCGGATCGCCGGGCTGGATGATGGCCGAGCCATCGGCCGGCAGCACCGTGGTGGGGTCGAGCTCGCGGTGTCCGGTGACCGTCAGCTTCGAGATGTGGACGTCCACTTCGCCGACCACGAGCGTGCCCGTCACCAGGTCGCCCGGCCGGCGCCCGTCGAGCACGGCTTTCCCGGCCTTGAACGGCATCGTCATGCCCGGCATGAAGCCCTTGATGTCCTGGTGTGTGATCGTCACCTCGCCGCGCTCGGGCGCCACCGCCTGGATCTGCCCGACGATCTCGAATTCGCGCGGTGGAGGGGCGCTGCGGCCGCAAGCCGCCACGGCGGCCAGCAGCACCAGCAAGGTGAGCAGGCGTCGCATCCGCTCACTGTAGCACGCGTAATATAAGCAGCTCCGGCGGGTCTGAAGGCCCGCCGCCACTGACGGAGCTCACCGCATGGAACACGCAATCGAGCTGCGGGACGTCCGCAAGACCTTCGGCGCCAACGTGGCGGTGAACGCCGTGAGCCTGGCGGTGCCGCGCGGCGCCGTCTACGGCGTGATTGGCCCCAGCGGGGCAGGCAAGACCACCTGCATCCGCATGATCATGTCGATTCTGTTTCCCGACTCCGGCTCGCTGTCGGTGCTCGGGCGCGCCTCGGCACTCGAGGCCAAGGACCGCATCGGCTACCTGCCGGAGGAGCGCGGCGTGTATCGCAAGATGCGCGTCGGCGCGTTTCTCACCTACCTGGCGCAGCTCAAGGGCGTGTCGCGCGATACCGCAGCCGCGCGGGTGCCCGATCTGCTCGAGCGCGTCGGCCTGCGCGGTACCGAGCGCACGCCGTGCGACGAGCTGTCGAAGGGCATGCTGCAGCGCGTGCAGTTCGTCGGCGCCATCCTGCACCAGCCCGAGCTGCTCATCCTCGACGAGCCGTTCAGCGGACTGGACCCGGTGAGCGTGCGGCTGCTGCGCGAGGAAGTGCAGCGCGCGCACGCGCGCGGGGCCACGATTCTGCTCTCGACGCACATCATGGCCTACGCCGAGGAGATGTGCGATCACGTGTTCATGATTCACGAGGGGCGCAAGGTCCTCGACCAGCCGATGGCTGGCATGCGCCGGCAGTTCGATCCGCGGCGCCTCCTGTTCGAGCCGCTTCGCGCCGACGCCGACGTGGCGGGCATTGCCGCGATGCCGGATGTCTCGACGGTCGAGGCCGCCGCCGGCGGCTACACCATCACGCTGGTCGAAGGGGCCGAGCCGAGCCTGGCGGTGGCGCGCATCGCGGCGCTCGTGCCGCCGGCGCGCATCGAGATCGCGCGCCTGCGTCTCGAGGACGTCTTCATCCGCATCGTCGCCGGCGGGGGCGGCCTCGACGAGGCCGCGGCGGCGCTGCGCAACCGGCTGCAGTCGGACGCCGCGCAGGAGGCTCGCGTATGAGTCCGAAGAAGGTCGCGCTCGTCGCCGGCCGCGAGTTCATGGCCGCGGTCACCAACAAGGGCTTCGTGATCGGGCTGCTGATCATGCCCGTCATGTTTGGCGTGATCTTCGCCCTCATGCCGCGCCTGATGACCAGCAACTCGACGATCGTCCGAGGCGACGTCGCGGTCGTCGACCCCACTGGCCGTGTCGCACCCGTGTTGCGGGAGACCATCACGCCCGACGCGATCCGCGCCAGGCGCGACCGGAACATGGCTCGCGCGCTGAACGCGACCGGCGTGAGTGGTGACGTCTCGGCGCGGACCCGCGCGTTGGCCCGAGCGGTCGGCGCGGAGTTCCGCCTGGTGGAAAGGCCGCCAGACGTGGATCTGGCCGCCGAGAAGCGCTGGCTCACCGCTCCAGCATCGGACGGCCAGCGTCCCCTGGCGCTGGTGGTCGTCAAGGGCGACGCCGTGGAGCCCTCGGCCAGTGGCGGGTCCTACGGCAGCTACGACCTGTTTGTCCCGCCCAATACCGACGAACGCGTCGAGAACGAGCTGCGCGATGCGCTGCGCGAGGCCATCGTGTCGGCCCGTCTGGCGGCCCGGCAGATCAGCGCGGCCGCCGTCGCCGTGATGACGGTGGTGGAGGCGCAGCCGTCGGTCACCGTCGGCGATGTGGAGCGGCAGACGTCGACTGGCTTCAACCAGGCGGTGCCGTTCGTCTTCGTCGGCCTGCTCGTGTTTGGTGTCATGATCGGCGCGCAGACACTGATGACCTCGACGGTCGAAGAAAAGTCGAGCCGTGTCATCGAGGTGCTGCTCTCGGCCGTGTCGCCGCTCGAGCTCATGGCGGGCAAGGTCCTGGGACAGATGGTGGTGAGCCTCCTCGTGCTGGCGCTCTACGTCGGGAGCGGCGTGCTGATGCTCAGCTCGTTCGCCATGCTCGGTCTGCTCGACCCGTGGCTGATTGTGTACCTCGTCATCTTCTTCCTCATCACCTACTTCCTGTTCGCTTCGGTCTTCGGAGCCATCGGTGCCGCGGTCAACGAGATGCGCGAGGCGCAGGCGCTCGTGACGCCGGTGATGCTCGTGCTGATGCTGCCGTGGCTGCTCGTCGCCCCGGTGGCCCGCGACCCCAACACCACGATGGCCATTGCGCTCAGCTTCATCCCGCCGGTCAACACGCTGGCGATGATGATCCGCATGGCGTCCACCTCGCCGCCGCCGATGTGGCAGGTGTGGACGACGATCGGGGTCGGCCTCGCCGCCGCGTGCTTCACCACCTGGATGGCCGCGAAGATCTTCCGCGTGGGGCTGTTGATGTACGGCAAGCCGCCGAACTTCGCCACGCTGCTGCGGTGGGCGCGGGCCAGCTAGTAGCTTGTAGCCGGTAGCTTGTAGCCTGCCGTGGCTACGAGCTACTAGCTACTAGCTACCGGCTAGACTGTCTCCATGAACGTCTGGGTGGGGACCTCCGGCTACAACTATCCGGAGTGGAAGGGGAGCTTCTATCCCGAGAAGCTGCCGTCGGCGAAGATGCTGCCGTACTACGCCGAGCGCTTTCCGACGGTCGAGATCAACTACACGTTCTACCGCGCGCCCAATGAGAAGATCCTCTCCGGCTGGAGCGCCGCCACGCCCGAGCGCTTCAAGCTGACGCTCAAGGCCCCGAAGCGGATCACCCACGATCGGCGGCTCCGCGACTGCGCCGACGCGGTGCGGCAGTTCCTCGAGACCGCCGCCGTGCTGGGGCCGAAACTGGGCGCGCTGCTCTTTCAGCTGCCGCCGAATCTGAAGAAGGATCTGGCGCTCTTCGACGCCTTTCTCGAGACGTTTCCGCCCAAGGTGTGCGCGGCCTTCGAGTTCCGCCACGCCTCGTGGTTCGACGACGACGTGTTCGGCCGGTTGCGCGCCCGCGGGCTGGCGCTGTGCGTGGCCGACAGCGAGAAGCTGTCGGCCCCGGTCGAGATCACGGCGCCCTATGCCTACTTCCGCCTGCGCGACGAGGGCTACACGCCCGACGACATCGACAAGTGGGCGGGCGTGGTGAAGGGGCTGGAGTCGCGCTGCGAGGACGTCTTCGTGTACTTCAAGCACGAAGAGGCAGGGAAAGGTCCCGAGTTCGGGAAGGCGTTAATGGCGCACCTTGCCACGCCTCCGTCACAAACCTGACGACCTCGCGCTCGGCCCAATAACCGTCGTAGCGCCCGTCCGGCGGCTCCACGAAGGCGCAGTGGCCGCCCTCGCGCGTGATCACCGTGGTAATGGCGGCATTGCCGGCGACGACCGGATCGCGGAATGGTGTCGGCGGGACGAACGGGTCGTTTTCGGCGGTGAGGATCAGCGTCGGGACGGCGATGCGGTCGATGGCGCGCATCGCGCTTGCCCGGTGATAGTAGTCGGTGGCGTCCTTGAAGCCGTAGTAAGGCGCGGTGTAGGCCTCGTCGAACTGCCGCACGGTCCAGATGCGCCCGAGCGGCTCTACCGAGAACTCGCCGGGAAAGAGCGCCGCCTTGCGGCGCATGCGCGCCTTCAGGTTGCGCACGAAGTTCCACTGATAGGGATAATTGGCGCGCCGCTCCAGCGCGTGAACGCACACCGAGAGGTCCATCGTCGGCGACACCGCGCAGACCGCGGTGAGCTGCGGCGGGGCCTCGGCGCCGAGGTCGCCGGCGAGCTTGAGCGCCACGTTGCCGCCGAGCGAGTAGCCGGCCACGGCGATCGCAGGCAGTCCGTCGGCGTCGATGAGCTCGCGGATCACGAAGAGCGGGTCGTGCGTCAGCCCCGAGTGATAGAGGCCGCGCGACAGCGCTTCGGTGCCGCCGCAATTGCGCTGATTGAGCCGCACCACGTTCCAGCCCGCGGCCCACGCCTTGTCGGCCATGCCGCGCATGTAGTGGACCGTGCTCGAGCCCTCGAGGCCGTGGAGCAGGACGATCGTCGGGCAGTGGCGCGGTTCGGGCTGCCAGTGGCAGTGCGCCAGCACGCGGGCATCGGCGGCCGTGTCGAAGTAGCGCGCCACCGGCTCGGGCAGGTGCGGCAGATCGCGCTTCCGGGCCCAGGCGAAGAGTGTCTGCCAGTGGCCACCTGCGAAGCGCGGACGGTAGTCAGCGGGAACGAAGGGCACGCGTGGAATCACGCTCATCGTAGCAAGGCTCTGCCCGAGGCCGTTATGGCAAACCGGCGAACCGCACCGGCGGTGTCAGCGCGTAGACGCGGAACTCCGCGTTCTCGAACACCGGCGGCAGCGGCAGGCGCCCGGTGGTGACGACGTGCGTCAGGCCGTACTGCTCGCCGAGCCGCTCGATGTCGGCCGGCGCGCGGGCGGACAGGTCGCCGAGGGCGCGGATCCGTTCCACCACGCGCACGGCGACGTCGCGCGAGTAGATCGCCACGGCGGAGTCCTTGGTCTCTTCCAGGAAGACGTCGCGCTGCGCGCTCACCCGTACGCTGGTGCCGTAGCGCCAGGCGTGCCCGGAATCGGCGAGGACGTGCGCGTCTTTCGGCAGGGACGCCACGAACCGCATCGCGTCGTGCCATGGCGACTCGGCCAGGTGAACGCGAAAAAGCGCCCGTTCCGGATGCTCGACGAACAGGATGTAGCCGCCGCGCCCCGCCGCGAGCGCCAGCAGGCACGCCGCCAACGCCGGCCGGCCAAGACGGGCGAGCCACGACGCCTCGGCCACGGCGCCCACGAGGGCGATGGTGGCCACCACATCGACCAGCCAGAATACGCGCGAGATCTGGAGCTGCACCGGGAACGCGACGCGCGCGGCCACCGCCGGCAGCGTGATCAGGAACAGCAGGGCGAGCGCGGTGGCGCCCCACACCAGTCCGCGTTCCTCGGCGCCCACCCGGCCACGAGCCGCGCGGAACCGGTAGGCCACCCACAGCAGGCCCAGCGTACCGAGGTTGATCGCCCACGCCGACAGCGGCCACTCCGTGGCAAAGAGCGAGTCCTTCGAGGCGACGGCCTGCAGCCAGAGGTCGTCCATGACGACGAGGCGGCCGCGCAGCGGGCCCGCCAGCACTGCCCATGCCGCGACCGCAGTCCCCAGCACGGCGGCGGGGATCGCGACGCGCCGCCACCACGGCTCGCTGACGAGCAGTGCCGCTCCCACGAGCACGGCGAACCAGAGCGCGGTCGTGCTGTGGATGGCGGCGGCGACGGCCACGAGCCCGACGGCCAGCGTCGCGCGCCGGTGGAGATAGGCCGCGACCGCGAGCAGCCCGATGCCGAAGGCCAGCATGCGCGGATGAAAGTACGGCTCGAAGGTGTTGGCGCTCGTGCGGGTGATGTGATGGCGCAGGGTGAAGGCCGCCGCGAGCGCCGCCGCCGTCCACGGGTTGCCGTAGAGCCGCCGGCCGATGGCGCCGAGCCCGAAGAAGATCAGGACGAGCGACAGCAGATAGCCGCCGAGGAACAGCGTCTCGAGCGACGCGCCTGTCGTGCGCATCAGCAGCGCGAGCGCCTCGTCGGCCAGCATCAGCCGGCCCTGGGCGTCGATGAGCGCGGCGTCGCGGGGGAACGCGGCAGGATCGAGCGCGCGCGTGACGACGGGGATGTAGAAGGCCTGATCCGAGACGCCGTAGCGGTACATGCCGCCGTTGGCGGTGGCCAACACGATGAAGGCCGCGAGCGCCGCCATGCCGCCGACCGCGACTCTAAGACTGTTCGTCAGCGCTCGGCCCGTACATCGACGGCAGCGGCACGTCCTGCTGCCGCAGGTAGACGCTCAACTGGCCTCGGTGGTGCACGAGGTGGTTCATCACGAAGGTGCGCCACACCGTGGCCTTCGGCATCGTGAACATCTTCTCGGCGCCGCGCCTCAGCGACCAGGGCGCCATCAGCTCGGCGTCGGTCTTCCCGAGGAGCGCCTTGCGCGTGCCCGCCGCTCTGTCCTCGAACAGGTGAAGAATCGCCGCGCGGCCAGCCGGTTCCGCCAGCGGGGCATACGCCAGGAGATCCAGCTCCGAGAGCTCGAGCGTCAGCTGGCCCCAGTACGGGATGTTGGCGACGTGCTGCGCCAGCTGCCCGAGCGAGTACGACTTGGCGTGCGGCTTCCACGAGAGGCGATCATCGGGCACGCGTTCGAGCAGCTTGCGCGTGGTCGCCATCTCGTGGTCGAACTCGGGCAGCAGGTGATCGACGAGCGGCATGCCACCCTTACGACGGTTTGTTGAAGTTCACGCGAGGCACCTTCTCGGCGTCCGGCGGCGCGTTGAAGAGCGGGTGCTCCTTGAACCCGAAGATGCCGGCCGTGACGTTCGACGGGAAGCGGCGCCGCTGCGTGTTGTAATCCTGCACGCGCTCGTTATACCGCATCCGCTCCACCGCGATGCGGTTCTCGGTGCCCGCGAGCTCGTCCATCAGCCGGCTGAATTGCGCGTTCGACTTGAGGTCTGGGTAGTTCTCGACCACCACCAGGAGCCGCGCCAGCGCCGAGCTCTGCTCGTTGGCCGCCTGCATGCGCTGCTCGGGCGTTTGCGCGCCCGCCAGCTTGGCGCGCGACTCCGCGATCTGCCCGAAGACGTCCTTCTCCTGCTGGGCGATGCCCTTGGTCGTTTCCACCAGGTTGGGAATCAGGTCGTTGCGGCGCTGGAGCTGGTTTTCCACCTGCGCCCATTGCGCCTTGATGGATTCCTCCTGGCTGACGAACGTGTTGTAGGAACAGCCCGAGGCCGCCAGGGCTCCCGCCGTCAGCAGCAGCGCTGCCAGTGCCGTTCTCAGTGTCTTCATCACCGTTCTCTCCTCCGTGTCGGTACGTCTTGCAACTCGGGGGCCCTACCAGCCGGCGCCGCCACCGCCACCACCGCTGCGGCCGCCGCCAAACCCGCCAAAGCCGCCACCGCCCCCGCCAAACCCTCCGCCGCCGAACCCGCCGAAGCCGCCGCGCCGGCCGATGAACGGTCCGACGCCGCTGTTCCAGCCGCTCCAGCCCGACCCGCCGAAGCCCGGCGGCCCACGCCGCGAGTTGCGGCCGATGCCGCTGACGAGCGCACGAATCACGAAGAAGGCGATGAACAGCCAGAAAATGGCGCCCCCGCCGCTCGAGCGCCGCCGCCGCACCGTCCGCGACTCCTGCGGCACGTCCTGCAGCGTCACGTTGCGCCCCTGAGCGATGCGTCCGACGATGCGCTGCACGCCCGCCACCAGACCCGGCCCGTAGTTGCCTTGGCGGAACTGCGGCGCCAACTCCTCGCGGCTGACCTGACCGGCGAAGCCGTCGGTGTTGAACTGCTCGAGCTCGTAGCCGGGCTCTACCTTCACCCGCCGGTCTTTGACGGCCACCAGCACGAGCAGGCCGTTGTCGCGCCCCTTCTCGCCGATGCCGCGCCCGCCGTTCTCGAACATCTTGACGGAATACTCATCGATCGTCCCGTAGGGCTGGAACGTGTCGATCGTTGCCACCACGACGACGTCGCCGGTGGCGCGTTGCAGTGAGCGGATGAGCGCGTCGAGCGTGCGGGCGCTCGCCGGATCGATCACGCGCGCGAAGTCGTTCACCGGCTGCGTGAGCGGCGGCGGCTGAGGCTGCGCGAGCGCCACCCCATTCCACAGTCCGAGGAGCAGTGCGGCGGCGATCGCCGCCGCGCGCGTCAAGCCGCGCGCCATTGGTCCACGGCCGCCGCCAGGCGTTCCACGGCTGCCAGGTAGTCCGGGAACAGCCGTGCCGGGTCGGACGCGGGAAGTGCGCTGGGTGATTCGAGCGCCAGGATGGCGTCGACGATGTCGCTGGGCAGGCCCGCCGCACGGGCGCCCTGCCGGGTGGCATCCATTCGGTCGGATGTTTGGACGCCGGTGAGCCGGCCGACGTTCCGCAGCAGCGCGGCAAAGGCGGGCGCGCTCTGCGCCACGAGGCGCGCCACGGCCGGCAGGCGCCCCGACGTCTGCACGTAGCCCTGTCGCAGATGCAGCAGATGGCTCTTCGCCTGTGCCTCGCACGCCAGCCGCAGATCGCCGGACGAGATGGTGACGCCGTCGAACGGATCGGAGCCGAAGACGAGCGTGTGCGCCCGCACGATCTCGCCGTACTCGAGCGGAAACACGTCGAGCGACGCCCGGAACTCGCTGTCGGGGAGGATGAGCGGCGTGCCAATGCCGCCGCGCGTCCACTCGGCCGAAAGGTGCGCGCACGCCTCGAGGTCACCCGCGGTGAGCGACGACACGAGCGCGAGCGACTGCAGCGGGGCGGTGGCGTTGCCATCCACCTGTCCGCCGTAAACCACGACCGAGATCAGCCGCCCGCGAAAGACTCCGCCCAGATCACGTGTCAGCGTGTCGGCTGCCGGTTGCCAAGTGTGAGCCATTGACTGATTTTAGAGTCAGGTGGGTCTGGTAGGTCAGGTAAGTCAGGTAGGGAGTCAGATAGGCTTGGAACCCACCCGACCGCCTACCCGACCCACCTGACCCACCCGACCTACCTGACTACAATGATCACAATGCAGTTACGCGAGCTGAACGTCGGGTGTTTCGGGGGCGGGACCGGCCTGCCCAGTTTGCTCGGCGGCTTGAAGAACAATCCGTGGCTGCACCTCAACGCGGTCGTCACCATGTTCGACAGCGGCGGCAGCTCGGGCCAGCTCCGTGACGAGCTTGGCGTGCTGCCGCCCGGCGACGTGCTCAAGTGCGCGCTGGCGCTGGCGCGCAACGAGGGCGAGGCACGCCGCGTGCTCCTGTCGCGCCTGCCGACGCTCGAGCACCACGCCAAGCTGGCCGGCCACACGGGCGGCAACCTGCTGCTGTCGATGATGGAGCAGTACAGCGGCAATTTCCTGAGCGCGGTGGACGGCCTGCGCGCGCTCCTCGGCTGCCGCGGCCGCGTGTGGCCGGTGAGCGTCGAGCGCGCGTCGCTCTGCGTCGAGTACGGCGACGGCTCCACCGCGCGAGGCGAGTCCGAGGTGGACGCGGGGCAGACGCGAGGCCAGCAGATTCAGCGGCTCTGGCTCGAGCCCGAGGCGGCCATCCACCCAACTGTGGCCGATGCGATCAAGAGCTTCGACGCCGTCATCATCGGCCCGGGCAGCTTCTTCACGAGCATCATGCCGCCGCTGCTCGTGCGCGGCGTGAAGGAGGCGCTGGCGCCGGTCGAGGGCCCGGTCGTCCTGATCGCGAACCTGCTCACCGAGGGCAGCGGGATGGCCGGCTTTACGGCCGCCGACGCGGCGCGCTGGGTGTCGCGCGCCATCGAGCGCCCGGTCGACGTGGTGATTGCCAACACCGGCCGGCCGGCGAAGGAGACGCTGATGCGCTACGCGGCCGAGCAGAAGCTGCCGCTCGAGCTCGGCGCGCTGGACGATCGCGTCGAACTCGTGACGGGGCCGTTCTGGAACACCGCCATCGCCCGCCACGATCGCCGCCGCCTGTCGTTCGCGGTGTGGGCCGTGCTGTCGCAGTGGATGCTGCAGCGCACCGCCGTCGAAGCGTGACGCGTACGTAGTTGCGGGTCTTCAGCCCCGCCTCTCCTCTGCTAATCGTTCGTGCGCGGCGCGAGCACCATCTTGCGCAGCACCGTGACCACGGGCTCGCTGTTGACGCTCTCGCGCTCGATCACCACCCGGATCACGCGGGCCGCGTAGCCGGGCGCCGTGACGAGCATGGTCCATTCGCCCTTGCCGAGGCCGGAGATCCGCCACTTGCCGTCCTTGCTCGTGGTGGTCTGGAGCGGCTCTCCGGACTTGGTCGAGAACTTCACCGTGGCACCGGCCACCTGCTCGCCGGTGTGACCTTTGAGTTCACCGCTCATCACGCCGATGCCACGGTGCTGCATCGATGCGATACCGGCGTGGACTGTGAAGAGGAGCGCAACCGCGATACTCAATCGAGCTTGGGACAACGACACACCTCCGCTGAGAGAGACACGTAGGGCTATCGGTCCCAATTGCGGAGGAGGCCAGGGTTGTTCCCGGACGCCGCACGTGCAGCGTGCACGGCTGTTGAGATCCGCGCAAACCGGATGACGAGACTTACGTGGGTTCCGAACCGAACCGGAGCACGTGGCCGTCGGGGTCTTCCACTTTCATCTCGCGTGCCCACGAATAGTTCTCGGGCGGATGAAGAATCGTGGCGCCGCTCCCTCGGTACTCCTCGTAGAGCGCGTCGACATCCTCGACGCCGAGCCAGACCCACGTTCCAGGCTGCCCCTGGTCACCTTCGGACAGGTAGATGCTGGCGCCGTCCCGGTTGACCAACGTGAAGTCGTCGCCGCCCCACTCGGCATTGCTGAAGCCGAGTACGTCGACGTAGTACGCGAGACTCCGCGCCAGGTCTTCGACCCTCAGGATCGGATGGGCGTGCTCGAATGTCGTCCTGCCGGTTGTCATGTCAGCGCGCGCGTGTGCGTGCGCCCGCCGTCGTTTTGGCGGCAGCTCTTGTCGTGGCGGTCTTCTTGGGTGAGGCAGCTTTCTTGGGAGCGGCCGTCTTCTTCTTCGCGGCGGTCGCGCGTGCGGCGGGTGCGGGCGCCGCGCTCTTGCCCTCGCGCTCGGCCCGCAGCGCCACCGCGCGCGCGATGATCGATTGAAACAGCTTGCCGGTGTCGCCGCCTTCCGCCGGGCGGTTCGACCGCCAGATGTCCGGATTGTCCTGCGACAGGATGTCGGCGAAATCGCCCTCGCTCTTCACGCTGAGCGGTGCGAATTCGGCGATGTCCACCGGGCCGGACCAGTCGTCGCGGTGCTTGATGAGCAGCCACGACGTCTTGCCGTCGCTGCCGCTGCTCCCTCCCCAACCGCGCGTGCGCACGAGCACCCACGAGCCCTTCAACTTGTAGCCATCGAGGGTGAACTTCAGGTCGCCTTTCTTCAAGGCGGCCTCGACGTCGTCGGTTTCGGGCGTCCACGTGCCCTTGTCCCACAGCATGACGATGCCGGCGCCGTAGCCGGACGGGATCACCCCCTCGAACTCGCCGTACTCGATCGGGTGATCTTCGACGTGCATCGCCAGGCGCTTGATGGCCGGGTCGAGTGCCGGCCCCTTGGGCACCGCCCACGAGAGCAGGACGCCGTCGTGCTCCAGACGGAGGTCGTAGTGCAGGTGGCTGGCCAGGTGCTTCTGCACGCAGAAGAAGCGAGCCTGGCGCCCGGCGGGCGAGCGGTGCGCCTTGGCGCCGGACGGTTCCGGCGACTTCGTGAAGTCGCGCTTGGCCTTGTATTTGTCGAGCGCCACGCGGCCTCCTACTGCTTGGCGCCCGCGAGCCGTTCGACCGGCTTGATCAGCGCCAGCATGACGACGGCGGCGCCGACGAGTACCACGGTCATCACGGTAAAGATCGTCGCCAGCGGCATGGTTTCGATGAAGCCGGCCGCCCAGCCCGCGAGCTTGTTGCCGAACGACAGCGACAGGAACCAGACGCCCATCATCAGGCCCACGATGCGCGGCGGCGCCAGCCTCGTCACGGCGCTCATACCCACCGGACTGAGGCACAGCTCGCCGAACTCGGAAATGGCGTAGGAGACCACCAGCCACCACGGGCTCACGCGGATCCCCTCCCCGGCCTGCGCCATGCCGCCCGCCGGGATGAGCACGAGGAACGACAGCCCCATGAAGAACAGGCCGAGCGCGAACTTGCCGCTCACCGACGGCTCCTTCGCTCCGAGCTTGACCCACACCCACGCGAAGATCGGAGCCAGTGTGATGACGAAGAACGGCTGCACCGACTGGAACCACGACGACGGGAACGAGAAGCCGAAGGCCTCGAGGCGCGTGTAGCGGTCCGCGAACAGATTCAGCGTGGAGCCGGCCTGCTCGTATCCGGCCCAGAACAGGATGGCGAACAGGAAGAAGACCACGATGGCGGCGATGCGCTTCCATTCCGCCGACGACAGGCCCATGGTGCGGGGGCCGGACGCGGCCGGTGTCTCGTCGCCCGCGGGGCTGCCCGCGAGCGCCGGCTGCGCCGCAATGCGATCGATCGCGGCCTGGAGGTACCGCTTGCCGAACGCCAGCTGCACGAGCCCCAGCGCCATGCCGACGCCCGCCGCGGCAAAGCCGAAGTGCCAATCCACGCGCTGAGCCAGGTAGCCGGCGACCAGCGGCCCGATCAGCGCCCCGAGATTGATCCCCATGTAGAAGATCGAAAACCCGGCGTCACGCCGGCTGTCGCCAACGGGGTAGAGCGAGCCCACGAGCGTGCTCACGCTCGGTTTCAAGAGGCCGGTGCCGATGACGACGAGCGCGAGACCGCTGTAGAAGAACGGGAGCGGCGGGAAGGCGAGCACGAAGTGCCCCACCATGATGATGGCGCCGCCGATGAGCACGCTGCGGAACTGGCCCAGCCAGCGGTCGCCGATGAGGCCGCCGACGATCGCGGCTCCCCACGCCGCCCCGGTATAAGTGCCGTAGATTGATGTGGCGTCGGAATCGGCCATCGCCAGCCCGCCCGCCGCCACCGGCGCCGTCATGTACAACACCAGGAACGCCCGCATTCCGTAATAGCTGAACCGTTCCCACATCTCCGTGAAGAACAGGGTGGACAGCCCGCGCGGGTGTCCGAAGAACTTGCGGTCGTCGTCGGAGAGCTGAGGGGTGTTGGTCACAGGTGGCCGGTGTGGGCTACTTCTGGGGCACGTAGCCGGGAGGCAACGCCGCGTTTTCGCCGAAGAAGAAGTCCTCGAGCTGCTTCGCGATGAGCTCCTGCGCTTCCTTCTGCCACGGCATCAGGCGGTATTCGTTGAGGATCATCTTCTGACGCTCCTCCCACAGCTTCCACGCCTGCGCTGAAACATTGTCGAAGATGCGTTGTCCCAGGGGGCCGGGCCACGGGGGCGTCTCCAGCCCTGGGAGATCCTTCTGCAGCTTGACGCAGTGCACGATCCGAGGGGTGCTCATGCCCCACATGGTAACTCCGGCGGACGTCCCCGCAGGCCGTCACCTGGTATGGCAATCGTGGCAGGCGTTGTAGTTCTGGCTGTAAACCTGTCCATCCCAGCTGTCTGCTTCCGAGTCAGCCGCGTATGTGGTTTTTACGTACGGCCAGTGCCCTCCCCGGGAGAGTCGCCGGAAACGCAGTCATTCCCAACCTTATCCATGCTGGCACACCGCTTGTAACCACCCCACGCATGGCCCGGGTCGTCGGGCATGGACGTTCGGTGCGTAGGGGCGTTGCACGAGAAAGGCGCGTCCAAGCCGCCTGACACATGACACAGGGAGGGAACCGTGAGCGATATTCGCAAGGATAGCCGTGGATTTGCGTCGATGGCCGCGGACAAACAGCGTGAGATTGCCAGCAAGGGCGGCCGGGCCGCGCATCTGAAGGGCACCGCTCACGAGTGGACGTCCGAGGAAGCGCGCGCGGCGGGCCGCAAGGGCGGGCAGATCAGCCGTGGCGGACGCGGCCGCTTGATTATTCCGACGCAGCAGACGCCGCAGGTGAACCCGCCGCGTCCCGGCATGGAATAAGACTTCGGCCGTTTCACCTCGTCGGGCACGAGCCCGGGCGATTGGCTCGCCTTGCCAGTCACCCGGGCTCGTGCTGTTTATCGCGGCGCCGCGTACTACCCGCGCCGCCGCCTTCTCCTCCAGCAGCTCGCCGCGTGAAGACGATCGCGGCGATGAAGACGAACGAAATCAGCGTGCTGATAGGCTGTCAGCCGCGGCCGGAGCTCGTCTATACTCGGGCCCCAGCCGCGAGTTCATGGCACCCCAGATCAACTCCTCCGGCGGCGACGGCCTCCCCGCGGAACGAGCCGCCCTCGACGATCTGTTCAGCGCGGCCTATGAAGAGCTCCGCCGCCTGGCGTCGGCCGTCCGCCGCAGCGACTACGGCACCACGCGCAGCGCCACCACGCTGGTGAACGAGGCGTGGGTGAAGCTGGCCAGCTCGCCGCGGTTCACCGCGGTGTCGCACCTGCATTTCAAGCGGATTGCGGCGCGGGCCATGCGCCAGGTGCTCATCGAGGCAGCCCGCCGGCGGCACGCCGGCAAGCGCGGCGGCGGCGAGATCCAGTTCGTGACGCTCGACGAATCGGCATCCGGGGTCGGCAGCGGCGGCGCCCACCAGATCCTGGCGCTCGAAACCGCGCTCGCGGCGCTGGCCCAGGTGAGCCCGCGGCAGGCCGAAATGGTGGAGTGCCGCTTCTTCGGCGGGCTCGACGTCGTCGAGACCGCGGCGGCCCTCGATGTGTCGGAGGCCACCGTGCAGCGCGATTGGCGCGCGGCGAAGGCCTGGCTGGCCAAAGAGCTCCGCAAGTCGCGCTGACGCGCCAGATACTCATGGACGCCGCACGTTGGGATCGTCTGCAGGCGCTCTTTCACGAGGCCGTGGACCGGCCTCCGGCCGAACGCGCCGCTTTCCTGCACGAGGCGTGCGGCGACGACCCCGAGCTGGCGGCGGAAGTCCTCGCCGCCATCACCGAAGACGACCAGGGTAACTCGCTGCTCGATCTGGGCGTGGACCGGGCGGCCGAACAGGTCATCGGCGGCGCCACGCCCGAACGGCTACGCGAGATCGGGCCCTATCGGCTGGTCCGGACGATCGGCGAGGGCGGCATGGGCGTGGTGTTCCTCGCCGAGCGCACCGACCTCGGCACCTCGGCGGCGGTGAAGATCCTGCGCGACGCGTGGCTGTCGCCCGCGCGCCGGCAGCGTTTCGCGGTGGAGCAGCGCACGCTGGCGCGCCTGAACCACAAGGCCATCGCGCGTCTCTTCGACGCCGGCACGCTCGCCGACGGCACGCCCTGGATCGTGATGGAGTTCGTCGAGGGCGGACCGATCACCGAGCACGTCCGGACGCGCCCGTTCTCAGTCGAGGGGCGCCTGCGGCTGTTTCTCGACGTGTGTGAAGCGGTGCAGCACGCCCACAGGCATTTGATCGTCCATCGCGATCTCAAGCCGTCGAACGTCCTCGTCACCGCCGAGGGCGCCGTCAAGCTGCTCGACTTCGGCATCGCCAAGGACATCGCCGAGGCGCGGCCGGGCGACGCGGGGCAGACGATCGCCCGGCTCATGACGCCGGCTTACGCGGCGCCCGAGCAGGCGCGCGGCGAGCCGGCCGGCGTGCAGGCCGACGTGTACAGCCTCGGCGTCATGCTCTACGAGCTGATCACCGGCGCGCTGCCGGTCGATACCGCCGCGCGAACCGCCACCGGCGTCGCCGACCTCGACGTGCTGTGCCTCACCGCGATGCACGCGGAACCGGCGCGGCGCTACTCCAGCGTCGAGGCGCTTGCGCGCGACGTCGCACACTACCTGGCCTCCGAACCGCTCGAGGCGCGGCCCGACTCGCTGCGCTACCGCGCCGGCAAGTTCGTGCGGCGCCATTGGCGCCCGCTGGCGGCCGCTGCCGCCGTCGTCCTGGCCGTCGTCTCGCTGGTGGCGTTCTACACGCTGCGGGTGACCGACGCGCGCAACGCCGCGGTGGCCGAGGCGCTGCGCACGCGCCGCATCCAGTCGATGATGCTGGCGCTCTTCAACGGCGGCGACGCGGCGGCGGGACCGGCCGAGGACCTGCGGGTGGTGACGCTGGTCGATCGCGGGCTGCTCGAAGCGCAGGGGCTCACCGGCGAGCCGCGCGTGCAGGCCGACATGTACGACGCGCTCGGCGGCATCTATCAGCAGCTGGGCAACCTGCCGCAGGCTGAGACGCTGCTCACCGAGGCGCTCGCCGCACGGCGAACGTTGTCGGGGCCGGCGAGCGACGACGTGGCGGTCAGCCTGGTGTCGCTGGCGCGCCTGCGGGTCGCCCAGGCGAAGTTCGACGACGCCGAGCGCCTGGTGCGCGAGGCGCTGGCCATCCGTCAGGCGCGCGCGTCTGGCGACACGCCGGCGCGCTCCGACACTTCAACCGCGCTTGGCGAGGTGCTGGTGGAAAAGGGCGACTATCCAGCGGCCATCGCGGTGCTCGAGGCCGTAGCAGCGGCACGCGCCGCCGAAGGGGACACCCCGGAGCATGCGTCGACGCTGCGCTGGCTCGTGAACGCCTACTTCTACGCAGGCCGCTACGACGACGTGCAGCGGGTGGGGAGCGCGGTGCTGCAGATGACCCGGCGGGTGCACGGTGCCAGGCATCCGCTCGTGGCCGACGATCTCATCAACCTGGGGGCCGTCGAATTCGAGCGTGGCAACTACGTGGAGGCCGAGCGCTTCTATCGCGAGGCGCTGGTGAACACCGAAGGTTGGTATGGCGCCAACCACACGCGCACGGCGTCCAATCTCACGATGCTCGGGCGTACGCTCGTGCGCCAGAGCCGTTTCGACGAGGCCGTCGAGCACCTGCAGCGGGCACTCACGGTACAAGAGAGCGTCTACGGGACGGTCCATCCCGCCGTCGCCTCGGCCGTCAACGAGCTGGGCACCGTGGCGCTGCGGCGCAATCGGCTCGACGAGGCTGCGGCGAGATTCTCGCGCATGGCCGAGATCTATCGGAAGGTGTTTCCGGGAAAGCACTTTCTCATCGGCGTGGCGGTGTCGAACCTCGGAAGCGTGTACACCGAGCGCAAGGACGACGCGCGCGCCGAGGGGCTGTATCGCGAGGCCGTCGCGCTCTTCACGGAGACCCAGTCACCGACGCATGTGAACGTCGGCATTGCTCGGCTGAAGCTGGGCCGGGCGCTGTTGCGACAGGGCCGTCTGAACGACGCGGAGCCCGAGCTCCTGGCCGGCATGGACATCCTGCTGAAGCAGGCGAGCCCGTCGGTCGCGTGGATCAAGAACGCGCGGGAGGACCTGGTGGCGCTCTACGACGCCACGCAGCAGCCGGACAAGGCCGCGCGGTACCGCTAGCGCGGCGCGCTGGGCAGCTCCGGCACCTTCTCGTTGGGATACCAGTAGGCCGAGTGACAGCCCTCGCAGGCGTGTTCGATCGTTTCGCCGACCTCGAACAGCTTCTTCGCGTCCTTGGCCTCGGCAGCCGCCAGCGCCAGCATCGCCGCGTCATGGAGCGCACGGGCGCGCTGGTAGTACGCGGCCCGATCCTTGGCGATGAGCGCATCCATCTCGGCCGGCTCGAGCTCGACGCCCGGCGTCTCGGATTTCTCGTGCGGGAGCGCCACCTTGCGCCCCGGCATCATCAGCAGGTTGGCGCCTTCGGCCAGCCGCACGGCGCCATGGCGCACCTTGAGC
>Ga0079218_10000039_pt1 | contig 23586 bp, 9 predicted proteins | sample NCCompost_FD_77181 | JGI IMG/M metagenome (GOLD analysis project Ga0079218, IMG submission 77181) | Agricultural soil microbial communities from Utah to study Nitrogen management - NC Compost | ecosystem: Environmental > Terrestrial > Soil > Agricultural land | place: USA: Utah | collected... | reverse complement strand
GTCTGTACCTGTAGCTTTTTTGATTTATTCAATCCCTCTTCACCTGCTACGTCCGCGATACTTTTGCCTGCGTAATCTTTATATAATAAAAACTTTTTCCTCAAAGCAGGCATTTGAGAAGTAATATCAGTTTTTGAATTAAACAAATGGCTTTTACCATCGGACCAATAATAAGTAAGCAAGCTTTCTGTCGTACCATTATTGTCAAAATCATTAACGTAAAGTTCCATCGGTTTTTCCGGTGAAGCTTTTAGCCTTGAGTTAAGTCCGAAGTTACCCAAGACAAAATCCATATCACCATCGCTGTCAATATCCGCTGGTTGAATACAATTCCACCAGCCGGAGCTGTTTTCTATTATCTGTTTGTTTTCAAGAACTCCTTTGTTGTTGGAAAAAATAGTTACAGGCATCCAATCCCCTACAAGCATCAATTCAGGATAACCGTCACCATTCATATCATTCCACGATACATCTGTCACCATTCCCGATTCTTTTAATAGATCCGGCGTCCTGTCAATCAATATTCCCTTTTCATTATGCAAAAGAAAACTGCGTCCGCTTTTCCCGTAATTAGAAGAAACTGCCCTGCCTCCTATGAAGACATCATCATAGCCATCTTTATCATAATCAGAGACACTTACACAGGATGCATTGGTAAAAACTTCCGGCAATTTCCCTGCAGAAAATTTTCCTTTGCCATCATTCAAATAAAGCCGGGCAGCTAACATTGAACTTCCCTGGTCGTACTGGTAACCGCCGGTAGCAACTAACAGGTCAATGTCGCCATCTTTATCTACATCAAAAAACGCAGAACCGGCATCTTCTTTTTCTTTATCGATTTCAAATACGTCCTGCTTACTAATAAGAAATCCTGATCTCGTTTGTACGAATAGACGCTTCGGTTCATTACTTGCCCCTCCCATATAAAAATCTTCCAAGCCGTCATTATTTACATCACCTCGAGATAGTTTTGGCCCTTGCGTAGAGAGCATATAAGGTATTAACCTTTCTGAATTATAATCTACATAAATATTTTCACGATACGAGGTCGCTGAATCAAGCACGGTAGTCGTAACGTCTGTAAATATTTTTTTGTTTTCTGGTTGCGTAATAAATTTTTTATCTGCATTCTTCTGTTCCAGCACTATTTCTTTATCAGCTGCAAGGTCATAAATTACTTGGCGGGTAAGGTCCGGCCAGATAATTTCCAATGAATCTGCGTGTGTATTCTGACCCATGCCAAATATCAGCTTCGGATCAACACAACTTTGAAAACTGCGTACTGGATAATTCTGCAACACCTGTTTTTTGCCTTTTACATACAAATTCAACCAGGCACCAACTCCAAATGGATTAATGGCAGTTCCTTTGAAACTCACTTTCAGAAAATGGTTGTTTGTTTTTTTATTTGCTTCATTGCGATAAATGAAACAAGGATCATTGATATTATTCACCACTAAATCAAAATCTCCGTCATTATCCAGGTCAGCATAGGCAACTCCATTACTAAAAGAAGGCTCAGCAAGTCCAAGTGCATCCGATTCATTTTTAAAGATCAGGCCGGGTTGGTTTACATAAGCGTAGTTTGATAATTTTGTGGAATTAATATATGGAAGAAAATCCCTGAAATCAAACCGTCCTTTTTTCGAAACAATTTTTTTTACTTCAGATTTATCAGCAAGAAATTCTGAAAAATCCATATCGGTAATATCACGGTAAATCCCATTACTGATGAAAATGTCTTTATTACCATCATTATCAAAATCAAAGATCAAAGCACCCCAACTCCAATCCGTTGCCGACACTCCTGCATACCACCCAATTTCACTGAACTGCCCGTTTCCATTATTTAAATGAAGGGAGTTTTGCGGATACTGAAAATGAAAACTGGAACGATACTTCATACTTTCAACATGATACTCCTCAAACCTGTTCATGGTTTTTAACCGGTATTCATCTTCAGGAAGCATGTCAGTAGTGATCAGGTCCATCTTACCATCATTATCCAGGTCAGCGACATCGGCGCCCATGCTTGATGAAGAGATATGCGACATTCGCTCAGCCAATTCATCCTTAAATTTCCCATTGCCCTGATTGATGTACAGATAATCTCTTTCGTAAAAATCATTGCTAATGTAAATATCAGGATACATGTCGCCATTCAGATCACTGACTGAGACACCAAGGCCATAAGCAATTTTAATACTGGAAATACCAGCTTGCTCGCTTACATCGCTAAAGTGACCATTATCATTCTGCATTAATTTATGACCAAGGGAATCCCTTATTTTCCGAGCAGAGTCGAGATCAAATTTGTATACATCCACAAAGCTATTATTCAGGATATAGGCATCAAGGTCGCCATCAAGATCGTAATCAAAAAAAGAAATATGCGTGGTAAAACCCGCGTCATTTAATCCAAGCTCTTTAGCCTGCTCCTTAAAAGTATTATTGTGTTGATTGATGTAAAGCTCATTTTCTTTATCATCTCCCTTTATATCTCCACTGTTGCAGATATAAATATCCAGCCAGCCATCGCCATTTACATCGGCCATAGTAACTCCAGTACGCCAGCCTTTCCTGCTTTTAATTCCTGATGAATTTGTAATGTCCTCAAAATGAAAATTACCTTTGTTGAGATATAGTTTGCTGTCTCCAAGATTAGCAGTCAAAAATATATCTGGTAAGCCATCATTATTTATATCGCCTGTAGCCACGCCACCACCATTATAAAAATTCCGGTAAGTAAGAATATTATAAGAGCTGTCGTCTTCCACAGGGTTAGAAAAATTGACACCGGTCTCTGATGACGGCAGTTTTAAAAATAAAGCATTGGTCGGTGGCTGGTAAGTCTTTTCCTCCTGCTTTACATCTTTGCAAGAAAAAAAAATAAATAAACAGTAAGAAAATAATACAAGGGACTTCCAAAATTTCATCATCATACAGCTGCAATTTCTCTTATGAAGAGATGTGTGAAAAGTTTCCGGGCAAGTTAATGGTATTTATGTTATTGTATGTAACTCCTCGTATAAAATTGGTGATTTTCAAATAAAGAAAAGGGTACCCGTAGCGGGCACCCTTTTTAAATAATGTGGACTAGTTTAATAACCTGGATTTTGTTTCAGTTGAGCAACACCATCGATCTTACTCAGTTCAATTTCTACCGAAGGAATAGGGTATAAAGTATGCTTGGCAGTAAAAGTTTCAGCGCCGACGTAACAACCAAACTTGTTTTTTTCAACCGCTATATATGCATTCAATACCTGCGCAGCAATGCCCCAGCGTACGAGGTCAAAATAACGATTTCCTTCCATCGCAAATTCCATTCTTCTCTCCCAACGAAGAGCATCCCTGGCAGCAGCCTGGCTACCAAAAGCAGGCCACAATCCAAGTTTGTAGTTTGTAGAGTTTACTGCTGCTGTCACTACTCCGCCAACCGGAGCCGGTAAGGCCTGGGAAATGGTGGCCTCGCTGGTTCCTGCTCCCTGAACATATTTTTGTGCCCTTGCTCTCACCATATTGATCCAGGTGTTTGCCTGTGTAAGACTACCATTAGTTTCAATTTCACATTCAGCTGCCATCAGTAATACATCAGCATAGCGCATCAATGGAACGTCAATTGCATTTGGCCAATCGCTCCATCCGCTGGCGGTTGATAACGCTTTATATTGTCCCTTGTGAAAGGTACTTTTTCTAGGCGCAAAAGTGCCTGTGTAACCCAAATCCCGTTCCCAAGCTCCCTGGTAGGGACCCCAATCATACAAAGGAATTCCGGGACGTGCAAACGTCCAGTCTGCCCGTGGATCAAGATTATCTGCAGGAACATAATCTGCCGCATTAAAATTTGCCATCGGCAATCCCGCAGCATCTGTTTTCATTGCATTGAGCAGATTATATGTCGCAGTATGGAAACCACAACATGCATTAGCGCCGGGCATATTATGAATACCCATCAGGCGGTCACCCCAATTTCCATTAGCACTTTCACCAGCACCGTCATTTACAGATGACTTGTAAACAAAAATCATTTCAGGATTATTTTGCTTTGACGCATCATAATTATCATGAAAATTATCAACGAGAGAATATTTATTACTGGAAATAATAGCAGTCAATAAGGGCTTGGCCGCAGCATATTCCTGTCTCTGCATATGAATCCTTGCTAATAACGCCTGGGCAGCTCCTTTTGTGGCACGACCTGATGAATTACTTGTTTTCTCCGGAAGTTTTGAGATCGCAAAATCAAGATCTTCCTTTATTTTAGGAAAAATATCTACATCATTTTTTTGGCGATACTCAGTTACAGTTTCGTCGATATAAGCAATATTTTTGAATAATTTATAGCCATCTGCATGATACCATGCTCTCAGGTAACGAGCTTCAGCAATAGCCTGGTCCTTTGCGGCAGCTGGCATATTCGTAGCTTTAGCAGCCAATGCGATAACTGAATTCGCACGACCAACGCCCCAATAAATAGCCTGATATTTTGCACGGAAATAAGCATCATCCGGTTGATATTGATAGCGGTTCATTCTTTCTACACCAACCTGGTCATTAGGTTGTGAACCAGGTGTGGCATCATCTGAGGTTACACTACCCCAGATCCAATTACTTCCGGCCGTCGGCCAGGGATTACCTGCAGCATTACTCCACCCATTATCGGCCCATCCATCCAATGCTGCATAGGCGCCGATCAAAACGGCGTTTACTCCTTTTTCGTTTGCAAGTGTAGTCTCGTTGAAGGCAGCCTCTGGCGGTCTCTCCAGGAAGGATTTTTTACAGGAAAAAACCACGAGGCCGAGAAGAATTGCACCCGAAATTTTTTTGAAATTATTATTGATTCGCATAATTGAATTTTTTGCTTTTAAAAATCAGAATGACATATTTAAACCAAACATTATAACCCTTGCGGCAGGATAATTACCATAGTCAATACCAGTCCATTGTTCTGTTGCATTATTCCTGGTACCCATCGCTGGATCAAGACCCTGGTAACTGCTTATAGTAAAGAGATTTTGTCCTTGTATATAGATCCTTGCGTTTTCAATATTAGCTTTTGATAAAATAGAAGACTTAAAAGTGTAACCCAATTGAATCACTTTTGCTCTCAGATAAGAAGCGTCTTCCACATAGTAACTGCTAGGCTGGAAACTATAATTATCGGTTATATCCAGCATGGGAAGAATAGCATCGGTCCGGGTAGGCGTCCATGATTGGTACAGCATCCTGTTAGAACGGTTTCCGCTAAAGCCATAAAAATCGGTAAAGTATTTTGTATAATTAAAAGCTTCATTGCCGGCTGTTCCCTGAAAAAACATATTGAAATCAAACCCCTTGAAAGCAAGATTAAAGCTAAACCCAAAGATCACATCAGGATTAGGATCGCCAATAATTCCCTTATCCTCATTATCAATTTTCTTATCCCCGTTTATATCCTTCCAGCGAAAACGACCGATTTGTTTTCCATCTTGGGCAGCCCCGTTAGTCACTTCAGCTGCACTTTGGTAAATTCCATCGAGGGTGTATCCATAAAAGGTACCCATCGGATTTCCTGTATAGTTACGAACAAGGGAGCCAATTCTTGATTCAGGAGCAGAAGGGAAAAAGTCAGTAACACTGAATTTGGGCGCCAGTTCATCTATATTGTTTTTGTTGAAAGTTAAGTTAAGCCCGGCATCAAACTTCCAATCTTTTGAGAAGTTATCTTTCCAAACAAAGCTCAATTCAACTCCTTTGTTAGAAATACTTCCAATATTTTCATATGGCACAGCTACCACACCACCCATTGCTCCAAATGTGGCTGGTTGGCCGGGTGCAAAAAGAAAGTCTTCATTGACTCGTTTATAAACATCTATTGAAGTTTCTAATTTGTTATTAAACAAAAGTGCATCAATACCTATATTCTGTTGCCTTTGTTTTTCCCAAACAACAGGATGACCAGCACTCACAGGTGAATATCCAGTTACAACAGATGTATTCTGGCCGTTTATATCATAAAAAGTTTGTCCAGGACCACCACCATATAATGCGTAGTTCCTGGAGCCGTCAATTGCATCATTGCCCGTTACACCCCACGCTAATCTTAACTTCAAATCATTGATGAAGTTAATACCCTGCATGAAGTTCTCATCACTTATTCTCCAGGCTAATCCTACCCCACCAAATAATTCTCCTTTATCCTCAGCAAAATTGGAAGATTGATCAAATCGTGCGGAACCATTAAACAAGTATTTGCCTTTGAATCCATACTCAACTCTTCCGAGATAACTTTCTTTGGCATTATTCTTACCACCGCTGGATTGTACTGCCCTGGTAGCGGGGTCACCAAATGCAGAATTGATATACCACAAAGACTGTAGATCTATTTGGTATCCTGCGAGGCTCGCATTGATATTCCGGAATGAATTTAACCTTGCCTCATGTACACCTGTAAGCCTTACATCATGCTCTCCGAACTTGTTGGCATAAGTAACCTGTTGAGAAAAAATCCAGTTATAATATCTGTTGATAAACTCCGAAAAATTTTGCCCGGTAACTTCATTCGATTCGTAATCGGTAAAACGATAGTTCTTTCCAAAATTCCAGCCTGCATCGGCGCCATACATAATACGACCAGTAAAGTTCTTAAGAAATACTACCTCTCCATAGACACTTCCAAATATTCTTTGTCCTTCACCCCTGTTGTCTTTATTACGGTACAATTGTGCTCTTCCGTTTTTCCCATTACCGAATCCAGCTTTAGTTCCACCCCAGTATCCTCCTTCATCATAAACAGGGATTATGGGTTGCATCTTCAGTAACCCTTCATTGATCATATTTTGCTCTACCTGGTTGCCATTGGGCTGACCTACATAATTATCAAAAGCAATAGTCAGGTTTTCGCCAAATGTGAATGCCTTCACTTTAAATTCAGTATTCGCTCTTACAGAATATTTTTTGTAATCAGTGTACCGCATGATCCCATCCTGGCTGAAGTAGTTTGTGCTGAAGAAATATTTCCCTCTGTCACTACCACCGGAAACATCAATATTTGCTTCGTACATAGGTGCATTAGTTTGAAAAACCGCATCCCACCAGTTTGTACCAGGGCTTGCTTTCATAACCAGATTATCTGGATAATTATAAGTAAGATTTAAAGGAGCAGTTAGATTGTTGGCAGGAGGTAATGGATTTACATATTGTGGTAACACAGGAGTCGCACCTATGCCATAGGTCCTAGCGACATTATCATAGTTACCAGAAGGGTCTGGTGTCCTTGGCCATTGTCCCGGATTTTTATATGACTGGTAAACAAGATCCATATATTCTGCCGATGTCTTTAATAACTGGTCTTCGTAAGTTTTGACAGCGGATTGCATACCATAATATGTACTTAAATTCACTCTTGCCTGTCCGGTTTTTCCCTTTTTGGTAGTAATGATGATAACCCCATTATTGGCACCGATACCATAAGAAGCAGTTGTCGCTGCATCTTTCAGCACCTGGATACTTTCAATATCATTTGGATTTAATTGATTTTGGAAGGCACCTTTCATTTGTAATCCATCCACAATGATCAATGGATCGCCACCACCTTCGGTAAAGGTAGAGTTACCACGGATACGCAATGAAACCCCACCACCAGGAGAACCAGATGACGTAGTTTGTACACCAGATGCACGACCTTCAATTTGTTGGAGAAATGAAGGTGCTGCGACTTTTGTTAGTTCTGATGGTTTAATTACCGAAACAGCACCGGTAATTTCTTTTTTCTTTTGGGCAGTATAACCTGTTACCACCACTTCATTTAATGTTGATATAACTGAAGCCAATGTAACATCAACTTCAGATTGTTTAGAAACATCTACTTCCGTTGTTTCAAGTCCAATAAATGAAACAACCAGAACAGATCTATCAGCAGGTACATTAATAGAAAACCTTCCACTGTTATCAGTTTGAGTAGCAACTGTAGAATTCTTTACTACAACTGTTGCCCCTACTACTGGTCCCGTAGAGCTTTTAATTACTCCCGTGACTTGCTTCTGAGCAGTAGCACTAATAACAATGAAAAGGAAACTAAATGACAGAGTGAGATGCCTTGTCAATCTGACAAGCGTCGGAGTTTTTCTTTTCATAATACAAGCAGTTTTAAAAATTTGGTTAGAAGGATATAGCAATTTCAGAAAAAAAAATAACAAAACCTTAATTTTTTTTGATCTTTTTTTCTGATAACCAAACAGTTGTTTGGTTTTTTATTCAAAAAAATTGAATTTTCCCTATGAAAAAATACTTTATCAACACAATCAAAAAATATGTGGAAAATTATTTATATAAACAAACTAGGGTGAGTGCAATACTGGAACTAAATCATTCACATGACAAACTTCATCCATTCCATCTTTTCTTTTCCAAAATACTTTTACCTTTTGTGATAAGATCGCATTAAATGATTTAGCGATATAGATGAGATTCTGTGAGAATTGATTTCAATTGCACTGATATTTCTTCTAAAAATAATAAAGCCCCTTTCACGAAGCTTTCAATTTATTTTGGTGTATGAAAGAATATTGTTCTTGTGGAATTATCGTAAAAAAGATTGACAATGGTCACATCAGGAAGAGAAGGAACTTTCTTGACCGGTCTTTGCAAGACTTCCTTGAATTGTTCTGCCGTTTTTAAAATAAGGAAAATATCGTCTACAGTAAGGTCTTTAATACCGAGCAGGTTTCTGGTGGAGAGGCTCATTAAAAAGAGAAGATAAAGGAAAATAATATTGCCCTGAATTATTTTATGCTGATTGGATCACCAGAAAATATCTGCCTTTCGTAAATCAGGGTCGGCTTAATAACATTCTCAAAGCCGCTTCCTGTATCCTTCCTTTGCAGGAAAGTTTATTGCCGGTAGGCGTTTTATATATTACAGGATCGTAGGACTTTGTCTGGATTATGATCGGGGATTTAATGCAAAGTTGTAAAGATTTTCAAGTAAAGGCGCTAAGCTTAAATAGAAAGATGTAAAACATTTTGGTTAATTTGTACTATTATCTTCATGAAGGATATTTTCCCACATAAGCATCTTGCCATTGTTATCATCATTATTGTAGCATCAGTATTTATTCTTTCCAAATGTGTACAGAGTAAACAGGAAGAAAAAAAAATCATTAAGAATTTAAAGGGGCAAGAATTTGCAGGCACTGAATCGTGCCGCAATTGTCATCAGGCGATTTATGATTCCTTTAGTGCAACACGACACCATCATGAATCGGAACCTGCATCTGAAGAAAATATCAAGGGCAGTTTTTCAAAAAATCAAAATATTATTTATCTGGATAGCAGCCGGAAGGTGATAATGGAAAAAAGAGCCGGCGGTCTATACCAGGTGGCCTATATAAACGGGAAAGAGGAAAGAGCCGAACGATTTGATATTACAATAGGAACAGGTAAACATGGGCAAACTTATTTCTATTGGAATTATTATAATGAGCTTTACCAGCTCCCCATGTCTTATTCCGCCAATACGGATTATTGGGGTAATAGCCCGGGCTATCCTAACGACAAAATATCCTTTGATCGACTTATCGAAGCCCGTTGCCTGGAATGCCATACTACTTTTGCAAAACAGGATTTATATTTCGGGTTTGATCGCAACCAAATCATATATGGGATAGATTGCGAAAGATGCCATGGCCCTGCTGCCAATCATGTTGAATTTCATACAGCACAAACCGGAGAGAAGCAGGGAAAATTTATTATCAATCCTGCTTCGCTAAGCCGTGAAATATCACTCGATGTATGTGCGGTTTGCCACTCAGGCATCATGCAAAGCAAAACGAATGCCTTTTCGTTTATGCCGGGCGATACTTTGAGCCGGCATTTTTACAAAAATCCTAAAGCAATAGATTCCGTCACATTAGATGTACATGCAAATCAATATGGTTTATTGACGGCCAGTAAATGCTTTCTGATGAGCACTACAATGACCTGCAACACCTGTCATAATTCACACGTAAAAGAAAATGGAAATTTAACCGCTTACGCACAAAAATGTATGAATTGCCATACCCAAAGCAATCATACCTTTTGTACACTGCAACCAACACAAGGGTTTTCGATGGAGGCCAATTGTATTAATTGTCACATGCCGGTGAAAAACTCTAAAAATATCATTATGAGTTCCTTACCGGAACTGGTGCGTACACACCGCATTGGAATTTATCCTGAAGCAACAACAAAATGGCGACCTCTCACCAAATAACCTGACTTTTAGGTCTGTCTGTATCATTAATCTTTCGGAGGTGCACAGCTTATTAAGCCTGACCGGATAGCAATGAAATTAATATGATTGAGTTTATATGTAGTAAAAGAATCCAGTCCTTCTTTTATTTTAATATTAATATCAATCGGTGGATTTTTAAATACCTGCTTGTTTCCCGTAACAGGCCATATTATTTCCATACTATCAATAGTAGCAGTCTGCCCGATACCAATGTGTTGACGCAAAGGATTGGAACCAAAACTTCCGCCTGAATTAACCTCGCGGTATACAGACCTGGTGATCCCATTTTCTTTAAATGTCACTTTTATTTTTGCACCGATCGCCGCTTTATTTGAAACAACTCCTTCCAATGAAAGATTTATCCAGTGATTATTATTCTGACCGGGATTGAGATATAGAGAATTTTCATATGCATCGCCAGCAAAAGCTCCGCCCATTTTTATATAAATATCTTCATCCCCGTCATTGTCAAGATCTGCAAAAGCAACACCATGCCCTTTTTGCAAATTGCCGACTCTTGCGGAAGTGGTAACGTCCATGAATCGTGTCCCTTTTATATTCCTGAAAAGTTTATTGGGAACGAGTGATTGAAACCAGGGATTACCTGTGCCGAGATAAAAATCAAGATAACCATCATTGTCAATGTCCCCGAAATTGGAACCCATCGCAAAGGCGATATTATTTAACCCAGTTTGAACCGATACATCTTCAAAGGTCCCATCATGTTTATTTCTGAATAGCATTACTTTGCCCATATTGCCTGTACGGTTATGTATTGCTTCAGCCGCCGCATAATAGGCCAATGATTCAGTAAACTCAAATCCGCATGCAAGAATATCCAACCAGCCGTCATTATCGTAGTCAAAAAACCAGCAGGGAAAACTACCGCTGAGGTTATGGCTTAGGCCCGCTTCCTCAGATACATTTTTAAAATGAACAGGACCACCTTTGATGGATTCATTTTTCAATAAAAATTTATGCCCGGTTATAGTAGATAAAAAAATATCCATTCTTCCGTCGTTATCATAGTCGCCCGACGTGACGCCTTTTACATAATCAACTATATTACAACCCGCCTGGGCGGCCATTTCTGTAAATGTCCCGTTCTTATTATTAATATATAATTCGGATGGATTCAGATCTCCGCCGACTATCGATTCATTGCCGATAAAAAGATCCAGCCAGCCATCGTTATTAAAATCAGCCCATGTTCCCGTTTGCGTAGGATGAATAGAAAACAAGCCGCTTGCTTTGGTAACATCTGTAAAAGTGCCATCGCCATTATTGCGCAGCAAAGAATTGGGTTCATTCCCGAATTTTCCTTTCCATCCTCCACGAAAAACAAATATGTCTTTGAAACCATCATTATTATAATCAGTTTGAGTCATATTTAGTCCACCGGTCAGGTAGCCCAACCAGGAAGAATCAGACACATCAGTAAAAGTGCCGTCGCCATTACTCCTGCAAAAATGCATTGGTTCCTTCAACGACCAGCTACTTGTTACGATATCAGGATAGCCATCATTATTGAAATCCTCTACAATGTTTCCACCTGACTGATTGCTGATATTTAATCCTACATTGGCTGCTACATCTGTAAAAGGTTTTATTGTATTTAAAGTATCTTCATTCGCAACATCCAGCAATAACCCGGGTGGAACCTGGTCAGGATATCCGCCAATTGTCATGTAAGCAACATTAATAAGCCATTTTGATTCAAGATCATTAGGATCATCAGCCAGCAATTGCTTATATAATTCAATTGCCTTTTCGGAACCTTTTTTATCCATGTGCACTCCGGCCAATGAAATAGGAAAAACGCAAGATTCAGATGTGTGATTGTGAAAACAATTGGTTCGTTCTCCTAAACGCATATAAGTTATGGCGAGTTCTTTCATAATTGACCGGCGCCGGTCAAAGTCAAGCGACGATGTTTTACTCAGCATATCTTCAAAAATATCGGCAGCCTTTTGTTCTTCTCCTAACTGCAGCAAGGCACTTGCCTTTTTATACCTTAACCTCATTATATCATCTGCTGCAGGTGACGCATTAAGCAAAGAATCAGCAAACTTCAAAACGGCTTCAGGAGAAAAGGTATTTTCGGGATGATCCACATTTTTATCTGTTGACCGTAAAAGATCAATCATTTCCTGGTTTGGCAGTGGCTTGTGCTTGCAAGAAACAATTAAAAATGCCAGTATAAAAAATATCGATATGGCCTTATTATATTTCATACAATGATAAAAACCATTTACAATAAATATCTTATTATGATCACATTCTGTCATAATCAATTTACTCAAATTTAAATACCCTGAATGAATGGGCCGGTTGTATCTCCCATTTTCTGCGTTTCGTAAGCCCGGGAATACACAGATACTTTAAAATTTTTGTATTGCCGGGAAAATACAGAAAGATTAAAACATATCATTAAACCCAGGCAGGCATAGCGCAACATACGTACATAAAATTTTTTAGCCCATTTAATGATAACATCATTTATTGATACGGAACACCCTCAGTGAATCGTTATTCACAGCAGCAAGCACCAGCTTCTCCCCTTTCACCCCACGGATAAGTGCCATATCTTTTACATCTCCCTTAATTATAAATCCGCTTTGCACAGGAGATACAGGCGTAAATATTTTTTTGTCGCTTCCTTTCAGAAAACATCCATAAGAAGCATCATAACGTCCTGTCATTACTTCCGTTTGATATTCATTCCCTGCTAAAAGCAGATCTTTATACCCGTCATTGTTTAAATCATCGCAGATAATTGCATTTACCGGTGCTAATTGCGCTTCCTGGGGCAATGAATGTTTAATAAATTTACCATTACCGGTATTTTCAAAATAACAGCTTCTTGTTTCATTACAGGAAAAATGCAGAAGATCATCTTTTTTTCCTTTAAAAAAATCTTCAAACGAAGCATTGGCATATTTGCTATTCAATAAAAATAGTTTTTTTATTGCAGGCACCTGGCTTGCAAGCATAGTCCTGCTGATTGCCGGAAACGATTTCTTTTTACCGTTGTTATCTTTTATATAATAGAAAAAAACAGGATCAATACTTCCGTTTCCATCCATATCACCAGCATATAACTCCATAGGTTCTGCAACGCTGGCTTTATATTCGCAATTCAAACCCAAATTCCCTGCTACAATGTCCATATCCCCATCATTATCTATATCAGTCGCAATAAGGCTACGCCACATTCCATTCGTTTCTGTCAATCCCATTTGATCAGTAACCTCTTTTAAAATACCCTGATCGTTTTTAAAAAAACGTATTGGCATCCACTCTCCGGCAATTACCAGCTCGGGTTGTTTATCATTGTCGATATCAGTCCACGCAGCCGAAGTGATCATACCAGGATTAATTAAGGCCGGGCAAATTTTTTCAGTTACATCGGAAAAAACTCCCTTATTGTTTTGCAACAAAAAACTTCGCGGAGAAACCGGGTATGTTTTAGACACCCGCCCACCGATAAAAAGGTCCATATCTCCATCACTATCATAATCGCCGGCGCTTATGCAGCCTGCAATCGTTTTTACATTAGCAGGAATTGTATTTTGCTGCAGGCTGAAATTTCCTTTGCCATCATTTGTATAATAGCGCGGCTTATAATAATCAGAATTTTCTTCATACCGGGTATCACCGCTTGTAATAAGAAGATCAGCATCGCCATCGTTGTCTGCATCAAATAAAACACAGTCCATATCCTCCTGCCATTTGATACTGTCAGTAATATTTTTTGAATGAAAAGATCGGTTTTGTTGCTGCGTAAAAATTTTACCGGGAGCATTAAAACCATCACCTACAAAAAAATCAGTGGCCCCGTCATTATTAATATCGGCCGTTGAAATAAAAGGTCCCAACTGGGAATATTTCTGCGGCAACAATCTTTGTTCCGCAAAATCATTGAATGGATAATCATGATGCAGGAATGCGATACCGGAAGAAGCAGTTATGTCTGAAAAAAGCGATGATATTTCAGCGGGTATAAGCAAATCATATTTTGCTGCGTCTTTCCGTGAAAGCTCTATTGTTGTATCAGCAACAATATTCCTGATCACCTGCTTTGCGTTATCCGGCCATATAGTAATAAGAGAATCGATATGATCTTCTTTGCCCAAACCAAAAAGCAGTTGCATATCCACAGACGAAAAATAACCTCTCACCGGGTTCTGCTCCTGCATCTGAACTTTGCCTTTATCATAATATAAAAACACTTTGGTACCGAATCCATGGGTATTTAAACTATCTCCTTTAAGCCGGACACTAAGAAAATGATTATTGACCGGTTTGTTTTTTTGAATTGTATTATTAATAAAAATAAAAGCCTCTTTGCTGATATTGTTTGTAACAAGATCAAGATCTCCGTCATTGTCAAGATCAGCATACGCTGCTCCATTTGACATTGACAGCTCATTAATGCCTGCACTTCCTGAAGAGTCAGAGAAAGTGTAGCCGTGCTGATTAATGTACAGGTAGTTGGGAAGATTAACATGCCTGAGAGAAGATAGTTTTTTTCTAACCGCTTTTTGTTGCTCTTCTTCTGACATGTTATTACTAAATATCCCTGAGCTGAATTCCAGGAAATCTGCATTAATAAAATCCCTGCCTATACCATTTGTAACGTGCATATCTTTCCATCCATCATTATCAAAATCTGCCAGTAGTACACTCCAGCTCCAATCTGTTTGATGAATGCCTGCCAGTTGACCAATTTCACTAAAAAAAGGCATACTTGTATCCCCGGCAGCATAGGTACCGTTATTAAGTTGTAGCATATTCCGCATGAACTCAGGTTCATATCCTATATGCCGCTCTGCCTCGTAGCGTTCATAATTCATGAAAGAAAAAGATGTCTTTTTCCGCTCATTGTCTTCGGGCATCATATCGAGGGTAACTATATCTGGTAATCCGTCGTTATTAATATCGGCGGCCTCTGATCCCATGCTGGAATAGCTTTGATGCTGAAGTGAGCGGCTGATGCAATTAGTAAAAGTTCCATTGCGATTGTTAAGCCAAAGATTATCGTTACTTACAAAATCATTCGCCACATATACATCAGGCCATCCATCATTATTAAAATCGCTGACAGATAAGCCCAGGCCATACCCATCTTCTTTTATCCCGGCCCCGATCGTAGCATCTTTAAACAAAGGATATCCACGGTTAACCGAATCGCCATCATTACGGAATAATTTGTCATTAGCAGTTGATAAACCACTTCTGTCCCGTGGGTAGATGGTATTGGCGTTACGGTCAGCCAATAAATAATTGGTAAGATACATATCGAGATCACCATCTTTATCATAATCAAAAAAAGCAGCTTGCGTAGAATAGCCCTCATCAGCCAATCCATATTCAGCGGCACTTTCCCGGAATGTGAGATCATGCTGATTAATGAATAATAAATTTTTCGAACGGGTCATCAGGTCTTTTCCAAAAACACACACGTAAATATCATCATAACCGTCATTGTTTATGTCTGCAATACTAACACCCGTACACCACACATTTGTTTCAATACCGGCAGTTGTTGTTATATCATCAAATTTGTTATTGCCTTTATTGATATACAGGCAGCAACTAACCTGGTTACCTGAAAAGAAAATATCTTTTAACCCGTCATTATTGAAATCCCCAATACCAACACCACCACCCATATAGCCAAATTCATTTATAAAAGAATAAGAAGAGTCTGTGTCTTTAACATCATTGCTAAAATGGATACCTGATGCAGAAGAAGGTAATTGTGTGAACAAAGTATTCTTCTGTTTGCTACCACATGAAGTAAAAAAAACCATGAGGCTAAGAAAAATAAATAAACTATAATAAACCCGTTCCTGCATACCGATGTATGTTATATTTTATAGGAAACAAATTAAGATACTTGTACAATTTCGTAATAAATCTGAATTAAATCGCATTACCTGTTCATACAAAAGAAGGCCGTCTTTTTAGACAGCCTTCAGTTATAAAAATCATTGCTGATAAACTTTTATTGAACTAGCGGATTTCTTGATATCTCGTTACTTGGAATTCGCAACTCATTAACCTGGCCTGGTCTTGGATCGGGTTTTAAATTTAAGGTAGTATAATACCCTTTCTTTCTCCAACGTATAATATCAATGTTGTCTATACATTCTCCTCCCAGTTCCACTGCCCTTTCATGCATTACTGCCTTTAAGGCGTCATTTTTAGTTGCAGGTGCAACGGCCGGCATAGCTACACCAGGCCTTGCACGAACCAAGTTAATATAAATCGCGGCCTGCGCCGGAGTTCCTGCTTCAGCTTCGCATTCTGCGAGCATTAGTAAGACATCTGCATATCGAATAAGACGGTAATTGAGCCCTGAAGGAATAATACCAGCTACCGGAACCCAATCATTCAGCGAATATTTCCGGAATATCCTATTCAAAGGCGGCGTTCCAGTCTTCGTGCTGGTACCATTAGTAAAAGCTGTTAGTGGTACGCCAGGAAGAGTTCCTGCTTTAGTAAGGACCATATCACCATACTCCCAAAAAGTCCATTTGTACCTGGGGTCGCCTGCCTCAAATTCATCCAATAACCTGGTAGAAGGATTTACATTGCCCCATGTAGTGCCCCAGTCCTGGGCACGGATCGTTGAACCTGCAGCAGAAGCATTAGTGTTTTCACCTCCCCAACCAAAGCCATTATCACCTTTATCAACAAAAGCAACTTCAAATATGGACTCTTTATTAAACTCATGCCCGGTTTCTGCCGGGGTGATACCGTTTGATTTAATATCCCCATCAAAATTCCATAAAAACGGAACCGTTGTCAATGTGTAAAGACCGGAATTATGAACGGCCAGCAGCGCTGTTTTGGCTGCAGCATAATCGCCTTTCTGCAGGTTAACCCTTCCCGCAAAAGCATTAGCAGCCCCCTTGGTCGCTCTTCCAAGATCTGCACCGCTATAAGATGCAGGTAACTTAACCGCCGCATCGGCCAGATCGCTAAGGATCAATGTGTAAATATTTGCCGAAGGTTCTTTTCCCTTAAAACCTGTTGAAGAGACAACTGGTTCCGTATACATAGGCACATCTCCCCATTGTGATACCAGTTCATAATAAGCCCAGGCCCTTAAAAATTTTGCTTCCCCTAACACTCTATCTCTAAGGGTTGGATTATCTGTTACGTCGGGAGCTTTTGATATCACTAGGTTGGCTCTATTAATCATCTGATAGATGGCTGTCCAGATATTGTTAAGTTGAGCATTAGTAGCCGATGGATTTGCCGATGTCAATAATTCATTATTTTCTACTTCCAATTGTGAGCCGCCTGATCCAACTTCACCACCTCTCATACTATGGAAATAATGCCAGGCCCTGCCCAACAAATTTGTGCTACGAATGATTGAGTAAACACCATTCACTCCTTTTTCAAGTTCTACAGCGGTTTTAAAATAGCTTTCCTGTGTGGGGCTATTTGTATCCACCACATTGAGTTTCTTTTCACAGGAGATTACGGAAACTAAGGCCAGTGCTCCTGCAAAAACAAATATTTTTATATTACTTTTCATATTAATTTTTTTTTAAGATAGTCAATCTTATTATCAGAAATTTACCTGGATTCCAACCTGAACCGCTTTTGGTTGAGGATATATTGCATAATCTACTGAGTTGACCAAGCTATTGCCCGTTCTGTTACCTACTTCAGGATCATAGCCAGAATAGTCTGTAAATGTCAGCAGGTTTTGACCCGAAACATAAATTCTGAAACTGCTAACAGTTCCCTTTGTCCATGAGTTCAGTTTTGCTGAAGAAATATTATAACCGAGGGAAATAGTCTTCAGCCTCAGGTAAGATCCGTCTTCAAGAAACCGGGTAGAAGTCCGGGCATTTTGATTGGGATCACCTGAAACGCCACGGGGGATATCTGTATTTGTATTAGTCGGGGTCCAGGCATTCAACACTTGTGTTCCTGCATTGAAAAACCGGATCATTCCTTCGGTGATCACCCTGGTGTTGTTATAGATCTTATTTCCTTGTAATCCCTGGAAGAAAGCGCTGAAATCAAAACCTTTGTAATCTAAAGACATAGTAAATCCGTAACTCACTTTAGGCAAGTAACTTCCCAGATTAGTACGGTCCTTATCATCAATTATGCCATTCTTATCCAGATCCCTGAATTTAAGGTCCCCGGCAGAGGTGTGCAGGAGTGGATCATAAGTCTGACCAGCTGTAGGATTCTTCTGAGCAGGCGATGCATCAACCTCAGCCTTTGTTTGGAAAATACCATCTACGATCCACCCATAGAAATACTGAATAGATTCACCGGGCTTCGTATTTGTAACATGATATGGGCCATAATCTGCATTATCGAGTCCAGCCTCGATATTGGTAACTCCTGGTGCAAGGTTTAATACTTCATTGTCAATAAAGGTGGCGTTAGCAGTAACATCCCATCTAAGATCACCCGCCTTGTCATGATATCCTAACAAGAATTCAAAACCATTATTTTTCATTGATCCTACATTTTGGTTAACACGAGAATTTATATATCCAAATGAAGGAGGCACATCCACACCTAATATCAGGTTATCTGTTTGGCGAATAAAATAATCAGCGGTTAGTGTAAATTTGTTTTTCAATATCCCCAGGTCTACACCAATATTGGTTTGTTTGGTTGTTTCCCATTCCAGGTCCTGGTTTCCCAGTTGGTTGACTCCTGAACCTAAGCCACCGTTCGGACTACCAAGGTTGTTAAAAGGATAAGAAGAGCTATTAGCGGAAACATTTACTAACCACGGCGTATTTCCTAAAACCAATCCGTTAAGCCCGGTAATTCCAAAACCTCCCCTGAGTTTTAATTCAGAAATGAATTCGACATTCTCCATAAATTTCTCCTGATCAACTTTCCATCCTAGGGAAGCAGAAGGGAAATTTCCCCATTTCTTTCCGGGTGCCCAAACTGAGAGTCCATCACGGCGAAAAGCGGCACTCAGAATATACTTACCTGCATAATCATAATTAATACGGCCTAAGGCAGAAACTAGGAAATTTTCTCCAAAATTGGATGACGTCGTTGGATTTGTTGCATTATTGAGAACTCTGATGTCATTCGTAGGCTGGTTTCCGAAGCCGTTTAGCGATCTTGTTTTTTGTTGTTGAGACTCAAACACCCCGGTTGCTGTTATGTTATGTTGACCAAATTGTTTGTTATAAGTCAACTGCTCAGTAAAAAGTAACACGGTTGAAGTATTTCTGTTATCAGTGACTCCAGCGATATTAGAAATGGAACCATTAACTGTTCCACTATCATTAAATATCGGCTGAAAGCGGGAAAATCGTCCATTTGCATAATCAATAGCAAAAGTCGATCTGAATTGTAAGCCCTTCAAAATATTGATTTCCAGGAAAGCAGTACCCAAGATCTTTACAGTTGTATTTTCTGTAGGATTTTTTAATTCAGCGTCTTCGATCGGATTGGTCGGATCTCCTCCATCTAGCGGACTAATTACTCCTCTATAACCACCATTTGTTGTTGGGTCTTTTACAGGCATATAAGGCATCATCCGGATTGTATTAACAAGATTACTTCTTGAACCTCCGGAGTTGGCATCCCCGATTTGAATAGAATTAGTTGCCATAAGGGTTTGACCAAACGTAAATACCTTGCTTATAATATGGTCTGAATTTATCTTAAAACTGTAGCGCTTGAATGATACGGTGGGAGCAGTGCCATCCTGGTCAAAATAACCTGCAGAAACACTAAACCTCGATACTTCATTCCCACCACTCATGTCAATATTGGTCTGGGTCATCGGCCCATCCTGGAAGTATTCCTCCTGCCAATCGGTAACATGGTTGCCATACGTTGTTGAAGCACCAGTATAGATCGGTCGGGCAGGATAATTAGGTTTAACACCCGGGGGATTTTCATAATTAGGATCACGCCTGGGCACCAGGCTTCCCCTGTAAGCCTTTGCATATGTGTCAAATTGGGTCGGGTTCAGCAGATCAAGTCGCTGAGTTACTCTTTGTACACCATAAAAAGCATTAAGACTTACATGTACTTTACGATCCCTTTTACCTTTTTTGGTTGTGATCATGATTACTCCATTAGAAGCACGTGACCCATAAATTGCCGCAGCAGAAGCATCTTTCAACACATCAATACTTTCAATATCCTGCATATCAAAGCTGGATATATTACCTGTTGGTACTCCATCTATGACATATAAAGGATCTGATGCAAAGGTTATAGAGCTGATCCCCCTGATACGAACAATTGGAGAAGATCCCGGCGTGCTATTGTTTACAACGCTAACCCCAGCCATTCTGCCTTGCAATGCCTGGGCAAGATTAGGTGCCGGTATTTCATTCAGTGTTTTATTATTAATTGAAGAAACAGCCCCGGTTACACTTTTTCTTTTTTGAGTACCATAACCTGTTACTACCACCTCACTCAGTGAGCTGGCGGCGGCTGTAACCATTTCAACATTTAATTGCGACTGGTTCCGCACATCAATAGTTTGTGTGTCGAACCCGACAGAAGAAATTACTAAAAAGTTTCTTCCTGATGGTAGCGTAATAGAAAAATTTCCGTTTGCGTCGGTTTTAGTTGCTACACTTGCTCCACTTACCGCAACCGTCGCCCCGACTAAAGGAACGCCATTTTCTTTTACAGTACCAGTAACTACTGTCTGCGCCATAGCGCCGAGAGTAATTAGCATTAGAAAAAATAGTGTGAGAATATGTTTTGCTGAATCAGCAAAACGCCAGATTTTTTTTTTCATAATACAAGCAGTTTTAAAATTGGTTTGAAGGATATACGCTATCGAATTAAAAATTTACGTAACGAATATAAGAGAATTTTAAATATATGCAACCGATTACATACTTTTTTTTAAGCAAACGGGTGTTTGTAAAATGTAATGTGCTGTGTATTTGATGTGAATATCTATGCAACCGATTGCATAACTATTGCAAAAAATTACATAAATCTCCTGACTCTTTTATCAGTAGACGAATGTCTTAGGTTAGAAAAATTATGTTTTTTTTGAATTAAGAAGCAGCAGGAAAAAAATGCTTTTATTCATTCGAGATGATCACTTCTTCTTTCCCATCTTTAATTTTCCAGTACACCTTTATTTTTTGCGAGAGAATTGAATCGATTGATTTACCAATATAATCAGGTTGTATAGGCAATTGACGGCTGAAACGACGATCGATCAAAACGCAGAGCTCCACTTTTTCGGGACGACCAAAATCAAGTAAAGCATCCAATGCTGCACGAATTGTTCTTCCTGTATAAAGCACATCGTCGATCAATATCACATTTTTGCCTTCTATTGAAAAAGGAATATCAGTGCGGTTAGCTATATGAAGTTCTTTTCGAATATCGTCGCGATAGAATGTAATATCTAGCTTGCCATACTGGATTTTATCTGAATCAGTTTCTTTTTTTATTTCATCCACAATTCTGTCTGATAAATAAATTCCTCTTGGCTGCAGACCAATTACAACAGTATTTGTAAGATCGACATGATTTTCCAATACCTGGTGAGCTAGTCGTTTAATCGTTATTTCTAATTGCGGTTCTGTAAGAATTGATTTCAAAAAATGAATTTTAAACTGCTTTACAAAGAAAACGAAAAATACCTGCATTAAAAATAAAGGCTGTCTTTAAAAGACAGCCTTTATAAAAAAGTTTTTTAACTCCTACTTTCTACCGCCGCCAATGCAAGCTCCAATTTTAATTCCAATATAATTGTTACTTGAAGTTAAACCGGTAACATAGTTACCATTTGAATCATAACCTTCAAATGTTGTTTTTGGTACTATATTATATTCGAGACCCAAACGGAAATGGCCCGCTTCAATTCCGCCTCTTACCATTCCGCCGAATTTAGATCCGCCAGAAATATTCTCGCTGTTTGAATTCACTTCAATACCAGCAATTGAAAAAATTCCCGCACCAGCACCAGCAAATGGACGCAATGCATAATTGTTAGTAAAATAATAATCACCTGTAGCTAGATAGGAACCTGCTGCTTTTACTTTCGTACTCAATGCATTTCCCTCTTCATCATAACCACTGAACTTCGCAATAATAGCACCCTCCAAACGCAAACCAACTGCAAGATTTGGTATCACCGCATACTTTGGTTCAAAGGCGAATATTATACCTCCTTTAACACCTTCGCCACCAGGAATGGCATAACCAACGCTAAGATCAACCTTTAAGGGCTTTAGATGAACAGCATCCTGTCCTTTCGAGGATAAAGAAATAGTGGAAGAAAGAATCAAGATGGCTAATAAGTTTTTCATTTTACGGATTTTTTGGTGAATAAATAGCTGACAAAATATAACAGCATGTCCATTCATCAAACCGTTATATTCTAAAACTTGATGGTATTCTCTCGTGGCAACTTTACTATTTCTCCTGCATAAAAGGATAGCGATAATCCGTAGGAGGATTAAATGTCTCTTTGATCGTTCTTGCACTCAACCAGCGATAAAGATTTAGGATACTTCCTGCTTTATCATTTGTGCCGCTGACTCTTGCGCCACCAAAGGGTTGTTGCCCGACAACGGCACCGGTTGGTTTATCATTTATATAAAAATTTCCAGCAGCATTTCTAAGTTTATTTGTTGCAAGCTCAATGGCAGATTTGTCTTTTGCAATAACAGCACCCGTCAACGCATAGGGTGAAGTTGAATTAACAAGATCCAATGTTTTATCAAACTGGTTGGCATTATATATATATATAGTAAGTACAGGTCCAAAGATCTCTTCACACATCGTTACATACTTTGGATCCTTTGCTTCAATGATTGTTGGCTGAATAAAATAACCCTGAGTTTTATCACACTTACCTCCTACCCATATTTCTGCTTTCTTATCTTTTTTAGCGTTATCAATATACTTTTTAATGTTATCAAAACTTTTCTCATCAATTACTGCATTGATGAAATTTGTAAAGTCTTCCGGAGTTCCCATCTTGAAACTCTTTACACCGGTGATCAATTTCTTTTTTACTTCCTCTGCAATGTTGGAAGGAATATAGGCTCTTGATGCTGCAGAACACTTTTGTCCCTGGAATTCAAAAGCACCGCGAAGCAATGCAGTAACAACAACATCAGGATCGGCGCTCTTATGAGCGATAACAAAATCTTTACCACCTGTTTCTCCAACTACTCTTGGGTATGACTTATATATAGAAGTATTCTTTCCGATGGTCTCCCACATATAATTAAACACACCTGTCGAGCCTGTAAAATGTACCCCTGCAAAATCAGGATGATTGAAACAAACATTTCCAAGTATTGGTCCACTCACATAAACTAAATT
>Ga0079218_10000038_pt1 | contig 23684 bp, 19 predicted proteins | sample NCCompost_FD_77181 | JGI IMG/M metagenome (GOLD analysis project Ga0079218, IMG submission 77181) | Agricultural soil microbial communities from Utah to study Nitrogen management - NC Compost | ecosystem: Environmental > Terrestrial > Soil > Agricultural land | place: USA: Utah | collected... | reverse complement strand
GGCATCGACGGCCTGCTGCACATCACGGACATGTCGTGGGGCCGCGTCGGCCACCCGTCGGAGCTCTTCAAGGTCAACGACGAAGTGGACGTCATCGTCCTCAAGTACGACGCCGCCACCGAGCGCGTCTCGCTCGGCCACAAGCAGCTCGTGCAGGATCCGTGGGCCACGGTGCAGGACCGCTACCCGGTCGGCGCGCGCATGAGCGGCAAGGTGGTCAGCCTGACGGACTACGGCGCCTTCATCGAGCTCGAAGCGGGCGTCGAGGGGCTCATCCACGTCTCCGAGATGTCGTGGAGCAAGCGCGTCAAGCACCCGTCGAAGATCCTCAACGTCGGCGACAACGTCGACGCGATGGTGCTCGGCGTGGATCCGGCGGCACGGCGCATCTCGCTGGGCCTCAAGCAGGTCGAGAGCAACCCGTGGCACGAGCTCACCGAGAAGTACCCGGTGGGTACGCGCATCAAGGGCAAGGTGCGCAACCTCACCGAGTTCGGCGCGTTCGTCGAGGTCGAAGAGGACATCGACGGCCTGATTCACATCTCCGACATGTCGTGGAGCAAGCGCGTGAAGCACCCGTCGGAGGTGCTGAAGAAGGGCGACGTGGTCGAGGCGATGGTGCTCAGCATCGACGCCGAGAACCAGCGGCTGTCGCTCGGTCTCAAGCAGCTCGCCACCGACATCTGGGACGACTTCTTCTCCCGTCACAAGGTGGGCGACACCATCGAGGGCAAGGTGACGCGCATGACCAACTTCGGCGCGTTCGTCGAGCTCGACGAGGGCATCGAAGGGCTCATCCACGTGTCGGAGTTCGACGACTCCCACGGGGGCGAGAAGATCGACCTCCAGGTGGGCAACAGCTACCAGATGAAGATCATCAAGCTGAGCCCGCAGGAGCGGAAGATCGGGTTGAGCATCCGCGCGCTCAAGTCCGACGAGTACCGCTCCGACTGGGAGGAGTACCGCGAGAACGAGGGCACCGGCAACGCCACCCTCGGCGACCACTTCAAGAACCGGTAAGGCCCGGCGTTCGAGTTCGACAGCGGCGGCGCCGGAGGCACGGCGCCGCCGGCGATGACAGGCCGCCCGCGCAGAGCGCGGGCCGTGGGGAGCGACAGTGAATACACCTGGCGGCAGCATGACCAAAGCGGAGCTCGTGGAGGAAGTGTCGCGAGTCTCCGACCTCACGAAGAAGCACTCGGAAGTGATCGTCGACACAGTCTTCAAGAGCATCATCGACGCGCTGCATCGCGGCGAGAAGATCGAGCTCCGCGGGTTCGGCAGCTTCCGGCTGCGCAAGCGCGAGCCTCGCAAGGGCCGCAACCCGAAGACCGGCGACAAGGTGGACGTGCCACCGAAGAAGGTCCCGTACTTCAAGCCCGGCAAAGAGCTGAAGGACCTGATCAACCGCGAGGCCGAGGCCGCCGAGGCCGCGGCGGCGCCGACCGATCCGGCCCTGCCGCCCGCCGCCTCCTCGTTCTGACCCCGGCGGCCGCGGCGCGCGCATGGAACGTCTCTGGTCGCCATGGAGACTGGACTACGTGACCGGCAGCAAGGGGGACGTCGGCTGCGTCTTCTGCACGGAACCGACCGTGCCGGAGTCGGACTCGCTGATCGTCCACACCGGCGCGCAGTGCTACGTCATCCTCAATCGGTATCCCTATAACCCCGGCCATCTGATGGTGCTGCCGAACCGGCACGTGCCGGCGCTGGCGGACCTGTCGTCCGAGGAGCTGCACGAGCTCGCGGATCTGACACGGCTGGGCGAGGCCGCGCTCGTCGCCGCGTACCGGCCGCAGGGCATCAACGTGGGCATCAACCTGGGCCTGTCGGCTGGCGCCGGCATTCGCGAGCACCTGCACGTGCACCTGGTGCCGCGCTGGAACGGCGACACCAACTTCATCAGCGTCGTCGGCAACACGCGCGTGCTCCCGGAGGACCTGCAACAGTCCACCGCGCGCCTGCGTCCTGTCTTCGCTGACTTGGTGAAGAAGAACCTGGAAGCAGGTGGGCAGGTGGGCGGGTAAGCAGGTAAGAGCCTTTACCTGCCCAGCTCCTCACCTGCCTACCTGCCACAGTCCTCTACAATCTCGCCATGGACTTCACCCTGTCCGACGCGCAGCGTGCCTGGCAGGAGAAGGGGCGTGCGCTGGCCCGCGACTGGCCGATCGACATGGTGGCTGCCGCCGTCGCGGAGTCGGCCCACGCCGCCGGCGTGTTCGCCGCGGATTTCGATGCGTCGAGCGCCGTCGCCCTCATCGAGGCAGCCGGGATCGAGCATCCAGTCGGCGCCGTCACGCTGGCGCTGCAGGTGGCCACGAGCGTCTCGCTGGCGGGCGCCGTGCAGCTGCACCCGTCCACCGGCCGCGCCGTGGCGCTTTCGTCGGAGGTGAAGCCGCGGCTCGAAGGCGACCGCCTGAACGGCCGCGCGACATGGGTGGGCCCGATGGCCACCGAGACGGCGCTCATCGTCGGCGCCGCACAAGGCGACGAGATCGTCGCGTGCGCGGTGGCGGCCAGCGCCGCGGGCGTGGCCGAGGCGCAGATTCGCGCCGCGGGGCTGCACGGGTTTGCCTGTTCGCACCTGACCTTTACCGACACGCCGTGCGTTCCGATCGGATCGCCGAAGCCGGTGATGGCGCGCGTGCGGGTGCTGCTCGCCGCGGCCGGCATCGGCATGGGGCGGCGGGCGGCGCGCGAGGCGCTTCGCGCCGCCATGGCCTACGGCCGCACCGGCGCCGGCGGCGAGCAGACGGCGCAGGGGCTGCTGGCAGATGCCGCGACCGAGCTCGACGCCGCGATGCTGCTCGTGCACCAGGCGGCGCTTCGCATGCCGATGTCGCTCGCGCAGGCATCGATGGCCAAGCTGGCGGCCAGCGAGGCGGCGCAGCGCGCGGTCGCGCGTGCCACGCAGATCGTCGGCGCCGAGTCGTTCCGCGAAGGTCACATCCTCGAACAGCTCACGCAGGACGTCCGCGCGTTGGAGCTGTTTGCCGGGCGCACCGAGGCGCTGCGAGAAGCCGTGGCCGACGAAGTGTTGCCGAGGGGATGAAGGGCTTTAGCCTTTACCCTCTGGCCTTTAGCCCTTGAGGCCCAAGGCTTTCGCAATCGTCACGAGCTGCAGGTTGCTCGTGCCCTCGTAGATCTGGCCGATCTTCGCGTCGCGATACAGCTTTTCGACGGGGTAGTCCTTCACGAATCCGTAGCCGCCGTAGAGATTCACGGCCAGCGACGCGGTGCGCTCGGCCACTTCCGACGCGAACAGCTTGCACATCGCCGCTTCCTTGAGGAACGTGCGGCCGCCATCGCGCAGGCGGGCGGCGTTGTAGACGAGCAGCCGCGCGGCTTCGATGTCCGTCGCGGCGCGTGCCAGCTGGAACTGCACGCCCTGGAACTCGGCGATCGCCTTGCCGAACTGCTTGCGCTCCTGCGTATAACGGACGGCGTGCTCGAGCGCGCCCTCGGCCAGCCCCAGCATCTGCGCGCCGATGCCGATGCGCCCTTCGTTGAGCGTCTCGATCGCGATCTTGTAGCCCTTGCCGACCTCGCCGAGCACGTGCGCCCGCGGCACCTGGCACCGTTCGAAGAGCAGCTCGCAGGTACTGCTGGCGCGGATGCCGAGCTTGTCTTCCTTGTGCCCTACCGTGAGACCGGGCGTGTCGCGATCGATCAGGAACGCGGTGATGCCCTTGTACCCGGCAGCCGGATCGACGGTGGCGAAGGCGATGAAGAGCCCGGCTTCGGCCGCGTTGGTAATCCAGAGCTTGCGGCCGTCGAGCACGAAGCCGTCGCCGCGCGCCGTCGCGCGAGTGGTCAGCGCGAAGGCGTCGCTGCCCGAGCCGGCTTCCGACAAGGCGTAGGCGCCGACGGTCCCGTGCGCGAGGCGCGACAGCTGTTCCTGCTGCTGGTCAGGCGTTCCCCAGCGAAGCACGGCATTGATGACCAGAGTGTTCTGGACGTCCACGAGCACGCCCACGGCCGGGTCGACACGCGAGAGCGCCTCGACGGCCAGCACCGAGTGGAAGAACGTCGCGCCGGCCCCGCCAAAGCGCTCGGGAATCTCCACGCCCATCACGCCGAGGTCGAACAGCCGGGTCAGCAGGCCGGAGTCGAGCGTGGCCCGCTCGTCCATCTCGCGGACGCGCGGCCGGATTTCCTGTGACGCGAAGGCGAGCACCGAGTCGTGGAAGAGCCGTTCATCCTCGGAAAGCGTCGAAAGAGCAGGCGTTCCCGCGGCCTCCGGGGTCACGGACGCAATGCTATCATCGCGAAAAAGGACGGCTGGCATGCAGAGATCGCCGCACGCGCGCCTCGCTCGATGGCTCCGGTCCGCCGGAGTAGCCGTCTGTATGGCCCTGGCTGTCGCAAGCACACATCCGGCAGCGCAGCAGGCAGGCGGCGGCCGGCAGGGTGGCGACGGTCAGCCGGCACAACAGCCGCAGCCCGCCGGCCAGGCGCCCACGGACCAGCCGGCCGCGCCCGTCATTCCCGGTCAGGACGCGCAGCCCGTCTTCCGCGGCGGCATCAACTTCGTCCGCGTGGACGTCATCGCCACCGACGGCAAGGGGCAGCACGTCACCGATCTCAAGCAGGAGGATTTCGAAGTCCTCGAAGACAACCAGCTGCAGTCGGTCGAGCAGTTCCGGCTGATCAAGGTGGACGGCAACCCGAAGCCGGGCGATCCGCCGCCGCGCGTCATCCGCAACCGCGAGGACGAGGAATCCGAGGCCGCGCGCGACGACGTGCGCATCTTCGCGATCCTGCTCGACGACTATCACGTGCGGCGGTCGAACTCGATCTCGATCCGCGAGCCGCTCACGCGCTTCATCCAGACGCAGCTGCGGCCGAACGACATGGTGGCGGTGATGTATCCGCTCACGCCGGTCACGGATCTCTCGTTCACGCGCGATCACGCCAAGATCATCGGCGCCATCAACGCCTTCGAGGGGCGCAAGTACGACTACCGCCCGATGAACCAGCTCGAAGAGAACTACGTTCGCTATCCCACCGAGACCGTCGAGCGCATCCGCAACGAGGTGGTGATGGGCGCGCTGCGCGGGCTCTCGGTGCGCCTGGGCTCGCTACGTGAAGGGCGTAAGTCGTTGATCTTCGTGAGCGAAGGGTTCACGGCGATTCTACCGCCGCAGATGCGCCGCGCGGACGCCTCGCAGCCGGAGAACCCGATTCAGTCGCGCATCCAGGCTGGCGGGCAGGATTCGTCGATGGAGGAAACGGCCGCGTGGTTCGGACAGTCCGACGTCAACAACCGCATGCGCGACGTCTACCAGATGGCCAACCGCAACAACACCTCCGTCTACTCGCTCGACCCGCGCGGGCTGGCGGTGTTCGAGTTCGGGTTGGACGATTCGGCGGTCACCCCCACCTTCGCCACCGATCGGCGGGTACTGCAGATGACGCAGGACACGCTGCGATCGCTGTCGGAGGAAACCGACGGGCGGGCGATCGTCAACCGCAACACGCTGTACGAGGGGCTCGCGCAGATGGTGCGCGACTCGAGCTTCTACTACCTGATCGGCTACAGCTCCAAGGCGCCCACCGACGGCAAGTTCCACGAGATCAAGGTGCGCATCAAGCGGCGCGGCGTCGAGGCGCGCGCCCGGCGCGGCTACTGGTCGGCCACTCCCCGGGACGTGCAGCGGGCGTCCACGCCGGCCAAAGAAGTCGCCAAGCCGGTGCTGAACGCTCTGGCCGTGCTCTCGGGATCGATCCAGTCGCGGAGCTACGTGCGCACCTGGGTGGGCACGGAGAAGGGGGCGGGCGGCAAGACGAAGGTGACGCTCGTGTGGGAGCCGTCGCCGGTGCCCGCGGGCGCGCGACGGGATCCGCCAGGCGCGCTGGGCGTGCTGGCCGCGACCGAGAGTGGAAGCCTGATCTACCGTGGACGATCGGCCCTGCCGGGAACGCCGGGCACCGGGTCCACCGGGACGGCGCCGCTGCCGCCGGGCGCGGGCGCCGGGGCACAGCGCGTCACATTCGAGGCGCCGCCGGGCAAGCTGGAGCTCCGCCTGACGGTCGAGGGCGCCAACGGAGCGGGCACGCTCGACCGCGAAGACAAGACCATCGAGGTGCCGGACCTGACGGCGCCGCAGGTGGCCATCAGTACGCCGCGCGTCTTCCGCGGGCGCACCGCCCGCGACATCCAGGCGTTGACGGCCGACGGTAATGCCACGCCGGTCATCGCGCGCGAGTTCTCGCGAGCCGAGCGGCTGATCGTGCGCTTCGACGTCTACGCCGCCGGCTCGGACGCGCCGAAGTTGACGGCGACGTTCATGAATCGCGGCGGCGACAAGATTTCGGATCTCGCGGTGGCGCCGGCGGCGGCCGGAGGCACCCATGCCTTCGAGGTCGGGCTCAACACGGTCCCGGCCGGGGAGTACCTGATCCAGATCGACGCGACCGGCGCCAGCGGCAAGGCCAGCGAAGTGCTCGCGATCCGAGTCGGCACCTAGGCGTACATTCCGCGCATCCGCGTCACGTTGCCGACGCGCGAGATGGCGACGATGTAGGCGGCGGTTCGCAGGTCCACTTTGTACTTCATCGACGTCTGCAGCACGTCGTCGAACGCCTCGCACATCTTCTGCTCGAGGCGCGTGTTCACTTCGTTCAGCTCCCAGAAGTAGCCGTAGCGGTCCTGCACCCACTCGAAGTACGAGGTGGTGACGCCGCCGGCGTTGGCCAGGATGTCCGGCACGACGAACACGCCGCGCTGGTGCAGGTGCTGGTGCGCCTCGGGCGTCGTGGGGCCGTTGGCGCCCTCGACCAGGATCTTCGCCTTGATCGACGGCGCGTTCTCGATCGTCACCTGGTTCTCGAGCGCCGCGGGGATTAGCACGTCCACGTCGAGTCCGAACAGCTCCTCGTTGGCGAGGGGCTGGCCGCCAGGGAAGCCGTCGATCGATTTGTGCTCAGTGACGTAATCGAGCATCTTCGCGACGTCCAGCCCCTGGTCGTTGTAGACGCCCCCCTTCCAGTCGGTGACGGCGACGATCTTCGCGCCGATGCCGGCCAGCAGATCGGCCGACACGGAGCCCACGTTGCCGAACCCCTGGATGGCGACGGTGGCGCCCGTGATGTCGAGGCCGAGATGCTTGGCCGCCTCGCGCGTGACGATCATCACGCCGCGGCCGGTGGCTTCGCGACGTCCGAGCGAGCCGCCCATCTCGACGGGCTTGCCGGTGACGACGGCCGTCTCCGTGTGCCCCACGTGCATGCTGTAGGTATCCATCACCCACGCCATGATCTGCGCGTCGGTGTTGACGTCGGGCGCGGGCACGTCCTTCTCCGGCCCGATCGCGTCGACGATCTCCGAGACGTAGCGGCGGGTGAGGGCCTCGAGCTCCCGCTTCGACATGCGCGTCGGGTCGCACACGATGCCGCCCTTGCCGCCACCGAACGGGATGTGCGCCACGGCGCACTTCCACGTCATCCATGCGGCGAGCGCGGTCACTTCGTCCAGCGTGACGTCGGGGTGATAGCGGATGCCCCCTTTGGCCGGCCCGAGCGTGATGTTGTATTGCACGCGGTAGCCGGTGAACACCTCGATCTCCCCGTTGTCCATCTGGACGGGGCACGAGACGATGATCTGCCGCTTGGGGTGCGTGAGGATGCGCCAGATGCCCGGGTCGAGCGACAACAGCCGCGCCGCGTCGTCGAACGCCTCGAGCATCGCGGCGAAGATGGGTCCGTGTTCGGCCATGGCGCCCATCATAGAATGAGCGCTATGGGGATGGACGTGCTCTACACACAAGCGAGCCTGCGGGGGCTCGACGTGGCGCACGACAGCCCCCCGCCCGGACAGTTCCCGTACACCCGCGGCATCCACCCGGACGGCTACAGCGGCAGGCTGTGGACGATGCGGCAGTTCGCCGGCTTCGGTACGCCGCGCGACACCAATCTCCGTTATCGCGCGCTGCTCGATGCCGGCGGCACCGGGCTGAGCGTGGCGTTCGATCTGCCGACGCTGATGGGCCGTGACCCCGACCATCCGCTCGCGCTCGGCGAGGTCGGGAGATGTGGCGTCAGCGTGATGTCGCTGGCCGACATGGAGGCGCTCTTCGAGGGCATCGACCTGGGGGCAGTGTCGACCTCGATGACGATCAACTCGCCGGCGCCGATGCTGCTGGCGATGTACCTCGTCGTCGCCGAGCGCCAGGGCGTGCCGTGGACGGCGCTGCGCGGCACCATCCAGAACGACATCCTGAAAGAGTTCATCGCGCAGAAGGAGTTCATCTACCCGCCGCGCCCCTCGATGCGGCTGGTCACGGACATCGTGGCGTTCTGCACCGAGGCAGTGCCGAAGTGGAACACGATCTCGGTGAGCGGCTATCACATCCGCGAAGCCGGGGCCACGGCGGCGCAGGAGCTCGCCTTCACGCTGCGCGACGGCATCGAGTACGTCCAGCACGCGGTGGACAGCGGTCTGGACGTGGATGCCTTCGCGCCGCGGATCTCCTTCTTCTTCAACGCACACAACGATCTGCTCGAAGAGGTGGCGAAGTACCGGGCCGCGCGGCGCCTGTGGGCGCAGGTGATGCGTGACCGCTTCGGCGCCCGCGACCCCAAGTCGTGGCAGCTGCGCTTCCACGCCCAGACGGCGGGCGTGTCGCTCACGGCGCAGCAGCCGTCGAACAACGTGGTGCGGACGGCCGTGCAGGCGCTGGCCGCCGTGCTCGGCGGGGCGCAGTCGCTTCATACCAACGCGCTCGACGAGGCGCTGGCGCTGCCCACCGAGGAGGCCGCGCGGCTGGCGCTGCGCACGCAGCAGATCCTGGCGTACGAGACCGGGCTCGTGGACGTGGTCGATCCGCTGGGCGGCTCGTACTGCATCGAGCGCCTGACGGCCGACCTGGAGGCCGAAGCGCGGCGGCAGTTCGCCGTCATCGACGGCATGGGCGGGATGGTGGCGGCAATCGAGGCCGGCTATCCGCAGCGGGAGGTCGCCGAGAGCGCCTACCGGGACCAGCAGGCGGTGGAGAGTCAGGCGCGCACGATCGTCGGGGTGAACGCCTTCCGGGCGTCCAAGCCGGAGCCCCTGAACACGCTCTACATCGACGAGGCGGCCGAACGGGAGCAGCGGAACGGCCTGGAACGGCTGCGGCGGGAGCGGGATGCCGCCCAGGTGGCGGCGGCCCTTCAGGCGCTGCAGTCGGCGGCCGGGGGGACGAAAAACACCATGCCTCCGCTGCTCGACGCGGTCCGGGCGTATGCCACGGTCGGCGAAATGTGCGACGCTCTCAGACAGGTCTGGGGCGAATACGAAGAAGTCCCGATAATCTAGCGAGGCCCAGCCGTGAGAAAGCATGCACGCTGCGCCTCGCTAGGCAGTGCTTAATTGCCCGCCCTCCGGGCGGGCGGCTTAGTCGGCGCGCAGAATCGCGCCAAAGTGTCACCGGGGTGTCTGTCCGATGAGAGGAGAATGAGCAGCCGGATCCGGGTGGTGATCGCCAAACCAGGGCTCGACGGGCACGACCGGGGCGCGAAAGTCATCGCCCGGGCGTTGCGCGATGCCGGAATGGAGGTCATCTATACGGGCCTGCGCCAGACGCCGGAACAGATCGTCACGGCCGCGCTGCAGGAGGACGCCGACGTCATCGGGCTCTCGATCCTGTCGGGCGCCCATATGCATATCTGCCCGCGAATCGTCGAACTGTTGCGCGAGCACACAATGGAGGATGTTCTGGTGGTGGTCGGCGGAATCATTCCCGATGCCGACGTGCCGCGGCTGAACGCCCTCGGCATCACCGGCGTGTTTCAGCCGGGGACGCCGATGCAGGACATCGTGGAGTTCATTCGCGGCCGGGTCCCGGAAGACGCCGTCGCGAAGGTCGAGTGATGCACAAGCTTCTGCTGGCCGACGACAGCGTGACGATTCAGCGCGTCATCGAGCTGACGTTCTCGGGCGAAGACATCCAGGTCATCGCGGTGAACGACGGCGAGCAGGCGATTGCCCGTATTCCCACCGAGAAGCCCGACATCGTGCTGGCCGACATCGGCATGCCGAAGAAGGGCGGCTACGACGTGGCCGCCTTCGTGAAGGGCCGCGGCGATCTCGAGCACATTCCGGTGCTGCTGCTGGCGGGCGCGTTCGAGCCGGTGGACCAGGCGCGCGCCGAGCAGGTGCGCTGCGACGGCGTGCTCATCAAGCCGTTCGAGCCGCGGCAGGTCATCGAGCGTGTTCGCGAGCTGCTGGAAGGTGTGAAGGGCAGCGCAGCGCAAGCCACGGCCGACGTGCCGCGTCCCGTCGAACGTCTGTCGCCGCGACCGGACTCACAGCCCGCGCTCCCGGCGGCTCCAGTCGCCACACCGGTGGCCGCCGCGCCGGCCCAGCCCGCCCAGCCGGCGCCGGTGAAGCCGACCGCGCCGGTACTCGACAGCGATGCCGCGCTCGACGAGTACTTCGAGAGCCTGAACGCCGCGTTCGAGAGCGTCGGGCCGGCCATTCCGCCGGCCACGCTCGTGGACACGCCACCCGCGCAGACCGGCGATGCCCCGAATCGCCGGCGCGGCGACTCGCTCGACGACTACTTCGACCGCCTGAGTAACGCCTTCGAGCACGCCAAGCCCGCGGATGCCCCGCACACGCTGCCCGACGTCTTCGAGGAGCTCATCGAGGAACGCCGCGTGCCGACGGTCGAGGCGCTCGTCGGCACCGCCAAAATCTCCGAGAACGGCACCAGCCACGTCAACGGCACCGCGACCGGCGTGAATGGCCATGAGCGCCCGCGCAATCCCATCGTAGACGCGCTCGAGGCCATGCTTGGACATCCGGCGCCGGTGCCGACGCAGCAGACGCTGCCGGGCCTGCCCGAGGGCTACGCGAACGGCAACGGCGCCTCGGCGCCGGATGGCGATCTCGAAGACGCCGTCACCGAGCGCGTGCTCGAGCGTCTCGTGCCCGAGATCACCGCCACCGTGCAGCGTCTCGTGCGGGAAGAGGTCGAGCGTCTCCAGCGCCACTAGGGCGAGGAAGGCGGGTGGGGCGGGCAGGGATCAGCCGACTACAATGAGCTGATGGCCGACGCCAAGCAGCCCGACCACCCCATCACCCTTCCCGAGAAGCCCGCCCTCGAAGGGCTCGAAGACAAGTGGAACGCCGTCTGGGAGCGGGAGGGCACCTACCGTTTCGAGCCCGGACGGCCGCGGGCCGAGGTCTATTCGATCGACACGCCGCCGCCCACGGTGAGCGGGTCGCTGCACGTCGGCCACGTCTTCTCCTACACCCACACCGACGTCGTGGCGCGCTTCCAGCGCATGCGCGGCAAGGCCGTGTTCTATCCGATGGGGTGGGACGACAACGGGCTGCCGACCGAGCGGCGCGTGCAGAACTACTACGGCGTCCGCTGTGATCCGTCGCTGCCGTACGACGCGGCGTTCCAACCGCCCGAGAAGCCGGCGAAGCAGCCGATTTCGATCTCGCGGCCGAACTTCATCCAGCTGTGCGAACGGCTGACCGCGGAAGACGAAAAGGCGTTCGAGGATCTGTGGCGCCACCTGGGGCTGTCGGTGGACTGGTCGCGCACCTACGCCACGATCGGAAAGCGGGCGTTGCGCGTGTCGCAGACCGCGTTCCTGCGCCTGCTCCACCGAGGTCAGGCCTACCAGCTCGAGGCGCCCACGCTGTGGGACGTGGACTTCCGTACCGCGGTGGCGCAGGCCGAGCTCGAGGATCGCGATCAGCCGGGCGCCTACCATCGCCTGCGCTTTGGCCGCGCTGACGGCTCGTACGTCGAGATCGAGACTACACGGCCCGAGCTGCTGCCGGCCTGTGTCGCGCTCGTGGCGCATCCCGACGACCTCCGCTACCAGCCGCTTTTCGACACATTGGTGATGACGCCGCTCTTCGGCGTGCCCGTGCCGGTGAAAGCGCACCCGCTGGCCGATCCCGAGAAGGGGAGCGGCATCGCCATGATCTGTACGTTCGGCGATCTCACCGACGTGACCTGGTGGCGCGAGCTCGCGCTGCCGGTGCGCGCGGTGATTCAGCCCAACGGCACCCTGAAGCCGGTGACGATCGGCAGCGAGGCCTGGCCGTCGCACGATGCCGCCCGCGGCCAGGCCGCCTACGACCAGCTCGCCGGCCTCTTCGTGACGAAGGCACGAACGCGGATCGTGGAACTGCTCCGCGAGTCGGGCGATCTGCTCGGCGACCCGCGGCCGATCACCCATCCGGTGAAGTTCTACGAGAAGGGCGACCGGCCGCTCGAAATCGTCACCAGCCGGCAGTGGTTCATCAAGACCATGGAGTTCCGCGAGCCGCTCCTGGCCCGCGGCCGCGAGATGCAGTGGCATCCCGAGTACATGCAGCATCGCTTCGAGAACTGGGTGAACGGGCTCTCGGGAGACTGGTGCGTCAGCCGCCAGCGGTTCTTCGGCGTGCCGTTCCCGGTGTGGTATCCCGTGCGCGACGACGGCTCGCTCGACTATCAGCAGCCGCTGCTCCCGGACGAATCGCGGCTGCCGATCGATCCGTCCACCGACATGCCCGACGGCTACGTCGCCGACCAGCGCGATCAGCCGGGCGGCTTCTCGGGCGACCCCGACGTCATGGACACCTGGGCGACGTCGTCGCTCACGCCGCAGGTGGCCGGCGGCTGGCTCGACGACCCGGCGCTCTTCGCGCAGGTGTTCCCGATGGACGTGCGGCCGCAGGCGCACGACATCATCCGCACGTGGCTCTTCACCACGGTGCTGCGCGCGCAGCTCGAGCACGGGACGCTGCCGTGGCACCACGCGGCCATCTCGGGCTGGGTGCTCGATCCCGATCGCAAGAAGATGTCGAAGTCGAAGGGCAACGTGGTGACGCCGATGGGGCTGCTCCAGGAGCACGGCTCCGACGGCGTGCGCTATTGGGCGGCGAGCGGGCGGCCCGGCACCGACACGGCGTTCGACGCGGCGCAGATGAAGGTGGGCCGCCGTCTGGCCATCAAGCTGCTCAACGCGTCGCGCTTCGCGCTGCTGCAGGCCGAGCCGCGCGGTCCGATCACCGAGCCGCTCGACCGCGGCATGCTGACGAACCTTTCACGGCTCGTCGCCGAGGCGACCACGTCGCTCGACGCCTACGACTACGCACGCGTGCTGGAGCGCACCGAGAGCTTCTTCTGGAACTTCTGCGACGACTATCTCGAGATGGTCAAATCGCGCCGCTATGGCGACTTCGGACCGGCGGCGGCGGCGAGCGCCAACAGCGCGATGCTCGTCGCCCTCTCGTCGCTGCTGCGCCTCTTCGCTCCGTACCTGCCGTTCGTCACCGAGGAAGTGTGGTCGTGGTGGCAGCCGGGACGGGTGCACCGCGCCTCGTGGCCGACGCCGGCTGAAGTCGTGGCGCCCATCGGCGGCGACGACGACGCGGCGGTGTGGGTGTACATCCGGGCCCAGACCGCTCTGGCTGATGTTCGGCGCGAAAAGGCCGTGCAAAAGCGCCCGATGAAGTCGGTCATCGAGCGGGCGGTCCTGCCGGCGGCGCTCGAGGGACTCATGCCGGCCGCACGCGATTTCCAGGCCGCGGCGCACATTCGCGATTTGGTGTTCGCCGACGTGCCACGCGCGGAATTTGTCTTCGCCGAGGAGAACGCCGTGAAGGCGGGGGAGTCGCCAGCGTGACGCCCCCGCGGTTCGCGCCGCTGCCGCTCGAGGCCTATCGCGATCTGGTGCGGCAGGCGCTGGCGGAAGACATCGGCCGCGGCGACGTCACGACGGCGGCCACGGTGGCGCCCGAGCAGCGGGCAACGGCGGTGCTGCTCGCCAAGACACCGTGCGTGCTCGCGGGGCTCGACGTGGCCTGCGAGGCGTTCCGCCAGTGCGATGCCGGCGTGGAGATCCGCCGCCTGCGCTGCGACGGCGACCGCGTGGAACCGGGTACGGTGGTGGCCGAGTTTCACGGCCAGGCCGCGGCGCTCCTCACCGCCGAGCGGACCGCCCTCAACTTCGTGCAGCGGCTGACAGGCACCGCCACGCTGGCGCGCCAGTTCGCCGACGCGGCCGGGGGCCGCATCACGGTGCTCGACACCCGCAAGACGACACCGCTGCTGCGCGCGCTCGAGAAATACGCCGTGCGCGCCGGCGGCGCGACGAATCACCGGATGCGGCTCGACGACGCCGTGCTGATCAAGGACAACCACGTGCGGCTCGCCGGCGGCGTCGAGGCCGCCGTGGCGCGAATGCGCGCCTCGCAGCCCGGGATGCCGATCGAAGTCGAGGCGCAGAGCCTGGCGCAGGTGGACGACGCGCTGCGCGCCGGCGCCGACATCATCCTGCTCGACAACCTGTCCACGGCCGAGATCGCCGACGCCGTCCGGCGTTGCGCGGGCAAGGCCAAGACCGAAATCTCCGGCGGCGTCACGCTCGGACGGCTGCCGGAGCTTGCCGCGACGGGCGCCGACTACGTGTCGGTGGGGGCGTTGACGCACTCGGCCCCGGCCGCGGACCTCAGCTTCGAGATTGAACCGCGTTCCTGACGAGATCGCCGACGCGCTGGCGCAGGCGCGGCCGCGGCTGGGACCGCTCGGCCATCGGCTCCTCTGGTTCGACGACATCGGATCGACCAACGACCGCGCGCTCGCGTGGGCCGAAGGCGGGGCCGACGAGGGCTGCCTGGTGCTGGCGGACGCGCAGTCGGCCGGCCGCGGGCGCATGGGCCGCAGCTGGGCGTCGCCGGCCGGTGCCGGCATCTACGTGAGCGCGGTGCTGCGCCCACCCCCGATCGCGATGCCGCTGCTGACGATGGCTGCCGGTCTCGGCGTCTCCGAGGGCATTGCCGCCGCGACGGGCCTGCCAACGCACGTCAAGTGGCCGAACGACGTCTTCGTCGCGGGCCGTCCGCCCCGCAAGCTCGCTGGTCTGCTGGCCGAGGCGGGGTCCGCGGGCGATCGCGTGCTGCACGTCGTGCTCGGCATCGGCATCAACGTGCTCCCCGCCGCCTATCCGCCCGACGTCGCCGCGCGGGCGACGTCGCTCGAGGGCGAGCTCGGGCGTGCGGTGCCGCGCGCGGCCGTGCTGGCCGAATGCCTGGCGGGCGTGTGGCAGCGTTACGAGATGCTCACGTCGGGCCGTGGTGACCAGGTGCTCGCGGCCTGGCGCGCGCGCGCGGCGGTCACCTTCGGCCGGCGCGTCGAGTGGGACGAGCAGGGCGGCACGCGTCGCGGCATCGCGCGCGACGTGGATGCGGACGGCGCGCTGCTCGTGGCGGGCGAGAGCGGGCTGGTGCGTCTGACCGCCGGTGAAGTACGGTGGGCTGAATGACGCACGACGGGGCGATGCCGGATGGTGGCGCGGGCGCCGAGCCGGGCGACCTTGGGGCGTACTGCCGCGCCATCGAAAGTTATCTGTGCCGCCGTAACGAAGGGCACCTCGTACGGGTCGCCGGCCCCTCCTTCGATTGTGTCGCCGCGTGGGCGGCGCGGGGCGTGCCGCTGCGCGTCGCGTACCGCGGCATCGACCGCTGCGTGGAGCGCCTGGCGTCGAAAGGGAACCGCCGCCGTCCGGTGCGGGTGGAGTTCTGCGACGCCGACGTGCTCGACGCGTTCGACGAGTGGCGGCGCGCGGTGGGCGTGCCCGCCGTGGCTGCCGACGCCGGCGGCGAGGACGCGGCCGGCGCCCGGCGTCACGCGTCGCTCGGCGCGCACCTCGAACGCGTGGTGGCCCGCCTCACCGCGCTGCGGGCGAGCAGCGGCGCCAACCTCGGCGAGGTGGTGGATCCGCTCGTCGCGGAGGTGGACGCGGCCAGGGCGACGGCCAAGGGGCTTCGGGGCGACGCGCGCCGGCACCTCCTCGATCGCCTCCAGGCGCTCGACGCCCGCCTGCTGACGGCGACCCGCGAGGGGCTCGATGCGGCCACCCTGACCGGCCTGGGGGCCGAGGCCGACGCGGAGCTGGCGGCGTTTCGTGACCGCATGCCGCCGGATGCCTACGGCCGTGCCCGCGAAGCCTGCATCGATCGGCTGATTCGCGACCGCTTCTCGCTCCCGGTCGTGGCGTTCGAGTGAGCCCGGGAGACACCCTCACGCTCGACGTGGAGCGGCCCGTGGCCGGCGGCCGCATGCTGGCGCGCCACGACGGACAGGTGGTGCTGGTGGCGGGCACGATGCCGGGGGAGCGCGTGCGCGCCCGCGTCGAGCGCGTGGCCAAGGGGCTGGCGCACGCCGAGACCGTGGACGTGCTGACGCCCTCGCCGGATCGCCGTCCGGCCGCGGACTGGCGGTGCGGAGGGCGCGACTACGCGCACGTCGCCTACGAGCGTCAGCGCACGCTCAAGGCCGAGATCATCGCCGACGCGTTCAGGCGGCTCGGGCGGCTGCCGTTGGCGTCGCTGCCGCAGGTGAGGCCGTCGCCGGAACACGCCTACCGCCTGCGGGCGCGGCTCCACGCATCCGGCGGCCGGCTCGGGTTCTTTCGCGAGGGGACGCACGCGCTGTGCGATGCCGAGGCCACGGGCCAGCTCTCGGCTGGTACCGCGGCGTGGATTCGGCATGCGCACGAGGCGCTTCCACCGGCGGCCGCCGCGTCGATCGCCGGCGTCGAGATCGCGGAGAACATCCCCGAGACGGAGCGTGCCGTGCACGTCGAAGCGCGGGGAACCATCGATCCCTCGGCGTGGGGGCGGCTGGCCGAGGGGCTCAGCGGGCTCACGGTGCAGGGCGAGTCGCGTGACGCGGTCGTGGTCGCGGGGACTCCGGCAGTCACCGATCGCCTGTTCGTGGCGGCGTCCGCCGGCGCGCCCGAGATCGTCCTGACACGCCACACCACCGCCTTCTTCCAGGCCAATCGCTTCCTGCTGCCGTGGTTCGTGCAGCACGTCGTCAGCCTGGCCACTGCCGGCCCCGTGCTCGATCTCTACGCGGGCGTCGGGCTGTTCGGCCTGGCCGTGGCCGCGGCCGGCCGCGATCCCGTGACGCTCGTCGAGGGCGACCGTACGAGCGGCGCCGATCTCGAGGGCAACGCCGGCGTATTCGGCGATCGCGTGCGCGTGATTCGCCGCAGCGTCGAGAGCGCGCTCGGCGCCCGGCCTGGCCAGTTCGCCACTTGCATCGTGGACCCGCCGCGCGCCGGCCTGTCGCCCGAGGCGCGGGCCGGCCTGCTGCGCCTGTCGCCGGGGCGCGTCGTCTACGTTTCGTGCGACGTGGCCACGCTGGCGCGCGACGCACGGGCGCTGGTGGATGGGGGCTACGAGCTCGGCGAGATCACCGCGGCCGATCTATTCCCTTCGACGGCGCACGTCGAGACCGTCGTCGTGTTCGACCGGCGCTAACGTCGGCGGCACGCCGCGACGAAGCCGGCGAACAGTCTGTCGAATTCGCCCGTCTTGAAGTTCTCGGGGTGCCACTGCACGCCGACGCAGAAGCGCGATGCCGGGATCTCGGCGGCTTCGATGACGCCGTCCGGCGAGGTGCCGGTGACCACGAGCCCCTGCCCGAGGGCCCGGATGGCCTGATGATGGCGGCTGTTCACGGCGCGTGTGCCGTCGGGGCCTACCAGCGCGGCCAGGCATGAGCCGGGCGCGACGGCCACGGTGTGCGCGAGGGTATCCGGCGGACCCTCGGCATCGTGTTGCAGCAGCGCCTCCGGTTCGCTGGGAATGTCCTGGATGAGCGTGCCGCCGAGCGCCACGTTCAGCACCTGCAGCCCGCGGCAAATCGCCAGCACCGGGAGATCGGCGGCAAGCGCACGCCGGACAAGGTCGATTTCGAAGGCGTCCCGTTCGGGTTCGGATACGTCGCAGGTGGGATGCCGCGCCTCGCCGTAGAGGGCGGGGTCCACGTCGTCGCCGCCGGTCAGCAGGAGCCCGTCCACGCCGTCGAGCGCCGCGGCCGTCGCCTCGTCGAGCGACAGCGCTTTCGGTGTGGCGCCCGCGCGCCGGACGGCCGCGTCGTAGTCGCGCGGCTTCTTGCAGGGTGTAATGGCGACGGTCGGCATCCTTACATCCGCGCCGGCACCTCAACGCCCATCAGATCGAGCGCCCGTGTGAGCTGGGTGCGGACGTAGATGACCGCCGCGGCTCGCCAGCGGCGGACGTCGTCGCGCTCCTCCCTCAGGATGGGTGCCGTGTGATAGAAGCCGCTGAAGCTCTGGGCCAGCGAAAAGGCCCACTTGGCGAGCACCGAGAACTCGAGCGTGCGGATCACCTGCTCGACGACGTCGTCGAGGCGGGCGGCCTCGAGCACCAGCGCCCACACCTCGTGCGATCCGTTGCCGCCGTCGATCTCCGCCGGGGGCACGGTGGCGAGCGACTGCACGAGCGCGGCTTCGGAGACGCCAAGGCGCTCCTCGAGGTTCTGCACGATCTTGTTGGCCCGCACCACGGCGTACTGGATGTAGGGACCGCTCTCGCCGGTGAAGTTGAGCGCCTCGCCGAGGTCGAAGGCGATCACCTTGCCGCGGGAGAACTTCACCATGAAGTAGCGAACCGCCGCCACGGCGAGCATGCTCGCCACGCGGCGCGTATCGGCGTCGGTGAATTCGGGATTGCGCTTGACGACTTCGGCCGTGGCCTTCTGGATCAGCGTGTCGATCAGATCGTCGGCCTTCACGCCGAGCCCCTTGCGGCCCGAGACCTCGACGAACGGCTTGCGGGCTTCCTCGGAGTCGGGCGCGGGGGCGTGGCCGAGCTCGCGCGCCGTCTCGTGTGACAGCGCCACCATCTCGTAGGAGAAGTGGTGCGACCGTTCCGCGCCCTCGGGATTGCCGACGGCGATGAGCGCCTGCTTCAGCAGCTTCTGGAGGTACGACTGCCGCACGTCGATGACGTTGTAGACGTACGACGCCCCGCCGAACGGCGGGTGCGTCGCGGCCCCGTCCGTGCTGCTGGTGGCCCACAGCGGCCCGCCTGGACGTTCCACGAACGCGCGGTAGTGGAAGTCGCGGCCCAGGAGTCCCAGCTTCCAGAACTGGTAGGCGATGTCTTTGCCGACGTAGGTGACGACGCCATTCGACCGCACGATGACTTTCTCGCGCTCGGCCTCGGCACCTTCCTCGGGTGCGTCCAGCGGCCCCTCGGCCGTCACGGCGGGCCCCTCGGTGTCCGGCGCGGCGTCGAGGTCCTCCTGGATCGGCATCACCCAGCAGCCCGCCAGGCGGCCGTCGGCGCGCAGATACACGGCGCCCTTCGCCTTGAGCACCTCGAAGGCCTGCGCCCAGAACTTCAAGCGCAGGATGTCGCCTTCCCAGGTCAGAAGGTCGTAGTCCACGTTGAGGCGCGCCATCGTCAGCAGGTGGCAGCGCACGATCCGATCCGCGATGAACGCCGCCGCCGTGGCGTTGTCGTTGCCGCCGTGCTCGATGTCGTGCAGCGTGGCCGCCCGCACCGCCAGGCGCGCCTTGTCGCCGTCGTACCACTCGGTGACCCGCGCGTAGAGGTCCCAGCAGAAGTAGTCGAAACGCGTGGTGTCGGCGATGTGGCGAATCTCGGCGAGCGATTTCTGCTCGAGCTCGCGGAAGCCGACCACGACGTCCGCCACCTGCACGCCGGTGTCGTCGATGTAGTTCTGCACCTCCACCCGGGTGCCGCGGAAGCGCAGGGCGCGAACGAGCGTGTCGCCCAGTGCGGCGTTGCGCAGGTGGCCGATGTGGGCCGCCTTGTTCGGATTGATGGCCGTGTGCTCGACGATGGCTTTGCCCTCGGCGACCGCCGGAGCCGGGCCGACTGGCGCCAAGCGCTCAAGCAGAAAGGTCGATCGGTCGAGAAAGAAGTTGAGATATCCGTTGGGCGCGGCCACGGCCTGGCGGACGCCCGCGACCGACGCCGACGCGCCGGCGATTTCGGCGGCGATCGCGCGGGGCGCCTTCCGCAGCCGGCGGGCCAGCTCGAAGGCCACCGGCGTTCCAAGGTCCCCGAGGTCGCGGTTCGGCGGGGACTCGAGGACGATCGACGGCAGGGCGGTCGACTCGAGGCCGTAGAGCTGTGACAGGATGCGGGAGAGGTGCTCGCGAAGGCGGGCGTGGACCGGAAGAATCATCGATTGCGCTATCTTAGTGCGCATCCATGACTGACGCGGGCGTAGGACGCCTGCTCGTAGCCAGCCTGCATCAAGGCATTCAGGACGTGCTGCCGACGCGGCTCGACTTCTACGAGTCGTGGCTCAATCCGGCGGGGTTGCGCGACGGGCGCATCGGCTTGGCGCCCCTGGCGGCGGTGCTCAGCTTTCTCCGCCAGGAAGGCGAGCCGTACGACGAGATCGCTCGCCGTGCCGGCGAGTACACCGCCGAGTGGATGGTGCAGGCCATGTCGCCGGCCGAGCGGCGCTTCACCCACGCGCTGCCGGTGTGGCTGCGGCGTTGGTACGTGATGCGTCTGGCGCGGCGACTTGTCCACCACACCTATGCAGGCAGCCGCGCGATCGTCCGCTGGCGCAGCGGCGGCGTCGGGGCGGTGGACTTGCGCGGATCGTTGTTCTGCCAGGTCCGCGAGCCGACCACGCATCCGCTGTGCGAGTTCTACGCCGCCGCCATCCGCCGCCTCACGTCGCTCTTCGAGCTCGACATGACCGTGCAGACGGAGGGCTGCCGCGCCACCGGCGCGCCAAAGTGCTTGATTGCGCTGGCGCAGCGGCGCGAGGAGGCCGAGCCGTGAGGCGGCTGGCGCGTTGGCCCGTCGTCGCAGCCCTGGTCCTGTTGACGGGCCTGGCTCCGGCGTCCGCATTCGCCCAGGCGGGTGGCCCCGGGCCGCGTCCGCTCGTGATGCCGTTTCAGGCGACGAGCACCGAATCGCGGACCGATTGGCTCGGCGAGCTGGCCGCCGTGGCCATTACCCGCGAGCTGCGCGCCGCCGGCGTGTCGGCCATCCGGCGCGACGACCGCCTCCAGGCGATGGATCGGCTGCGCGTACCGGACGTGCCGCGTCTGAGTCACGCCACGGTCATCCGTCTGGGCAGCGCGGTCGGGGCCACCGTGATCGTCGTCGGCCGTGTCGAGACGGCAGGCGCGGAGCTGGTGCTGCGCGCGCAGCCGATTCGCGTGGACACGGGGTTCATGGCGGCGGAGATCGTCGAGCGCGGGCCGCGCGCCGAACTGTTCGACGTCGCCGGACGCATCGGCCGGCGGGTGATTGGCGCCGGCGCGCCGAGTGCCGCGGCGATTGCCGCGCGTCCGCCGCTGGCGGCCTTCGAGCTCTTCGTGCGCGGCCTCGTGGCGGGCGCCCCCTCGACGCGCATCGCGCTCCTGGGCGATGCCCTCCAGCAGGCTCCGGCGCTCGACGACGCGCGGTTCGCGTTGTGGGACGCGTACACGGAACAGGGCGAACATCAGCGCGCGCGCACGGCGGTCACCGCCGGCCTCGTGACCGGCGACTCGCGGCGTGCCGCGTTCCTCGGCGCCGTCTCGGATTTGCAGCTCGGACGCTTTCAGGAAGCGTTGACGGGCTTCAGCAACCTGCAGCGTGCGCACGCCGACGCGGCGGTCGCCAATAACATGGCCGTCGTGCAGCTCCGGCGGCCCGGCAGCGGCCCGAAGGCCAGCGACCTGTTTCGAGAAGCCACCACGCTCGACCCGACCGATCCCGACCTGTTCTTCAATCTCGGATACGCGCACTGGATCTCGCGCGAGTACCCGCAGGCGGTAGCCGCGCTGCGCGAGGCGGTGCGCCGCAATCCGGCCGACGACGACGCGCATTACGTGCTCGGCGCGGCGCTGCAGGCGTCCGGGTCGGCCGACGAAGGAGCCCGCGAGAAAGACCTGTCGCGGCGTCTCTCGTCGGTGTACAGCGAGCTCGACGCCAGCCGCACGGGCAATTCGGTGCCGCGCGGCCTCGAGCGGTTGAAGATGGCCATCGACGCCGCCTCGCTCGCGCGCGTGGAGAGCGCCATCAGCGCGGCCGGGCAACGCGAGCAGCGCGAGCTGGTGGGCATCTACCTGGCCAATGGCCGGCGCCTGTTCCAGGCCGAGCGGGACGCCGAGGCCCTCGCCGAACTGCGGCGCGCCGTGTTCCTGTCTCCGTACGAGAGCGAGGCGCACCTGCTCATCGGCCGGATCTTTCTGCGAGGCGGGCGCCCGCGAGAGGCGATCGATACGCTGAAGATCTCCGTGTGGAGCCGCGACACGCCGGCCGCGCGGCTCGTGCTGGCCGAAGCCTACGTGGCGGCGCGTGAGTATGCAGCGGCGCGCACAGAAGTGCAGACGGTGCTGGCCGGCGATCCGGGAAACTCTGGGGCGGCGGCCCTGCTGGCGAGCCTCCCGCCGCCGTAAGTGGCTGCGTTTTCACGCAGAATCGTGCTAGGATGAGCGCGACTAACCCATGTCAGATGAAGGACTTCACGAGATCCAGTTGAACGGGAAGCAGCTCGTGTTCCTGTTCATGACGGCGACCGTGGTCGCTGTCGTGATCTTCCTGTGCGGGGTCATGGTTGGTCGCGGGGTGCCGGCTCAGCGGGGAATGCCGGTCCTGGCTGCCGACGGCTCGGATCCCACCACAACCGATGAGGTCCGCAGTGCGGCCTCCGCCACCGACACCGCCGCCACGCCGTCGGCCGCGTCGAGTCCTTCCGCCTCGCCCTCGAGCAAGTTGGACCTGACGTATCCCAACCGCCTCGAAGAGCCGGATCCGGTGGCCGAGGACGTGCCGTCGGGGCTGCCCGCCCACGAGCCGTTCGCGACGACCGCTGTGGCCAGGGTGCCGCCACCGCCACCCGCACCGAAAGCCGACGCGAAGCCGGCGCCGTCGAAGAACGCCGCCGCCGTGGCGACGGCGGTTGCAGCGCCGAAGGATCCGGTCAGCGCGGCGCCGTCCGGTCCCGGGTTCGTCGTGCAGGTGGCTGCGGTGCGCCAGCGTGCGGAGGCCGATGCCATCCGCGGGCGGCTGGCCCGCAAGGGCTACCCGGCGTTCATCGCCACGGCCGGCACGCCGGGTGCGCCCACGTATCGCGTGCGCGTCGGAAAGTATCCGTCGCGGCGGGAAGCGGACACGATTGCGGCCAAGCTCGAACGCGAAGAGCAGTTCAAGCCCTGGGTGACGCGGTAAGGGTCGCACGCACCGCGGATCGGACATGAAGGACAGCACCCATCGTCCCGCTGGCGATCGGCCGGTTGTGCCGGCTGCGGCGGCGAACCTGGCAGACGCGAGCCCGGCACCGCTCTTCGTGATCCAGGACCACCGGCTCCGCTATGTGAACCACGCCTTCGCGGCGCTGGCGGGCGTCGAGGCCTCGGAGCTCGTGGGCCGCGCGTCGCTGGACGTCATTCATCCCGACGACCGCGCACACCTGCTCGAACGCGGCTACGAGCAGCAGGAGCAGAGCACGCGCGGTGTCTCGCGCTCGCAGTTCCGCCTGCGCCGGCCCGACGGGGGTGAGCTCTGGGTCTACGCCACCACCGCACCGCTCGTCTACGAGGGGCGCCCGGCGATCATCGGCACCGCCATCGAGGTGACCGAGCGCCGGCACGCGCAGGAAGCCGTGTCCCGCTCGCAGCGTCTCGAGGCGATCGGCCGGCTGGCCGGCAGCATCGCGCACGACTTCAACAACCTGCTGCAAGTCGTGATCGGGCACGCCGAACGGCTGGCGTCGGGCCTGCCGCAGGACAGCGCGCTGCAAAAGTCCGCCGGCGAGATCCGCGCCAGTGCGTCCCGGGCCGCGCAGATCACGGATCGGCTGCTCTCGCTCGGGCAGCGTCAGGTGCTCGACCCCCGTTCACTCGACATGCCGCGCCTGGTGGCCGATCTGCGGAACGCCATCCAGCGGCGG
>Ga0079218_10000037_pt1 | contig 23717 bp, 37 predicted proteins | sample NCCompost_FD_77181 | JGI IMG/M metagenome (GOLD analysis project Ga0079218, IMG submission 77181) | Agricultural soil microbial communities from Utah to study Nitrogen management - NC Compost | ecosystem: Environmental > Terrestrial > Soil > Agricultural land | place: USA: Utah | collected... | reverse complement strand
TATGGCGACCAAGAAGAAGGTCAGAAAGAAGCACATCCCGCGGCGACCAGCCACGTCGGAGCCCGCGCAGTATGCCGAGTTCATGCGAGACATCATGGATGCCGTGATCCGACCGGTTCAGCTCGTCGAATCGCGAGCGCAGAGCGGCGCCTTGGAGTTGGAGTTCGACGAAGAGGTGGACGAGTAGGCGTCGGGGCGCTCGCTAAATTACTTGTGAGCCATGCCGGGCATGGCCAACACGCTCGGCAACCCCACCCTCGTCAGCGACAAGGCGCGCGAGAACAACGTCCTCTCCTACAACTCGACGCTGACGTCGGCGCCGACCGTTGCCAACCCCATCCTGCGCATCCGCAACAGCACGACGACGCTGGTCGACTTCCCGTTGGATGCCACGACCCCGTTTACGGGCGGGGATGTAGACGGGGTCGCGACCTTCAACTTTTCGGCTGCGACCGCTGTGGCAACGGGCGGGACGGCGACCATCCCAAACAACTACCAGGTGCTGGGGCGTGACAACGCCGTGCACTTGAGCGGCACCGTCACCGCCACCGACGGCATTTCCGTCGGGCAGACCGTGGCCGCTGGGAGCATCACGGCGACGTCGCCAGCGTCTTGAGCATGCTCAGCTACAACGTCTACGCGATTGGCCAGACGGCGCTGCTCGAGGCGTTCAACACCGACGAGGCAGGGGAGCCGCAGAGCCCAGCCACACCCCGTATCCTGCTGAAGCCACCGACGGGACCGGAGGTGGAACTGGAAGTGACCGAGGAGCCGCGCGGGCACATCTTCCACCGGCTCCTCCTGGAGGGTCCGGCGGGGCGGTACTACTACCGGATCCTCACGGAGGACGACGCGCTCGAGCACTTCTTCGTGGTAATGGCGAGCACGTTCACTACGCCGCTGCCCTGAGCTGCCGGCCCCGTGTCGAGTGTCGACACGAAGAGACCCAAGAAATGCCGTCAAATCCCGTGGTCAAAATTTATTGACCACGGGCTACTCGGGTTCAATCTCGTCGGCGGTCGCCGGGTCCAGCGTGCGTAACGCGGCATCGAGCCTCGAGAACCACTCGAGGTAGGGCAGCGTAGCCCTCTGCCTGCTCGCGGCGGAACGGGCCGGGGCCAGCGAGAAACCCTGAGTGCTGCTGCCACACCCAGGCCTTCACATCGGTGAGGGCCTCCACGGCGTGCCGCTGCAGCCTCTGCGCGTCCGGCTCGGTCTTCGGGGACATGAGGGGCGCTCGGTCACTCGCCGGCTCGGTTTCCGAGAAACGCTCAGCGCCGGTGTAGTTGGACCCCGCCCCGTAATTGCCAAAGGAGCGGGGTCCTATGACTGAGATCATCAATGTACACCGAGACGAGCAAACTTACGGGCAGACCTTCCTCACCTTCCGCGGCAGCACCATCCGGGTGGCTACGGTCGATGAGCAGGGAGAGACGTGGCTAGTCGCCCAGGACATTGTTCAGTCCCTGGGGAACACGGACACCGAAGGTACGATCAGAAAGATTCCGTCGCAGCACCGGTGCCTGCGGAGAGTGCCCACCCCGGGTGGGCCTCAACGGATGATCACAATCAACGGAGAGGGCCTTCGGTGGCTGGCGTACCGCAGCCAGAAGGCGTTGAAGGAGGAACTCGTCGAGTGGGTCAATGAGCACTTCCCCGCGGCGGACGAAGGGACATGCGACGAGGGGGATCCCTACGCGGTGCTGGACACGTTCAGCCTCGGCGGGCTGGTGCTGCAGCTCGTGGACGTCGACTCCAAAGGGAAGCCATGGTTCCTAGCGAAGGATCCCTGTGACGCTCTCGGCTACCGCGATCCAGAGGGTGCGCTCAGAAAGCTCGGGGAAAAGCAGAAACGTACGAAACTGATTCGTACTTCCGTCGGACCCCGGCGGATGCTGACGATCAATGAAGGTGGCCTGTACAAGCTTCTCCTCCGCAGCGACAAAAAGGAGGCCGAGAAGTTCTCGGACTGGGTCACCGACGAGGTCCTCCCAGAAATCCGCCTCAAGGGCTACTACGCCAAGCCCGGCACCGCGCTCGCCCCTGCCTCCGGTCCACAGCTGCTGGCCGTTCTCACCCGTATCGAGGCCCGCCTCACTCACATGGATGAGCGCCTCACCCGGCTGGACGAGCGTGTCACGCGGCTCGAGCAGGGGCGCACGATGTTCACGGCGCTCGGGGGCAAGGTCCCGGCGCGGACACTCCGAGCCGAACTCGAAGCCCTGACCGACGAGGTCGCGCGGAGGAAGTGCTGCCTCCCGGGGACCATCATGATCGCGCTCTACAAAGAGGTGCGCCTCCGCCACCACGTCGACTACCGCGCCCGCAAGCAAAGGGCCTATGAGAGGACGGGCCGGCGATATGCCGTGCTCGACTTTGTCGAGCGTGACGACAACCTGGAGGCCGTCTACAACCTGGCGCTCGAGCACTTCGCCGACCTCCTCGAGCGCGATCTGCAGCCCGAGTCCACTAGGGACGCCGTGTTCTTGGCTACGGTCGATCCACCCGACGAAGAAGAAGTAAGTCTCGCGGAGATGGTGCTCGACCTCCCCCAGGAAGGGGAGTCTTGGTCGCTCGGGGGTGTGCAATGAGCGCGAGCGACCCCCGGACGGTCGATCTGGAGGGCCTCTTCGCGGACCTGACCTACTCGCTCACGGCCACCAAGGGCATGCTCCACCGGGCGATGCCCCACAGCAACCACGCGATCACCGATGGTCGCGTGACCGTGCAGGCTCGAGACGCCTTGCTCGAGGCCCTCGCGGGTCTCGAGCAGCAGTGCGCCCTGTTCCGTTGGTCCGCTGCGAATGCCGCCATGTACTCACCGGGCGCTCGGTTTGAGGTCAGGCTCCTGGTCCATGGCCGCAGTCAGGCCGCCTTCGAGTACATCGAGGGGCACGCCATTGCTCTGATCGAGATCGTCGCCCGACTTCGGAAGAAGTGCGAGGGCCGGGACGCCGTGCTCGACGCGCGGCAGCACATCAAGCGGCTCGTCGAGCTGGGGAAGAGCCTCGATCTCCCCCGCAAACCTCGTAAGCGGAAGTGAAGTCCAGGGGCCTGCGCTCGACCGGGGTGCGGGCCCGCTCGGGTGCTCCTCCCCGTTCCCAAGCTACCGTTCGACGTACGGACTGTGCCAGAGGCCCACCTCAGCCGTGACGTTGTGGCGCCGAAGGAATTGCTTCACGGTGCGCTCGGCACTCTCGGGGTCTGGCAGCACGGAGGGCCCGATCCACACCCGCTTGATGTCGAGCTTGTCCGTCTCTACGTACGGCGTGAGGCCTGCTCGTCCGACGTAGAATTCGGTCTCGTCTATACTCCCCAGCACGAAGCGCCACTCCTGCTCGGGCTCAAAGTGGTGGTGCTTGGCGAGCTGTGCGTATCTCATGGCGGTAAAGGAGATGCTGGCCGCGACTCTGTCGATGACGCCCTCATCGGCTAAATCGAACCCATCCTCGCGGACGCTTTCAACGCGCTCCAAGAAGCGCTTCCGCAGCACCGTCTTGACCTGGTCTTCACCATAAAGGCACTGGTAGAGAGTTCTTCCCCAGCTGCTCGGCTCTCCCGTGTGCGGGTCTTCGCCGAAGCCGTAGAGCATTCGCTCCTTTACTGCAAATCCGACGCAGTACCCCGCACCGCCAGCCGCGTAGGCTTGCCACTGCGAAGTGAAGGGCCGGCCTTGGGACCGCGGTGTAACATGGGATGCTCTCATATCCCTGCCGCAAGCGGGGCAGCGGTGACGGAGAGGCGACGAGCCGACCTCCTCAATGAAGAGCCGGGCCCCTTGGACCCGGCTCCTAGGGTCACGTCAGCGCGTTTGCGTCAGCGTGAGGATGGCCTTGACCCGTTCGGACCGCTTGTTTGCCTCTTCGGTTCGCTTTTTCGAGTTGCCGCTCACCTGCCTGCTCACGGCATTGTTGATGGCTTCTATGGCTGCCTGATCGCTGCGCTCGTCAACAAGGTGCCGAGCCGCATCCGACGGCATGATGTACGTGATTGACTCGCAATCCCACTCGGCAATCTGACTCTCTCCGACAGCCCAACCACCCTGGTACTTCAGATTGAGTAGGCCACCGTCCTCGAGCAAGAAGGTATCCCAACCCGTGAATTGCCCTGTTCGATCAAGGACGGCCCCTGCTTTGTCGGCATATCCATGCAGACGCAGACCTCGTCCGGGGTGATACTTTGCCTTCTTGTTGTCCGATTCCGTCTCCGACCAATGGTCTAATGCGGTCTGCGACCACATGTACGTCTGGATTTTGCCTGTCAGGCTGCGCACGGCGGGCATGGCCGTGTGCAGCACTAGGGCCATGAGTGCCGTACGCTGATCGCGCTCGCTCTTGATGGCAGCTTCCAGTTCCGCCGTTTGACGAACAACGGCATTCACGTTTGCCTCTAGCGAGGCGATGTCTATTTGTTTCATGGTGCAACGCCCTCCTCGGGTCGTATACGCCGGGTGACACCCGACGGCGCCGTCAGCATCCCTTTGCCTCCCGAGGGCTGTCAACGCGCAGCCTCTGACGGCTTTGGCGTTTGATGACTGAATGGGAACATAGGCATCCTGGTAGATGTACACATGTCCCAAAGTGAACAGGGTACGGCGGAAGGCACGCCTCCAGCTGCAACCTGGGGAGCGTGACAGTCGGCTAGAGCGCGTCGTGTCGAGGGGGCCTGCGTGGAAAGCGAGGTGCCTTCGGAGTTTAACAGTCATCAGGCGGATGCCTCCCAGAGCGCGGCCAAGGCAGCCTCCTGCATGCCTCCACGGAGGAACGCTAGGTTACTCGAGGAACTCGTTCTCGAGAAAGGCCGGACCCTCGTTCTTCAGCCGCAAGAAGAGCCCCCGCATCGTCTCCTCCGAGAGGGGCCCGAACCAACCCTCACCCAGCGCGTAGAAATCGAGGTAGGCCTCGAGTTTTCGTTGGGTGGTCATGTCCCCGTAGAGAGTGTGGGCAGCGTAGACTTTCGTCTTCAGCACGCGCGACAGGTAGCGCGTGTGATGCGTGACCGGCTGCGAGGTAAGACTGAACCTCCAGCGGTCTCGCGGCGGCTGGTCCCCCACGAAAAAGCACAGGATGAACGTCTCCACGGTAGAAGACCTAGCGCGATACTGAGCCGGCGCTAGCGGGTGAGAGAGACTAGAGACAACGGCGTGGAGATCGGCGCGTCGGCGCTCGGTCATTCGGGTAGGTACACCGCCGGCCGTATGCCCGCCCCCATCGCCGCTATCGACCCCTTACCCGTCGGTTCCAATGCAGCGCTCGAGGGACCAACGGCGGCGCTTGGCTCTCGCCCCTGACAGCTGGTAGCCAGGCTGGCGTCGCTGATCCCGTGGCTCCCGAGGCTGTTCTCGATGCGGACGCCGTTGTTGCACCCCTGGGCGCGCCCCGCCTGCTCCCCCTGACGATACCCGAAGAAGCCCATGAGGGCAGCTGCGGCTGTCAGGGGCACGGTGACGCCAGCGGTCTTCATCGTGCCACGCCCGCGGGCATGGATGGGACGCGGTTGTCCTGGACGCGGATGACCTGCATGTCTTGCACGGGTGAGCCAGCGACCGCCGCCATCATGTAGATGTCAGCCACGGTTGGGCCGGGCACGAAGGTCATGCCAACTGCATTGCCGTTGTAGGTAGCGAATGTGCAAGCGGCGTCCCCAGCCTTGATCGTGTACGTCGTCCTTCTGGGATTGGAGCCGTCGGCGAGCGGCGCGGAGGCACCGACCTCAGCGATTACAAGGTTGGACGGCTGCTCTGTCCCCTTGTCAGCGTTCAGGATCGCTCGGAAGCTGTCTGGGCTCGTCCTGCTCCACTTGGGCGTGACCGTAGCCTCAAGGCCGTCAGCGAGAGCTGGGGCAGCCACGCCCGCGGCGTAGCCAATGGCCAGAACGAGTAGAGTTCGGAGTGTCTTCATGGTGCTGATGAAGCGTGGCTCCATTGAAGCCGATGCGACGGCACACTCCCGCGCCGAATTGAATCACGTGACCGCGCTTTGCCTGCCCGCGCGGAACAGGTGTCTGGTTTAGGGTCAGCCTTGCGCCCACGCCAAGGCCGCGTCGTCGGCCCGCTGCTGCGGGTCGGGCAAGCCGTACAACCGGCAAAAACGGCCGCGGAGGGTGCGCAGCTCCACCCGGCGATAGCTCGGCTCCGGACCCAGTTCATCGAGCAGCGCGTTGAGCAGCGAGACGACTTGGGTCGCACTCTCGAGGGAAGCCATGGGGTGAGGTACACCGGTGCCTTCGCGTTTTGCTCGAGGCACGGGAGCCTTGGTTGCGAGAGCCGAGGTCCGTCAGAGATCAGCGCGAGCACTCGCAGAACGATATTAAGTGAGCGGGCTGCGGGATCGGCTGCGTCGGGGACAGTTGTCGTCGTCGAGCGCGTCGGTGTATCGTGACCGAGTGAGCGACGGCGCTCGCACCTCGCCTGCTAAGCCCCGAGGATCCCAAGGGCCTCTGACGGACGGGTCGGTATAGGCAGCTTCCCCGCCTGGAGAGGGAGACAAGGTGACCAGCACAGCAGCCCGCAGCGTCCGTCAGCAGAGGCAGCTCCCCGCCATAGTGGGAGACACGAACATCAGCTAGCCAACACCTCCCATGGCTCGCTGTGTAGAGCAGCCCTCCGCCACGAAGAGGGAGACGCGACACCGTCGCAAATGCAGAACCGAAGGTCACCCGCCCGTTGGATCCACGGGCGGGGCCTACACGCCAGCGTGGCCCTGACGCCGGTCCTGCTTGGCAGTCCTGATCGCCTGCCTGCGCGCCTCGTCCACCGGCTTGACCGAGGTGAGGAAGTCGGGGCCCTCGCTCTCTAGCCTGCGGAGCAGGTCGTCGATCTCGTCGCGCGTGAGATCGTACCAGTCGGCGGCGCGCTTGTCGGGGCGATGCCGGCTCAGGTGGTAGCCGATCGCATTCTTGAGCTTCATGTCGCCCGGCGTCGTGGGGCCCAGGTGGAGGGCACCGGGAGTGTAGGGTTGCAGCGCCTTGACGGCCTTGGCGGGGTCGGCAGAGCAGCCTAGCTTCCAGACGTTTTCTGCCGCCCGGGCGAAATACACGAAGCTCATGGCAGACTCCCTACACCGGGAGCGCTTCACGAACCGGTTGTTTACGTTGTTTACAATGTTTACACGGCGACCCGGACCGGAGCCTCCCTAGTCCCCGTGAGGCCCGCTCTCTTGAGGCGCTTGGCGATGCACGTCTGACCCACGTCGTAGCGATCGGCAATCTCCCGTTGGGTCTTCCCCGCGCGGCGAAGCCGAATGACCTCCGCCGTGGAGATGTCGGGTCGCGCCTGTAGGGAAGGGCGAGCGGAAGCGCCGGGCCTTGGCACGGGGGTCGATGCGGTCCTGGATCTGCGCCACCTTCTCCCAGCTGGTGCCCACGGTGTTGGCAACGTCGTTGGCACTCCGGCCTTGCCGTAAGAGCCTCTCCACGCGCTCCCACTTGTCGAGCCCCGGCCTGGGCTCGTACTCAGCCAGGACGTCCTGCAGCTGACGCCGGGCACGCTCGGCTGCGGTCCTCATCTGGTCGCGCTCGAGGCAGAAGGCGCCAGCGGCGACCTCGTGATCGTTGTCTGCGAGGTAGTGCGAGACGAAGGCCAAGGCGTTCTGGAGGCGGAGCTTCAAGACCTCTCGGAGCAGGTCAATCATCAGCTCGATGGGAGGACAAGGCGTGCACCGGTGGGGTTCGTTGACGCTGAGTTCGTCGTCGTAATCGACAAACGCTGCTCGATGGACCCAGTTGCCGCGGGTCCCGTGGTCCCAGCGGCGCAGCTCGATCAACATGCCCTGGCGGGCTCTCACACGGATGAGGGCAGGGCCAGCGTTGCAGCCCAGCTCGAGGCTCTCGAGCACGTGCAGGGCCCCGCCTGCCACGAGGTCGGCGACCTCCACGGGGTGGCCGGGGGGTAGCTTGGCGCGGAACCGCTTGGCCTCCTGAGTGATGGCGAGCATGTGAGGCTCGACGTTGATCACGTCGCCTCCCAATGCTGCCCGGCGAAGGTGATTCCCCCCGGGCAGAAGGCAAGCAGGGCGAGCCCACAGGCCATCGCGTTGAACACGTCGGCGGCCCCTTGGTTCGGGCGCTTCTTCTTCCCCTTCTTGCCGCGCTCCTTGCCCGCCGTGGCTACGGCTGCAGCACCCGCCCCGTACGCCACCATGTGGCCTGCAGCGTGAGCCTTTGCCTGGCGCTCTTCCGGAGTCCAGCTCCGTACGCGGTCGATCCAGAGGGGCACCGCCAGGCTCAGGCAGACGGAGAGCAGGGGGTCGAGCGTCCCCCGGCTCTCCTCGATGGCCCGGCTGAGGACCTCGAGATCCGTCACACGGCCCCGCCGTCGTTCGCTGGTGCGGCTGGAGGCCAGAACGGGAAGCAGAGGCGCCAGTCGACCCCGTAGAGCTTCTCCGCGGCGAGCCGGTAGCCCTCGAGGTAGGCGTCCCGGCCTTCGGAAGTGACGTACGGGGGAGCCGTCAGCGCGCCCTCACGCTGATCGAGGCCGCCCACGGAGGCGAAGGGAAGGCCCTCGCAGCAGTCGCGGTAGCAGTCCTGTAGGCCTCGCTGCAGCCAATCGTCCGTCACCCCGTGGGTTACACCGGCGACGCGGAGGTCTCAGCCGACCCGTTTTGCGCGATGGAAGAGGATCGACGCGGCCGGGCCTAGCGTCATCGTCGACAAGCGGTTCTCTTGGTTTCGAGTCAGCTTGCCGCCCACCAACGCCCAACGCAGCTCCCTCCCGGGCTCATTGTTCGGGTCGACTTGCTCCTCGAGTACCTGCCGTCGCAGCTGCCTCAGCCGCTTCTCGAATCGTTGGGATCTTTCTACCTTCAGAATCGCGCTCCGAGAAAAGGAGCCAAAGCCTCGGTAGTGCAGTGGCTCCTTCTCTAGCACCTTCCTGATCATGGCAGGCGTCCAGCCTCTGCGCAGCAGCTCCGCCACTGTGTAGTCGTTGTCCATGGCAGCTACTCCGCCGTCGGCCCCACCCAGCAGGCGTTGCTCAGGTCAGGGGGGCGCGTCGGGCGCGTCCCGCGATGACATGCCGCTGATACCACCGAGCGAGGTCTTGGGCGGCTTCTTGCTTATCATCGCGGCTCGCCACTCGGACCACGACGGCGGGGTGTCGATCTCCCGCAGGGAGCCCCAGCGCCGCTACCGTTCGGATGACGAATTCATCGAGCGCGGCCACGCCCCAGGTGTCTTCGATATACGCGGCGACTTGGCCTCGGCAATGCTCGTCCGTGTTCATCCAGTTTTCTGTCGCGGGGTGCTGCTCGATGAGGAGTGCTCGATCGTCGTCGGGACCATGGACGCTCACCACGTAAAAGCGATCGAAGTGGGTCTGCAAATCCTGGAGCGTTGGTGCTGGAGTCACAGCACACTCCTCCGGAGGGTCCGCTCCCAGATGGTCATCATCGAGGCACCTCGCTGGTCTGCAGCGCTGCCGTCCAGTCTGTGCTCGGGTCCTGGCGCGCGCGCTCCCAGACGTCGCGTAGCACGGCTAGGTGGTCCTCCCGCACGATTCTCGTGAGGCTCATGGCCATGTCGATCATCGAGAGGCCCAGCTCCTGTGGCAGCCCACCCTCCGCATGCAGCGAGGGGCCCCACCTCTCGGGCTCCTCCTGCATAGGTATCGGGATGGTGACGACGGCGCTCTCCGCCTGCAGCTCCGGGTAGCACGCGGGCGTGTACGTGACCCTCAGGCACATCTCGGGTGGAGGCAGGTCGCCGGCTGCCTCGACTGCTGCCTGCTGCGCGTCGCCCGCCTGATGCGCATCACCCGCCTGCTCCCCCCGATTGATCAGCTCGGCCAAGAACCCGAATAAGCCCTGCGAGTGCCCCTCTCCGCCGGTCTGCTCGATGTAGCGGGTCAGCAGGTACTCTGCGTCCTCGGGTGTCGTGCTGAGGGCGCGCGCGAGCACCTGATGCAGCTCCCTCGTGATGCGGGCATGGTCGAGCGCATGCCGACCGATGGCATCCACCTGCTCCGTGTACTCCTGCGGGATCTCCATGCTCAGGGTCTCGGTCCTGGTGCGGCGCTCTCCGCGCCGGAATCTGCGGGTCGAGTTACTCATGGTGCGATCCTCTCCTCAGACGTGCTGGGCCCCGGGCGGTGGTGGGTAGCGTGGTCGGTCGTAGCTGCGTGACGGTCATCGTGTCCTCCTCGATGATGGATGCGACGAGCGGGGGAGCAGCCTCGTCAGACTGCTCCCCACCCATCGGGACCTGACACTCGGCGTACCGAGCAGTAGCGGCCCCTCGCTGATCGCCCCCCACACCGGTGTGGAGAGCACCCCCAGCGACGGCGCCGAGAGTGCCAGCCGGCCGCGCCCGCCGTCAATCCAGTAGGCTACTTTTGTTTACCACAGTAGCTTATTTAATAGACTAAAAGCGACTACGACGAGAAAAGAAGCCATTTGACTCGAGCGCTGGAATAATGCCTCTGCAAACACCCTAAAAAGAAGCCTCATCAGCAATTCTTGTAGCCTACAAGTCGCGTTGCACCGGTGACACGAAATCTACCGATTAGATCTCACGTGAGGATCGGCGCGCCGCTGGCGTCGTAGGGTTTGCCGGAGAGGCTCGATTCTTCCTCGAACGAGTCGCGAACGCGCCTCGACTACTGGAGAGGGTTCCCCGCCGTTGGTAGGGATCTGCGGGCGCGAGATCTCACGCTCGCCTACCGGTGAGATCTAACGTCGTAGGGTTCCGTCTACTGAGTAGAACGCTGTTTAGGATCCGGAGCCCCCTGCCATCGGGGGAGGCCGAATGGCAGGGGCGCGTGGAGCGGGCGTCGACGAGGTCTACTCAGGAATGGCGAGCAGGTCAGAGGCGCGGCGAAGCTTTTCCCGGCTCGGTAGGATGTAGCCAAAAGTTGTCGTGATCTTCTTGTGCCGCGCCAATCGTTGGATTTCCTGCGGCGCGAAGCCAAGGTCAGCGAGCCTCGAGCAGTAGCTATGCCTCGTGCCGTGGTAGTTCGTCTTCGAGAGGCCAGCTCGCTTGGCAATGTTCTCCCACTGATGAGCCACCTCTACGCGGGTAAGGAAGGGGAGGTCGTCGCCGCTGCCCAGAATGTACGGGCTCGTAGCCTTCGCCTCGAGGCGCTTCAGGACGTCGAGGAACTGGTCTGTCAGCGGTGAGTACCCCGTGATTCGGTTTTTCGGAGGGCCGAGCTGAGCCGGGGTCGTGTCCGTTCTCGGGAGGACTTGATTCCAGATGTGCAATTCCCGATGGTCCCAATCAATGTCTGCGTACGTTCGGGAGCATGTCTCGGAGATCCGGCACCCACAGACGAAGCCGAAGGCAGCCAGCGCGTACTCCCAATCGTCCCGGCACGCCCGGAAGACCCGTTGCATCTCGTCGTCCGTGTAGCGCTTGTATCGCTCCTTGCCCCACTCGTAGCCGTCTTGGTAGGCGACGACTTGACCCTTGGCAATCCCATCCTTCCGGTACTCGGCAATAGGTAGGCGATAACCAAGAAGCGCGACGCCGTCGTTTAGTCCGGCGTTGGCTGCGACCGTCATGACGCTCCCGAGTGCGAGGAGGATTTGGTTCTTATAGTTGGGGGTGAGCGGATCACCGTTGCGTTTCCGGGCTGCGTCGAGGTGTGCGCGAATCGCGATTTGAGCGGCCTCGGTGTTGCAGTCCTGGAGTGTCCAATCCCCCAAGACGGGGAAAAGGCGCCCTCTGAACTGACGGCGACGTGTGTAGATCGTGTTGTCTGTCAGCTCTCGCTCCATCCACCGACTGAAGACCCCACCCTCGACGTAGTCCCGAAGAGTCGTCGTGGGTGTCGGCGCGGCTGTGCGTCGTGGCCGCGCCGACCGGGGTGCCCCGGCCACGTGGGTAACAGGGCGGGTCGTCGAGTCGAGCATTGGTGAGGACTCGGCAGCCTTCGTACGACGCGCTCTTGTTGGAGTTGGTGGCGGAGGCGGAGGCGGAGGAGGTGTCCCCTCCACGTCCAGCGTGCAGAGCCAGACCCGCCGACGCGCCACAGCCTTTTCGAGCTTGCCGTCGACCTTGATCCGGAGCCGACGGAGCGGGTTGCCGTTCTCGTCGGTCGCACCCCAAGAGTCGATCTCCCAGGCCGTCACTTGGTCGAGCGGTAGTTCACGCTGCGTCCTCCAAGGGCGGATCCCTTCGGGCAAGCTCATGACCGACCTCCCTGAAGGAAGCGCTCGAGCGCCACCCGATTGAACATCAGTCGGGTGCGCTTGGTCTTTGCCTTCGGACCGGGGGGCAGCCTGTAAATGAACTCTTCGGGGATCTGACCCCGAGCCACCATTTTGCGGATCACGGCCGGAGTTCGTCGCAGCAAGACCGCGACCTCCTCCGTGGTTGCGTACTTCGATGTCGTATCCGCAAGAAACCGTCGGGTAGATTCGCGCATCGGCAGCGTTACACCGATGTGCCCTGGTGATCTCTCGAGGAGCCTGGAGTCCTCTCTAAGGTCATCCTCTCGTTGCGCTAACTGCCCTCCGGGTTGTCTCCGGCGTCTCCAACTGGAGACGGTAGAATTGGTGATTGCTTTCAAGCGCTTACGCGAGTCTTGCCCAATGCACGGATTCATGTCTCATTGCCTTGTTCTCCCCGATAAAAGCCGCTCCGAAAGTGGAGTGGTTATAGGGGGTTACTCTAAGTGAAGCACAACGAAGAGACAAGAAGTAGCACGAGAGCCGGTGCGCCATGCGTCTCCATTCATGGAGAGGGCCGCCAGCCGATTCCTGCTCCGTATTGCTTCAACTGTCGTGAGGTGGACTGGGGCATCGCGCAAAAGGAATGTACGGTGAGGACCGTCCGGCGCATAGATCTGTCAACCATAGTTGACGGAACTTCGCTCGCTGCTAATATGTAAGTGGTGACGAGCCGAGAGGTCATCAAGAAGCTGACCAAACTCGGCTGCGTCGAGGTCCGGCAGAAGGGCTCGCACAAGCTCTTCAGGTCGGCGTGCGGCAAGTGCACCACGACCGTTGCCGTCCACCCGGGCGACATCAAGAAGGGCACGTTGCACGGCATCGAGAAGGACATGGAGCCATGCCTAGGAGAAAAGTGGCTGACCCGCTGAAGCTGAACGTCGTCTTCGAGGCCGATGACGGCGGCTGGCACGTGTACGTGCCCAGCCTGCAGGGCTGCCGCTCCTGGGGGCGCTCGCTCAAAGAGGCCCGTCGCAACATCCGAGAGGCGATCTCCCTCTTCGAAGAGGACTTCGAGGATGCTGACGCCGTGGCGCGGGACGCCGTCTTCGAGGAGGACGTCCGCCTCCCCAAGCTCCCTGAGCTGGCCATCGACGCGAACGTGCTGCTCAACCTGGCCGCGACCGCCAAGCTCGAGGCTGAGGCTGCGCAGGCCCGAGCCAGGGCCGTTGTGGCAGAGGCCGCCCGCAACCTGACCAAGGCGCGGCTGAGCCTGCGCGACGTGGGGGAGCTACTCGGCCTCAGCCAAGAGGGCGTCCGCAAGCTGATGGCTGCGACCGCCCAAGCTCACGCCAAAGGCGGACGGGTTCGGGTCGTGGTTCGCAAGAAGGCCACGAGAGGAAATCCGTTGCTGGCGCCGATCAAGGCCCCGGCTGACGTGGGGAGCCGTCCGCCTCCTGCTCGTGCCGCTCGGCGGGCGAGCGGCAGCAAGCAGTAACGAGAGGGCGCCCCGCAGCACTCAGCTCCGCCGCAGACGGTCGAGCCACCCGAAGTCCGTGCAGGGCTGCCAGAAATGGCCTTCGGCTTCTTGCTCGTTGAGCTGCCGAGCGAGCCGCATCGCCAACCCCAGGACCACGACGCGGACCCGTGACGGGTCCCTCGTGAAGGTCATGGGGCATGGCCTGCGCGGTAGCGGCTGCTCGAGGAAGAGGAAGTCGAGGTCCTCCAGCGTCTGTAGGCTGACGACGAAGGCGCGGCGCGTGAAGAGGGGGTGTGATGTCATCGCCGGGGATTATGCGAAGGCCGTGGGGGCCAACGCCCTTCCACCCGCGATTATGGGACGGTGCTGCCGCTGGCCCCTCGGGGCCCGAGGGCATCTCGGCGCCGTTCGAGGCCTTTTCGCAGCTCCCAAAGGTCAGCAAGCTGAGCGTGGGCTGGGGTGCCCTCGCAATGGTCTTCCAGGCGGACGAGCGTGTCTATGATTTCGTTCATACCCAGAGGCTACGCGACGACCCCGTGCCCGTATCACCCGAGCGCCGATTTTCTCGCGCCGACACTCCCTTCGGTTCTAGATGGCACGCTGTCCCATCTAGAACCGTAAACTCGCAACGTCCCCCACCGATTCCCCTCAAGAAGGCGCCCATGGACGCGTCCATTTGGACGTGACCCATCGCGCGCTCCTGGCCCTCTCCCTACTCTCTGCCCTGGCCTGCGGCACGGGCCCGGAGTCGGGAGCTGCCCCTGCCTCAGTAGAGCCACTGGCTGCCACCGAGAAGGCCCTGGAAGAGCCCGCCGGCATCTCGGTGTGGGCGCACGACGCTCGCCTCGAGGCGGCAGCTAGAGCGGCGGCAGCGCGCATCGAGAGGGCCTCGGGGCTCGTCGTGACCGTCAACGCCGAGGGGACCCTGGGGCCGGCGATCCCGATGTTCTTCTCCGAGTCAGGCCGTGACGAGGGGAAGGACGGGGGTTGGTTTGGCGCGTCGATGGTGCCGGGCTCGGGCGCCAACTGGGTGGCGATCAGCATCGACGTGGTGAACGCGCCCGACGTCGGCGATCACACGCGCCTCGAGGGGGTCGTCGAGCACGAACTCCTTCACCAGCTCGGCGCCCCGCACCTCCCGGCGGGGGTCCAGGGCATCCTGAGCGACCCCCCGCAGGCCTACGACCTGACGACGGCCGACCTCGAGCTGCTGTGCTCGATCGCCGCGTGCACCCGGTTCGTGCCCGAGGTGCCGTGAGCCTAAAGAGTCCTCTCTAGTTCCGCGCGGCGGCTGCCGTCCGTTGCGCGCCTGCAAGGCGGCCCTTGGAAGTAGAGCGCTGGACTGGCATCCTTGCTGGTCGCGCATGTTGTACTTCCAGCCCCGAGCGATCCTAGAAGTCGTCGACAAACTAGTCGAGATGTCGGCGGACACGAAGCTGGCGCGACCGAAGGAGCTGAACGCGCAGTTCTCCCTCCCGTACTTGAATATCAAGAAGCCGATCGAGGGCAAGCTGCCTGCCGCGTTCGGTGAGCTGAAGCAGGCGATGACCCCCATCGCCGTGCTCACGTCCTTGGAACTCACGTTCGAGAACTGGAGTCTCAAGTTCGATTTCCGCGTGAAGGAGCCCTGGTGGAGCGCTGAAGCCCACGCGAGAAGTGGCAGTGGTCAGCCCTTGGAGGCCAAACACGTAGACCCCTGGATGCACGCGATCGCGAATGCCCTCGCAGCCCATCCTGATCGGCCATTGGCGAGCCTGGCGCCCGAGCAGGCACGCGAGACGGTCGAAGTACAGCTTGCCGCGGCGCGTCGAATGGAGGCCGCGACGGCCAACATGACGGAGCAGCTCGGCAGGGTTGCCATCGAGAGAGACCAGGCCTTCACCAGGAGACAGGCAGAACTCGATGCCTCGATCGCTGCCCAACGCGAGCAGCTCTCGAGGGAGAGGATTCAGTTCGATCAAGAGAAGGCGGAGCGCGACTCGCGCCTAGCCACTGTGGTGCGCCGGCAACTGTTGGCCGATACGCTGAAGGCCCTAGACAAGGAGACATCCGTCGTCCTCTCGGAAAAGACCAACCAGAAGCGCCTTGCCATCGCCGTGGCGCTGGGCATTGCCATGTTGCTTGGCGTCGGGCTCATCGTGACCACCATCGTGGTGGAGCTGGATGGAGCGACAAAGAGCGCGGAGGCCCTCGTGCTCCTGCGGTCTCTGGCAGTGTCCGGCGTGCTTCTCTTCGCCAGCACCCTCTGGTACTTCGTGCGCTGGCAGGATCGCTGGCAGCAGACCCATGCCATTGCAGAGCTTCAGAATCGGAAGAACCGGAAGGACATGCTGCGCGCTAGCTGGTTGGCTGAACTCTTCATCGAGACGGGCAAGGACGAGAAGATTCAGCTTCCAGACACCCTGCTCGAGGAGATGTCCCACGGACTATTTGTTGCGCCGAACGAGGCCACGGTCACCGAGCATCCGCTGGAGGTTCTGTTCAAGCGGGCGGGGCTCGACCGCCTGAAGGTCGGGAAGACAGGCATCGAGCTGAACAAGGCGCCCAAGTAGCGCTGGCGGCAGCGCGGGTCATTGGCCGCCCGTCACGTGGAGAACCCTCCTATCCACCAGCACCCGGCGTGAAGGTGCTGCTGGTGGAGGACGAGCCTCTCATCGTCAAGGTGATGCGTCGGATGCTGCAGGGGCACTCCGTGATCGTGGCCACCTCCGCCTCGGACGCCCTGCGGAAGTGGGACCACACCATCGATGTGGCGCTCATCGACCAGAACCTGGGCAGTGGCCTGGATGGCCTCGAGCTGGGCAAGCTGCTCCGCGCGATCAGCCCGCTGCTGCGGGTGATCATCATGGGGGGCGACCTCCCTGCCACGTTGCCGTTCCCGCGGCTCAGCAAGCCGTTCAGCGCGGCGGAGCTGAAGGCGGCGATCGAGGGGGCGTAGAGCCCCGTCCCCGGTGGCTCGGGCGCGTCCTGGCGCCTGCTGGAGGCCAACGGCGGGGGTTGTTCGGTGGGGTGCCGCGCACGAGTCTCGAGGTCTGTTGCTCGCGCTCCGATGATGACGAAGGCTGAAGAGCCGAAGAGCGACGAGTATCACCAGCACCACGTGATGACTGCAGTTGTGCGGTCGCTGGGCCGTGGAGACTCTCGATGAGCTGAACGAAGCGCGCCGCCCGGCCGCGGCCGCGGCCGCGGGCCGCGCGGGTCGTCAAATCAGTTTGGCTCGCTCGCTGAGGGGTGCTGGGGGCTTCGCCCCCAGCATTTCGGCTCGCTTCGCGTTTGGCAAAGAGGGTCTCGTTGCCCCCGTTGCAGCGGTGGCCGCGTGTAGCGGCCCACCTGCTCAACTCCCAACCGACAGGTGCAATGCTGGGGCGTAGCGTATAGCGCAGCCCCAGCATGGTGTGTGTGTGCACGACGACAACCAGGGCGATCACGACTAATCTAATAGGCGTGACAGAGTTGCTGCGGGATCAGTGGTTGTCACGCCGCTATAGATATTGGGTGGCCTTGTGCCACCCTACCGGTCAGAGAGACCGGAGCAGCCCCTCGCTCGCTCCGCTCGCTCCAGGGGGCTGCGTCGCTGATCCTTTCGATCCCTCGAAGCGAGCGAAGCGAGCCAGAGGATCGATCCAACGCGCGCGCGCGGGCGCGTAGCAAGTCTCGTTCCAACGACGTTGGGTGACGACGCCTCGAGCGACGAAAATCGACCGTCGAGGGCGACGAAATCGTCGGAGGTCGCGCAGGAACGGTGTGAGCGCCGGTGTACGGCGATCCATGACCCCACTGTCACGCCGTCTCGCCGTGTCACTCTCCGATGACCTGGCTCACACCCTCGATGGAGTGCACGCAGCACACCCCTACCTGCGCAGGCACTCGATACTGAGGCTCGCGCTCCGGGTCGGCCTTGCCGACCTCGCTAGGGCCTCAGCCGACGAAATCCGCGACCGGGCTGCGGCCGAGATCGCGCTCTCGCGCGCGGCCTCCGCCGAGTGAGTCGTCCCCCACGCAAAACCCCACGGGCCGCCCGTGTGGTGGGCGACCCTCATTTGAATAACTCAGGAGAAATACGTGAAGCAGCAGCAGAGCATCGTTTTTGCCGCACGCCCCCGCAGAGCAGAAGGAGTCCCCGACACACCGCAGGCTCAGGAGAGCGCCTTCCTGGACTTGGTGGACAAGATCGTCCAGAAAACAGACGCCGATATCGAGCGCGTACCGAACGAGGATTGGACAGTGGCCTTCGGCATTTATTGGCATTTGAAGGCGCTGATGGGCCTCTACGCCTGGCGACAGCACTGGGCCCTGGTCAAGGCGCACATCGACGCGCACCGCGACCGAGAGGGTTGGGACCACGCGAACGAGCGGCTCGAGCTGTGGGCATGGTTTGCCGCTGCGATGAATTGGCGTAGGCAGCAGTCGCAGGCTGCCCAAGAGCGAGCCAAGGCCCCTCAGAGGTGGCAGCAGATCAAAGCCAACCCCCAGCGGCACGCAGCGCGAAAGGCAGAAAACAGGCTGGCGCAGCAACAGCGACGCTCACGGATGGCCCACCTCGAGGAGTCTCCCTGCGAGCCGTGGGAGCCTGAGGAGGAGGCGGCCCAATGAGTGCTGGAGGGTGGCGGAGACGCCCGACTCAGGAGTTTGCGAGCACCCCCGCCGTGACAGATCTACACCACATCGCAAACCCATCCCCATACGGAGGCGGCGAGATGAGCCTGCGCACTGACGTCAGTGTCATCAGCACGATCCTGGACGCTCAGATCCGACGGCTCCGGGAGCACGCGCGCAACCCCGACAACCCAGCGAGGCAACTGGACCTCACCTCTGCCATCGCCCTGGCGAGCTGCCGCATGATGCTGGAGGCGGCGCTGCGTGAGCCCCCACCACAGGCGGCGTCAACGGGACTGCACTAGGCATACGGGGTGCCCGCTGGCTGCAAGCCACCGCGCGCATGCAGCTGGCGGGGCCTCTGACGACGGACAGCCCGTGCAAGTTCAACAGCCCGTGCAAACTCTGCAATGCGTGCAACCGGTGTAACGCCAGGGCATGGCTAACACTACTCGTGTCTCTCTTCCGCCCGACGCTGCCCGGCAACTGAAGATCCTCTCGGCTCACCGGGAGATTGCCGGCAACGATCTCGTCATCGAGCTGATCGCCCGCGAGTACGCCACGCTGGGCCTTGCCGAACCCAAGCTCGACTGGAAAGCGCCGGAGGCTACATCCGACTACGAGCGCCCCGCGCGTCAAGAAGCCCTGCCGTGAGCCACCCGCACACGACGCCGGATCTCTACTTCGCGGCCTTCCTCCAGTGCTCGGGGGGCCGCCTGATCAGGACATTCCGCAGCGGACCCCGCTGTTACTTCGCGTTCGAACTCCAGCGACCAGCGGAAGAGCTGAGGACGGCATGGTACGCGCGGACGGGTCAGGTCAGCGCCCTCGAGTACGCCAACGCCGTCCAGAGCCTGAAGGCGATGGCCATCTCGACGGTGGAGTAGGGCGCAGGCGCCAGCTATCCCGTGAACAGGCGGTCTCGCGTGAGCACGGCAAACAGGTCTTGGCAGTAGAGATCCTGCATGTGGACTGAGGCTGAGTAGGGTCTGGCCCACTGCAACATGCCTCGTAGGCGCGGCGATTCGACGTTTGCCGGCCCGATTAGGGCGTACACCTTGGCTTTGGTGTTCTTCTTCAAGGCATCGAGCAGACAGCCCGCTGCCATCGCATCGGTCGGCGGAAATCGATAGCCGCAAAGCACGACCGCATCCGCATCCGCGATCGCCTTCATCGCGGCGTCCCAGAGGAACTTCAGACGCCCAAGTGGCAAATCGCGCTTATCATCGCCCGGCACGCCCACGACGGCCCGGTCTGGGCATTGATGGGCGATGGGCGCGGACGCCTGATAGATCGTTTTGTCGTCGGCTTGCAGCTTCCAGCTCACCTGCCCGTGCAGGTGGTAGACGTTGACGCACTTGGGAAAGGGCATGTTCACCTCGTCCTCCGTCACGGGGACGTGGAAAATGCCCTGTTTGAACCGGCGCGTCCGATAGCCCTCGAGCAAGTCGATCACGCGGTCATAGTTGAACGTGACGACGGAGTCCTTGCCGGGCGCCAGTTGCATAACCCAACGCCGATACGGCTCCCACTCCTCGGAGCGATCCACGAGGTATTGGTTCTTCTCATACCGGTGGAGAAACGCGCTGCACGCGCCCGCCACGTAGCGGATAGCCTCTTGACGTACCTTGTGGAGGCCATGCCGGCTTTCTAGGAACGAGTCGACGACGTTGGTCAGGTCCCCTGGGCCTAGCCGGTTCAGCTTCAGTAACGACCTGATGTCTTCGGCAAGCGGCGCGCCGGGCTCATTCGCGGCAATCTCGATGCGATGGAGAAATTGCTCTGCATCACTCCAGAGCCTCTCGGGGTCTGCTTCGTCCTTCCCGAGGCCAGTCCGGTAGAGGTCCGTAATGACGTGCGCGGTGACGCTCGCGCTGATGTGGTACTGAGCCGCCCCAGCTTCGTTGGGTACGAAGGCAAGATACTTTTGGATGCCGTACTCGTCCCAACGCTGCAGCCGCTTGTACATGCCGGGCGAGATCAACTCCCGGAAGAGCGGCCCTCCGAGCGGCACGCTGAACCCTGCCCCTAGGATCCAAACCACCTTCCTGTCGTCACCCGTCATGCAGGGAACGACGATAGCAAAGCGCGACTCGACGGGCTAGGCCGGCGCTCCCATCCTTGGCGATCGGTTCTCTCTAATCCGTCATCTCGAGCAGTTCCCAGAGCGCCCGCGGGGGAGGCTCTAGCGGCGCGGGGGTTGGCAAACGGCGCCAAGTCGTTGGGTTCGTCCTCCAGCCAGGTCAGCGCTTCGATGGGCATGATGCCTCCCGGTGTAACGCCATAAATGCCGTTCGTGCTCGGTACTACGAGCCTCGCTCGACTCCGACTCGTACACCCGCTGCTCGTGGCGACGGTCTGCCGAGCGATCCGCATCAGCACCGTCGACTTCACGGTCCGAGGGGTGGCGTACGCCAGCGCGCCAGAACTCGTGGCGAGCAGGGGCGAGCAAGACGCTCAGCAGCCGCCACCTGCTGGGAATGGCCGTCGACCTGCCTGGCTGGCGAGGCTACCCCGTGTGGGACCCTACGATGGCTCGGGCCGTCCGAGATGAGGCCGCCAAGGACTGCGGCAGCACGCTCCGGTGGGGCGGGGATTGGGATCGGGACGGCGACGAGAAGCGATGAAGTCTTCCGGGACCTCGTGCACTTCGAGCTGCCGCACGACGTCTATGGCGACGCGAACCCGGCGATCGCTGCCTGAGCATGACCGAGTACATCATCGAGACCGACACGGGGAAGAAGGGGCGGTCGTTCCGCGCGACCGCCGTCGCCCTGGCCACGGCAGACGGCCTCTGGAGTCCAGGGGGCAGCACGATCCGCCCCGTCTACGCGACGTTCGCCGGCACCGAGCAGGAGCTGAAGTCTTTCGTCGCCAACCTCCGCGCCGGCAAGAAGGCAGAGAAGGCCTCGAACTACCGGCGGGGAAGCGACAAGGAGCGGCTCGAGTTCCTTCGGACCGTGAAGTACCACGTGGCGTGGCAGCGGGAGGCGGAGGGCGCTCTCGTGACCGTCTACCATCCGGAGCTGTTCTCGATGGACCCGGGCCTGATTGACCCCGAGGGGGTTCGCTTCTGCCTCTTCGTGCCCGCCGATTGGGCTGCTGCACAGCAGCTCGATCGCCAGTCCCCCGTCGAGCACGTGACGCGCCTGCCGCTGGCGCTCCACGACTACCAGCGAGAGAGCCGCGACCGACTGCTGACGCGGGAGTTCCTGGAGGCCCTGGTACCGACGGCGTACCTCTTCGCTGTCTACCTCGATCGCCGGACACGTTGCCCGCTCGTGGCCGATGGGCGCTTCTATCTCCAGCTGCTGGTTGCTGCGCTAGACAAGGGCCTGGCGTCGTTTCCGGGCAGCGATCTCGTCTACCACCGGAGCTACCACCGGGGGTGGGGCTACCAGGAGGGGCGCGGCTTCGACCTGGAGTTCGGGGAGCGCTTCCGTGACGCGCTCCTCGAGTACATCGGGCTGAGGCACGCGATCGCGTTCAGCGCGAGCCACCCAGTGTTCGAGGCGTTCTTGGCCGAGCAGGTGACGACGTTCTTCGCCGCCCTCGCAAGCCACAGGCTCGGTGTAACGCGAGAGGTGGCCGGTAACCCTTCGATGGTCGCGCTCTGAGATGATGCACGACGACGAGCTGGAATGGCTGTTGTGTGTTGCCCCGAGCCTGCTCGGCGTCGGCTCGGGCCATGGGGGCTTCGTGGCGGCCCTCGAGCGCGGCCAGGTGGCAGGAGGCTCCCCTGACAGCTCGCAGGCTGAGGAGCGGATCCACCGGGTCCGCCCCCAGCTCGCTCAGGCGCGTCAGCTCCACCACCGGTACTGTCGGCTCGCCCCCGAGCACCGGAGGACGCTGGAGGCCCACTACACGGCCCCTGCCAGCCGCTCGTCGGGGGTTCATGCGACGCTCGGCGCGCTGGCGGGTGTCTGCCTCTCCCGCGGCCCCAGAAAGGCGCTGGAGGCCGCCTGCCTCAACCCCACGGAGAGGCAGCACGCCAAGCTCCTGCGCGCGAGCCTGCGGACAGCAGAGGGCGCCGTGAGGGAGGCTCACCTGGCCTGGAGGGCCGAGCGGCAGCGCGACATGGCGGCCTGGATCGACGCGGCGGAATGAACCTCGATCCCAAGCCCCCGACGTGGATCACGATCGCGCAAGCGGCCGAGCTGATGCACTTAGGAAAGCGCGGAGCCCACAAGCGGCTCGTGGCCCTCGATCGGGAGCTCGACGGCCGCCTCCTCCGCGTCGTCGGCAAGCGCGACATGGGCAGCCGCGGGGTGCAGCCGGGGAAGTACCTCGTGAGCCTCGACGTGCTCCGCCAATCGACGCTCGAGCCCGACCGAGAAGCGCTGGCGCGCGAACTCGAAGAGACGAAAGTTACCCTGATAAAGGCGAATCTAAAAATCGAAGCACTCCGCAGGACTATCTCCCGGATGCAGCGGTTCCTAGTGACGTTGGGCTTTGCGCCGTCGGGAACTGGCGCGTCAAAGAAGCCCGCTAGAGGGTAGTGGCGAAGCCAAGTCTCCGGATCGAGCTGAAGGGCATTAACGAGCTGCAGCAGGCACTCGAGAAGGCCTCCAAGAAGGCCGTGGCCTACGCTGCCCGAGAGACCCTCAACACCCTGGCCTTCAAAGGTCGAGAGATCTGGCAGGGGGAGATGCGCCAGGCCCTGACCCTCCGCAACCCGTTCACGGAGCGGAGGGCTCTGGTCGAGCGTGCGCAGGGCTTCCAGATCAAGACGATGGAGGCCAGGCTCGGTCACACCGAGCAGTACATGGAGCAGCTCGAGCACGGTAAGTCGGTCCGTGCCAATGAGCAGTTCCGCCCCATCCCTACGGAGCATGCAGCGGGGCAAGCTAAGGGTTCGCTTGCCGGGGGTCGCAAGCGCGCCGTCCGCCCGAAGAACGTCATCACCAAGCTTGGCAACCTGAAGGCCAAGGTAGGCAACGCCAAGGGCCGCAAGGCTCGCAACGCCCGTGCGGTTCAGCAAGCCATCAGGAGTGGCAAGCGGCTCGCGCTCCTCCACCTCGACAAGCGTCAGGGCATCTACCGCGTCATGGGCGGGAAGAAGAACCCAACGATCCGCAAGCTCTACGACCTCACCAAGCGGGTCACCCCCAAGCCGAAGATCCCTACGCTGCAGCGAACCCTAGACAAGGTGCTCCCCCTGGGCCCTGCCATCGCGCTCGAGGCGCTGGAGAAGCAGTTCGCTCGACTGTAGGGTTGGGTTCACCAAGCGTTGCTCCACACCGTCGTGCAGTGGAGAACGGCAAGCGAATGCAGAGCAGCGCCTCGTGGACCCCGCGGTCCAGGAGCAGCGGGAAGCCAAGCTCGAGTCAGCGGGCCGGCAGCGGTTGGCCTACAGGGTGGTCCCGCGGGCCGGAGCGCTTGCCTACATCAGCCATTCCGCATGGTCGGCCCCACGATTCAGCATCAAAAAGGCTGTTTTCTCGATCGCAGCCCAGAGCTGTAAGTGAATGTTTTTGCTCATGTTTTTATGGGTCCTGTGGAAGACCCCGCCCGGCCCGACGGTTCACCATGGCGAC
>Ga0079218_10000034_pt1 | contig 23933 bp, 15 predicted proteins | sample NCCompost_FD_77181 | JGI IMG/M metagenome (GOLD analysis project Ga0079218, IMG submission 77181) | Agricultural soil microbial communities from Utah to study Nitrogen management - NC Compost | ecosystem: Environmental > Terrestrial > Soil > Agricultural land | place: USA: Utah | collected... | reverse complement strand
GAGCGGTCTATTTGCCGGCGACAAAGTACCATTCACCGGAGCTGCCGGAGCAACATTGGCACTAAGAACGTTTTCTGACGCCTTGTTGACGCCGCTGGAGAATCCGGAAACGGCAGACGAATTTAGGTCCAACATCATCCTCGCCAGGGACGAGGCGCTGGAAGCCGGCGGAATTATGGATAGCAAAATCGGCGCTACCGCGGAAAGGATCAAAGCCAGAGCTGCTCTCAGATAGAACTTAGGATTGAGTTTTCGAAGACCATGCTTGGAACTCTCAAGACGTCTAGACATCGTATCCCTCCTCCAGCGCTACAAGTTTCGGCGACTGAGCCAGCGGTTCAGCACCCAGTATTTTCTGATGTAACGATAGGTAGGGGTGGTTGAGGAATGCTTGAGGAATTCTTGAGACGGATTTTTCTAGTGGAGATTACTGCGCCAGGTTGGTCAGTGGGTAAGAGTTAACTGGCCGGAAAACGCGGAAACGTGGCGAGATGGTGAGTGCACCGTGGCCAGCCTTAAGTAGCTGGCCACAGTGCGAGAGCGCTTGATCTACGGATAAAGCGGCGTTTGGTCAAAGAGGTTATGCGGCTTCAGCATAAACCCTGTCCACATGACTTGCGCCACCGTGGGTTGAAACTGATTGTTGACGTGTCGGCCATCCTCATCACGCGGCGTGTGATGGGCAGCGCTGTAGTACCAAACCACAACGTCGGTGTTTGAGACGGATTGAGCTGGTGAGATGTAGGTCGGCAGAGACGGTACGTGCATCTCTGAAAAGTTGTAGCGAGTCACCCAGAAATCGCTCTTGGTGAAACTTTCCTGATGTCGCGGCGTTCCGGTTTGCAGCGGAATGAGGTGATAGCCGGATGGGTGGTTTTGCCGATTCCTGAGCCCCGCATCATGAATGTTCAGATTCGTGAAAGCTGAAGCAACCCACTGGCGGCGGCCTTCGGTTGTCACCATAGCTGTGGAGTCGCTGGCGGTTGGACCGAGGGCGAGAAACGACTCGCTGTGGGAGACTACCCCAACCGAATCGTTCAAGGCTCCATTGAGATCTATGTCTAACCGCCAAAAGATTCCGTGCATGTGCGTTTCCAGCGGTTGCGGTGGGTAATTGGTTGCTGTAGCTCCAACTCGGCCACGCACGACACCATCATCACGGAAGGTCCATTCGATAATGTAGTTGTAATTGCCAGCGCCGATCCCTCCCCACAGCACAACCTCCTCGCCGCGCCGCACTTGATTGTAGTTGGTCCAAGCCAACCCTCTGTCGTGCACTTCCTTGCAAACGCGATTGTTGTCGAGCAAGGTGCCGCCGTTGGCCCTGGGGCAATGTTTAGTCGACAAAGGGAAGAGAGAAAAATTGAAGCTGCTCATGTCAAGAAATCGCGGCGAGCCGCTGTGATAAGGCACGAAGAGTTCAATCACGCGAGCATCGTAAATAACCTGAACCCAGGGCGAGCTCGGTGATTTTCGGAAAGAGGCCGCATTAATAACCAAGCCATTCTTGGTGACCCGTTGAAAGCAAAACCGCCAGCGTGTCTCTTCGGGCAACGAGGTGTTGACGGGAAACCGCTGCTCGACAAAAAAGGGACTCGAGCACGGTTGAGTCTGCGCTGAGACAGATTGAGTTAAGACAAATAGAACGGCGAAAACTGAAAACAAGCAGATGGTGAGTTTGTTTCTTGATTTCATCTTCCCCTCCTTCTCATTGTTGAGGGACGTCTTTGTGCGGGTTGTTCCACGCGCACCCTTTGCGTAGTGAGATCAACAATCACTTCCGTTCCAGTCAGGAAAGTATCGCCCTGCCGGAAAAGCAGTGAGACACAACGGCGTCGGTAACACGGATCATTCGGCGAACTCGCGAATAGTCGCAAAGCTTCGACCCGATTGGGCTCTCCCTCGGGAGAATTCTCAGTGGCCACGCGATATTGCTGATAGTTCGGACCGAGCAGATTGATCAATGTTCGGTTCTGCAGTGCGAGGCTTACAGCTTGGTTAACTTCCTCGGCGACGAGCGGGACAGCATCGCCATTGATGGCCAGTGCTTCCTGTACCGATCGCTGTTGCAGGTTAACTAGTACCAAAACACCCTGATTCCCTTCGTAGCGGTAGTACAACACCTCGGCATGACGGCTGGTTTCGTCATTTTGGCCACCGTTTTTTGGTGAGGCCAGCTCGACTGAGATCAAGGTTTGACGCCCTTGTCCACGCAGCTTCGTGACGCGCGCGTCAGCTTCGGCCAAACGAAGAGCCAGCTCGCGTTCTTCCGGCGTGAGAGGGTCGAACTTGTAGCGTTCACGCTGCTGCGTTTGGGTGTGACCCCCTTGAAGGTTAGAGGAAATCGATTGGAGCAAGAGTGCCAGTACGAGCGTGCAGAAGACCCGGAGAATGGTGCATGAGGCGCGCCCTGGCAAACGAGCTGAAAAGTGAAAAGGCATGTTAATACCTCCCTTTTAGCTGTGCCTTTCGGCTGTTGATGTGAAGTCGATAGCGAACGAGGAGAACTATCGGTTTACTTAAAAGATCGTGGAGAGCGTTTTCTAGCTGGCAGCATAGACCTGTTCATTTGTAAGGTAAAGGCGCCTTTGGACTGCGCCGGCAGCGCGCAGCGCTTTAGTTTTGTAGGCGCAACAACCAAGCGGTGTCTCCCGATTGCCTCGGGATTGCCACCGCACTTCAAAAGGTCGCACTGGATGACACTACGGCTTTGCGATCACTAATGGATTTGCTTCCAGCTCGCGCCGGTAAAAGACTCGCGGGCGTTGCACACTGCGCTTCTCAGGCTCAGCAACCTTTTCCTCACCTTCTGTAAACGCGATCTGCACGCCGACGCCACGACTCTGCTTCATCTTCGCTTCCTGCATCTGCGGCACACGTTCGGTGGCAAAGTTGAGCCACTCTCGCGCATTCAACAAACCGTCCTGCGGCTCACTGTCTGCAACTGCCGTCTTCAGACCTTCTTCCACTAGGGCATAAGTCAATAATCCATGTCCCAACTCAGCCGCTTCGAGCGCGGCCTGGTAACTCTGCGCGGCGGTGAGAATGTACATGCCTTTCTCATAAGCAAGTTGGGCCAGGCCCTTGGAATTCATGGGACCGCGCCGCTTCTCTTCCGCCTCAAGCGCTTGCCCCGAATTACAAGCGTCGATAATCAGCAACAGATGGCCTGCGTCCAGGCCCTCAACGGCCTGTTCCAACTCAATATCAGAAATGCTGCTTGCCAGAATTTTCTGCAGGCCTCGCTCACTTAACTTCGTGCGGTCGCCCGTGTAGCCCAGGTCGTGCGGGATCAAATAGAAGCGTTGTGCCTGTGCTGTGCCGTGGCCCGCGAAGTAGATGATCACTTTGTCTTCCGGCTGCGCGCGTTTCAAGCCGCTAAAAGCGGGGTCAGCTGCTTTCAAAGAAGGCGGTTCCGGGATTCCCGACAACTGTTGCAACGCAGCAATGATGTTAGCTTTCGTCGCGTTCTGATTAAGCAAAGGCAAAACCTCCACGCGTTCTAGTTGCCCTATTTGCATCTGCCGCCGGCTCACTTCCGCAGCAAAGCTCTGCGCGTCCGCCACGGCATACTTCAAATTGTATTGAGCGTTCGCATACTCATTCAGGCCCACCGCGATGATGTAGAGCGTGCCCGCGCGCTTCAAACTGTCGGCTCCGGTAAGCAGTAGTTGTGAGTCTTTGCTTTTGACGTTGTCGCGATTGAAGGCGTAGGCCGTCAATTGGTTGGGCCCAGCCACCACGCTGATCTCTTCTTCTAATGTGATAGCAGGTTTGCCGTTTAAGATGTCGCCACGCCAAACTTTGATCAGCGAGCCGTTGCGGAACAAGCGCACGTCCCGCGCTCCGGCGCTTTGGTTGTTTTCTTTGTCGGCTGGCGCGTCAGTGATGTCGATTTTTACTCTGGTAGTGCGAGAGGTAATTCCCGTAGCGATTGCCGTTTCCGGATTGACTAGCGAAAGCTTTACCACCGGCTGGCGTCGATCCTTCCGCGAAATATCCTCGGCAACTTTGGGGCGCTTTCCGGCCGAGATCTCACCTAACAATCCGGGATAGTAATACTCGTTAAAGAACCATTCGATTGGTGCAACGTTGAAAGTGTCCTGGTTGTAACGCCAGAGGATCTGATTCCATGAGACAGGAGTGCCGTCGAACAAACCTTGTGGAGTAACCACCATCCATTCGGCGCCGTCGTCGAGCGAGATTAGCGTCAACAAATGTTCGCCCGTAATAGCGTCCCAAAGAAACGTGCCGCCATCCTCACTGGCAGAAGCGAGCAAGCGTGCGTCGGGACTGAAATCCATCGACTCAATGTTTGCGGTATGACCCACGAGTGTTCGTAACTCGCGCCGGGAAGCAACGTCCCAGATCCTGATCGAGTTATTGCTGCTGCTGGAGGCGAGCAGCCGGCTATCGCGACTAAAAGCGACTTGAGTAACGCCTTTGCCGTGTCCGCTCAGCGCTCCGATTTGATTTCCAGTGGCTACATCCCAGAGCGTCACTTGACCCGTGGCCTCAATCTTCATGTTCTTCATCATTTCCTGGGGGTCTGGCGCTTTGGAGTTTTTCTTTTGGCGCTGCGCCGCAGGATCCATCAGGGAAGCAAAATCCAGGTTCGACTTCGACTCGACTCCCCCAATCGCCAGCGTCCGGCCATCAGGACTGAAAGCCAGCGAAGTGACGCTGCGGCCCATCGTTCCTGCAGACATCGAACCCATCATGTTTGTGATCATGTTGCTCATAGCAGAGAGGTCAGGCATTTGCGGCATGCCAGCTGGCATTTGCGGCATGCCGCCCTTACCCGGCTTCATCTTTTTCAATTGCTCAGGGGTCATTCCGCCGGCGCCCCGCATCATTTGTGTAATGCTTGCCAGCGGCGAACTGGTCAAGTCGCGCAACTTATTGCCTGTTGCCGTCTCCCACAATGAGGTTTCGCCCATCGCTCCGAGAGTCGCGATCACACGGCCGTCAGGGTTAAAGTCAGCTGCGACTGCGCTGGCTCCAACATTAAGCGACCGCAGCTCGCGTCCTGTTTTTACGTACCAAATTCTGATCAGATTTTCATTCACTCCCTGCACATTTCTCTTGCTCATCTGCGTTTCCGAGGCGCCGTAATTCACTAGCAGCATGCTTCCGTCGTGACTGAAGCTGACGCGCTGAACAACCGTCTCGCTATTCGCTGGTACCAGAGTTTGAAGCTTGCGTCCCGAAGGTGTTTCCAAAACCGAAATGGAATTGCTGTTCAAGGAGAACAGGGCGAGCAGCCGGCCGTCAGCGCTGGGAATGCCGAGCTGTTGATCGGTTGGGCCAGACAGGATGCGCAAACCGCGACCAGTTCGCAGATCCCAGCGTGTGCGACCTCCAGATGAAAGTTGATTGCCATCGGCGCTGAAGGCGACTTTGTAGGCCATGTTTGTGCGGCCGCTCATCTTTAGCAACTGCTTGCCATTTTCGGCTTCCCAAATCACCGTTGGTGAATCAAAACCTCCGGTAGCAAGTCTCTTCCCATCATCGGTGAAAGTTGCGAAGACGCGAGCGGTAGACACAAACAGCCCGCTGTTGGGGGCTTTCAGAGCTAACAACTCGCGACCCGTGGCAGTCTCCCAAAGCTTAACGGTGTAGCCCTCCGTCGACGCCAGCAAACGACCTCCGGGACTGAATTTGAGAAGACTCCAATCCTGCGCGACTGTTCCCAGGTCGCGTTCCTTTGCATTGTTGGTGACGTCCCATAACTTCACTCGTTTTTCTGAAATCCCCGAGACGAGCAGGCGGCCGTCCGCTGCAAATGCCAGATCCACGCTTTGTAAATCGTCATCGGGAAGTTTTACGGAGCGAGTTTCGCGACCAGAGGCGAGCTCAATGAACTTAATCTCATTGTTGCCGGCGTCGGTCACGACGGAAGCGAGTAGAGTTCCGTCGAGACTTAAAGCTGCACCGCCGTCGCCGCTCATGCGCGCGATCGAACTAAAAGAATCGGTGCCGATCGAACGCAGCTCCTGTCCCGTCGCAAGATCCCAAACCCTAATCGCGTCGCTGATTGTTACCAGGCGATCATTCGAACTGAAAGCGATGAAATAGACTCCGGCGATCGCAGCAACAGAGCCTCCGCCTCCCGAAGTGAGCGTGTGCAACTCCCTTCCACTGGCAACGTCCCAAACTTTGATTGAGTTGGTTCCAGACGCGGCGGCGACGCGACGGCTATCCTTGCTGAAAGCGATGGCCGGCGAGATGCCCATCCCACCCTGAGGACCACTGGAAAGATTGCGCAACTCGCGTCCGTTGCTGGTATCCCAGAGTTTAATGGTGCTGCTGCGGAATGTTCCTGTTGCCAGCAAGCGACCGTCCGGACTGAAAACGAGACGTGTAGCGCCGAAGAAATTGTTGTAGCCGGTTTGGAGAACCAGTTCTGGTTTAGCTTCTTTTACCTTCTGGGTAGCAGCCGAGTCAGTGCGTTGCGAGCTGCTTTGGACACCGATGCCGCGTTGGTCCGGCGTTGGTGTAGGATTCTGTGCCGAGGCAGAGGTGGCTAAGCCAATGCCTATCAATCCCAGGCGGACTACTATGCCCAGCGGCGAGAATTTAGATCTAATTGCGTTCATAACACCCCTTGGAATCATTGAGTCATTGAGTCATTGAGTCATTTAGTGATTGAGTCATTGAATCATTTAGTGATTGATCTCTCAATTCTTAAAGTCGATCACCAGCCGTAATGGATTGGAAAGTTCGCTTACACGAAATTGTCTGCGCGCCCTGATGCCCAGCAGGAAATCATAATAGCCCTCAAAGAGTCCTGCCTCGTCCAGTTCCCAAACAGAACGAAACTTTAGCCGGCCCTTGGGCATGAAAGAATCCTGCTCGCGCAGTCTCATCTGCTCTTCATCAGTTGGAATCAAATTGAGATTCACCTGGGCGAAAGCATTCCCGGCAATCTTGATGCGCTGGCGCCCACCTTCGTTCTCATAAGAACGTCCCCTGAGATACTCCACCCGATAATTAGGCATCGAGCCGGCGAACTCAAATACCACACGATCAAACGTTGGATGACGCCCGGCACGCACGCTCCGCACATATGTTGTTCCCGCCCCTTCATGATTCCGCGCTACAGCCCGAACCGTCCAGGTGTTGAGCCTGCCGGTGTTGCGAAACTGCGCCGCGGTAGTTGAGGCAGTTAACACCGACAAAATGAAAGCAATTATTATCCGATCAAATGTTTTCATGCTCTACTTCGCAACTAGATTACGCTTTAACGGCTGTGATGGTGACTGTCATAGATAGTCTCTGAGGTCCCGCAGGGACCGAATGTTTATAGAAACAGGATTTGAGAAGGGTGCGAAGCTCCGTTAGAGCGGCATTCTTGCTTTCGCGTGAAATCCGATTTCGCTCCTACGGAGCTAATTACATCTCCTGGAATACAAGCTATAAACATTGGGCCGCGCTGCGGCCAACATGATACAGCAGCACCTAATGACCCCCGCATCTGCTTCCGGGTTCGACCTCTTTAAAACTTCGCATGCTCCAAGAGCAGTAATCCAATCGAGATTAGTGCCAGTACAAACATCACGGGATGAATTTCATTACGCCGGCCCACCAGCAAATACATCCCCACGTGCGAAATGAAGCCCCAGAGTATTCCCTGGGTGATCGAGAACGTAAGGGGAATCAAAATGATCGTCAGGAATGCCGGTAGTCCTTCTTCAATTCTGGAAAATGAAATCTGATTGACGCTCTTGAACATCGCGGCACCCACCAGAATCAACACTGAGGCAGTGGCGTAAGCGGGAACCATTCCTGCGAGTGGCGCCAGAAAGAAACATGGTAGAAAACAGAGCGCGGTAAAAACCGACGTGAGGCCCGTGCGCCCACCCATGTTGATGCCAGCGACACTTTCGATGTAAGCGGTTCCCGATGATGTGCCGGCCAAACCGGCACCGAACGTGGCAAACGAGTCGACCACCAACCCTTGTTTCAAATTCCGCGGATGACCGTTTTCATCGAGTAAGTTTGACGCGTGAGCCACGCCGATAAAAGTGGAAATGGAATCAAAAAGATCCGTGAACAGGATGGCGATAATTGCCGGCACAAGCGATAGCTTCAGCGCACCCAGGATATCCAGTTTGAGAAAGACAGTTTCGAAATCTGGCGCACTGAAAAAACTTGGCGGGGCTTTCACTAGACCGAATGTCCATCCGAGCAAGGTTGCGATCAGCATGCCTGCGAGGAACGCAAAAGCGCTCTTACGTGAGATCAGCCAGACCGACACTCCGGTAGCCAGGATTGTCAGCAGCGCCGGCAACCCTAGTGTGCCCAGCTTCACAAATGTAACCGGATCAGCGGCAATCAATCCGGCATTCTTTAAACCAATAAAGGTGAGGAAGACGCCGATACCGGCCGCGGTGCCAATCCGCAGTTCAGCTGGTATTGCTTTCGCTATGGTTTCACGAATCGGTGTGATGGAGACTATCAGAAACAGAACTCCGGCCCAGAAGACAATCCCGAGCGCGACCTGCCACCAGACTTGCTGCGTCAGAATAATTGTAAAAGTGAAAAAGGCGTTGATGCCCATGCCTGGCGCGACCGCAAACGGAAGTTTTGCGTAGAGACCCATGAAGAGGGTCATCACAAAACAGAGCAGCACGGTTGCGGTAAGTACTCCGCTGAACGCCATGCCTGTACCTTCAGTAGAAAGAATCGAAGGATTGACAACCACGATGTAAGACATGGTGAAGAATGTGGTGATGCCGGCGATCGCTTCAGTCCGGAGGTTGGTTTTGGCAGATGTCTGAGAAGTCATTTGGCGCGGGATTGGGCTAAACGGGTTGCAGTCTATGCTGCTGATTAATTTGTGCGCAACACTTGGTACTACACCTTAGCTGGCGGATATGGTCCCACGCCGTTAGTTCATCACTGCTTTGCACAAAAGGTGTGCTTTTAAGTCGGCGAAGCCGACGATTGATAAGCCCAGCACTTCAGTGCTGGGAGCAGCGAGCCCCTAGTGTCAAAAGTCCGTGAAACGGACGACTGAATAACGAAGAATTTCAGTCGTCCGCTTCGCGGACTTCACTCGAAAACCTGCTTTTAATCCCAGCACTGAAGTGCTGGGCTACTATCCGTCGTCCCGCTTAGCGGGACTTTATCCAAAGCGGTGTCACTTGCCACCGCACTCAAAAACACAGGTTAGCGACGTATGCTCGCAATTACGGTGGCGTTCGTTCGTCTCTCATCCGCCAGTTCGCGGAGTTTCGCTTCTCCTGATTCTGGTGCCTGCATACCTACGTTGTCAGCCGGCAACCATGCCTGCGCAAAGAAATACTGATTACCGTCGCGGTGAAACACTAATCTGGCGGTGTCTTGAACAGAGCCGTTGACGCTGCTGGTCCCAATCAGTGCGCTATTAACTCCGTCTCTGCTGAGAAACTGCAGAACTCTCATCGACGAACTCGGATTTACGCACTTCACTGTATATTCTCCGGCTGGCAGAGTTTTCTCGCCGACGCTGAAGGCGAACGGAATGTCGGCTACCAACTGGGAGTTCCCGGCGGTTTGAGCTTTCGCAATCGAGAGGCCTGCAACAGTCGCTAGCATTATCGCGCTGAGGAGCATGTAAGCTTGTTTTTTCATGGGTATTCTCCTTCGCATCATTTTCGCTGGGGCTGAAGCTGAGTCCATGCGGTTACGGTCTGGGGCGGTCAACTGCTTTGACCCATGCTTCGAATGCCCCCTACCTACTAACGCGGAAACTGTAGGGAAAATCCCTCATAACCGAAAACTCTGAGGTAAAATCCACGCGCCATTGAAACCCTGGCCCGGCTGCTATCCCATTCTTGGAGCGGGAGCAACTGACTATCGAGATGCAACCACCAGAAGGAATAAGCCAACTCCTGAATCGTTGGAGCAATGGTGACAAAACTGCTCTCGATAAGCTGATGCCCATGGTCTATAGCGAGCTGCGGCGCTTGGCGAACAACTATTTAAGGCAAGAACGCCAGGGACACACATTGCAACCGACGGCGTTGGTGAATGAGGCATATCTGAAGTTAATCGACCAGAAGTCGGTCCGCTGGCAAAACCGCGCGCAGTTTTACGGAATTGCCGCGCAGCTAATGCGCCGGATTTTGGTGGACCATGCGCGGCAGCACAAAGCGGAGAAACGCGGCGGGCCGGAACAGCAGCGGCTTTCAATCACCAGCGCCGGCCAACTCGCCGTAGAGGTCGAGCTTGACTTGCTCCCATTGCATGAAGCCTTGGAAGAACTCGCTACTATCGATCCTCAACAGGCGCGCATCGTCGAACTGAAATTCTTCGGCGGCCTCTCGATTGAAGAAACGGCGGAAGTGCTGGGTGTTGGTCATGCCACCGTCGAACGCGACTGGAAAATGGCGCGCGCTTGGCTGAGACGAAAACTGGAATAATAATTTGAGGGTCTGTGCTTGCCGCCTGCGCGTTATCAGTAGGGCCTTTAAACCCCGCGAATTTTGTGCGAATTAAGTTCTTTTGAAGGTTTGATAAAGACGGTCTACAAGATGACACCCGAACGCTGGCAACAAGTTAGAGGGATATTCCATTCGGCTCTGCAGCACGCGCCGGCCGAGCGATCTAACTTTCTTACGAGCGCATGCGGTGGCGACGAAGCTCTGCGCCAGGAAGTTGAATCGCTTCTCGAGGCAGACGCAAAGGATGGCAGCTTTATTGATTCGCCGGCGTACCAAGCCGCCGCCGCGTTGTTGAGGGAAGACAATGCGACACTGAGGCCCGGGCAGCGTACCGACTCATACGAAATTGTTTCATTCATTAGCCGGGGCGGCATGGGCGAAGTTTATCTCGCGCAGGACCGGAGACTAAATCGCAAGGTAGCCCTGAAGGTTTTGCCCGCTGAGCTGACGAGAGAGGTTGATCGCCTGCGCCGTTTCGAACAGGAAGCCAGAGCCGCTTCCGCTCTAAACCATCCTAACATCATTACTATTTTTGAGATTGCACGTATCGAAGGGTTTCACGTGATCGCGACGGAGTTTGTCGAGGGTCAAACGTTACGACAGGTTCTCGTCGGACGTCCATTGGAACTCATCGAAGCCCTCGGCATCGCGATCCAAATAGCCGATGCCCTCAATGCTGCCCACCAGGCCGGAATCATCCATCGAGACATCAAGCCGGAAAACATCATGCTGCGACCGGATGGGTACGTGAAGGTTCTGGATTTTGGTCTCGCCAAATTGGCTGAAGAATCGTCTGCGGCAGTAGCTGCGGAAGCGCCTACACGCCAGATTCGCACGGGCTCGGGTGTGGTAATGGGAACCGCCGGCTACATGTCGCCGGAACAAGCGCGGGGAAAGGAAGTCGATGCGCGTTCAGATATCTTCAGTTTGGGCGCAGTGATTTATGAAATGGTGGCGCAACGCCGGCCCTTTGAAGGCGAGACACCAAGCGACACCCTGGCTGCGATTCTGAAAACTGATCCGCCGCCAATTTCTGAGCTCATGCCCGAGCCTCCGCCGGAACTGGTTCGCATCATCAACAAGACCCTCAAGAAAGACCGGGAACAGCGATATCAAGTCGTTAAAGAACTCTTAGTCGATCTGCGCGCGCTGAAACAGGAGCTGGATTTTCAGGAAAAGATGGGGACTGCTCGTCCTGCAAAACCGGTAAGAAATATTTCCACGGCAGTCGTCACTCCGCAGACGAGTGAGATCAGGAATGCCATCTCGACGATCACAGACTCACTCTCCATCGAAATCAAGCGACACAAAGCTGCAGCAGTAATTGCCCTCGCAGTCGTCGTTGCTGTTCTGGCCGGCCTTGCGTTCGCGCTTTACAAGCTGACACGCCGGAACACGCCGCGTTTTCAAGCGACAACTATTACGCGGCTCACGAATTCAGGAAAGGTGATCGATGCAACGCTTTCTCCGGACGGCCGTTACGTTGTCTATGTGCTCAGCGATGCGCGAAAACAGAGTGTCTGGATCCGACAGGTAACCACAGCAAACGACAAGGTTGTAGTTCCCCCGATGGAGGTGGGCGTTTTCGGGATCACCGTTTCGCGTGACGGCAACGACCTTTACTACGTCATCAAGCAGAATCTAGACAAAGGTACGCTTTATCGCGTGCCGATCTTTGGCGGTACGCCCACGAAAATTCTCGAATGGATCGATGCGCCGGTGAGCTTTTCACCTGACGGTAAACGGATGGTTGTGATTCGCGGTAACTATCCGGGCGAAGGTGACAGCGCACTGTTAATTGTAAATGCCGACGGTACGGGCGAGCAGCTTTTGGCCCAGCGGAAGAGACCCGAGGCGTTCGTTCCAATTTTTTTCACAGGTCCTTCCTGGTCATCAGATGGGGAGCTGGTTGCCGCAACGGTCAGTAAGGTTGGCGAGTTAAGTCAGGTAGTCGCCTTCCGAGTCAAAGACGGACAGGAGCAGGTCCTAACCAAATCAGGATTTCCATTCATTGGACGAACGCAATGGCTACCGGATATGAGCGGGCTGTTGGTGGTAGCGGGAACCAGCACCGCCGATCCCCAAGTCTGGCTGCTGTCTTACCCCAGCGGCACAATGCGACCGCTTACCAATGACCTGGATCAGCACCGGTCCATGGGCCTGAGCGACGATGCCGACAAATTCGTCACTGTGGTCTCAAGTGGACTCGTAAATGTCTGGGTGGCGCCTGAGGGCGACGCCAAACGAGCGGTGCAATTGCCGGTCGGTAACCTGGGCCTATACAGCTCAGGCGGCAACAGTGTTGACTGGACTCCTGATGGTCGCATTGTCTTTTCAAGTAATGAAAGCGGTCACATCGATTTATGGATCATGGATCCGGATGGGGGAAATCGTAAGCAGTTGACTTCGAACTCCGGTAGAAACGTCGGGGCAATAGTTTCACCGGACGGGCAGCACATAGTCTTTACCTCGTCGCGCAGCGGCACACCGGCAGTCTGGCGGATCAATAGCGACGGCAGCAATCCCAAACAATTGACGCACGGCCTAAGCGATGGCCTTCCCTCAATCTCTCCCGACGGCAAGTGGGTGGTCTATACATCGCTGGGCGCGACGAAGCCAACGGTGTGGAAGGTCTCAATAGAAGGAGGGGATGCCCGCGAGCTAACGTCGAAAGTATCAACTAACGGGATCGTGTCGCCCGACGGGAAATTTGTAGCGTACCTCTATCCTGAATCCCACGATCCGTTCGCGCCGGCAAACCGTATTGCAGTCATTCCGTTTGAAGGCGGCGATCCGATCAAAACCTTTCCGTTTCCGGTGGCCACCCGGATTCAGACCATCACCCAATGGGCACCTGATGGAAAATCAATTTTGTACAACTCCACTGTCAACAACGTAACGAATATTTGGGCCCAACCCCTAGACGGTGGACCGGCGAAACAGACCACCGATTTCAAAGATAGCTTGATGAGTGGCTTTGCCTGGTCACGCGACGGCAAAAACCTCGCGTCCACTCGTGGAATCCAACTCAGGGACGCGATCTTGATTAGTGAGGTGAAGTAATGGTGAATGTCCAACGTCGGGTTTAGCCGTGAAAAAGTAAACTAATCGCTAAGGCGCAGAGTCGCCAAGACGCAAACACTCTAAAAACTTTAGAGACGAATTGTGGGCTTCTAACTTTCCCCTGTTCACCGTTTCTCCCGTTCCCCCCTTCTCCCGTTCACCTTTCCACCGTTCATCCTTTCCCCCGTTCACCCTTTCCCCCGTTCACCCTTTCCAACTTTCCCATTCTCCGCCCAACCTCTTTTCGATAAGCTTCCACTTCACCAGTTGCGCGACTCCCCGACCAACCGAGATGCTTTTTCGCGATGCTCCCTGCTTTTTCCACGGCATTGATTCCACAGGTTGAGTTGAGGCCTACCATTGTTCGTCGCATCATACAATCATCCAGCGTAGCGGCGAATTCCTGTTCAAATGCATAGACGACTTCAGCTGCAATCGCTCCGGTCTCAGCGTCAAAGACCTCAGCAAGTTCAGGTTTTGTTCCTGCCAGTTCCATTACGGCGCTTTCTCGTCCGCCATAGATGCGATGCAACCGCGTCGTTAGTGATTCCATGTTGCTTGTAACTGAAGAGCCACCGAGTTTGACTTGACCCGTCTGACAGGAAGGAGAGGTGCGTCCTATTTTTGTGAATACCAGATCCGTCGTCTGTTCTGCCAGACTTCGATACGTCGTCAGCTTACCGCCAACGAGTGATAACAAATTATTGAATCGAGGATGCGGGCGAATGAAGTGTCGCCGCGTAATACTCTGCTCGTCGGTCTCTTTTGTGAAGGGAAGCGTGCGAACGCCGGCATAAGTATAGAGGATGTCTTCGCGTTGTAGATTCGCAGACGGGAACACAGCGTTGGTTTCGCTTAGCAGGTATTCGACTTCGTTTTCGTCAATGCGTACGTCGTCAAGATCGTCCTCGTAACGGCGGTCGGTAGTGCCGATTAAATAGTTACCGTTCCAGGGAATGACGAAAAAGGGGCGCTCATCAATTTTGGCTTCGATATAAATCGCCGTGCTTGGCGCGCCTGCAAAGCGCGGCACAACGATATGACTGCCTTTCGTGCCGCCAATCAAACGTGGAGCATGATCGATGCCAGCCAGAACCTGATCCACCCAGGGTCCAGCCGCATTGATTATCACGGGAGCAGTTGCGTTCCGGTGGCCACCGTCGCAATCGTCTAACTGAACGCCGACAAGTCGATCGTTCTCGACTATAAATTCAGAGACGCGCGTATAAGTGAGGACTTGTGCGCCGTGTTCAATCGCAGAGAGAACGTTCTCAACCACCAGGCGTTCAGCAAATTGAACCTGGGCGTCGTAGTACAACGCTGCTCCGAGTAAACTTTCTTTGTTCAATCCCGGCGCCCGGGCTAGTGCCTCTTGAGTTGAGAGCATCTGGTAACGCGGCAGCGACTTGCCGAGCGAAAGCAGGTCATAAGTAATCATGCCCAGTCGCAACAGGAATGGCCCGCGGCGCGCGTTCTTGTAAATCGGAAGCAGGAACGGAAGAGGACGAACCAAGTGCGGAGCTATCCGCAACAAGGTTTCGCGTTCGCGGAGTGATTCACGAACCAGACCGAGCTCGCCGTGCTCGAGATAGCGCAAGCCACCATGAATCAAGCGCGTCGACCAACTCGAGGTCCCACTACCGACATCTCCTTTGTCGAGCAGCAACACTTTCAAACCGCGCATCGCGGCGTCGCGAGCAACGCCGGCGCCGTTAATCCCAGCGCCAATGATAATCAGATCGAAGTCGAACAAGAGGTGGCCTTTTATTCACACCGGACTTCAGCCCGGTGGGCCTACAACGAACGGACCAGAAACCGTTAAAACGGTTTCCATTAATGAACATAACTCGGAGCAACGGGCTTAAGCCCGGCGTGAATGAGAGAGCCAACAACAATCACCGGGGTTTGACTCTGGTTGCCAAATTGGCATAGAAGCTTCTCCGTCGTCCACCCGAGACTCTTCAACTTATGAAAGTCCTTCTAACAATCGCATTGCTGATCACATCCTGGCCAATGCAAGTCGCTGGGCAGCGTCAGAAGCAGCTCGATGTTTCAGCTGACTTCGCTAAACGTTCACCTCCTCCTGTTTCCGCTGAAGCGAGGCGCGAGCTGGAGGCAAAGTTAAGTGAAGCCCGGATCCGCTACGAAGCTCAACCCAAAAATCCGGATGCGGTTATCTGGTTCGGTCGCCGGTTGGCCTATCTCGGCCGATTCACTGAAGCGATCGAAGCCTACAGTTCGGGAATTAAACAGTTCCCTCGCGATGCTCGGCTTTACCGCCATCGCGGTCACCGTTACATCACTTTACGAAAGTTTGATCTCGCAATTGCAGACCTTCAGAAAGCAGTCACTCTCATTAAGGGTTTGCCAGCCGAAGTTGAGCCTGATGGTCAACCTAACGCGCGCAATATTCCCACCGGAACGTTGCAGTTCAATATCTGGTATCACCTGGGCCTGGCTCAATATCTCACAGGACGTAACGAGGATGCTCTCAAGAGTTATCGCGAGTGTCTCAAGGTTTCCGGGAATCCCGACAGCATCGTTGCCACCACTCACTGGTTGTACATGACCCTGCGCCGGCTAAAGCGCGAGAGCGAAGCGCGCCAAGCCCTCGAACCGGTTCAGCCAAAGATGGACGTCATTGAAAATGATGGGTATTACAAACTAGTGCTGATGTACAAGGGGCTCGCCGATGCCGAGGCGTTGCTGGCGGAAACACTCAAACAGCCAAGCTCACCCGGCTCACTTAGCATTCTTTATGGACTCGCGAATTGGCATCACTACAACGGACGGATCGAAAAGTCAGTTGAACTACTACAGCAGATAGTTTCCAGTGATCAGTGGACGAGTTTTGGATACATCGCCGCTGAGACTGATCTGAAGCGCGCTCAGATAAGTTTGCTTTTGGAATGCCGTGGCATGTGTAGCGCGACTCACTTTGATTGCTTGTTGACTTATCAATCAAAAGCGGCCGCCGCTTCGCTCTCCATAACCCAGATGGTGCGAACGTAGCACTATTTGGTTCATTAGCAGGTGAAAGCAATCATCAAGCTGAAGCGTTACGGTCATGAGATTCTGTTAGTTCACCCGCTTAGGTGCTCGGTTCCTGCCTGGGCTCGTAGGGTTTATCTCGTCTTCAATACTGAAAGAGTCGGCAAAGTTGCTGTTGGTGAACTCTTTTTCAAGGTTGCGATTCGTTGTGAACGCACAACTGGGGTGTCAAGACGCCGAGCTCCGCTTAGCCACTTCAGCGCCCTAACGCTGGAAGAATAATTTTTAATGAAGTGGCTAAAAAAACATCTCATCGGGCACAGACCTTGCTCATGGGCCGAGTATAGACTAAGCCTCTCCTGGTAATCGGCACCGCGCTGATAGACGCTTAGCTATTCGCCAACGCGCCCGGTTCTCCTACCTCGACGCGCCGACGGTAAACGCCAGGTGGTTAAAACAGTAAACACATAAGGAGCGTGGTTATGCGTTCTTCCCGACTTGTCCCATTCCGGATCATTTCTCTCTTACTAATCCTTTTTGCAACAGTCTTCACCGGGAACGTATTCGCTTTTTCCGAAGATGAAGAAGCCGAGACCTATGACGAGCAGGCCCGCGTGGTCCGTATCAGCTTAATCAAAGGTGAAATCACTCTTAAGCGTCAGGGCAATACTGATTGGGAACGCGCGCGCGTGAACTTCCCATTACTTGAAGGCGATACCGTCGCCACCGATCGCGAGTCTCAATTGGAGATTCAAATTGACGCGCGCAATTTTGTGCGACTCGGCTCGAATGCGATGTTGCGCATTGTGACCTTGAGAGAAGATGGAATTGCCCTCAGCGTAATTGAGGGCACTGCTTCCTTGCGCCTCGCCAAATTCGATCGTGATCACGAGTATTTCGAAATTGATGCGCCGCAATCGACGCTGGCCGCGGAACAGAAAGGTGTCTATCGCGTAGACGTGGCGCGCGCGGGTCGGGTGCGTTTCACGGTAACTGACGGCGGCCGCGCTCGCATCTATTCGGAAACTTCCGGATTTGCTTTGCGCGATGGACGGGCTGCTGAGTTAATTAATGAAGGCAGCGCCGCGGGCGATTGGGAGATGTTCGCTGCCGCTGCTTCCGATTCGTGGGACGAGTGGGTTGCCGATCGTGAACGATATCTAGCCCAACGCCTGCGCTACAATTCGGATCGTTACGATAGTCGCGTTTGGGGCGCCGAAGATCTCGATGCTTATGGCGACTGGTCCTACGTCAACGACTACGGCTGGATTTGGCGGCCCCACGTCACGGTCATCAACAACTACGTTAATTGGGCGCCTTACCGTCATGGAACCTGGACCTGGGTCTGGCCTTATGGCTGGACGTGGGTTGGCTATGAGCCCTGGGGTTGGGCCCCTTATCACTACGGCCGTTGGGTTTACTACAACAACTACTGGGCCTGGTGTCCGCGCAGTTACTACCATCGCAATCGTAGTTGGTGGCGCCCCGCTCTGGTAGCCTTCCACATTTCTATCGGCAACCACGTGTCGTGGTATCCGCTTCCTTATCATCATCGGGATCCACGTTCGCGTCGCTACGACATTTCGAAGAACGTTGGCAGAGGCGCACGACAGCCGCGATTTAATGAGATCGCCTACCTGCGCGCGATCTCGACCACGGAAGCCGGCGATTTTGGCGGTGATAGCGTGCGCTTCAAAGGAGTCAATGAAGCCGTCGGGCGTCGCATCATCGGCACAGAACCGTTGAAGGGCGATCTGCCTTTGCGCCCGGCGAACATTTACCAGCAGAAAGGAGCTGGTCAGTCAGACGAGACCGCGCGCGTTACTCTCGCTAAACCGCGAGTGCAGCCGGCTGGCGACGTTGTCGTTCGTCCCACAGGAGCAGCTATACGCAAGACAGGCGCTCCTCTCGATGCCGAGTTACGCCGTGCAAGAGTTTTTGGCGGACGGGAGTCGAAATCTATAACTCCGCCAACGTCGGGCAGTGATTCTGATTCACGAGCAACCGGTGCGGTAACCCGACCGCCGAAGACCTTTAACATTGAGAAGAGCGAAGGCAGCGGTACGATTCAGCGGGGCGATAAAGGATTGCCTCGTGTTCCGCGAACTGACGCGAACGATGGTATGGGAGTGATCAAACGCGACCAGGATTACAAGGGTAGGCCGGAACGCACCGATTCGGACCCGCGTGGGGCGCCGGTGAAACCCAGGGTCGATAACCACGATGATTCCCAACCGGCAAAGACAGTGAGGCCGCAGCCTCGGGAGCGAAGCGAAACTCCTCGTTATGATCCGCCGGTGCGTAAGTACGAACCGGCGCCAAAGTCGGAACCCGTGCCGCGCTACGAGCCGCCGCAGCGTTCCGAGCCGGTGCGCAAGTACGAGCCACCACCGCAAAGGTCGGAGCCGCCGCCAAAATCAGAACCGGCGCCAAAGTCTGATCCACCTCCGCAGAAATCAGAACCAGCGAGGGTGGAAGCGCCGCGTCCTTCACACAAAGAAAAGCCATGAGGTAAGCGGCAGTTGAAGACGAAAGTTAGCCACAGATTCTCGCGGATTAGACGGATTAGAATAGTTGTATTTTCTGTCTGTGTTTATCCGCGGGGATCTGTGGCTTATTTGATTTTGGTGTTGTTTGGCGCAATGCCCGCGATTCCACAGCCTAGAAGAGCCGTATTTTCTCTTTGTGTTTAGCTGCGAGAACTGTAGCTTATTTTTCTGGCTAACCCTTTGGGTCGATATTTAAGCGAGGTAGGATGCGCGGCTCGCCATCAAGTTCAGAGGTTGTCTCGCCGACACGATAAGCTCCCATCTTTTGATAGAAACCTTCCGCATTCGGATCAGATGAAATTGCGACAGAAGTGACTCTTAACTCGGCTGCTTTTTGCATGGCGTTAAGAAAGAGTTCCTTGCCGACACCGGTTCCAATTGCATCGGGCGCCACCCAAAGATGCTCGAGCTCTGCAATTTTATCTTTAATAGTAAGGGCGTAGAAACCGGACAGTCGATCCCCATCTTCCGCCACGTAGACGTAATTCTCGGCGATGAATTCAGGCGTGAGCGTGAGGTCGGCATCCCAACGCTGCATCCAGTGCTCCGGATAGCCCCAATGCCTTTTGGCGTCATGAGCAATGCGGGTCAGTTCCGCGGCTTCGTGAGTTGATGCCCGACGAATGTTCATGATTTCAAAATCTGGATCATGCGCGCTGCGCGAGAGTTGGCTGATGACGTCACAATTCGGTTGAGCTTTGTACTTCGAACTTTCATTGGTCGCGCAGTTAATGATTCAACTTGCGATCGCGAACAAAGTTCAAGTACAAAGAAAAAATTCGATCGTTGTTATTGCCGGTATTGAGCAAACATTCCGTCTGCTCGAAATGCCTGTTCGGCAGTGAACTGGAACATGCAGGCATCATCGGTGTAGTCCATGAAGTTGGTGATCGGATCGAGGCCGGGATGCCTGCTTGTCGTACATGTGTCGCGACCAATCGGGCAATCGAATGCCGGACTAAATTCCGCGGGAGTATCGCTGACGTAATCGTTCTTTGTTGAGCAGCCTCCCTGGAAAGTGTGATAGAGGCCCAGCCAATGACCGACTTCGTGAGTGCCGGTGTCGCCCTCGTCATAAGGGACGGTGGAACCACCCGGCAGAGAGGAAAAGAGACAGACTACGCCGTCCAATTCCGGCTTTGCGTGGTAACTCCAGGGAAAAGTGGCCCAGCCAAGCAGGTTGTCAGCAAGATTAGCTGTATAGAAGTTGAGCGCGTTGGCGCCGCCCTGATGTAATGCAGCTTTAGCTTCGCGCTCGGCGATCGATCCATATCCCATGTTGTACCAGAATTCATTAGTGGTTCGAGTAACGCCCGCGAGCTCAAAACGAAATGCCGTGGCCGCGCCGCCAGAGCCTCCGTCAAATGCGTTGTTCAGTACCGCGATCTGAGCGCGAATCATGTGATCGGGAACGTTGCCATTTTGAATGCCGCTGCCGCGATTGATTACGTGAAAGTAGACAGGGATGGTGATCGAGCCGGTAGCGCTTAACTGCGCACTCTTAGCGCTTTTGAATTTTGCGAACGAGGTTTGGATTTCGTCGGCCTGCCTACCGTTCGGATGGGCGGTGCCGCAATTTCGCACCCTGGGCTTCGCCCTCGCCGTCGCGGGTTCAGCGGTGGTGGCGCTGCTTGGTTTGTTGACAAGCACCAGTGCGAACCCACATAACGCCAGCAGCACGAATGCAAATAGACTTCTCTTCATGGCTTCCCTCCCGGTATGTAAGGTTAGGTGGATGAGACTTACAGAGAACTGATCGCGGATAGAGTCCTATGACTTCCGGGGAGTGGGATCAGACTCTCGAGTTTCAATTAATCTCGCGCTCGCGCATGATACGCCTACGCCCACAAGGCAATCAAACCCAGCATCGTCGAGAAATGAGATTACGCAACTATCGGTGTGACCGAAGTGAATTCGCAGGATTTTAAAGCTTATGGAACGAATCGTCTTTCTCGAACGCAGTACTTTTAAGGTCGAGTTTCGCCGGCCGCAATTTGAGCACGAATGGATCGACTATGCTGAGACTGCTCCGGATCAAGTAGTTGAGCGCTTGCAAGACGCCACCATCGCCATCTGCAACAAGCTGCCCTTGCGCGCGCCGGACCTCTCACGCCTCCCACAACTTAAGTTAATCGCCGTAGCCGCCACCGGCGTGGACAACATAGACCTCGGCTACTGCAAACAGAACGGCATCGCGGTCTGTAACGCGCAACATTACGCGGGTAATTCGCTTCCCGAACATGTGTTGCTGCTGATGCTCGCCTTGCGCCGAAACCTCATTGCGTATCTTCACGACGTGCATGCGGGAGCCTGGCAAGAGGCTAAGCAGTTTTGCTTACTCGACCATCCGATCCACGATCTGCGCGATGCCACACTTGGGATCATCGGCTACGGCTTTTTGGGGAAGGCCGTGGGAGACCTGGCGAAAGCAGTCGGAATGAAACTACTGGTTGGTGAGCGAAAGGCGGCCACTTCGATTCGCCCCGGACGCGTAGCTTTTTCTGAGTTGCTGGAAGGCAGTGATGTAATCACTTTGCATTGCCCTTTAACTGACGAAACCAGAAATCTGATCGCTCTGCGTGAATTACAAATGATGAAGCGCGGGTCGTTGTTGATTAATACCGCCCGCGGTGGACTCGTAAACGAAAACGCCGTGCTCCAAGCTTTACGCGAAGAGCTGATCGCCGGCGCCGCCTTTGATGTTCTTAGTGAGGAGCCACCGCGCGGAGGCAATGTTTTGCTGGAAGCGCAACTGCCAAACCTGATCGTTACTCCGCATGTTGCCTGGGCCAGTCGCCCAGCAATGCAAAACCTGGCGGACCAACTCATCGATAGTGTCGAGGCGTTTATGCGTGGACAACTGGTGAATCGGGTTGTCTGATCAGAAAGCAAAACGGCGGGACCAGCCCGCCGGACGCAAATACACCAAATTCCAACGAGGTATTAAGAGGTGGCGGCGTCGCTAGACTCCGGCGCTGGTGTTTCGTCGTGATGTTCGGTGGTGTAAAGACGCAAAATGTCCTGGCCCTGGCGCGAACGGGGATCGATGGTGCGAATGTGTCTGCGTCCCTGCATTTCCCAAATCGCCGTCACTTGACCTTCTTTCTCCACGGCATGATAGGAAATATCTTCAGTAGGAGCCGCAGGTGCTGTCTCTTCAGTGACTGTCTCAGGCGCGGCATCGGGCGCGGTTTCGTTCTCCATTTACTTGATACTCCTCCGCAATATTCGTTTGAATTGGTTTCAAGAATTGTTGCACACGGTATTGCGTAACGCAAACTGCTGGTCTTGAATCGCGGCAACTCTCGCATCAGATCAAACCTGAAGCAATTAACCGCCCAGGACGCAGAGGCTCAAAGACGCCAAAGACAGCTTTAACGAGTGAAAACTAGACATGAGTGAGAGATCTACAACTGGAGTATCAGCTTAGCTTTGATGCCGTAGCTTTAATGCCAAGCGGTCTTGGCGGTCTTTGCGAATCTGCGTCTTGGCGTTAACTGCTTATATCCTTTGAGACCTGGAAAGACAACGACATCTCAACCGCGCGCGCCGGCACTACGACGCCCCAGCCTTGACGATCGATCTCGATGCTCGAGACTCGTTCCGCCGTCTTAATCAGAATTCGTTTCACTTGTTGCGGCGTCAAGCGCGGGTTGGCTTCCAGCATGCACGCTATGATCGACGCCACGATTGGTGAGGAAAAAGACGTTCCGTCAACATACTTGTAGTGTTGGTTAATCACATTTCCTTCGTGGAGCTTTATCGTGATCAACTGCCGTAGTAAGGCGACCGGGAGTTCACGTGCCTCGTACAGATCCTTATCGATCTGCCGGTGAGTTTCGATGATCGTTCCTAGCTGATCATCCGCGGCATCGTCCAGTTCAGAATATAGTTTGGCTTCGTCGGCTGTGGGCGTATGCGGCAAGATTGGAGCAGCGACCCAGATTCCGGGCGCAATCACTTCAGGCTTTTGCAATCCGTCGATGGTTGGTCCGTAGGACGATCGATACATTCCGCGACGCGCCCGATCGAGCGAGTTCTGATCGTCGAGTCCGCCTACCGAAATCGCCGATGGAGAACTGGCGGGAGGTAAAACAGGATGGCCCGGCGCCATGCCGGCATTGCCTACCGCGCAAACGACAATCAACCCTTCGCTGACGGCACGTTCCACCGTCTTGCATAGGGAACTCTGAAAATACGTCTGTTCAAAATCACCCCCAGCGGAAATGTTAACGATCCTGATCTTGTATTCCTGCCGATGATCCAGGATCCATTTCAGCCCCCGTTCAATGTGCTCATCGGGAATGCGCCCGGTCCTGCCAATCTTCACAAGCACCAGATTAGAGTCGGGAGCGATCCCGCGATAGAAGCCTTCCGAAAGATGGCCGTTACCTGCCGCCACTACTGAAGTCATCATTCCGTGCCAACTCGCCACATCGCCCTTTTGCAGCGCCTGGCGGTCCGCAAGGGGATCGAAGATGTTGTGATAGGCCAGGATGCGATTCTTCGGTTGTGTTAGATCCGGATGAGCATAAAAACCGGAATCGAGAAAAGCGATCGCCACCCCGCGTCCGGTGAATCTTTCATCTGCGTTCAAGCGCAACGGAGTCGGCAGCACATAACTCGTCTGCTCAAAGATGGCTCCATGAGCTTCAATCTGTTTCCGGCCGCGTTCGAACAGGGCGATGCATTGGGAGCAACTTCCGCCGCTCTCACCCAGTAAAGCGTTAGCTTTTACAAAAGCACGCAATTGCTGATCGAGGAGTGCGAGCGGGACCAACCCCTCGGCAGGCCGACGACCGCACACCGGACAGATTGCGCGCTGGGACGAATCGGTTGCTTGGCTGATGAGTCCGGTCGTGGTTAGAAGTTCTTTTGAGTCAGGCATCATTGCGAATGG